>Ga0181536_10001267_pt1 | contig 29960 bp, 19 predicted proteins | sample PEATcosm2014_Bin_41_FD_121105 | JGI IMG/M metagenome (GOLD analysis project Ga0181536, IMG submission 121105) | Peatland microbial communities from MTU Mesocosm Facility, Houghton, MI, USA - PEATcosm2014_Bin17_60_metaG | ecosystem: Environmental > Terrestrial > Soil > Wetlands > Peat | place...
AACGTCGCACGCATCTTTTCCTCGATCGATCATCTCAGCAACGGCCGCGCCGCGTGGAATGTCGTGACCAGCGCCCAGGCCGGTGTCGCGCTGAATTTCAGCCGCGCGGAGCATTGGGAGCACGAGCATCGCTACGCGGTCGCCAACGAGTTCGTCGATGTCGTCAAGGGGCTGTGGAGTTGCTGGGAGGATGGCGCGATCGTCGCCGACAAGGCGAGCGGCCGGTTCATCGACGCCACGAAAGTGCGGCCGCTCAACCACGAGGGCCGGTTCTTCCAGGTCAAGGGCCCGATCAACATGGCGCGCGCGCCGCAGGGCCATCCGGTGATCATCCAGGCCGGCGGCTCCCCTTCCGGCCTCGAACTGGCGGCGCGCACCGCCGATGTCGTGTTCTCGGTGGTGCAGGAACTGGAGAGCGCCAAGGCCGCTTAAGCCGATTTGAAGGGCCGCCTGGGAATATATGGCAGGACGCCGGACCAGATTACCGTACTACCTGGGGTCATGCCGATCATTGGCGACACCGACGCCGAGGCGAAGGCCAAATTGTCCCGGCTGCAGAGTTTTCTCACGCCGGACAACGCCCTGACCCTGGTCAGCAGCCGGATCGGCTACGACGTGTCCGGCTACCCGCTCGACGGCCCGGTGCCGGCGCCGCCGCTTGGCCAGGGCACCAGGACGTTTTCGCGGGTGCTGTATGAGACCGCGCGGCGCGAGAACATGACGTTGCGCGACCTGTATAATCTCACCGCGGCGGCGCGCGGCCACTGAGTCCTGTGCGGCACGCCTGGGCGGATCGCCGACACGCTGGAACAGTGGTTCGTCGAAGGCGCGGCGGATGGGTTCAACATCCTGCCGCCGTATTTCCCTGGTGCGTTCGACGATTTCGTCGATCTCGTGGTGCCCGAATTGCAGCGCCGCGGGTTGTTCCGGCACGATTACGAGGGAACGACGTTGCGCGACCATTTCGGGCTCCCGCGGGTGGCGGAGTAGCGTCCGGTCTGGCGCGCGGCGGTGTTGGGGTCAGGGTTGCGTGGGCCCGGGTGGTGCCTCAGATTGAATGTCTGCAAAGGGTGGATAGCAGACCTTTCCGAACGGTCCTCGCCCGCGTCGGTGATCACAAGGTCAGACGGGTGCACGAGCTATTCCCGTGGAACATGGACGGGATCCGCCAGCGGCTCGATCAGCGCGACGCCGCCTGAGCGGCGCACCAGGCAACGTCACGCCAAAGCAACCGCGCGGCTGGCCGGACGCTATCCGAAATCAGGCTTCGGCTGGATCAGTGGGAAGCCCGATCAATCAGGGCAGGACTTTGATGCAAAGCCCACCTCGAACGGTGGGCCGTGCGGAAATTCGGTGCCGGCAAACCCGAGCTTCAAAAGCCAACGTCGAGAAACGAAGGCCCCCCCGAATCGGCGCCCAGTCCCTCCGTCAAAGCGCCAACCACAGCCTCGATGTTTCCGCGGGTTGTCGGGTCGGCGAAAGCGAATGCCTGCTTCCTCCACAAAGCAATATTGATTTCATTAAGCGTCTTCTCGCCACTGAATTTATATTTTGTCGACTCAGTCTCCATGGCTGTTATGCTAAAATAGACCTCATTAGGCTCGGGCTGGGCTACGCTCCAGAGTCCATGGATCATCTTCAATCCAGTCACGATCGGGCCAAAGGAAAGCTTTTTAAGCAACGAATTGCCAGGCTTTTGGGGCTTCAACGAGATGTTCACATAAACCGTGCCCGTGGCGGAGCTGATCCTGATAGGGTTTTGGGCCATTGCTTCTTGGATCAACACCGGTAATGCGCCCTGACGCGAGTCTACCCCGTTTTCCGCATTCATGCTAAATGCGTGGATGGTGAACGTCTTGTCGTGCGTCGTATCGTTGGCGACCTTATAGGATTTCTTTCTGGCCAAAGAGATGACGTGGTATGCATCGCGCATCCCAACCCCTAATGAAGCCAGTCCCGTCAGACCACCGGCCGGCGCCGTGAAAATTCGGAAATCGCAGCATTCTTCCATAAGCCCCCCATACGTACTGCCCGCGGTTTCTGGGACATCTGATCTCACATTTCCCATTTGCCCGTCCCACCCGGGCATCTTGGGTGAACCATAACGGCGGATGAGCGCGCTCGTAAAGACCGGCGGCCACATGATCGCGCGGGAATTCATGTGATCCCAGATGCGCGGCTCGTTCGAGAGTGAACCCTGACCTGCCAGCCGGTATTGGGACGCACGTCTCCCGCGACAGCCCCGCCGGTCAGCCAAGGCATCCCCCCTCAACATCGGGCTGGCGGCAACGGACGCAGCGCCGAGATGGCATCGGGTATCTGCTGGAACAGGCCCCGCGAGACCATGACCTCGGCCATCTGAAGGGTGATCGACCGGCGGTCTCGCACGATCCTGGCGCCAATCCTTACCAGTTGGTCGCGATGCGTCGTCATCGACCAGCGACTTCAGGACCGCTTTGGGTCGAATCCGCCGGTTCGCGCCCAGCGACCCGGCTACCGCTGCTTCGGGTCGGAAGGCGACCGAATTGAGACACTCCCCGCACCCCCGCCCGGCGGTGCCGCGCCGATCCAACCCACCTGGGCGACAAATTCATGTCGATCAGAAGTCTCACGTGTTGGCGAGATCAGTTTCCCGTGCACTGGCCAGCGACGCGGCATAGCGTGCCGCCTGAACGATGTCTTCCCGTTCCAGATATGGGAAATCCGCCAAAATCTGGTCGATGTCGCGGCCGGCCTCGAGTTCGCCCATGATCATGTTCACGGTCACCCGCATGCCGCGAATGCAGGCCTTGCCGCCCATCACGGCGGGATCGTGAGTCACGCGGTCGAAGTCTTTCACGCTGACTTCCTCAGACTGCCGCCATGACAACAAGCATGTTTTGGCGGGTGATCCCAAGGGAATTCATCGATCAGCCCAATGTGGTCACCGGCCACCACATCGTCGCCACATGCCGAGCAGCAGAAAAATCAGGAAACGCCGCACCGTGCCAGTCAGCAAGGCGCGATCCGGCTTCCGTATCAGTTGACCGCCAGCGCCATCACGCCCGCGCAGCCCTGGTTGGGTACCGCGATTGTCATTGCCTCCGGCCTTTATGTCGGCTGGAGGCAGACGCGACGCTGAAATCGAGGGGCGCATTGGGTAATGGCCCGATTGCGAAAGATTCCGATTCCGTCAGGAACCTCGCATGTCAGAGGAGTTTTCCGTCAGGTTGAACTCGCACGAGCGCGTCCTCCTGTCATCGCTCGCGACGCGTCGCAATCTCCCATGCGCGGGGAGATTGCTTCGCTGCGTTAACAAGGAAAAACCTCCGCCTGGCCCGGCGAGAACATCTAAAGTCTTGCCATCGAGGGCGGGTCGGCCGGCGCGGAACCCGCGATGACAGGGACGGAGTGCCGGCGGGTGCAAGCTGATCGGAAAGCACCCTGAAAAACGCGCTGGCCGCTCATCGCGCCGGAGACGGCGTTGGCGCTGCTCTTGAACGCCGGGACCACGCACCGTAGCGTCTCGACCAGGTGCCGTTGGCCTCTCTGATTGAAAGCGAGGCGGGACATGCCGTTCCCGAACAACATCGGCTCTGTGGAGGGTTGCAAGCCATGCCGACAATAGATGCCCAGGTTCACGCGTATGAACGCGATCATCCGGGCCGTCCCTGGGCCGCGGTGCTGCACGGCCCGGCGGAGGTCACCGGCGACGACATGGTGGCTGCCATGGACGCCGTCGGTGTCGACGGGGCGTTGTTGGTGTCGCCGTTCACCATGTATCGTTACGACGCCAGCTACGCCATCGCTGTGTACGCGGCGCATCCCAGCCGGTTCCGGTTGATCAAGCCGGTCGATCCCACCGATCCCGGCGTCGCCGATACCATCGCCGACTGGGCTTCGACCAAGGGCACGGTCGCCATCCGGATCATGATGCGGGGAGGCGTATCGACCGACCCGGCCGACCCCGGTCTCAACCGGGTGCTGGCCGCCGCCGCGCACCATTCGCTGCCGGTCAATCTGATGTGCACGGGGCGCCTGGAGCAGGCCGGACAGTTGGCGGCCCGCAATCCGAACACGCGGCTGGTGATCGACCATCTCGGGCTGCGGCAGCCGCATGAGCCGCCAGCGCCCGCGGAACCGTGGGCCGATCTGCCAAAGCTGCTGGCCCTGGCGGCGCACGACAACATCGCGGTGAAAATCAGCGGCGCCTGCACGCTGTCGCACGAGGCTTTCCCGTACATGGACCTGTGGGATCCGCTCTGGCGCATCTTCGACGCCTTTGGCTTCGGTCGCTGTATGTGGGGCACCGACTGGACCCGGGCGGTCGCGTTGTTGACCTACCAGCAGGGGGTCGAGGCGTTTCGCGCCACCGACCGTCTGTCCGACAGTGAGCGGGCCGCGCTGATGGGTGAGACGCTACAGCGTCTCTATAACTGGTCGCGGTGGAAGGCCTGATCGGCCCCCGGTCCTGGGGTTCGCGACGCCCGCATGCATGATCCTGGCCGGCGGGATGCCGCTTCTCGCGAGAGCCTCAAGGCGAAGCCGCGCGCCCAACGTCTGGTACCAATCGCCCGACGGACTGACCGATGCCCGGCTTCGATATCCGATCGATTCGCGGCGGCTGGGACACGCGCGACAGAGCGGCGGGCCCGCGATCTTGCCGGGTTGCCGCGACTCGGCGCGATCAATTCATAATTGAAGGGACAGCGGCATCAACGCCACTGGGTTGCTGTCCGGCAACCCGCCGGGCACGTTGGGAGGGACAGATGGCGGTAGCCAATGGCATATTAGGGGTCGCGGCGATGGTCCTCGCCGTGGCTGTGGGCGCCGATGCCTATGAGCGTGATCAGGATCTGCGACAGACGATCATGGCGATCTCGACGAAGGCGGACGCCACCGATGCCGTCGCCAGACAGGCGAGCGCGGCGGCGGCCCAGGCGGTCGCCAAGGCGGACCGCGCTGGCGCGATGGCGGCGCAGGCCAGACAGACCGCCGACAGGCTGGCCACCGGCCAGGTCGCCTACTCACCGACGTCGGCGCCTTTGCCGATCGTCAATCGGCCCGAGGCATTCAACCAGGATCCGCGCCATTTCGTTACGATGCCGCATGGCAAGGGCGCCGGCCCGGGCCTCATGGAGCAGCGGTGACCGAGGCGTCCGTTGATATGACGAGGCTCCGGGCGCATCGCTGAGCTGGTGTGGCGCGAGGCTCACGCCTGGCGGTTGTTCTCCCGTGATCTGACGGTTTGCCTCCATGGCATCCATGAGCTGGCGACGAATGCCGGATGGGTGCGCATCGGGATCGACCATGACACCGCCGCTTTCGCGGTAAACTCGATCGGGTGAAATTTTAATCGTTCACCGGCAACCAAGGGAACGATTTCGTACAACTCTCGTAATGACCCTGGCGAGAACAGTAACCACGATGCGGTTTCATCAAATGGTAACAATACATATGCTTCGGGATGCCGCCCGGAGCTTGACGCTCGCGAGCCGTTCCGATAGCTCCCCGTCCGGCATGGCTCGCCCGAGAGAAATTCGTCCGTGACAGTCACACAGATACCTGTCCATGGGCTCAGGTTCGGGGTCTCGGATATGCGTTGGCTCAGGCGCCCGAGATAGTGGACGGCGCGGCGAACACCCGCCTGTCGGACGAGCCAGGGGCGACGCAAGCGGATTCCGCTTCCGCGAAGTCCGCCGGGCCTGAGACCAGGCCGCTCTACCCGCCTTCTGCTCGCATCCCGACCCAAACCGGTCCCGAGGGCATCCGCTTCGATTTCAATCGTGGTTGCCGCGTGCTGTTGCCGGCCCGCACCGAGGGCCTCTGGCGCGTGCGGCTGTATGATCTCGACACTGGCAACACCCTGTTCCACAGCGAGAACGCCGGCGCGATCGTCAGCTCCTCCAAGCGCTGGTTCGTACGGTTCCGTATCGAGGTCTGGTCGATCGAAGGGGAAGGAACCGAACCACGGCCGGTGCTGACGCACGACTACGATGCACGCGGCCGCGATGTGCTGATCCAGTTCCCCGTCGGCACTCTGGGCGATATTCTGGCCTGGTTCCCCTACGCGGCCCGCTTCGCTGAGTGTCACCCCGAGTGCCGGGTCACCTGCGCGCTGTCCGAACTGATCGTCCCATTGCTGCGCGATGCCTATCCCAGGTTGCGGCTGCTTACCCATGAGGAGCTGGCGGAGCAGGCACTGGTGGAGACGTTTTACGCGACCTACTCGCTCGGTCTGTTCTTCAACGACGCGGACTGCGTTCAACAGCCAATCGACTTCCGCCATGTCGGGCTGCACCGGACCGCGGGCTATATCCTCGGGGTGGATCCGACCGAGCAAGCGCCGCTGCTGGCGCTCTCGGACAACACTCCTCCGATCGCCGAGCCGTATGTGTGCATTGCCGTGCAGAGCTCGACGCAGTCCAAGTACTGGAACAACCCGAATGGCTGGCGCGAGGTGGTGCGCTTCCTGAAGGCCAGCGGCTATCGGGTGATCTGCATCGACCAAAAGCCGGTTCACGGCTCTGGGCTGGTGTGGAACCACCTCCCGAATGGCGCGGAGGATGAGACTGGTGACCGGCCGTTGACGGAGCGGGCACGTTGGCTGCGGCATGCGGCGTTTTTCGTGGGCCTCAGCAGTGGCCTGTCGTGGCTGGCCTGGGCGGCGGGCACCCCGGTGGTGCTGATCAGCGGCTTTACCCACCCAACCAACGAATTCACGACGCCATACCGGGTGATCAACTGGCACGTCTGCAACGGCTGCTGGAACGATCCGGCGCTGCGGTTTGACCACAAGGACTTCCTGTGGTGCCCGCGCCATGCGGGCACACCGCGCCAGTTCGAATGCACCCGGCTGATCACCCCCGAGCAGGTCATCGGAACGATCCGGCGCATCCCGGGTTTCGCCGCGTAAGCGGCCACGGACGACCACACGCATTTCGCGAACTGAGCCGGCAAAGCCGCCAAACGGCGGCTCCCCGCCGCACCGAAACACACGCCTGGATTGTAAGAAAGCCGTAACAATTCTGTCATTAGCGCTTCCCGCTCAGCCCAACTAGGAAGCCCCGAACTGGGTAACGAAACGAGGGGTCCGGATGTCGAGTACGAATCTGACAGCCTTCACGGCTGGCGATCTGGTGATCAGTGTCTATGGCGATGGCGATGGCAGCGGGACTTACCTGCTCAACCAGGCAGCGCCGATCGTTCTCGAGGAACTTACCACGAGCGGTACGGCCGTCGGTCAGTTGGTGCTCCCGCAAACCACGGTCACCGTGAACGGCGTGACCGAAAACGCGATTTCCGGCGAATATGGCTCGGCATCGGAAGGATCGCTGCAGCTCGCGGCGAACGGCGAGTCGCTGGTCATCATGGGCTACGGCGTCAATGCCGCGACCTTCAACACGGACGGGGCCGCCGTTTTCGGCACGCCCGACCTCGCGCAGACGACGAGCGTGCCGGGAGGGGATGTGACCGCCGTTCCCCGGGTGGTCGCCGACATTAGCTACAACGCCACCGTGGACACGAGCACGGCGCTGTACAACGTGGCCAACGAGAACAATCCGCGCAGCGTCGCCACGGTCAATGGCACCACGTTCTACGTCTCCGGCCAGGGCGAGGCGAACGACACGACCCAGGGTGTCTTCGTGGCGCACGATGGCGCCAGCAGCGCGACCGCGATCGATACCAGCACCGACACGCGGACGCTGCAGATCTACAATGGCCAACTCTATGTCTCGCGCGACAGCACCGAGGGCGTCGGCGGGACCATTTCGGACTACGGCGCGACACTGCCGACGACGGCGACCACCGCGACCATTTTGCCCGGCATCGATAGCGCCATCACGCTGACCGCGGCGCAGGAGAACGGGATCAACAACGGCGCCGTGGGCCAGAGCGTCAACCTCAGCCCGGAAAACTACTTCTTCGCCACCCCGGATATTCTCTACGTCGCCGACAGCGGCTCGCCCAAAGAGGGCGGCATCGGTGATGGCGGGCTGCAGAAATGGGTTTTCAACGGCACATCCTGGACGCTGGCTTACACTTTATCATCCGGACTGAACCTCGTCGCCAACACCGCGGCATCCGGCACCACCGGGCTGATCGGCCTCACCGGGACCGTGGTCGGCGGTAGCGTCGAACTCTACGCCACGAATTACACCATCAGCGAAACCGGCCAGACCTATCTGTACGGCATCACCGATACGCTGAGTGCGACGACGGCGCCCGCCGGTGAAAGCTTTGCCACCCTGATGACCGCGGCGCCCGACACCATTATCCGCGGCATCTCGTTCGCGCCGTCCGCCGCCGCCGCGACCGCGTCGAATACCACCATCACCAGCGGCATCACGCAAAGTGGCGTTCAGGTCACCAGCGGAAGTTTCCTGGACATCTTGTCCGGTGGCACCGCGGCCAGCGCGACGATCCTGTCCGGTGGGTCGGCGACGGTGGAACTCGGCGGCACCGACTCAGGCTCCTACATCGCGCAAGGCGGGGAGGAGACGGTTCTCGGATCGGCCGCGGGCGATTCCGTCGACGGGATTCAACTCGTCAGCGGTAGTTCGGCCGCTGTCAGCAACGAAAGCATTTTGAACGGCGGCACCGTCGAACTTTTCGCGGCGGGCGCGATCGCCAATGCCGTAACGGTGGATAGTGGCGGCGCCATGGTCATTAGCGGCAACGCGGCGGCGAGCAACGCGGTGATCAGCAGCGGCCTGATCGAATTGGAATCGCCCACCGCGGTTCTTTCGGGCTCGCTGACGTTCGCCGACGCCGGTAATCTTGAACTCACCGCCAACATCAGCCCAGGGTTTGGCGACCTGGCGGTTATTTCGGGCTTCGCGTCCGGGGACGCGATCGACCTCACCGCCGCGACGGCGATCGGCGCGGCGGGATCAGCGGCGACGCTGTCAGCGACGACCTCCGGCGGTAATACGGTCGCGACCGTCTCGGGCGGCGGCACCGCCGAAACGTTCGTCTTCGCTGGAACCACGATCGCCATCAACCTGGTACTGGGTTCCGACGGCAACGGTGGTGAGGAACTCTCCGCGGGCATCACCGTCTCGAGCGGCGTCACATCGAGCGGTTTCGTCGTCAGCGGTGGGATGACGCTGGACGTGCTGGCCGGTGGCACGATCGTCAGCGCGACCGTCCTCTCCGGTGGATCGGCGACCGTGTACGGCGGCGGGACCGACTCTGGTTCCACCATCTCCGCCGGCGGAACGGAGACGGTTCTCGGTTCGGCGAGCTCGGATAAGGTTTCCGGCGCGCAACTCGTCAATGGCACGATCGCGAGCGAGACGATTGTCTCCGGCGGTTCGGTGACGGTGCAGGGCGGTGGGACCGACTCCGGGTCGACGATCTCGGCCGGCGGCAATGAAACAGTCCTCGGTTCGGCCAACCTGGACCAGGTCTACGGTACTCAGCTGGTCAGCGCCGCCACGGCGGTGGTCAGCAATGAGACCGTGTTCAATGGCGGCAATGTCGATCTCTTCCTGAAGGGTGCGATCGCCAACAGCGTCACCGTCGACAGCGGCGGCGCGCTTAACATCAGCGGCAACGCCGTCGCCAACAACACAGTTCTTAGCGGCGGCGGGGTGCTGGATCTGGAGTCCCCCAAGGCGACCATTTCCGGGTCGCTGACGTTTTCTGGCGCGGGAACGCTTGAAGAAATCGCGACGATCGACGGGGTATCCGCCGGCGTTTCATTCGGCGACCAGGCCGTCATCTCGGGCTTCGGAGCTGGGGACGCGATCGATCTGACGTCCGCGACCTTGGTTGGCGCGGCGGGGCCAGGGGCGACACTCGCCATCACGACCTCCGCCGGCAATACCATCGCGACCGTCTCGGGTGGCGGCTCCACGGAACCGTTCACTTTCGCCGGAACCACGATCGCCGGTTCCCTGTCGCTCATGGCCGATGGCCATGGCGGCGACGAGATCGCTTCCGCCACGGTTTCGTCGACGACCATCCCAAGCGGTAGCACGACGAGCAATGTTGTTGTCAGGAGTGGAGGTCTCTTAAGTATCCTGGCCGGCGGGACGGCCGTTAGCGCGACCATCCTTGGCGGCGGTTCGGCGACGGTGTCGGCCGGTGGGACCGACTCTGGCTCCGTCATCTGGGCCGGTGCGAATGAGGTGGTTCTGGGTTCGGCCAACCTGGACCAGGTCTACGGCGCGCAGCTGGTCAGCGCCGCCACGGCGGTCGTCAGCAACGAAACCGTCGTTAACGGCGGCAGCGTCAACCTGTTCCTGGCGGGTGCGACCGCCAGGAGCCTGACCGTGGACAGCGGAGGCACTCTCGCCATCAGCGGCAACGCGACCGCCAGCAACACGGTTCTCAGCGGCGGGCTGATCGAACTGGAAACCGCCAAGGCGGTGCTGTCCGGCTCGCTGACCTTCTCCGGTGCGGGCACGCTTGAAGAGACCGCCACGGTCAGTGGATCGAGCGGGTCGACGTACGGCGATGAAGCCGTTATCTCGGGTTTCGGCGCGGGAGACGCGATAGATTTTGCGTCCACGACCTCGGTTGGTTCGGCGGGGGCATCGGCGACACTCGCCACGACGAGTTCCGGCGGCAATACGATCGCGACCGTCTCCGGTGGCGGCTCCACGGAGACGTTCATCTTCGCGGGAACCGCTATCAGCGGGTCCCTGGGACTGGCGAGCGACGGGAACGGCGGTGAAGAGCTTGTTTATTCTGATAACGTAAGTAACACACAAAGCAATCTCGTTATAAGCAGTGGCATCAATTTGGACGTGCTTTCTGGAGGCACCATCGTCAGCGCGACGATCCTCGCTGGAGGATTGGTAACGGTGCAATCTGGCGGGACCGACTCCGGTTCCACCATCTCCGCTGGCGGGAACGAGACGGTTCTTGGGTCGGCGACCGGGGGATCCATCCATGGCACGCAACTTGTCAGTAACGGCACGGCGGTTGTCAGCAACGAAACCGTGTTCAACGGCGGCAGTGTTGAGCTTTTCCTGGCGGGTGCTACCGCCAACAGCCTGACCGTCGACAGCGGTGGCACGCTCGCGATCAGCGGCCATGCTACCGCCAATAACACAGTTATCAGCGGCGGTCTGATCGAACTGGAATCCCCCAAGGCGACGCTTTCTGGTACGCTGACGTTCTCTGGCGCGGGAACGATTGTGGAAACCGCGACAGTCAGCGGGTCGCCGGATGGCGCTCTCGCGGTTATCTCGGGCTTCGGCGCCGGGGACGTGATCGACCTCACCCGCACGACCTCGGTTGGCGCGGCCGTGTCGGCTGGATCGTCCGTTACCCTCACCCCGACGCCTTACAATACCAGCAATACACTCGAGACCGTAACAGCTGGCGGCTTCACGGAGACGTTTATCTTCGCCGGAACGACGATCAGCGGTTCCCTGTCGCTAGGGACAGACGGCAATGGCGGCACAGAGATCATGGTGAAGCCGACGATCGCCGCGGTGACGCCCGCGGTGATCGAACAGGGCCAAACGACGGAGATCGGCACGGTGACCCCCGGCGTAGCGGGCGACACGCTGACAGTGTCGCAGACCGCCGGCAGCGGGACAGTCTCGCCGCAGCTCGTGGGCGGTGTCGAGGAAGTGGTCTACACCGCGCCCGCGTCTGTACCGGCGAGCGCAACCGACACGGTCACCTACACGGTTACCGACCTCCATGACAACGTGACGACCAGCGCCACCAGCGCCGCCGTCCAGTTGGACGGCGGCCCGACGATCGCCGCGGGAACGCCGTCGACGGTTGAGAAAGGCCAGACGACGATTATCGGCACGGTGTCCCCGGGAATCGCCGGAGACACGCTGACAGTGTCGCGAACGAGCGGGCTCGGGACGCTGTCGCTCGGCGTGGTTCAGGGCAACGGCACCCAACAGGTGATCTACACGGCGCCCGCGTCCGTGCCGGCGAGCGAGACCGACACGGTCAGCTACACGGTCACCGACCAGCATGACGACGCGACGGCGACCGGTGGCGCCACCGTCCAGTTGGACGCTGGCCCGACGATCGCCGCGGTGACGCCGTCGACGGTCGAGAAGAGTCAGACGACGGAGATCGGCTCGGTGAACCCGGGCCTTGCCGGGGACACGCTAACCCTCACGCAGACCGGCGGCAGCGGGACAGTCTCGTTGCAACTCGTCGGCGCTGTCGAGGAAGTGATCTACACCGCGCCCGCGTTCGTGCCGGCGAGCACGACCGACGCGGTCAGTTACCAGATCGCCGACCAGCATAACGACGCGGTGGTCTCCGGTTTCAGCAGCGTGCAACTCGATGCCGGGCCGATGGCGGCCACCGGGTCGGTGACGGTCGGGCATGGCCAGACCGTGAATCTGACCAGCCTGGTGGACGGCCTGATCACCAAGGGTCTCGCGGGAGATGTCGAGACCATCACCGCGGTAAGCGGGAACAACGCGGTGCTGAACAACGGCACCGTGACCTATGAGAGGAGCACCGCCGGAAGCGACAGCTTCACCTACACGGTGACGGATCAGCACGGCGGCACCGCCATGGGCACGGTCGACGTGACGATTGATGCGGGTCCGGTGGCGGCCACCGGACCGGTAACGGTCGGCTTCGGCCAAACGGTGAACCTGACAAGCCTGGTGGATGGGCTGATCACCCCGGGCATCGCGGGAGATACCGAGACCCTCACCGCGGTTACCGGGAACGCGACGCTGACCGGCGGCTCGGTGACCTATGAAAATGCCACCCTGGGCAGCGACAGCTTCAACTATACGGTGGCCGATCAATATGGCGACGCCGCCACTGGCACGATCAATGTGACGGTGACGCCGAGCTATATTGCTCAGGGTGCGCTTGATTCGTGGGAAGACGTCGGGTCCTGGAGCGGTAACGGCAGCGCGGTGCCTTCGGCGAGAGCATTGGCCGCGAACAGCGGCTTCGCGTTCGCCAATGCCGCCTCCGACACGTCGGCCGATACCATCGTCATGCCGGCAACCCTGCGGCAGATGACCGGGACGGGAACCGGCCTTTGGCTGCTCAGTGACACCAACGGCGCTACCAATCCTTATTTGAGCGCACTGACCCTGGTCAACCACGGCGCGATCTTCGTCAACGGTACCAACAACACCACGGCCGGGAGCGCGACCACCAACTGGACGTTGAGCGGGGCCACCACCGGCGGCGCTGACTATTTTGAGAACGACGGTGCCCTGAATGTGGTTGGCACCAGCGGCGGCGGCACGACCACGGCGACGCTGAGTGGCGATCTGTCGGTGACCGGCGATGGTCAAATCGACATTTATGGCAACGGAACGCTGGTGACCGGCAGTGGCGTCGGCGTCGGCAGTGACCAGACCATCAGTTTTACCGGCGCGAACGGCGATACGGACGGAGTGGTGATCGAGAGCAGCGCGCTGGACGTGGGCGCCGGGATTTCCGGCTTCCTCGCCGGTGACCTGCTCACACTGCAGAACCTCGGCACGCCCGCGGCACCGACCTTGAGCGTGCAACTCGGCGACGGCAAAGCCGTGGTGAACGTGATGGCGGGAACCGTCGTTGTCGATGCGGTGACGTTTATCGGCGACTTCACGACCACGAACGCGTTCACAACCGTCAGCGCCGACTCAGGCAACGGCGGAGAGATCACGATTGGCGCGACCGGCGTCACCGCCGGAGGCCCCGTCGGTCCCACGGGTGCGACGGGTCCGACGGGGGCAACCGGAGCAACCGGTGCCACTGGCTCGACGGGCGATACCGGCGCGACTGGCGCCACCGGGGCGACGGGCCCGACCGGAGCGACTGGTGCCACGGGCGCGACAGGCGATACCGGCGCGACCGGCGCCACGGGTCCGACAGGAGCGACGGGCGCGACCGGGGACACGGGCGCCACCGGGGCCACAGGCGCGACCGGCGCCACCGGGGACACGGGCGCCACCGGAGCAACCGGCGCCCCGGGCGCGACGGGCGATACCGGCGCGACTGGCGCCACGGGGCCGACCGGAGCAACCGGTGCGACGGGCGATACCGGCGCGACCGGGGACGCGGGTGCGACTGGCGCCACGGGGCCGACCGGAGCAACCGGTGCGACGGGCAATACCGGCGCGACCGGGGACGCGGGTGCGACTGGCGCCACCGGTCCGACCGGAGCAACCGGGGACACGGGAGCCACGGGGCCGACCGGTGCCACTGGTTCGACTGGAGCAACCGGAGCGTCTGGCGCGACAGGTGCCATCGGGGCGCCGGGAGCCACCGGCGCGACGGGTCCGACCGGAGCAACCGGCGCGACAGGAGCCACGGGGGCGCCGGGCGCGACCGGTGCTACAGGTAACACCGGGGCCACAGGTCCCACTGGGCGAACCGGCGCGACGGGTGCCACTGGTCACATTGGGGCCACGGGTGCGACCGGAGCAACCGGAGCGACGGGCCCAACCGGCGCGACGGGTGCCACGGGTCACACCGGGGCCACGGGACCCGTCGGCGCGACCGGCGCCACCGGGGCGGTGGGAGCAACCGGGCCGCAAGGTCCGATCGGTGCGACCGGGCCGGCTGGCTCCGCGAGTTTCGCGGTCAGCTCCGCCGATCTCAGCAGCTATCTCAGTGGCGCCAACAGCTATAAGGAGATCGCGTTCCTCGGTGGCACCTCGACGGTCACGGCGGCGACCAGTGAGGTGTTCGTGATCGCGAACGGTTCCAACGTGACGATTAACAACTTCACCGACGGGACGACGGCGGGTTCACATGACCAGGTGGACATCGCCTCGCTGCTGGTGGGGGCGGCGAATACCGGAAGCGCCTCGGCCTTCTTCGGGGGGGCCGGGCCCGGGACCTTGACGCTATCGACCAATGACCAAACCGCTAAGGTCGCGATCGCCAATGGCGCAAGCAGCGCGACGTTCACCCTGACCCTCGGGAGCGGAACCTGGGGAACGGGTGCGACCGCGCAGACCAACGTCTACAACGACCTGCAAAAAACCTAAGACCGAGGACGGAACGCCAGGCGGACCCGATGTGGGTCCGCCCGGCGACCGGCCGCGGGCCTGGTTCCTCTCGCCAGGTCGCGCGGCGTTCGCGGACGGGGCGCCGGTGCGGCGGCTTGTGAACGGCACGCGCGTCCGTTTGAGCGCGGCGGCGGCAGGTGACGCACAACCATGTTGAATTCTCGCGCCACGCCGTGGTCCCGGCCGAACGGCACCGGCCGGGTTACCCCGACGCCGGAGATCGGGCGAACTTTCACCCGGGTGTCATTCCACCATCGACCTGTTCTCCGATCATGTCGGATCGGTTCGCGATCTGGTTGGATCGCCCCCAATCCGGGGTTTCCGGGAAGCGGCACGTCTCGCGGCTCCACCGTGGCCATCGATCGGGGAGGGACAAGTGCCCGCCGCGCATTCCCACGATCCGCGCGAACGGCCCGCCGCGGAGGCGGAGGAAGGCATCACCCGCGGCCGCGGCGCCCATCAGTTCAAGGCGAGTGGCGGCGCCCGCCCGCACCCACGGGTGGTTGGGAAGTTCGGTGCATTTCAGTGTGATCCCGTCCATGACTTCGCCGCCAGGCCCGAGCATCGCCAGAAGCAATGCCATAAATCACCAATTCTGGTCTGGGTCATCGCGATATCTCCGGAAAATTCGCGGTGTCGTGAGTAGGTGCGCCTGTGCGGATCGTGGCGCAACGGATACGGCCTTGATGGAGACCGGCGGCATGCGACGGCCGAAATCTCGCGAATTGACCTCCCGTCGTCAGCGAGGGTGGCAGCGATCAACGCGCGCATCATCGATGTTTCGGCGAAGGGAAACGAAGACGAGTGGCCAATGAACGGAAGGGCCATCGCGGTGAAGGCAATTCGCCCGCGCGGCAGGTCAACGGGTTGCCTCCTGGTCAACGCAGCGGCCCTCGAACAGCTCATCCAGACCCAGGGACCGGGCCATTATACTGCCTTCAGTTTATCGAAAGCTCCGAGGGTCGATGGGCCGACAAATCGCACCGGAGCCAAGAGAACTTCCGCCCGCTGTCGTCATGATCAGCAAATCATTCGGCCAGTTCGGCTTCCGGCCCGACGCTGGCTGAGGCCCGCGCGTGCCGCGAGACAACGTCAATCAGAACCGGAAGGACCACGAGGATCAGCATTGGCGCGAGCAGAATGCCGCCGACCACGACCAGCGCCAGTGGTTTTTGGACCTGTGAGCCAATTCCCGTGGCGAAGGCCGCGGGCAACAGACCCGCGCCGGCGGCGAAGCAGGTCATCATGACGGGCCGGAGGCGGGTCTCGGCCGCGCGCGACACCGCGTCGGCGTGTTCGATACCGACGTCAAGAAGTTGATTGTAGTAAGACAACACCAGGATCCCCTCCATGACCGAAATGCCGAACAAACCGATGAAACCAATCGCGGCCGACACGCTGAACGGGGTACCGGTCCACGACAGGGCGAAAATCCCGCCGACCAGAGCCATCGGCATCACCGCCGCCACCAGCGCCGTATCCACCAGCGAACCAAAATTGAAAAACAGCAGCAAAACGATCGAGCCCAAAGCGACGGGAACCAGAACCTCAAGGCGCGAGATGGCTTCCTCGAGATCGCCGAACTCGCCGGTCCATTCGATGCGCAAGCCTGGCGGAATCCGAATCTGCTGGGCGATTTTTCGCCGCGCCTCCAGCACCGCGCCGCCGAGATCGCGGCCGCGTACGCTGAACCTGATCGGCATGAAACGCTGCTGACCGTCCCGGTAAATCAACGAAGCACCGGATACGAGTTCCACGTCGGCGACGTCGGCGAGCGGGATGGGTACGATGCCGGTCCCCGTGGGGCTGGGGGCACCGATTGTCGTAAGCCGGATCCGATCGAGGCTATCGCGATATTCACTGGCCAGCCGGACGATAATCGGAAAGTTCCGATCGCTGCTATCCTCGTACAGATTGCCCGCCGCCTGGCCGCCGATCGCCGCCTGGATGGTGGTATTGATGTCGCCGGGCGCCAGGCCGTATCGAGCGGCCTTCAAACGGTCGACGTCAATCCGGACCGTGGGCTGGCCCAGAGACGTGTAAACCTCAAGATCGGTAATTCCCTGGACCGTGCTCAACACCGATTTGATCTGGTTCGCTGTTCTCTCGAGCGTCGCGAGGTCGTTGCCGTACAGTTTGACCGCGTTCTCCCCTTTGACGCCGGACGCCGCTTCCTGGACATTGTCCGCGATGTGCTGCGAGAAGTTAAATTCGACGCCAGGGAACGTGTCCGTCAGAGACCGCGTCATTCGCGCGGCCAGCTGTTCCTTGTCGACGCCGTCCGGCCACTCGGTCCTGGGCTTTAGCGGTACGTAAAATTCGGCGGCGTAGAACCCGCCGGTGTCGGTCCCATCGTCCGGCCGGCCGTGCTCGGATACGACCGAGACAACCTCCGGGAAGCTCCTGAGCGTCCGCCGAATTCGGTTGACGGTGTCATTGCTGGCCTCAAGAGAAATCGAGATCGGCATGTCCGCGCGGATCCAGAAATTGCCCTCCTCCAACTTCGGCAGGAACTCCAGCCCGAGGTTTGTGGCGCACCAGACCGACAGCAGGAGAAGAATGAGCATCCCGCCCAGAGAAATGATGCGGTTGGCGAGGGCAAAGCGGATCACCGGCGTGTAGACGCGCCGCATGGCCCGCACCAGAAGCGTCTCGGTCTGGCTGATCTGGGCCGGAAGAAACAGCGCACTGAGCGCGGGCGACAGGGTGAAGCTCGCGACCAGCCCGCCAATGATGGCATAGGCGTAGGTCTTCGCCATGGGCGCGAAAATATGGCCCTCGACGCCGGATAACGTGAACAGCGGAATGAAGCCGGCGATGATGATCGCGGCCGCGAAGAAGATCGCGCGGCTCACCTCGCGCGCGGAACTCGCGATCACGGCGAGTTTGCCGCGGAGACTGAAACCGGCCATCGTCCGGTGCACAATTCCCGAGTCAAGGAAGCGCCGCGCCGGAGCCCGCGCGAGATGCCGGGAGATGTTCTCCACCATGATGACGGTGGCATCGACGATCAGTCCGAAGTCGATTGCCCCGACGGACAGCAGGTTCGCCGACTCGCCGCGGAAAACAAGAATCGCGATGGCGAACGCCAGGGCGAAAGGAATCGTCGCGGCGACCACGGCGGCGCTTCGCAGCGTGCCAATGAATATCCATTGCACGACGAATACCAACGCCATCCCCAAAAGCATGTTCTCGACGACCGTATGGGTCGTGAGGTTCACCAGATCGGCGCGGTCATAGTATTTCTCGATATGGACTCCCGGGGGCAGGATGTTCGACGTATTGATCTTGTCGATCAGGGCATCGACGCGCTGAATTGTCGGCTTGCTCTCGGCCCCGCGACGCATCAGGACGATGCCTTCCACGATATCGTCGTCGTCATTCTGGCCCACCATGCCGAGCCGCGGCAGAAAGCCGATCGAGACCTTGGCGATGTCGCGTATCAGAATCGGCGAACCGTTGTTTTGTGAAACCATCGTGCCGCGAATGTCGTCGAGCGAACGGATCAGGCCAATTCCGCGCACCACGGCCGCCTGACCGCCGAAATCGACGGTCTGCCCGCCCACGTTGACGTTGGCATTGTTGAGGGCCTGGATCACCTGGGGCACGGTCAGCCCATAGTGGATCAGCCGCGCCTGATCGATCGCGACGTCGTAGGTTTTGGTCTTGCCACCGAAGCCGGTGACATCGACGACTCCCGGAACCGCCTTGAACCGGCGCTCCAGGATCCAGTCCTCGATCGTCTTAAGGTCCATGACCGAATAGCCGGGCGGTCCAATCACGCGGTAGCGCAGAATCTCGCCAATGGGGCTTTCCGGCGAGATCGACGGCTGGGCGCCATTTGGCAACGGCGGCAGCTGTGTCAGCCGATTGAGGACCAGCTGCTCGGCTGCTTCGTATGTGTAGTCATAGGAAAATTGTATCTTCGTGTCCGACAGACCGAACAGCGAGATCGTTCGGACAGAGGTGACATGCGGGATGCCCGCCATCTGAATTTCGATTGGGATCGTGATGTAACGCTCGATCTCCTCGGCGGATTGACCCGCGCTTTGTGTCACGACCTCGATCAGCGGCGGGACAGGGTCGGGGTAGGCTTCGATATTCAGCCTGAGAAAGCCGACAACCCCACCGGCGAACACCAAAATCATCAGAATGAACACAAGAACGCGCCGTTTCAGCGCGAATTCAATGATCGAGTCCACGTCAACCTCGACTGGATGAAATGTAGGTTACAACGGGAAAGTCCCGTGCGGCCCATTCGCCGTGCAACCTCGGGCGCGGCTGTTCCGGTACCGTTTCCTGGAACCGGAACCAGACCGCGTCAACGTCGTCTGGGTGAGGTTAACCAATCAATGATTCGGTCACGCTGGTGCCCAGGCCGGCCGCCGCGGACGTGATGTCTCATGCAGCTTCACGAGCAGCGGCCCTCACGCCGGTTACAGCGAATCGCCTGTTGGCCGCCAATCGAGAACATCTTCAGGCACGTCGAACCGGCTCTTGTCCCATTGCCGCGGGCCGGTCTCGTGGCGAGCCGCGGCGACGGTGGCCGCATCGGGCGAGCCGCGATCGCCGCTTCGCCGGCCGTCGAACTCAACAGCCCGGCGCCGCCTGAGCCTGGTCACGCGGAGAACTTTGGCCCCGGTCTTGTATTCAAATGCCATCGCGCATTGCCTCCGCCAGACGGCGAGATGTCACGCAATTGTCATTGTAGACCTGGCGATAACGTCGCAAAGAACGCTACGTCATTGCGTTCGCCGATCGGTATGGCTCAGGGTCCGACGCTCGTGCCAGGCACTCTCGAACGCCGGGTCAAAGAGCATCTCAATGTGAATATGTTATGAAATGCGACCAGAGATGCGAAGTCGTGCACCCGCGCCGCGACTCTTGCCGGGAACTTTGTGCGCATGGTACTGCGCGATACGCGTACCGGGGGACCGTATTGACCGGCCCCCAACCTTCGCGCACCGAGACCTGAACGGACCCGGACCTTTATCCCCATGGACATCGCCGCCCCGCTCCCGTTGACCGTCGAAACCCTGGCCCAGGCTCTGGCCGATCAGGGCTGCGATCCGCGCGCGTTGGAACGGGGACGGCGTGGCGCGGCGGACAGCGGCCAACGGCTCGATGCCGTGTTGCTGCAACTCGGTCTGGTCAGCGAGCGGCAACTCGCCGAGGCCGCCGCCACCTTGCTCGGCACGCCAGTCGTCACCCCGGACGCCTATCCGGCGGTGCTGCCGGCTTGCGTGGCCGGTGTCTCCCCGCGCTTTCTGCGCGACGCGCGCGCGGTTCCGCTGTCGGATGTTGGCGGCACCCTGGTCCTGGCGCTCGCCGATCCGCTCGACACCTTCACGCCCGCCGCCCTCGCCGCCGCCATCGGCCGGCGTGTCAGCGTCGCCCCCGCCGTGCCGGTCGAACTGGAAGCCGCGCTGAACCGGTTGCTTCCGGCGGAAGGGGCGGATCCCGCGACCGGCGAGGACGATACACCACTGGAACAGGACGCCGAGCGGCTGAAGGATCTCGCCAGCGAGGCCCCGGTGATCAGGCTGGTCAACCAAATCATCGGCCGTGCCGTGGAGATCGGCGCGTCGGACATCCACATCGAGCCGTTCGAGGACATCCTGCGGGTGCGCTACCGCCTGGATGGTGAATTGCATGAGGCGGAGAGCCCGCCCCAGCGTCTGGCCGCCGCCATCACCTCCCGCATCAAGATCATGGCGCGGCTCGACATCGCCGAACGCCGGCTGCCGCAGGACGGGCGCATCCAATTGGCGGTACGCGGCCAGGACGTGGATTTCCGCGTCTCGACGGTGGCGACGATGTATGGGGAGAGCGTCGTCCTTCGCATCCTCGACCGCCACGCCGTCACCTTCGACTGGCAACATCTGGGCCTCGCGCCGGCCGTGGTGCACCGACTGACCCGGGCGCTGGACCGCAAAGACGGGATCGTGCTGGTCACCGGTCCGACCGGCAGCGGCAAGACCACGACGCTGTACACGGCGCTGCTGACCCTGAACTCCATCAACCGCAAGATCGTCACGATCGAGGACCCGGTCGAATACCACCTGCGCGGCATCAATCAAATTCAGGTCCAGCCGCTGATCAAGCTGACGTTCGACCGGCTGCTGCAGTGGATCGTGCGCCAGGATCCCAACGTGATCATGGTCGGCGAAATCCGCAATCTGGAGACCGCGCTGACCGCCGTGCAGGCGGCGCTGACCGGGCATCTCGTGCTATCGACGCTGCACACGAACTCGGCGGCGGCCACCATCACGCGGCTGCGCGATATGGGGGTTGACGACTACCAGATCGCGGCGGTGTTGCGCGGCGTGATGGCCCAGAGGCTGGTGCGGCGGCTCTGCCTGGCCTGCCGCCGCCCAGGCGTGGCGGAGTCGGAACTGGTGCGGCGGTTCAACCTCGACCAGGACAATCCCGGTCGACCGGTCACGCTGTTTCATCCGGCCGGGTGCCCGGCCTGCCGCGGCACCGGCTATTGGGGCCGGCTGGCGATCGCGGAATTCCTGGAACCGGACGACAGCATTCGCCACCTGATCTTCTCGCGCGCCGCCGACACCGAGATCGAGCGCGCCGCCATCGCCGGCGGTATGGTGCCGATGTTCCGCGCCGGGATCGAGGCCGCCCTGGCCGGCGAGACGACGATCGAAGAAGTGGGTCGAAGCATCGAAGCGGATGAGCCATGACGGCGTGGCGATTCAAGGCGATCGATGGCAAGGGCCGGACGTTCGACGGCGAAATGGACGCGCCGGATGAAGCGTCGGTGTTGGCGCGGATCCGCCGCGACGGCGCGATGCCCTTGGCGGTCTCCCAGGCGCGCGGCAGCCTGTTTGGCCGCATCTCGTGGTCGTCCGGCCAGGGGGACGCGTTGTCCCGGCAGGAGGTCGCCAACATCACCCGCGAACTCGCGACCATGCTCGCCGCGGGTCAGGACATCGACCACGCGCTGCGGTTTCTGGTGGAGACGGCGCAGACCCGGCGGGCCGGCCGGGTGCTGGGGACGTTGCGAGATGACGTGCGGAACGGCAGCACGCTCGCGGCCGCGATGGCGAAGCAACCGGGCAGTTTTTCCAGGCTGTATGTGGGACTGGTCCGCGCCGGTGAAGCCGGCGGCACGCTGGCGGCGACCCTGGAACAGTTGGCCGATCTCCTGGAGCGCGAGCGCAGCCTCGCCGCGACGGTGCGGTCCGCGCTCATCTATCCCGCCCTGCTGCTCATCGCCGCCTGCGGCGCCATCGTCCTGCTGCTGACCCAGGTCTTGCCGGAATTCGTGCCGCTGTTCGAACAGAGCGGTGTGGCCCTGCCGGCGTCCACGCAATTTCTGATCGACGCCGGCGACGCGGTGTCCAATTACGGTTTGATCGCGCTGCTCACCGTGCTGGTCCTGTTCCTGCTGTTCCGCGTTCTGCTGCGCCAACCTGGGTCGCGCCTCGCATTCGATCGCTTCAAGCTCCATTTGCCCATCGTCGGCGGCCTGCTGCGGGAGGTGATGGCGGCACGCCTCGCGCGCACGCTTGGCAGTCTGCTGGTCAACCGGGTCTCGCTGATCACCGCGCTCGGCATCACGCGGGAGGTGTTAGGGAACGAAGCCGGGGTCGCGGCGATGGACCATGCCATCCCCCTCGCCAAGGCGGGCGCGGGGTTGTCGGCGCCGCTGGCGGACTCGGGCTTGTTCCCCGTGCGGCTGATCCATCTGCTGCGGCTGGGGGAAGAGACCGCGCAGCACGGCCCAATGGCGCTGCGCGCCGCCGCCATCCATGAAGAACGGGTCCGGGTCGTCACCCAGCGGCTGGTTTCGCTGCTGACGCCGGCGATTACCATCGGCATGGGCGCGTTGATCGCGGGCATTGTCTCCTCGCTGTTGCTCGCCATGCTGAGTCTGAACGATCTGGCGCAATGATCAGCCATCCCGCGCCGCTCAGCACGCGCCGAGACGGTCCGCCGGGCGTCTTGCCGGAACGCGGCGCACCCGGCGGCTTCACCCTGATCGAAACCATCGTCGTCCTGGTCATCCTCGGCCTCGCGCTGACGATCGTCGCCGGCTTCTTGCCCAGGCGGAACACGACGCTGGAGTTGACGGCCGCGACCGCCCGGGTCACCGGCGCGCTACGGCTCGCCCGGTCGCGCGCCATGGCGGAAAGCCGTCCCGTGCCATTCGCCGCGGCCCCGGACGGCCACGGGTTCCGGCTGGATAACGCACCGGTGACGTTGGGGCCCTCGGTCACGGTGGTCATGACCGAGCCCAGGATCGTTTTCGCACCGGACGGCAGCACCTCCGGCGGATCGCTCCGGGTGTTGGTGGACGGCCGGCAACGGGTGATCCGGATCGACTGGCTGACCGGTCGCGTCGACACCGCTGAAGCGTTGTGAACCAGGCGGCCACCGGCGGCGCCCCCGCGCGCGGTCCAACGGGCGATCCAACCGGCCGCCCGCGACGTGGTGCCATCGGGCATCCGCCTGGGCCGTCACCGATCGGGCGCGCGGGGGAGCGCGGCTTCACGCTGCTGGAGGTCCTGATCGCCTTCGCCATCGCGTCGATCGCACTGGCGGTGCTCTACCATGGCGCGGTCGACGGACTGCTCGGGTCACGTCTGGCCGCCCGGACCGATGAGGCGGTGACGCGGGCGCGTTCACGCCTCGCCGCGCTGTGCCATGGGGCGCGGCTGACCCCCGGCGAGCAATCCGGCGACGATGGCAGCGGTTACACCTGGCGGACGCTGATCGGCCGGGCCGCGACCGAAACCGTCGCGCGGGCCGAGGCGGATCGGTCGGCGCCGCCGATGCGGGCGGACTTGTTCGCTGTCCGGGTGACCGTATCCTGGCCGGGGACCATTCGGCCGCACCAGGTTTCGCTGGAGACGCGCTGCCTGGCAGTGGGCCCGGCGGACCGGCCGTGACCCACGGGGAGAGACCGGGACCACCAGACCTCCGCCCGATCCCGGTCGGGGCGGTTCCAGCCGCCCGGAGCAGCTTTATTCCACCGCCTGCTTCATATTGTCATAATTCCGTCCGTATGAGCCAGGCACGAAGCTGGCTATAGCGGGCCGGTTATCCGGAACATTCCACCGCGATATGTTGGCTGAGCTATTCACCTGGTGGACTGAGCAGATGCGCGACCTGGTCGCGCCGCTGACACGCCGTGCTTCCGGCAGGTCGAAGGACGCGCTGGTGCTGGCATGCGATCCGGGCGCGGAGGGCCGCGCGGACGCTCTCTGGCGCGTCGCCCGGCGGCGAAATGGGATCACCACCGCTCTGGCGACGCTGTCGGCCGATGCCAGCGATGCCGCCTGGCGGGACGCCTTCGCGTCGCGCCGCCGCGGTGAACCTGTCGTGGTCGCGTTGGGGCGACCGTTCATGGTCAGGCGAACGGCGTTGCCGCTCGCCGCGGCATCCAACCTCGACCGCCTGCTGCGATACGAAATGGACCGCCTGACACCGTTCGCCGCCGATGACGTGCTGTTTTCCCACCGCGTTGTGTCGCGGGACATCGCCAGCGGCACGTTGCTCGTGGACATCGCGGTGGTCCCGAAGGCCTGGGTCCGGGATCCAATGGAGCGGCTGGCGGCGTTGTCCATTCGGCCCGAGGCGCTGGAAGAACGCCCGGACGTGGCCCCGCCGGACTTTTCCGGCACCGGCGCATGGCTCCCACCGGCGCGGGGGTCACGATCCGGCGAGGCCGCAAGGCGCATTTCGCTGGATCATGCCGACCCAGCCCACCGCGCCCGCGTTCGCCTTGCCTGGCGCATTGGCACAGGCGCCTGCGCCGCCCTGGCGGCCGCGGTGATCGCGGTGCCGTTCATTCGCCAGTCCATCGCAGTGGCGGGAGTGGAGGAGCAAACCGCACAACTCCGCCCTCGTATGGAGCAGGTCGATGCGCTGCGCCGCCAGATCGCGGCCGGTTCGGCGGGCGCGGGACAGATCGCCGCGGCGCGGTCGCGTGGCGCGGTCGCGTTGCGCGCGCTGGGGGTCCTCACCGACCTGTTGCCGGACGACACGTTCCTGACCAACATTTCGCTCCGCCACGCCCATTTGACCATCGAAGGGCATTCGGCCGCCGCGACCAAACTGATCGCGGCGATGGCATCCGACCCGCAACTGACCAATCCATCGTTTGGAGCGCCGGTCGTGCGTGCTGAAAACGGCACGGACGTCTTCACCATCCAGGCGGGGTTCGGGTCCTGACCATGGCGCTCGCGTTGCCCACAGGTGCGCGCGGCCAGGCGCTCGCGCTCGGCATGACACTCCTGGCCGCCGCCGCGGTCTGGGCCGGGGTCGTCGCCCCGATCTGGGGCTGGTACGACGATCGGGCCGAATCGCTCCGGCGCCAGCATGCCATGGCGCGCCGCATGGCGGCGCTCGTCGAGACGCTGCCGGCGCTGCGGCGGGCGGCCGCGCGGGTCAACGGTGCCGAGAGCCCCGCGGGCGGCGGCCCGGACGCCGATCCGCCGGTCGCGCTGCTGGCCGGCGCCTCCGATCCGCTGGCGGCGGCATTGCTGCAGCAAAGGATCGAAGAACTCGCGGCCAAGGCTGGGGTGCACGTCGGCAGCGAGGAAATTCTGCCTGGCCAGGCCGAGGGGGATTTGCGCGCGATCTCCGTCCGGCTGACCATGACCGCCCCGTATCGCTCGCTGGTGGCGTTACTCCTGGCGCTGGCCGGGTCCGAGACGCCGATGGTGGTGGACGACTTGTTGATGCGTGGTCCACCCGGTGGGCCGGGCGACGACGATCTGCCGGTCGATACCAGCCTGACCGTGACGGCGTATCGCTCGGCGAAAGCCGAGACGCGATGACCGCCGCCGTTAGATCGGTCCGCCAGGGCGATCCCCACGAGGGTTCCCGGCAGGCCCACGAGCGGGGTCGGCCGAGGACGTCCGGCGGCACTTTCGAGCGGGCCGCTGGCTTGCCGCGGCGTGCCGCATGAGACGCGTCGCCTCGCTTTGCGGTCTGCTGGCCGCGCTGATCCTGGTGCTCACGTGGGAACTCATGGCACCGGAGCGTGGCGCCGACGATCCTCGGTCATTGGAGGCATCTCCCGTCGCGCCGTCAGCAGCCGTCGCGACAGGGTCCGGCGAGGCGCCGCCGCCGGCGTTCGACGCCGACGCGCTCGCCGATGTCGCGGTCGCCATCATCGCGCGGCCGTTGTTCAGCCCCGGCCGGCGGCCATCCGGGGGGCCGTCCGCTGCCGTGACCACGACTCCCGGCGGTGCTGAGCATGCTTTGCCTCGGCTGACCGGGACGATCGTTGGGCCGGCCGGCGGGCGGGCGATTTTCGCGGGTGCCGATGGCAAATCTCATACGGCGGCCGAAGGCGATGCCGTTGGCGCCTTCAAGGTTCGGACGATCGACCCGGGCGCCGTCACTCTGTCAGGATCGGAAGGAGACCGGGTGCTGCGTCCAACTTATGTCACCTCCCCGGGTGCGAACGTCACCGCCCCGGGTGTGAACGTCACAGGCCCCGGTGCGAGTGTCACCGCCCCGGATGCGAGCGTCACCTCTCCGGGTGCGAATGTCACCGTCCCGGCCGCCACCGTCGGCGTCCGGCCCCGCGGGGGCGCTCGGTGAAACACCCTGTCCCCCCTCACCTGGGCCCCCATCACCTGGTTCCCCGTCACCTGATCCCCCGTCACCTGGTGCCGCGGCACGGGGCCCTCCGTCACCTGGTCCCCCGTCACTTGCTTCCTGGTCTGATCGTTCTGGCCGTCCTGGCCGGCTGCGAGCGGACCGAGCGGGTGCAACTGCCCCCATTGGCCACGTCCGCCGGCAACGTCGCGGCCACGCCAAGGTTGAACGGCCGCATCTACACCCCGGCGCCGCTGTCCCCTCGGATCTCCTATGGCGCTGCCCGGCACGGCGAACGCGGCGGCCCGGCATCGTCCGGGACGGGACAATATTCGCTCGACTTCGCGGACACCGACGTGCGCGAAGCGGCGGGTCAGATCCTGGGCACGATGCTGGGGCTCAATTACTCGATCGATCCGGCGGTCAAGGGCGCGGTCACCTTGCGCACGGCCCACCCGCTGACCGGCGCGCAATTGTTGCCGGCGCTGGAGACCATTCTGGGCAGCGTCGGCGCGGTGCTGATCCAAACCGAGGGGCTGTATCGCGTGGTCCCGGCCGCGACCGCCGGCAGCGCCGGCAGCCGGGTGCTGCCGCTGAACTACGTCTCGGCCGACGACCTGGCGAAAGTGCTGCAACCGCTTGCCGGCGCCAACGCGAAGATCGTGGCGGAGACCGACCTGAATTCGGTGCTGATCAGCGGCGACCCCAGCCAGGTGCAATCCCTGGCCGAACTGGTCAGGACGTTCGACACCGACGCGCTGGCGGGCCAGTCCTATGCTGTGATGCCGGTCGCCACCGGTAACGCCAAGGACTTCGCCGAGGCGATGACCGACTCGTTCCGCGGCAAAGGCGGGTCCAGCCTCGGCGGATTGCTGCGCGTGGTACCTCTCACGCGGATGAACGCCGTCCTCGTCGTGTCGCCGCAGCCGAGCTACATCGACGCGGCCCGCCGGGTGTTCGAGTTGATCGAACGGCAACGCCGCACCACGGTGCGGGTCTGGCACGCGTTTTACCTGCAGAACAGCAACGCGAACGACATCGCCAACACGCTGCAAATGGCCTTCACGCCCAACAACGTCACGACACTGCCGCAGGCGGCGATGCAAGGCACGGGTGCCGCGGGCGGCGCGGCCGGTGGCGGGTTCGCCGGCCGGTCCGGCATCAGCCCATCCGGTGCCGGAGCAGGCGGGATCGGATCGGCGGCCGGCGGAATTGGATCGGCGGGCGCCGGCGCCGGAGGGATCAGCGCGCTCGGCGGCACGAACCCGCTGGCGCCGGCCATTGGTCAGGGCGCCGGGGCGGCGGGCGGCGCCAGCGCCCAGGGCCAGATTTCGACCCAGGTGGCGGCGAACCCGCTGCTGGGCGGGCTCGATCAGACGGCACAAGGGGAGACGACGGACGCCATGCGCATTCTGCCGAACGCGCAGAACAACGCCGTCCTGGTCTATGGCACCGAGCAAGAGGACGACACCGTCGCCGCGATGTTGCGCAAGATCGACATCACGCCGTTGCAGGTACGGATCGACGCCACCATCGCCGAGGTCACGCTGAACGATAATCTGCAGTACGGCACCCAGTTCTTTTTCAAAGCGGGTGGCATCAACGGCATCCTGAACAATGCGAGCGCGGCGCTGACCGCGGCGTCCAACGTCGTACTCGGGACGAGTTTCCCCGGCTTCGTGCTGGGCGGTAACGGCCAGGGCGGCGCACCGCTGGCGATCTCCGCCCTGCAGGCGGTGACCACCGTCAACGTGCTGTCGTCGCCGCAGATCACGGTGGTGGACAACCAGCCGGCGCGGCTGCAGGTCGGCGCGCTGGTGCCGTATTTGACCGCGAGTTCGCAAAGCACGCTGACCGCCAACGCGCCGGTGATCAATTCCATCGCCTATCAACCCACCGGCGTGATCATGGAAGTCACGCCGCGGGTCAACAGCGGCGGTCAGGTCACGCTGGACGTGAGCCAGGAAGTGAGCGAGGTCGATACCACGCCCAACACCACCGGCATCAACAGTCCGACGTTCACCGAGCGGAGCATCACCTCCCGCGTCGTCGTGCAGGATGGCCAGACCATCGGCCTCGCCGGTCTGATCCAGGACAACACCAGCAAAGGCAACCAGGGCATTCCCTGGCTGAAGGACGTGCCGATTCTGGGCGTGCTCGCGGGCACGCAGACCAACACGCGCCAGCGCACGGAATTGCTGGTCCTGCTCACCCCCCACGTGATCCGCGATCAAAGCGACGCGCGCGCCCTGACCGAGGACCTGCGCGCGGCGCTGCCCCGCGCGGCCCAGGTGCCGGCACTCTCAAAGTCGGAGCGGGTGTCGGGCTCGGAGGATCCCAATCGCCGGATCCGCGAGCGGGCCGCCCGTCTGTTCGATCGCCAGAAGGCGCCGCAATGATGCGTGGTTCCCGGCCGTGAACGCCGCCGTCCGCATCCCGCCATGGGCGGCGTCCTGAGCGTCGCTCCGGGCAGCGTGTCCGGCGGCGTTCCGCGCGGCGTGCCGAGTGTCGTTCGGAGCAACGTTCCGGGCGTCGCTTCCGGGCAACGTGTCCAACGGCGTTCCGCGCGGCGTGTTGGGTGTCGTTCGGAGGAACGTTCCGGGCGTCGTTTCCGGCGGCGTTCCGGGCGGCCTGCTGGGTTTCGTTGGGAGCAACGTTTCGGGCGGCGATCGGGGCATCGTTTCTGAAGTCGTTTCCCGCATCCTTCCCTGGGGCCGCCCAGCACAGGGTCAGGGATAGTCCGCCGCCGCGACGGTCGTCGGGGTTGGCGTTGGCGCCGGCCGCGCGAAAAGCCGGGTCGCGGCGCTTAACACCTTCGCCTGATAGGCGGTCGCGCGCTCCGGGGTGTGCGAGTGATAGAAGCCGACAGCCTGCAGCAAATCGCCCCCCGCCTCATTCAGATACACACGCATGATCGCGCCCGAGGCGGCGATGTTGAAACACGGATCGGATATCAGGCGAGTCCGCACCGCATCCTCCGTCATGCCGGTGATCGCCGCGAACCGCGGGACCCAGAGCGTGTTCACCTGCATCACGCCAAGATCGGACGAACCGTCGGCGTTCCGGCTGATCGTGCCCGGCAGCCCGCCCTCCACGACCTGGATGGACGGTAAGACGCGCGGCGGCAGGTGATAAAAGGCGGCCGCCGCCACCATGCATGCGAAATAGGGGATTGCCATGGCGCCGCGCTGCTTCCAATCGTCAATCTGGGAATTTCCGGCGGGCCGGGCCGGGATCACGCCTGGCGCGGCGCATCCCGGCCGTCCCAACTAAACGCAGCCGTTCTTGCCGACAAGCGGAGGGGCGGCGATTTGATCATGAAAGATTGTAACTGCCCAGGTATCCGGCCATTGACCATCGGTTGACACGCGAGTCGGGGCATGAGTCAAGCTCCCCATGTCCCCGCCAACGGATTCGGATTCGCCTGAAACCGCCGCTCCGGTGCCA
>Ga0181536_10001270_pt1 | contig 29948 bp, 28 predicted proteins | sample PEATcosm2014_Bin_41_FD_121105 | JGI IMG/M metagenome (GOLD analysis project Ga0181536, IMG submission 121105) | Peatland microbial communities from MTU Mesocosm Facility, Houghton, MI, USA - PEATcosm2014_Bin17_60_metaG | ecosystem: Environmental > Terrestrial > Soil > Wetlands > Peat | place...
AAGAGCTTCTCGGCCTGGTAGGCGCTCGACACCGGGCTGTAGTTCGCCGGATTGGGCGTCGCCTGGTACATCTCGTACGCGTTGGCCGCGACGGATGAGACGGTGAAGCCCGGAACCGCAGCCAGGTTGCAACCAAGACGGGTCTGCTCCACTACTCCGTCGAGAGCGAAGCCCTCGCCGACCAGCATAAAGTCGTTCTTGCAGGCCTGGGTCATCACGTTGCCGACGCTGGTGACGGCGGCATCGTAGAAGTCACCGACGATCTTGCGTCCGTTGATGCCCCCCTGCGCGTTGCACCAGGCGATCATCGCTTTGACGGCGTCACCCATCTCCTGGTCGAGACCGGGCTCAGTGCTGAAACCCCGGTCGTCGCCATAGGCGATTCTGATAGTGGAGTTGGTGACGCCCTGGTCCGTGCTTCCCGTGGCGCTTCCCTTGCCGCAGGGCGAGGGGAGCGTGCCGAACATCGTCGAGCTCGTCGAGGACGACGCGCCGCTCGTCCCTGGGGCGATCAGCAGCCCGGCCGCGGCCAGCGTCGTGAGCAACAGAGCTGTCGCCAGGGTCCGAATTCCAGACACCCTCTTCGTCATTAGACCTCCAGTTTGAGGAACCGGCCCTTCCATCCGCGCCGTCGGCACGACTAGAACCCCGGCTCGGTGATCCAGTCCTGCGTGGGTGCGACGTCGTAGGTGTTCATCAGCGTCTGCATGAACTCCACGTCCTGCAACGGCTCGGTTGGCTCAGCGACCTTGACGCCGCGGGCCCGTAGGTCGGCCAGGAAGGTTTCGATCACACGATCGTGCGTCAGATCATCGGAATGGTCCATGACCTTCTCGACCTCGGCCATGTCCGAGTACACCTCGGCGTTCCAGTGGACGAGGAGTCTGATCTGCTCGGGCTTATAGCGCTTGATCACCTCTCCGTCCGTCCTGATCGTCCAGCTGTCGTCCGGCTCGTCGTAGCCGAACAGTGACCGGTTCTTCAGACCTTCGATGGCACGATCTTCTGGTGGGCCCACGGGGTCACCGCGGTGGAACATCAATTCGTTCTGTACAACGACGCCGCGATTCCACATCGGCATTTCCAGGTTCTGCGGCGGTCCGTAAGGTCCGTCCGGCCAGTAGGTAAAACCCCCTGGGTCGCCGAGGTACCACCACGTGATGATCTGAGCCATTTTGACGAGGTAGTCAGTGAAGAGGCCCGACTTGCCCATCATGTTCTGTAGCCACACGGGGGTGTTCTCTATCCGGACCCCCCGGAAGGTGACGGCGTCGAGGTGCGGTGCCAACCCGGTGTTGTGCGGTCCGCAGATGTTGAAGAGCATGAGCGTCGGCTTGGCGTATTGGGCATTCCAATAAGACTTGACCTCGGCCAGGAACCGGCTGTTGTAGAACACGCCCTCAAGCTCGGGATAGAAGCAGACGGAATTCTTCGCGAAGAACCCACGAAAATGTGCCGATGCAATGTCATCGAGCGTGAGTCCGTGATCCGGAGCGATGTTGCCGGTGACCGTCGCGATCACTTCATCCACTGACTTGAAGTGATTGGCGATGATGCTCTTCCACGGCCCGTTGTGCTTTACGACATCAACAATGCGCGCATACTCGTCCTCGCGATACACGCCGTCGATCACGCGCGGTGGTGCCGCCGGTTTGAGGACGGTCGCCAGGTCTTGGGTTGCAGTCATGATGCTGGACCTCGTTTCACTGGGCGGGATGCCGTGACACGGCCGCGGCGGTTGGGAATGCACTCATATGCGGCTTAGAAGACCACCATGCCGCGGATATTTGTCCCATTTCGCATGTCCTCGTATCCCTGGTTGATGTCTTCGAGCGGGTACCTGTTGGTGACCAGCTCATCGAGAAGTACTCGGCCGTTCATGTACAGATCGAGGATGCGTGGGATGTCGCGACGAGGGTTGGCGTTGCCGAAGATGCACCCAACAAGCTCCTTTCGCATCATGGCGAACATGAACAGGTCGAGCTTGACGTCCGTCTGGGAGATCGGGGCCACCGCGGTGACGACAGCACGGCCAGCCTTCTTTGTGAGGTTGAGGAGCGGGGCAATCAGATCGCCGTATGCGACGCTCACCGTGAGGATGCTCTTGTCGGCCATCGCACCCTTGGTGAGTTCTGCGACGAGGAACTGGGCTTCCTCCATGGATGCGGCAGCGTGAGTCGCTCCGAACATCACGGCTGCGGACCGCTTGTTCTCGAAGGGATCAACGGCGACGATCTTGTCGGCGCCGGCAAGGCGGGCGCCCTGCACTGCATTCATCCCAATTCCACCAAGGCCGACGACCACCACCGTCTCTCCCGCCCGGACCTCAGCCGCATTGACGGCCGAGCCCCATCCCGTGGTCACGCCGCATCCCACCAGCGCGGCCTTGTCGAGTGGAATGTGAGGTTCGATCTTGACGCAGCTGGCCTCGCTCACCACCGTCAGCGGCTCGAATGTCCCGATCATGCACATCACTCCCAGATCGGTGCCGTCGAGAGCGTGGTGTCGCGAAGTGAAGTCCGTCGGTTGCCTTCCGGCGAGCGAGAACGCGCCAAGGTCGCACAGGTGCTGGTGGCCGATGGCGCAGGACGGGCAACGTCCGCACGCCGGTATGAAGCTCAGCACGATGTGGTCGCCCGGAGTGAGACTCGTGACCCCGGGTCCGACGTCGACAATGACTCCCGCGCCTTCGTGGCCGCCGATGCAGGGAAACTGACGCGCATTGAAGGCCTCGGCCATTGCTGGGTCAAGGACCATGTCGCCGGTCACCAGGTGCTCGTCGGAGTGGCACAGACCGGACGCCGCCAGCTCCACGAGCACTTCACCAGCCTTGGGAGGATCGAGCTCGATCTCCTCCACGCTCCACTTGGTCTGGGTGTCCCACAGAATGGCTGCTTTGCTCTTCATGGCATTCACCTCCGTCGCCGAAGCCATCCGTGGCGGTCCGGCGACTCGCCTCCCCTATCTCGATCGCGGTGAACCCCACAGAATGCGGCGAGGGATCCCAACGACCAGATTATCTAATGACGTTGTTATATCGCACACGACCACTCGATTGCGAGTCCTCCGGTGCTGCCGCTGGTGGGAGCCCCAATTTCGACCACAACCAAGCGCCTGTCGGGCAGAGGTGCCCCGCGCTCGAACCCCGGCCCAACCAGGGGTCAATGCGGCGTCAGGCCCCCATCCACGATGATGACCTGGCCGGTCATGTAGCTCCCTGCGTCTGAACAGAGGAGCAGCGCCGGGCCAACCATTTCGTCGGGGTGGGCCGCCCGCTTCATGAAGCACGCATTCTTCATGGACTCGATCATTTCTGGCGGGTTATTCCGGACCATGTCAGTGTCGACCGTTCCTGGGGCGAGGGCATTGACTCGGATGCCTTTCGTAGCGAAGACGGCCGCCATCGATCGGGTCATGGACATCAGTCCTGCCTTGGCGGCTGCGTACATCGCGGTATTTGCCGAGAACAAGAAGGCGCCCGCCGAGATGACGTTCAGGATTGCCCCCTTGCCGGATACTTCAAGGTGGGGTAGCGCCCGCTCCACGAGGAAGACCGGGCCGCGGAGGTTGGCTCCCAGGGATTTGTCCCATGCTTCCGGTGTGAGTTGGCCAAACGGTAGGGTCAGCGCATTGGCAGCGTTATTCACGACGATGTCGATGCCGCCGAACCGCTCGACACAGCGGTCGACGAGGGCATTGATGGAGTCGATTTCGCCCATGTGTGTTGGTACACCAATTGCCTCCCCGCCCATAGAGCGTAAACGTGTCGCCACGCGCGCACAGGCGTCGGTTTTGCGGCTCGCCACCGCAATCGTGGCGCCGGCAGCCGCCAGACCCTCAGCTATCGACAGACCGATACCCCGCGTTCCGCCCGTGACGATGGCCACGCGTCCTGTCAGGTCGTGCAGGCGGTTCAGGCTGTTGCTGTCCATATCCTCTCCTCACCGAGACGATGTCCTGGAGCTCACGTACCGGTTGGGCTCGGCGCACCAGGCATCGCTCAGACACGGCGTCATTGCAGGAGCAGTGACACCGGATGCCCTGGCACAGAGTGTGCGAGGGCGGAATATAACGCTATTTTCGCAGGGATGGATCGACTGTGGCGCCAGGGTTCAAGCAGCATGACGGGGCCCGCCGCAACCTACGAGAAGAGGTAGGTCTCTATGTCGGGGCACGTCTGCAAAGGCCAAGTCGCGTTGGTGACCGGCGCGAGCAAAGGTGGAACGGGAACGGCAATTGCCCTGCGGCTCGCTGCCGAGGGGGCGAAGGTGGCGGTCACCGCCCGCACGCTGGAGGGTTTGGAGGAGACCCAGCGCCGGATCGAAACGATCGGCGGCCGGGCGTACGTGATCCCCTGCGACCTCTCCAACCCGGGAGGCGGACGAACAGGGCTCGTTGAACGGGTCGAATCTGAGCTGGGTCCGATCGATATTCTGGTGAACAACGCTGCCGTCAACGGTTACGAGCCATTCGACGCCACGACCCCCGACGCACTGGAACGCTGCCTCCAGGTGAATCTCTGGGCTCCTTGGGAGTTGATGCGCGGAGTCGTAACTAGCATGCGCGCACGTGGTCGCGGCTGGATCCTCAACCTGACCTCGTTCGCCGCCGAGCTCCCGCCCGGACCGCCTTTCCCCACCAACAAGCCGGCGAAGGCGGGCTTTCAATATGGAGCGTCGAAGGCTGCGTTGAATCGTCTGACAATCGCTGCGGCAAGCGAGTGCGAGGGCCAAGGGATCGCTGTCAACGCGCTGACTCCCCAGGCGGCCATTGCCACTCCGAGCCTCGTGGCCGCTGGGTGGATCAACGAGACGATGTTCGAACCGCTCGACACCATGGCAGAGGCAGCACTCGCCCTCTGCTCTGGTGATCCAGCGGCGCTGACCGGGCGTATCGCCTACAGCCTTCAGCTTCTCCTCGAGCTGGGACGCCCGGTCCACGACCTGCTCGGCATGCACCTGGTGGAAGGGTGGCAGCCAAATGATCTTCCGGCCGTGATCGCCCGCCAAGAAGAGAATCTTGCGAGCCAGGGGTGGCCAGACGCGTACTCGTTCGCTCGCATCCAGAAGACATAACAACGATATTCACTCGTTAGGATTGAATTTGTGTTCTCACCGGAGACTCGCCAGCGCCCTGCTGGGGAGGAACGAGTGCCGATGCAAGGTCGGAGGGCCCAGACGCCGTCGAGCCCAGGGGGACCACTGATCGGGGGTCGGCGGCGGCACAAGCTGCCCATGGCCAAGGGCCTCGGACCTCACCTCTACGATTGGCCTGATCCATGACGAAAAGCTCAGTCAACGGGCCACGATCCGGGGAGAATCGAGCAAAGCTGCTTCAACTGAGCGCCACGCTCTTTGCCACTCAAGGGTACGCCCAAGTCTCAGTCCGGGACCTCGCGGCACGCCTGGGGGTCACCACCGGTGCTCTGTATTCCAACTTCAGGAGCAAGGGCGATCTCCTCGCAGAGGTGCTCGACGTTCGCATCCGGGAGGACATGGAGCGGTCTCAGCGGTCCCAGCCAGACCTGCAGTTGCCGGCGTTCGTCCATGAAAGTTTTCTCAGATTGGCCGAGAGGCTTGAGATGCGCGCCCTTCTCCTCGAAGCGGGCGCGGCGGCGCGGACTGACGTTGAACTTCGTGCGAGCCTCCGTTCGACACTGACGGCGCTCATCGGCCAATGGATCGAGGACTACCGAGCATGGCAGCAGTTTGGCAAGGTCGATCCCGACATCGACATGGCGACCATGGTGCCAGTGCTGTGGTCGATCGAGCTCGGTATCGGTGTCCTCGAGGCCCAGGGGGCGGTTCGGGTGAAGCCGGCTCCCCTGGCAGATTTCGTCGGAACGTTCCTCCAGGCCCTCGAGGGACAGGGCGGACGTGCGACACCTCATGCGGGAAGGCTGAGCACTGAATCGGACCTTCGTCGGCGGCAGCGGCGCCTGAGCTCGCGGCGAACGTCGAGCGCTCCGCCAAGCACTGCGTCCAAGATCTCATCGCGACGAGAACCCCATGAGGAACCGACCACGCGGGAAAGACTGATTGATGCCGCGATCGGACTCTTCGCGGAAAGGGGTTACGCGGCCGTTACGGTCCGCGACCTAGCGCGCGCGACGGGGTTGACGACGGGTTCCATCTACGGGAACTTTGCCAACAAGGCAATCCTGCTCGTGGAGGCAATCGAGGCCCGTCTGGCTCAAGATCTCGAACGACTCCCTGATGCGCTCATCGAATCGGGCTCTCCGGCCGAGCTGATCGAGTTCCATCTCGAAAAGTTCGGCCAGCGGACACGGCTGCGGGCGCTCCTCGTCGAGGGCGCCGCTGCGGCTCGCTCGGATCCCGAGGTCCACGATCGACTTCGAGAGGTGGAGCTGCGGCATCAAGCGTCCTGGGTCGCCGGCTTCGAGCGCTGGCTCGACGCCTATGACACCTCGCCCACCGTGGATGCGCAGACCGCTGTGTCCGCGATGTGGTGCGCTGAACTCGGCCTCGGGCTCCTAGAGGCGTTCGATCTCCCCGTGCCGGCCCCCGCCGCAATGGCGGCACTGTTCGCGACGATCTTTTCGACATTCGGTGTTCCAGGCCCAAGGGCAGCGACGGCTCGCAAGGTGGGCGGCAACAGTCGAACGAGTTCTTAGCTCGGCACCATCTGCATGACGAGACGAGCTCGTCATCGCACTGACCCTCGCCAGGGGCAATGGATCACACGCGATCGTCCATTACGGACGAGCCAAAGGCTTCCCCTCCAGGTCGCGCACGACGAGGCCCAGCTCCGCAATCAGATCCAGACTGACGTCCGTTCGGCCCGTCCTTTCGGGGGGGCAGTCGCAGAGCGCCACCACGGCCTCGACCATCTCCTCCATGGTCTCGATCTGATCAACCTGTAACGAGCCCCCGGTGAGGACCTCCGCACCCTCGCTCATGACGGCCGCCCGCGGTTCCACCGTGTTGATGCGCACGCCCGAAGTGGCCAGCTCCGCCGCCAACGCGTTGGTGAGCCGGTTCAGGGCTGCCTTGGATGCGCCATAGACACCGGTGGTCGATCCCAGCGAACCCAAACGAAAGGGCGGTTGCCACAAGTGTGCCGTCGCACTCGACACATTGACGACCCAGCCTTCGCCCTGTTCGACCATCGACGGGAGGACGGCCTGGGCCAGATCGAACGGTGCGTGCACGTTCACCTCGAACGTCAGGCGGCGCCGGCGAAGCGGGAAATCCACGAGAGGCTGGTAGATAGCGGCCGCCGCATTGTTGACGAGGATGTCGATCGGACCGGCGAGAGCTCGTGTCGCTTCGGGGACGATGCGGGCTCGATCATCAGGATCAGCAAGATCGGCCGTGATGACGGCGACGGCACCGCCGAAGTGTTGGAGCCTGTTCGCCGTTTCGTGCAACGAGCCCTCAAGGGAGGGGTGGCGATCCAAGGTGCGCGCCGTGATCGCCACGTCCGCCCCTTCGGCCGCAAGGCGTTGCGCAACGGCGGCTCCGATGCCGCGGCTGGCTCCGGTCACGACGACCCGCCGCCCGATGAAACGACCTTCGCTCATCGGGGTCGGCCGACCACTGCCGGTCGGCCTGGTCGCGCCGGCTGCTGTGTCGAACCGTTCACGGCCGAACGAACGCGGGGGACCGATTCCCCTCGGGAATCCCACCCTCGTAGGGAACCGAGAGTTCCGCGAGGGTGGGGCCGACGCGATCGGCGATCACCTGGAGTCGAGAGAGGTCGAAGTCGTACACGGAGGCAGCATTGCCACCGAGCACCAATCGGAGCTCGCTTTCGGGGGCGCCCGCGAAGGCACGCCGGAGTGCTTCTCGGGAATGCGGGTAGCTCGACTCATCGTGCGGATAATCGCTCCCCCACAGGAACCGATCCACACCGATGTCGTAGCGCGCCGCTGCCTCGACCGGAGAGGGGAAGCTGACCCCCACCCAGCAGTTGCGGGCAAAGTACTCGCTCGGCTTCATGGGAAGAGCCTGGTCCGAGTCGTACTTGAGTTCACCGATCCGCCCGGCCACCTTCATCTGGCCGTGGTACGAGTCGAGCTGCTTGAGGGTTGGCGCGATCCAAGAGGCGCCCTGTTCAGTCAGCACGAACCGCAGTGCTGGAAAGCGCTCGAAGACACCCCCGACGATCATCTGGGTGAGGGGACGCCGTGAGAAGAAGGAGGTCTCGGCGATCCACAGGAGCCCGGCAGCGGGATACGGCCCGTAATCCGGCATGCCGGCACCACCGGAGTGGGTGTTCACGATGACGCCGAGGTCTTCGCAGACGGCCCAGAGCGGGTCGTAATCAGCGGCGTAGAGGGGTTTGATGTGCTTCATGTCGTCAGGCACCGGCTGGACGAGCACGCCGCCGCGCAGACCGTGCTCATGGCACCAGCGAACGTCGGTGATGGCATCGTCGATGTCGTTGAGGAATATCTGGCCAATTCCGGCCCGGCGATCCGGGTACCCGGCGCACCAATCGGCCAACCACCGATTGTGGGCTCGGATCCCCGCCAGTCTCAGCTCGTAGTCGTCCGGAGTCGGCGGCCTCGCCACTACTGCACCGGTCGGGAAGAACGGCGGAATCGTGTTCGGAAAGAGCACCTCGGCAACCACACCGTCGTGCTCGAGTTCGCTGAGACGGCGCTCGTCGTCCCAGTTGCGGTTGCGCGTCCCTCCGGTCAGGTCCTTGAACGGATTCGAGTACCGCTGACGCCACGCGTCGAACTGGTCGAGATACTTCGCTTCCAGGTAGGTCCGATACTGGTCGTGGTTGCCTCCTGCGTGCCCATCCGCCGAAATGAGCACGAAGCGGTCGCTCTGTTCTGTGGTCATGGGAGAAATCCCTCTGCGATCGTCCAGATGTAGTCGATGTCGTCGTCAGCGAGGGCGTGATTCGACGGAAGGACGAGCCCCTGCTCCATCACCCGGTCCGCATTCGGGAGTCCACCCGCCGGGACCCGGAACTTGACGGCCCGAAATGCCGGCTGCCGGGTGACGTTTCCCGTCCAGACCATGCGAGTGTCCACGCCGTGGCTCTCCATGTGCTGCTGGAATTCCGAGCGACGCACACCGGACTCCGGCCGAATGAGCACCGGGAACATGTGCCACGCCGTGTCCAGCTCCGCCAAAGTGCGGGGTAGCACGAAGACGTCGGGCCGTTGTGAGAAGTGCTCGCTGAGACGAGCGAAGTTTCGCTTGCGAGCGGCAAGGTTCTCCGGCAGTTTCTCGAGCTGGACCAGACCGAAAGCGGCAGAGAGCTCAGAGGGCTCGAAATTCCATCCCACGGCGTCGAAGATGAACAGGTTGTCGTACTCGAGGTCACCATCGATGGAGGAGAAGAACCGTGAGTCGGTGCTCTTCTTCGTACCGAAGAGCTGCACCTCCGATCGCCGACCCCACCGGCGAAGCAACAGGCACCGGTCGGCGAGATCGTCGTCGTCGAGACACACCATGCCTCCGGTGCCGGCGGCCGTGATGATGTGGCTCAAGGCAAATGATGTCACCGAGATGTCAGCCCGGGCGCCAGTGGGGATCCCGCGCAGCGTGGCGCCCAGAGCGTCGCACGAATCCTCGATCACCCGAAGCCCGTACCGGTCGGCGAGCGTGCGAATGGCGTCCCAGTCGGGCGCGTTCCCGATGAGATCGGGGGCGAGGATCGCCTTGGTGCGCGGTCCGATCATCTCCTCGATAGCGGCGACATCGATGTTGTACGTATCTGCCTCCACGTCGATGAAGGCAGGCGTGATGCCAGCTCGAACGAGAGGGGCGACGTCGGTCGAGAAGGTCACTGACGACGTCACCACCTCGTCGCCGGGCGACAGTCCAAGGAGCTCGACAGCCAGGTAGAGCGCGGACGACCCAGAGTTGCACATGATGCCGCGCCGTTTCCCGAAGAGCTCCGCGACGCCCTGTTCGAATGCCCGCACGTTCTTTCCCAAGCGCAGTGCCTGGGGACCACCGCGCAGGACGTCGGTCACAGCTTCGATCTCACGCTCGTCGTGCACGCTGCCGGCATAGGGAATGCGTCGTGTCGAGGTCACGTCGTTTCCTCCAAGTTGAAAACCCGAACTGCGTTCTCGCGTAGAAATAGCGGCCAGACGTGGTCCCGGAAAGGGACGCTTGGCAGTTCGCTGAAGATCCGGTCGAGGCTGAGCCCCATCGGGTAGTAGCCCGCGTACATGATCTTGTCGGCGCCCCGGGTGTTGGCGTAGTCCACGATGGCCCTCGGGTAGTACTTGGGCGCAAACGCTGAGGTCATGTAGTAGAGCCCGGGCCACTTGAGCATCAGCTTGACGGCCAAGTCCTCCCACGGTTCCGCGCCGTGGCGCATCACAAGTCGCAGCTCGGGAAAGTCGTAGCACACCTGGTCAAAGTGCATCACGTTTTGGCAGTCAGATGGTACCCGGGGGCCGGCAATGCCGGCATTGGCGACAAGGGGGATATCGAGATCGACGCACGTTTGGTAGATGGGGTAATACCGTCTGTCGCTCACAGGCACCTGCGGGTTGCATCCCGCGGGAAAGGTGGTGACCGCCTTGATGTCATACTCCTTCTGGGCACGCCGGATGCTCTGCACGGCAACCCCAATATTGTTCGGATCCACTTCCAGCGCGGCTTTGAAACGGTCGGGGTGCCGTTCAAGCGCCGTGACGGTTGCCTCGTTCCCGAGGCCGACCAGGCCGATCGCAATGCCGTACTGGTCCATTGCCTTCAGCGTGATGTCGATCGGGTCTTCGCCCTCATCGAGGCGGTTCGGTACGTCCTTGAACATGTACTCCGCGGGAAATGCCATCGCCTGGCTGCCAGCATCCTTCGCAAGCCCACGGAGGGACTCATACTTGTGGCGTGCGTCGGCATCAGGGAATCCGATCATCAAGTCGATCACACCGATATCTGGGAGCATTATCGAATCGCCTCCACATCAGCTTCACGACGGAAGGGCACGTTCCGTAGCCCCTCGACGAACCGCGGCAGAAGTATCGCCAGCTGCTGACAGTCGGCTGGGGACCAGTCGGCGAAGACGTCGGCCATGTGACGCTCCCCCACACTGCCCAATCGCCTCCGAACCTCTGCGCCTTTCGGCGTGACGCGGACGACGATCACTCGGCCGTCGTCTGAGTCCTTCGCTCGCATCACCAACCCTTCCTCCTCGAGGAGTCGGATCTGGCGTCCCGCTGCCGCCGGGTCCATCTGGGTCAGCCGGGCGAGCTCGCCGATCGACAGATCGCCCTCCTCCTGGAGTCGCCGGAGGAGCGAGAAGCCGGGCTGGGAGATGACAACGCCCGCGGCACGAGCCCGGCGGGCGTGCACCTTGCGGCTGCCATACAAGCGCAACAACCGCTCGATGGCGCGCTCCACTGCATCGAGCTCCGTGCCTGCCCGATCGACTTCCTGGATGGTCTCTTGTTCCATTATTCGGCGATGGTAAGATAGTTGTAAGAGTCTGTCAACTAGTTTCCGCTACGAAGTGCGCTAGAACCGCTCAGGAGCGGGTTGCGCCGTGCAGACATCGCTGAAGGCCCTCCGGCTCCGCCGGCGCGCATCCGCCGGCGGAACTAGGTGGTCACAGAGCCACCGTTGATTTGAATCGTTTGTCCGGTCACCCACGCCGCCTCCTCGGAGGCGAGCCAGACGCACGCACCGGCGACGTCCGCAGGCGTACCCGTCCGACCCACCGGAATCGCTCGGGCCAGACGCGCAGTGACCTGGGGGCTCTCAGGGGACTCCATGAGGCCAATCGCCAGCGTGTTGGCCGTCACCCCCGAGGGTGCGACCTCGAGGGCCAGGCTCCGAGTGAATGCGATTCCTCCGCCCTTGCCAGCGCTGTACGGAGTGACCCCGATCCCCACTCCGGCAGTGGCAGCGCCCGATGAGATCGTGATGACCCGGCCCCAGCCCCGCTCGCACATGCCGCCGACGACTGCGGAGCAACAGTGAAGAACGCCGTAGAGATTGACCCGGATCGGCCCCTCCCAGGACTCAGGTTCCATATCGACGAACTGGCGGACGAGCATCCGCTCCGTCGTCCCGCTGTTGCCAGCGTTATTGACGAGAATGTCGACTTGCAATAGTCGGGCGATCCCTTCACGGACCAAGGGCAAATCAGTGACATCGAATGGCGTAGCAACCGCCTGGCCGCCGCCCGCCTTTATCTGCTCGACGACGGCCTCTGCTCGGTCAGCCACAAGGTCGTTCACCGCGACCATGGCACCTTGACGCGCGAGCGCTCGTGCGATCTCGGCGCCGACTCCTTGCCCGGCACCTGTGACAAGGGCGACACGGCCATGCAGATCGAACATACCGCTGGACTCCTCAGACCGTTCGAGTCGCTGGTTTGCTGGGCGAGATTGCTTCGGTCATGGGCTCCCTTGGCAACCCAAGGACCCGTTCTCCGAGAATATTGCGCTGAATCTGATCGGTGCCGCCGCCTATCCGAATCGACCATTGCGAGAGAAACTGTTGCTGCCAAAAGCCTTCGTCCGGCGCCCCGTTGACTCCCAACATCCCCGCTGGACCCTGGAGTGCCATGAGCAAGTCAGCGGTTGCCGCAACATGTCGCGAATACGCGAGCTTCATCACCGAGCTCTCGGGACCAGGAAGTCGCCCATAGCTGAGAGCGGTCTGAGCCCGAAGACCGAGGTAGCGAAGCAATTCAAGGCGGATGTAGGCCGCAGCCATCTCCTGTCGAAATCGGAGATTTCCGGCAGCCCGTGCGCTGAGCACCCGGAGGTCATCAAAGCGAAACCCCTCGCCGCCCCCGATCGCCACGCGCTCACTCTGGAGCGTCGTCTGGGCAACTTTCCATCCGTTATCTATCTCTCCAACCACCTGATCGACAGGGATCCGAACGTCGGTGAGAAACACTTCGTTGAAGTGGGCGACGCCGTCGATCTGACGGAGGGGCCGAATCTCGACGCCGGGAGATTTCAAATCGACGAGCATGTACGAGATCCCGTATCGCTTGGGAGCGTCGCGATTCGTACGTACCAACAGGATGCCCCAGTGACTTTGGTGTGCCAACGACGTCCATACCTTCTGCCCGTTTACGACCCAGCTGTCTCCGTCGAGCTCCGCCCGCGTCGTGAGACTGGCAAGGTCGGACCCTGCGGCCGGTTCACTAAAGAGTTGACACCAGACCTCGTCACCGCGCAGCATCGGCCCGAGGAAGCGTTGCTTCTGCTCTTCTGAACCCCACGTGATGAGAGTTGGCCCCACCATGCTCAGGCCAACGGTGAGCGCACCCGTCGAGACCTCGAATTGGGACTGCTCTTGACCGAAGATGATTTGCTGCATTGACGTGCCGCCGCGTCCGCCGTATGTCTGCGGCCACGTGATGCCGGCCCAACCCCCTTCGAAGAGGGTGCGCTGCCAAGCCTGGCAGGCGGCGACGTGCGCGGCTTGTGCCTCGGGTGACGGGTCCCGCCACCGGCTGCGTTGCGCCGGCGACCGATTGCTACGTCGCTCCGCGTGCCCATCCAGCCAGGTGCGCGCTTCGGCCCGAAACGCTGCCTCCTCAGGTGTGTCATCGATATCCATTGAAATTCCTCGCCGTGGAATATAGCGTTGTTATTCTGGACGAAGGGCGGTCAGCGGCAAATACGAGCAGGCTCGCCATGGACGTGGACCCAACCCATCATCAAACTCAAGCCTCCGGCTGCATCCCCGTGTGCGGTCCCGCAGTCATGCCTTCAACCAGTCTGAACTTAGGAGAACGAATATGGCAGTCGTCGAACTCGAGCGGCCCAGCCCGGACATTGCCCTTCTCCGACTCAATCGACCTGACCGCATGAACGCCATCAATTTTGACCTCGTCGCGGACCTTCACAGCAAACTCGATGAGATCGCACTTGATGACGCATGCAAAGTGGTCGTGCTGACGGGCAGTGGGCGGGCCTTCTGCAGCGGCCTGGACCTCAAGGATTGGGGCGAACTACCGGCCGTCGGGGAGCATCCCGATCGTCGTGCCGGCTCGACCGGACAGTCGTTCATGTCCTCGCTGACGGTACATTTGCGGGATACGCCGCAGATCGTCATCGCATCGGTGAATGGGCCTGCATATGGCGGCGGGATGGCCCTGAGCCTGGCTTGCGACCTTCGACTGGCGGGAACCTCGGCGTCGTTCTGCTCTGCGTTCATCCGGACTGGGCTCACAGGAACCGACATTGGCATCAGCTACTTCCTGCCTCGCCTGATCGGAGCATCCCGTGCTTTCGATCTCATGGTGACCGGCCGCGCTATCGACGCTCAGGAGGCGCTACAGATGGGCATCGTTTCCCGGGTCTTCGCCGACGACGAGCTCTCCCACGAGACGCTGGAGCTGGCACGGGGAGTTGCCGGCTACACGGCAACCGGTCTCCGCATGACGAAAGAGGCCATGTGGGCGAACCTCGACGCACCGAACCTGCAGTCATGCCTGGCCCTCGAGAACCGAAACCAGGATCTCGCCGGAGCGAGCGCCGAAGTCCAGGAGTACATGCGCAGCTACCGAGGTCGCGTCGGATCCAGCAGCTGACAGGCCCCGAGCGGCGAGACCATGGCGGGCCGCGGTCACCCATAACAACGCTATTAGATCCTGCTAGCCTGTCTACGCCAACGGGAGGCAGTGCCGTGGTTCACCCCGGCGATGGCAGCGAAGGGAGAGGGACATGAAAGTTGTCGATGGCGCAATCCGCCCTGGTGCAACCCTCTTGTGTCCCCGGTCAATCCCAAGCAACCGTCAAGAACCTGAGCTCATCGCCGGCTCCCTCCCGTTGGCCATCACTAGGGAGGTGTCGCGATGACAGCGTTTTGGGAAGTGCAAGAACTCATCGGTCGCTGGTGGTTCACGTACGACCAAGGTCTGTTCGAGGAGCTGGACTCGCTACTGACGGATGATGTTCACTTCACCGTACGCAGCGATACCGGAAAGACGGAGTACGAGGAATTCATCACTGCGGACGTTCACGGAAAGTCGGACGTCATGATCTGGCAGGCCGAACACCGCCTGGACAGTCCGTCACCGCTCCGGCACAACGGGACCAATGTCCATCTGACCGGCACGCGTGGAGACGATCTTGAGTTCACGTCCTACATATTCGTCACTCAAATAGTCGAAGGACAGGTGTCGAATCTCTCGACGGGCATCGTGACGGGATCCATCAGGAATTACGGCGGCACGCTCAAGATCTCTTCGCTCCACGTCGTCCTCGATACGGAGTCCTCGCGACCATTGCGAGAGGTCCGGTCGGCAGAGAGTCCGGCCTGAGGCCAGGGCGACCCTGCATGCGCGTGAGACCCGGAGCAAGGTCGGAGATGCTCAGGCTGACCGGCCCATGACGCCAGTCGCCCTATTTCTGCATTCCTCCACACACGGCAATCTCGTCGCCCGTGACGAAGGACGACGCGTCGCTGGCGAGATAGAGGACGGGCCCTACGATCTCCGCGGGATCTGCGATCCGTCGCATATACGTGAGATTCGCCATCATGTCCTTGTAACCCGGCTCACTGCGCTCGACGCCCTCCACCATTTCGCTGAGGAAGGGTCCCGGGGCGAGCGCGTTCACCCGGATGTTCCAGGGCGCCAGTTCCTGGGCCATTGACTTTGTCAGATTCACGAGCGCTGCCTTTGACGCTCCGTATGCACAGATCCTTGCCCCACCCGAATAGGCGGCCATGGTCGCGATATTGATGATGCTTCCTCCGCCCTGATCTCGCATGAGATGCGCCACCAATTGGCCCATGCGCAACGGCCCCTCGACATTGACCGAGAACACCTTGCGCCAAAAGGCAAGGTCCATTTCAGTGGCGCTCCTGTGCGCAGGGTTGATGCCAGCGTTATTCACTAGGACGTCAATCCGGCCCAGGCGCTCATGCACCTGCTCGACGAAGGCGGGTATTTGCTCCCAGTCCCCGACGTGACACGCAAGCCCGATGGCAGTCGAACCAGTCGAAACCGCGACCTCCTTGGCGACTTGGTCGCAGAGATCCTGTTTCCTACTGCTGACAACGACGGTAGCGCCCGCTTCTGCCAGTCCTTGGACCATCGCGCGCCCAATGCCCTTCGTCGAACCCGTGACAATTGCGACTCTCCCCGCAAGGTCGAAGAGATCGCTCGTTGCGGAAGCCCCAGTCATGGTCGGATAATAACGTCATTTTCCGATTCCCAGGAGGCCCTTTCCGGATGGGCCCGTCCGTGGGATTCGTCGCCGGGCAGCAGAAGAGCCGGCCCAGTGGACCGGCTCTGAACTGCACCTACTGAGTGGCGGGGGGAGGATTTGAACCTCCGACCTTCGGGTTATGAGCCCGACGAGCTACCAGACTGCTCCACCCCGCGGCGAAGTCGTCATCCTACACGCCCCACCCGGCACCGACCACGGCGACCGAGCGGAGCTGGGCCCACCGGCACTCCGACCGGCGCATCCGAACTGTCGGCACGACCGCCGGCCGGGCGGCCGGCCTTACAGCGTCTGCGCTGTGGGAGGTGGGGGCGGCGGTGAGGCGGGGTCTGCAGCCTGGGGGGGCGGCGGGGGCGGGGCGGCGTCACCGGCCGCGGAAGCGGTCGGGGCGGCCGCAGCCGACTCGGGGGCCAGCGTGATCTGGCCGTGCTCGGACTCGTGCGTCTGCAGCGAGGCCACCAGCTTCTCGATGTCGGCCTCCGTCGTGGGGGTGGCGCGCCCCGTCTTGGTGGCGTACACGGCGGCACCGAGGTCGCGCAGCATGCCGTCAGCCGCCTTCTTGGCCTGCGCCTCGTCGAGCTTCGCCTGGCCCTTGGCGGCCGCGTCCTTGGCCGCCACCGTGGCCGTCGCTGCCGTCGCCTTCACCTTGTCGAGCAGTCCCATCGGAAGACTTCCTTTCCTCGCTCCCGACATCATGGGACCGCTGGGCTGAACCTGCAACCGTGAGGTGGCGTCAGGCGTGCCGCCGGGTGTCGCCCCCGGCGCCTCAGCCCCGGGCGGCCGCCGAGGCGACGGTCGTCGAGGTGGTGGTGGCGCCCCCCTTGGGCTCCGTGCTCGTCGGCACCGTGGTCGTGCTGGAAGACGTGGGAGACGTGGACGGCGTCGTCGTCAGCGTCGACGACGTGGTGCTCGTCGACTTCTTCGTGGACGCCTTGCCGACCTTGGGGGGCGTCGTCGTGGTCGTCGTCGAGGGCGACTTCGGGGTCCCGATCACCTGCTGGGCCTGGGTGATCGCCTGCTGCATGGCCTGGATGTCGGTCTGGAACCCGGCCAGGTTCCCCGCCTTCAGGGCGGCGAGCGCGTTGGAATAGTCCGTCTGGGCAGCTGACAGGAAGCCCGACACCGCCGTCGGCACCGTGCCGCTCGAGGGGACACCGGTCCCCGGCAGTGAGACCGTCGTCTGGAGTAGGTCGCTCAGGACGGCCGACAGCGACGTGTCGATCTCCACGTTCTTGCCCAGGACAGCAACCACGTATTCGAGCTGCGGCTGCGGGTTCGTCGTCGCCGCGACGTACAGCGGGCGCAGGTACACCATGGAATTCGAGATCGGGACCATGAGGGTCTCCCCCAGGAGCACCTCGGAGCCCTTGGTGTCGAGCAGCGAGATGTCCTTCGACACCGTCGAATTGGCCGAGATCTCGGCGTCCGCGTTGGCTGGGCCCGCCGTCCCCTGGGGCGTCTCGTAGAGGTCCAGCTGGCCGTATTGCCCCGGGTCGGAGAGCCCAACCATCCAGGCGGTCAGGTTGAAGTTCTGGTTGGACCCAGAGAGGGTCGACTGCGACGCCGGGACGAAGCCGTCGGACACGGTGAAGACCTGCTGGGCGGTGTTGGGCAGCGAGTACACCTGGTACTGGGGCGCCATGCGGGCGGGCGTGGTGGACACCAGCTGGCCCTGGTTGTTGTAGGTGTTCTCGGCCAGAAGCGCCTGGGATTGCGGGCCGGCTCCCGCTGTCGGCGAGAGCTGCCAGGCGTTGCTGGCGGCGTAGAAGTTCTGCGGATTGACGAGGTGGTACCGACCGTAGATGGCCGACTGAACGGAGAAGATGTCTTCGGGGTAGCGCAGGTGGGCCTGCAGCTGCGGGCTCATCTTCGACAGCGGCTGGAACATGTGCGGGAAGGCCGCCGAGTACGCCTGGATGATCGGGTCCTTCGGGTCGGCGTCGTAGAAGGTCATCTTCCCCGAGTAGGCGTCGATGACGACCTTGACCGAGTTGCGCACGTAGTTGTAGCTGGCCGGGAGGGTGCTGCCGATCGCCACCTGCTGGGTGTCCGCGTTCTGCGAGTACGCATAGTTGGCGGTCGTGGTGTAGCCGTCGACGACCCAGTCGATGCCTCCGTTCTTGTTGATCACGGCGTAGGGGTCGTGGTCGAAACTGAGGAAAGGCGCCGCCTTCTGGGCCATCGCCACCGGGTCGCGGACGAACATGATTCGCGACTTGTTGGTGATCTGGCTCGAGATGAGCAGGTTGAAGTCCCCCAGCCGCAGGGCGAAGGCCGCCCGCGTGAAGATCGAGGACAGCTGGACGCCGCCGGTCCCCGAGTAATGGCTCTCGACGCTGGTGCCGTTCAGTTGGTAGTCCACCTCTTCTTGCTTGGTGTTGGCGACCACGTAGCCCGACTCGCCCAGCGCGAAGTAGACCGACGGCTGAGTGATGGCGGGCAGTCCCTGCGAGGAGGTCGGCGGGACACCCTGCACGGTGTAGACGGGGTTGCTGGAGTTGGTCTGGTTGGCCAGTGCCACCGCGGCGCCGTTGCCGTGGGTGTACTGCAGGTGGATGTTCACCCAGGACGGGGACGGCACGTTCGCCGACGAGATCTCGCGCACGCCGATGAGCACCGGCGTGCGCTGCCCGCCAACCGTGTAACGGTCCACCCCGAGCGCAGGGAACTGGTAGTAGGACTTGATGGCCTGTTGGCGCTGGAACGTCTGCAGCGAAATGGTGGGGTCGGGGTCCCACTGCCGGATGTTGGCGATGGTGGGGCTGGCGGCCACCGTCTGGGCGGCGGTGATGCTCGTGGAGGCGGGGAAGCTGTGCACCTTCACGTTGGTCAAACCGTACGCGTCCCGCGTGGCTGTGATGTTGCGTTGGATGTAGGGCGCCTCGAGCGAGCTCTGCGCCGGCGTCACCTTGAGCGTCTGCAGCAGGGCCGGATAGATGATGCCGACGACCAGCGCCACGAAGGCCCAGATCCCGATCGCCAGGACGGGAAGCGTCCAGCCCTGTTGGCGGATGTTGTAGAGCAGGATGAGCGCGGCGAACACCGACACGACGGCGAGCAGCAGCTCGGCCGGCAGGCGGGCGTGCACGTCGGTGTACCCGGCGCCGTTGACGTACCCGTCCTGCGCGTTGACGAGCGACCAGCGCTGGAAGATGTAGCCCACCGCCTTGTCGAGCGCGATCAGTGCCAACAGCACCGAGATGTGCGCCTTGACGGGCGGCCGCACGCGCGGCAGGCCGCGCTGGGGCTGAATCCCTCCGTTGAAGTAGTGGAACACGAGTGTGACGGCCAGCGTCACGATCAGGATGGCCAGGGTCCAGTCGACGATGAAGGTCAGGAACGGCAGCTTGAAGACGTAGAAGCCGATGTCCTTGCCGAACTGCGGGTCGGTGATCCCGAAGTCGCCGCCGTGGCGGAAGAGGATCCAGTTGTTCCACTGCCCGATGGTCCCCGAGGCGCCGATCAGCGCGATGACGAAGGCCAGGGCCACGTAGATCCGGCCGGCGTAGGGCCGCACGTACTGCTGGTAGCGGCGCACGAGCTCGTCCTCCTGGGCGAGGACGATGTCGTGCCCGGCGATGCGGTCGCACACGACGAGGTTGACCCAGAGCACCGCGAAGAAGATGGCGCCGAACACGCCGAAGAGGCCCAGCTTGATCGCCAGCAGCGTCGAGAAGACGTTGTGATAGCCGACCGAGGAGAACCAGAGGCTGTCGGTGTAGATGCCAGCCAGGGACCTCAGCGAGATCAGGAGGACGACGAGGACGATCGCGAGGCCGATGAGCCACCAACGGGCCCGGTGGCGTCGACGCGGCGAGGGATCAGCGGTCAGGTCGCTGGGGATGCGCACGAGGGGAGCCTAACGTCCACCACCATGGCCCCAATGGCCAGGCCCGATGGGTCTTAGAACAGGCAGCGCCCCAGGTCAGTCGTCCGCGGGTGCCACGAGACACCGGCAGCCCGAGTGCGCCGGTGGATGGGCGTGGCCGGTCGGGAACGTCTCGCGCGCGCTCATCGCACCGGCGAGCGCATTGTCCTCGCAGTCCGAGCAGCCGCTCGCCGACGTCACCACCCAGCGCACCTTGTCGTCGCCCGCGGCGGCGGTCACGCCAGCCGAGAACGCCTGCGTCGCGTAGTCACCCGTCAGCCGCTCCACCCGTTCGCCCCGCCACTCTCGGAACGCGGCACCCACCCGGTCGCTGAGCTCGTCGTCCCCGTCGGCCATCTGGCGGCGCAGCATGGCCACGATCACGTGCGCCAGTCCCTCCACCGACTGCTCGACCGCGTCGTCATCGGCGACGGTCGCCGCCCCGGCCCCGCCGAACGCCGCCCCGGCGGTGAACGCCTCGGCCAGGTGGCTGCGCGCCGCGGCGGCGAACGCGGCCATGTGCTCGTCCTCGGGGCCCAACAGCTCGTCGGCCGTCACCGACGGCGCGTTGCGCAGTCGGTCCAGCAGTCGGTTCTGGTCGTCGCCCAGGGCGCGCTTGACGGTGCGGCCCAGCCGCGCCGTGACGGGCGCCAGGGCCTCGTCGCGCCGCGCGACGAGCTCGTCGTCGGGACCCGGAGCAGCCTCGGCCCGAGCCTCCGCCGCCTCGGCCTCTGACGCACGGCGGCGTGCACCGGCCTCGCCCGCCGTGGCCTCGGCTGGGGCCTTCGGGGGCGCCGCAGGCTCGGTGGGCCCCCCGGCCGCATCGGTCCCGGCACGGATCCGGGCGAACAGCTCGTCGACCGAGGGGGTGACCGCCGACGCGCCCGCGTCGTCCTCTCCCGGCCCCCCAGCGGTTCCCACGTCGCCCAACGGCGGCGCCGGCGTCTCCCCCGTCGCCTCGTCCACCGAGTCCTGGTCGTGGGGGCCCTCCTCGGAGCCGCGCAGCCGGAACTGGTCGCCGACGGCCATCGCGGCGGCCCGCGCCTCGTCGTCGGTGCGCTCCAGGTGCGTCAGGATCCCGTCCACCTTGTCGCGCACGCCGAGCACGGACGCGGCCATTTCGTCGCGGGCGGCACGCAGCTGCTCAATCTGGATCCCGAGCGCGCGACGCCGCGACGCCAAGTCGGCCAGCACACGGCGCCGGGCCTCTTGCACCTGCTCGAGGAGTGTCCGCCCCTCGTCCTTGGCGCGGGCGATGACCGCCTCCCCGTCGGCCACGGCCTCGGCGAGGAGGCGCTCGCTCTCCACGCGGGCCTCCTGCTCGGCGTTCGCCACCAGCAGCTCGACCTCGACGACGCGCTCGGCCGACGAGGCCTCGGTGCGCGCCTGCAGCTCGTCGACCTGGCTCTGGGTCTCGCGCAGCAAGGTGGCCGCACCCTCCTGGGCCTGGGCGACGATTCGTGCCGCCTCCTCGTGGGCGTGGCGCAGGATCTGCGCGCTGTGCTGCCCCAGCGACGCCGTGAGGGTGGCCTCGTCGACGACGGGGTGGGCGGCCCGCTCCTCGGCCTCGGCCACGGCGGCGCGCAGCTCCTGCTCGCGCTCCTCGAATGCCTCGATGCTCCGCGACACCGACTGCAGGTAGGACCGCACCTCGTCCGTGTCGAAGCCCCGCCGCACGACGGCGAACGAGTGGCGGGCGATGTCCCCGGTCGCGATGCGGGACGATGAGATGGGGGCGCGGCCTTCAGGCATGGCCAGAGCCTACGGCGCCGCCTGGGCCGGCACAGGCTTCGTAGGCACGTGGCCCCCGAGGCGCTCGAGGATGCGCAGCACCTGGTTCAGGCTGCTCACGGCATAGACATGCAGCTGTGGGGTCGCCTTGGACTCCGCGGTCTTGAGCTCCACCGAGGGCACGAAGAAGACGGTCGCCCCGGCCCGCTCGACCGCGATCGTCTTCTCGGCCACGCCGCCCACGTCACCGACGTTGCCGTACTGGTCGATCGTGCCGGTGGCGGCCACGATCCGGTTGCCCGTCAGGCGCCCGCTGCTCAACTTGTCGATGATCCCGAGCGTCATGGCCAGGCCGGCGGACGGCCCGCCGATGTCCTGGGTGTGGACGGTCACGTCCACCGGGAAGTCCCAATCCTGCTGCGTCTGGGGGTCGATGCCGAGGAGCGCCGTGGGCTTCGTCGGCGGCCCGCAGCCGGTGTCCACCAGCCCCTTGGGGGGTGCCGCGAGCGTGATCGACTTGGTCACCGTGGGCCCGGGCACGAAGGCACCGACGTCGTTGATGGTCGACTCCTCGACGCCGAGGGGGATGGTCGCCCCGGGTTGCAACCCATGCAGCGCGTCGACCAGGGCGCACTCTGTCGGTGTGGCGGTTCCGTTTACGGAGGTGATCACCTGGGCCACCTTCAGCGTCTTGGCGGCCGGGGAGCCCGGCTCGATCCCGAAGATGAGCGCGCCCGCATTGGTGGAGGTGACCGTGTAGCCGAGGCGCGTCAGCGCCGCTGCGGTGGCGAACGATTGCGCCTGGGCCATCTCGAGGTACCCCTGGTTGAGGTACTGGCTCTCGTCGGGCGTCGGTCCGAGCAGCTCGGGCCCCGAGACCACCTCGCTGTCGGAGTCGAAGAACCGGTACTGGAGGTAATTCAGTGCGTTCAGCTGTGTGAGGTAGACGTCGGTGAGCAGGATCTTGCCCGTCAGGGGGTGGTTGTCCGCCGCCGGCACCTCAATGAACTGCGAGACGGGCGTGGCATCCCCCGGCGTGAGCACGTAGTAGTTGATCGAGACGTGGGCGGCGACCAGGGCGGCGATCAGGACGACGGCGACCGCGACCCCGAAGATCGCCGGCCAGATGCGCCGGCGCCGCCCGGAGCCGGCGGGTGGAGGCGGGGGCGCCCACGCACCGGCCACGGCGGGGCCGGCGTCGTTGGGGGAGGGGGTCGCCGCAGCGCCCCCGTCGGTGGTCGCGTCAGGGTCGGACATACTCGGGAGGTGAGCGACGATGTTGCCACGGATGCCGGCCGCGACGGCCGCGCCGAGTTGCGGAGGCGCCGCCTCGTCCTGGCCGGCCACCGGGGAGATCCGGCCCTGGCCCGGCGCGGCCTCGGCGATCCCGATCCGGGCGTGCAGGCGGCCGCCCTGGGCGCGCTCGACCGCCTGGGTCAGCTCACGGCCGACGACGTGGTGGCGGCGTTGACCGCCGGTGCCGCGCCGCTGCGACGCCGCGCCGTCGAGGCGGCCCCGGGCGTGCACGGCCGGGGCTCGCGCTCGGTGCTCCCCGCCGCCGTGACCGGCGCGCTCGGCGATCCCGATCCCCTGGTCGTGGTCGACGCGGCCTGGTTCCTGGGCGAACGGCGCCACCGGCCCGCCGTCGCCGCTCTGGCGGCGACCGCAACGGAGCACGCGGACACCCGCTGCCGCGAGGCGGCGGTCGCCGCGCTCGGCGCCATCGGTGACCTCGACGGGCTGCCCGCCGTGCTGGCGGCGCTGGGTGACAAGGCGACGGTCCGGCGCCGGGCGACGGTGGCGCTCGCCGGTTTCGACGACCCGAGGGTGGAACCCGCCCTGCGGGCGGCCGCCGGGGACCGCGACTGGCAGGTGCGCCAGGCCGCCGAGGAGCTGCTCGGGGTCTGAGCCCGCCAGGTGGTCCTCGGTGAGTCAGGTGGTCCTCGGTGAGTCAGTCCTCCTCGGTGAACAACCGCTTCAACCGGTCGAAGGACTCGAGGCAGACCCCGGCGCCCTGGACCACGCACTCGAGCGGCGTGTCCACCAGGTGCACCGGGACGGCCGTGGCGTCGGCGAGCCGCTGGGTCATCCCGCGCAGCAGCGCGCCCCCGCCGGTCAGGTGGACGCCTTGGAACATGATGTCCTGGGCCAGCTCCGGTGGCGCCTCCGAGAGGCAGTCGGCCGCCGTCTGGACGATCGACCTGACGTTGTCCTCGAGCGCGCCCCGGACCTCGAGCGGGGAGAGCAACACCGTCTTGGGTCTCCCGGTCGCCACCTCGCGGCCACGGATCTCCGCCTGCTGCTCCGCCGCGTAGGGCGACGCCGAGCCGATGGCCAGCTTGACCGCCTCCGCCGTGCGCTCGCCGATGGCCACGCCGTACTCGTGCCGCACGTAGGCCTGAATCGACGCGTCGAAGTCGAAGCCGCCGCAGCGCATCGCCTGGACGGCGACCACGCCCCCGAGCGAGATCACCGCCATCTCCGCCGTGCCACCCCCGACGTCGACCACCATGTTGCCCACGGGCTCGTGGATCGGGAGCCCCGCCCCGATGGCGGCCGCCATGGGTTGCTCGATCAGGAAGCTGGCCGAGGCGCCGGCCCGCCGCGCCGCCTCCTTCACGGCGCGGCGCTCGACCGCGGTGATGGCCGAGGGGACGCAGATCAGGACCTTGGGCCGGTTCAGCCGTCCGACGCCCACCCGGCGCAGCAGCACGCTCAGCATGCGCTCGGTGACCTCGAAGTCGGTGATGGCGCCACCCCGCAGCGGGCGCTCGGCCACGATGTAGCCCGGCGTCCGGCCGATCATCTGCCAGGCGTCGGTCCCGATCGCCAGCACCTCGCGGCTGCGGGAATCGAGCGCCACCACGGTCGGCTCGTTCAGGACGAGGCCCTTGCCCTTGGCATAGACGAGCGTGTTCGCCGTGCCGAGGTCGATGGCCAGGTCGCGTGACATAGGGGCCTCATGGTACGGCCGCCCCGTCGCGCGACGGCATTCTGCGGGCCTTTCTCGGTATCGTCGACCAGGTGAGTGACACGCCCGAGCAGCCCGACGACGGCGAACCGGGCCCTGAGGAGGGCGGCGGCGCAGGCCCGGACGAGCCGGAATCACCGCTGCGCGGCTGGATCGACCCCGACGACCGGCTGTGGCGCCACCCGAGCGAGGTCGCCGCACGGGGCGCCGGCCCGGGCCCGGGGGCGGGTGCCGACACGCCCGTGCTGCTCAACGCCCCGCCGCGCCGTGCCTGGCGCAGCGCCGCCATGGTCCTGATCGGCGTCGCGGCCGTGGCGGCGGCCGTCGTCTGGGTCGTGGTGCTGCTCTCGCCGGCCTCGCAGAAGCCGCTCTCGAACGCCACCGGTGACACCCTCGCCAGCACACCGGTGACGACCCTGGCCGGACCGCAGAACGCGGTACCCGCGGCGGCCCAGGCGGCCGCGCGCTCCATGGTCGAGCTGCGGGCGACCACGGCGCACGGGACGGTGAAGCTCATCGGGGTCGCCGTGGCCGAGGGGGGCATGGTCGTCACGACCGCCGACCTCCTCGGAGGCGCGCGGCGCATCGTGATGGTCGGGCCCGGCGGCAAGCTCGAGCCCGCCTCCCTCGTGGCGGAGGACACGACGTCGGACATCGCGTTGGTGAACGTGCCCGTGGACGTGCCGGTGGCACCGTTCGCCAACGACACCGGCCTCGGCGGGGGATCGCCCGACCTGCTGCTGAGCTTCGTGCCCGCGGGAGGCGCATCGCTCGCGCTGCACTGCACGCCCGGCGCGGTGACCGGGGTCGGGACGGCCATCGCCGGCGGTCCCGCCGACGGCATGCCGGCCATCACCTCCTCCCCCGCGACGACGCCCGTCGCCGCTGGGGACCCGCTGTTGAACTCGAGCGGCGGGGTCGTCGGGATCCTCTACGACCCCGACCCCGGGACGTCCTCCCCGGTCGCCTTCCTGCCCACCGACCTCGTGGTCGGGGTCGCCGACGACCTCCGCTCGAGGAACCGGGTGGTGCACGGGTGGCTCGGGGTCTCGGGCACCGATGCCCCCGGCGGCGGCGGGGCCGAGGTGGCGTCCGTGCAGGCCAACGGGCCGGCCGCCGGGCGCCTCCAGGCGGGCCAGGTGATCGTGGCCGTCAACGCCTTGCCCGTGCGGACGATGGCCGAGCTGCGCGCCCGGCTCTACGTCCTGGCTCCGGGTGCCGCCATCGCCCTCTCGGTCCAGCAGGGCTCCGGCACGAAGCTCGTGGACGTGACCCTGAGCGGGTCCTCATAGCATGCAGACGTGAGCATGTTCGGTTCCAGCGACCCCGACAATCCGATGGGGGGCCTCCTCGGGGACCTACTCAAGGTCATCGGGTCGGGCCCGGGCGCGGGCGACAGCTGGTTCGATGCCGCCCGCACACTGGCCTTCGGGGTCGCCACCGACGGTGGTCAGGACGAAAACCCCGATCCGCTGGTGCGCATCGCGTTCGAGGAGCTGGCCCGGGTGGCCGAGCTCCATGTGGCCGACGCCACGGGGATCTCGTCGCCGGGGAACGGAAGCGTCTCCTTCGAGGCCGTCGGCCCCGGGCAGTGGTCCTTCCGGGTGCTCGAGGCCTACCGGCCGGTGCTCAAGTCGATGATCGACGCGCAGCAACAGGGTGCGGCGGCCGTGCCGACGTCCACGGACCTGAACGAGTTCGACCCCGACGACGTCGGCGGCCTCGGTGGCCTGCTCGGCCAGTTCGCGCTCACGCTCGGTCCGGTGTTCCTCGGCATGCAGTTCGGCTCGGCCGCGGGGCACCTCGCCCGCCGGGCCTTCGGGCAGTACGCGCTCCCGCTGCCCTGGCCCGAAGCGCCGACCCTGCTGCTCGTGCCGGGCAACGTGGCCCGCTTCGCCGAGGACTGGAGCCTGCCGCTCCAGGAGGTCCAGCTCTGGGTCTGCCTGCGGGAGCTGACCATGCACGCCGTGCTGACGCGTCCCGGTGTCCGGTCCTCGCTGATGACGCTGCTGGGCGACGCGTCGGCCCACGCCGCGGCGGCGCAGCGGTCCATCGTCGAGCGCCTCGGGGACGGCCTGGGCGACCCGGCGGCCCTCGAGGACGCCCTCGGGGACCCCGAGGCGCTGCTGTCGGACCTCATCAGCCCCGAGCAGCGGAGCATCTCGAGCGCCCTCACCGCCCAGACGACCGCCATCGGCGCCTACGTGGACCACATCACAGCGGGCATCGCCGAGACGCTGACCTCTTCGCCCGCCGCGCTGCGCGAGGCCTGGTACCGCTACCGGATCGAGGAGGGCAAGGGCGAGCAGGCCTTCGCCGGCCTGTTCGGGCTCAACGTGGGCCAGGACGAGGTGGACCGCGGGCGTGCCTTCGTCACGGGCGTGGTGGAACGGGTCGGCGAGGACGCGCTGGCCCGGCTGTGGAGCGACGAGCTCTGTCTGCCGACGCCGGCCGAGGTCGACGCGCCCGGGCTCTGGCTCGCCCGCATCGGCCTCTTGGATTGAGGTTCAGCCCACCCGCTCGGGCACGCGGTGCTCGAGCTCGTAGCGGGCGAACGCGGTCGTGACGCGGCCACCGAGGAGCAGCATCTCGATGCTGCCGTCCCACCCCGGCGCGATGGCGTAGACGTAGTCCGCCAGGCCCTCGTCGGAACGGATGGTGGTCAGGAGGTCCACGAGATCGAACACGTGCTCGACCTTCGCCGTGTCCGCCAGGTCCACCGGCGTCAGCGTGCGCACCAGCGCCGTCTCGTCCTCGGTGAGCTCACCGACGAGCCCCCGGATCTCCCCGACGACGGGTGCGTCGTCACGTGTGTCGGTCGTTTCCCCCATGATGCTCCTCCCCCTCGGCGGACCACCGGGGCCCGCCGCTCAGTCACTCGAGAGCAGCCCGACGGACCGCTCCGAGCGCAGAGCTTTCACCACGGCGGTGTCGGCCGAGTGGCTCGCGGGATGCAGGATGGGTGCGGGACAACGCCCGCTCAATGGGGCGGCGCGCCCGGAAGAGGGCCGCTCAGGCCTCGGCGGGCTCCCCGTAGTCGAGGACCCACTCGAGGGCCAGCTGCTCCCGCTCGGCGTCACGCACCACCCGCTCGCTGTTGCGCCGGAACTGGGGGTCGTGCGGGGGGAGCAGCACAAGGCGGGCCAGCACACGCTCGCGGAACTGCTCGATCACCTCGGGCGGCCCGTAGTCCGACTGGACCTCCCAGTGGGGGGCCACCGGGCCGAGGTACACGACGCGCACGTGCCCGATGGGCTCGACCGGCTCACCCTCTTCGACTACTTCCTGCTCGGTGTCCGGGGACATCGCACCTCCTGGCATCAGCGACCGGCGCCAGCGTAGCCCCGGGGGGCCCGAGGGCATCGTCCCTGGTAGAGCGGGAATCGGCCCGGGCATTCTTACGAACTTCCTAACCGAAGACCCTATTTCCCAGAGGGCGCCTCCCGTAGAATGGTGCGTGAAAAGGGAGCGAGACAATGAATACCGAATGGATGGCCCGGGGGAAGTGCAAGGAAGTTGCTCCCGACATCTTCTTTCCGAACGACGGGATGGGCGTGCTGGTGGCGCAGAGGATCTGCGCCGAGTGCCCCGTCTCCGAGGCCTGCCTGGAGTACGCGCTCGAGCACCACATCGACCACGGGGTCTGGGGTGGCGCCTCCGAGCGGGAGCGCCGCCGTATCTTGCGCCGTCGCCGCCTCTCACACGCCGTCGCCGCCAAGTAGCACACCCTCACCCGGCCGGGTAGCGGCCGGTCACCGGTGGAGCACCTGATCCTCGAGTGCCCATGATCTTCGAGTGCGTCGTCAACGTCAGCGAGGGCCGCGACGAGCACGTCCTGGGCGAGCTGGCCGCCGCCGCCGGGACGACGCTGTTGGACCTGCACCGCGACGCGGACCACAACCGCTCCGTGCTCACCCTCGCCGGGCCGGCCGACGCCGTGGTCCCGGGCGCCCGGGCACTCGCCACGGTGGCGGTGGACCGCCTCGACCTCAGGACGCACGAGGGCGCCCATCCCCGCCTCGGCGTGCTCGATGTCGTGCCCTTCGTGCCCTACGCACCGGGCGCACCCGCCCCGGAGGACCTCTCCGCAGCGGTGGTGCTCCGCGACGACTTCGCCCGCTGGCTGGGTGCCAGCCTCGGTGTGCCGAGCTTCCTGTACGGGCCCCTGGCCGGCGGCCGGGCCCGGACCCTGCCCGACATCCGCCGCCACGCCTTCGGGCGGGACGGGACCGGTGACCAGGGCCTACGTCCCGACGAGGGGCCGGCGCGGGCGGACCCGCGCACGGGGGCGACGGCGGTCGGCGCCCGGCCGGTGCTCGTGGCCTACAACCTGTGGGTCTCCTCGGCCGAGGTCGCCCGAGCGGTCGCCCCGCTGGTGCGCGGGCCCCACGTCCGCGCCCTCGGCCTGACGGTCGGGACCCGGGCCCAGGTGTCGTGCAACCTGACCGACCCCGGGCGCCATGGCCCGGCCCGCCTCTACGACGACGTCGCGGCGCTGGTCGCCGAGGCCGGTGGCGCCGTGGAGGGGGCGGAGCTGGTGGGCCTCGTCCCCGAGCTCGTACTCGCGGCCATCCCCCGCGCGCGCTGGGCCGAACTCGGGTTCTCGGAGCGGTCGACGGTGGAGTCCCGCCTGGCGGGCTGCACCGACTGACCGGGGCGACTGCTAGGACGCGCTCGCCACGTCCCGGCGCGCCAGGGCGCGGGCTCGGCGCAGACGACGACGCTCACGCTCGCTCATGCCGCCCCAGATGCCGAACTTCTCGCCGTTGGCCAGCGCGTACTCCAGGCAGTCCTCCCGCACGACGCAGCCGCGGCAGACCTCCTTGGCCTCACGGGTCGACGCACCGCGCTCGGGGAAGAACAGGTCAGGGTCGACGCCCATGCAATTCGCCTGCAGCTGCCAGCTTCGTTCTTGGCGACCGTAGAGCGTGGTGACTATGTCAACTGGCACTTGGTTCGCCCCCCTTCTTCGCCTCAGGTGGCATTGGTGTAGTTACAACGGTGTAGTCATCTTTCACTACCCTCCCCTCGAGCGCAAGAGGGGAATTGGCGGTTCCAGGCACGAAATGTGCGTGCCTGGGTCAGAATGGCTACCCCCGTGCAGGGAAAACCCCTGTTGGGGGCACATATGGGCAACCGATGTCGCGCGTGGTCCCACAGGCGGGAAAATTGCCCCGGGGTGCGCTGAGGGTCGGACCGGGCCGTCGGGCCCTATCCCGTCGGGCCCTATCCCGTCGGGC
>Ga0181536_10001273_pt1 | contig 29932 bp, 31 predicted proteins | sample PEATcosm2014_Bin_41_FD_121105 | JGI IMG/M metagenome (GOLD analysis project Ga0181536, IMG submission 121105) | Peatland microbial communities from MTU Mesocosm Facility, Houghton, MI, USA - PEATcosm2014_Bin17_60_metaG | ecosystem: Environmental > Terrestrial > Soil > Wetlands > Peat | place...
CTGAGCGATCCCGAGCAGCTCGGCCAGGTTGGGTTTCTTGGGCACCCGCACAATCCCGGCATGTTGGGGAATCACCGGCAGGGGCGCGTAGTCGACACGCAGCGAGCTACGGGTCTTTCAATGGTTCGAGGTGCAATGGGGCCCATCATTCACCCGCCAGGTCACGCCGACCGAAAGCGACCCCACCCAACAAAGCAGTCGTCGCGCCGATGGCAACGAGAACCGCCCCGACGGACCAGTTTGGCGCCACGGCAGGCGCCGAGGCCATCTGGTGGAACACCGAGGTGTCGAGTACCCAGTGGTTCAAGCCGACGATCCCGCCGATGAATTCCACGAGGAAGGACCAAGCGAGCACCCCGTAGATGGCGACGGACGTCGCGCGGGGCCAGACACCAAGCACGAGGATGCCGATGCCGAGGACGCAGATCGCGGGCGGGGCGATGTTGAATCCGGCTTCGAGCACGCTCGCGAAACTCACCCCGGCGTGCTGACTGGCCGCCCCGAGCCAGGCGCAGACGCCGGCGACCATCCCGCTCACCACGATGACGGCAATCGCCACCCCAAGTCGTCCCGTCAGCCACGACCAGCGAGCGACCGGTCGAACGAGAAGATGATCGAGGCGACCCTCGGCTTCCTCGGCCCGCAAGGCGCTGATCTGACCGGCGGCCACGAGGGCGACGAGCACCGCCCCGATGAGGAACCCCACGCCGAGATAGGCGTCGGCACCGGTGCCTGGCGCACCAAGACGCGAGAACTCCTGCCTGAGACCTGACGAGAACGCGCCCTTCGCCGACTTAGCGATAAGGCCGAACACCACGGCCATGCCGGCGATCGCCGCCACCCAGCCCAGTGCCATGGGGCGGACCAACCGAAGGGTCAGGCCGGCGGGCCCGGACAACAGCCGCGTGTGCGGTTGGGTACTTCCCCGGTCGGGCAGCGTCCTCGCCCCCAGGTCCCGAGCCCCGGCCAGAAAGACGGCGAGGCCAGCGAACACGGCGGTGAGCCCGGCGATCGGCAAGAGGGCGAGCGGATGGGGCGCCGTGAGGGGTTGGAGCTCCTCGACCCAGCCGAGCGGCGTCAGCCATCGGAGCCAATCGAGGCCGGTGCCCGAGTCGGCCACCATCCGCATGAGGTAGCTCACCCCAAGGGCGGTTCCGGCATAGGCGGCCGCTTGGCGGCGGGTGGCCGCCAGCTGGCTGGCCAGCGCCCCGGCGGCGAGAAACACCACGGCGCTCGATACCAAGGCGAGGGCCAGAAACAGCGCCGCTCCGGCCGCGATGTCGAACTTCGAGGAGCGCCCAACCAGAACACCAACGAGGGCGGGGAAGGTCCATAAGGCGGCGACACCGGCGACCAAGCCAACCAGTGCCTGGGCGCCGGCCCCGCTGCGGGTCGTCTGCCCGGCGAGCAGGAGTTCCCAGCGACCGGCCTCCTCCTCGCCTCGCAGCAGCTTGGTCCCGGTCAGCAGTCCCCACACGGCACCGACGACGCTCAGCACGCCGAGGCTCCTCCAGGCGGTGAAGCCGGCCACGGTCTGGATCTGATGGGCCGGGCCGATGAGGGCGCTCGCCGCGCCACTCGACCCGAACGTTGCGGCCAGGTGCGCTCGCTGGGCGGCCGTCTTGTAAAGCGACACGTAGCCGAGGGCGGATTCCGCCACGTACAAGGCAAAGATGGCGCCCCACAATGCCCCTGATCGGACGGCCTTGCGCGCCGTCTGTCGGGCGACGATCGTGCCGGGCCACCGACCGGTCGGTGCCGGAGCGCGCAGGACCAGGTCAGGTTCGGTGGCTGACACGTTCATAGTCTTGCGTTTCGGTCCACCGTGGGCGAGGAAGGCCCACCGGGTTACCGATTTGGCGATGTCAGGGGCGTCCGGGATGTGATGGGATGACAGAGCGGTTGCCTCGCTCTCGCTGACAAGCCGGTCGAACGGATCCGGCCTCAGCCGTCGCCAGGAGGGCGACTGTGGTCCGCATATCGTCGAAGAAGGTCAGTTCGAACCTCCCCAGGCGCCGGCGGCCGAGGAGTCGGCTCAGCCCGGCGAGCAGCGCCCGGTCGGCGGGCCGCGGTGCCGGGCGGGCCCCCTGGCGGCGAAGCGTGGGCTTCGTGGCGGAGCATGACGACCTCGATCGCCAGTTCGTCGCCTTTACCCGACAAGAGCCGGAGCAACTGGAGGGTTCGAACGAATGCCAGGTAGAGGAAGGACAGCGCCATGGCCCAAGCTCGACGATCGCCTCACGCGAATAAAGTCCAGCTGAACCGGTCCGGATGACATTTTCGGCACCCACAGGGTCGGGTCAGTTGAAAGCTACTGATCCGACCTCTCGGCCCACTCGGGGTAGTCCCGCTTCCGGAGATGGGGAGGTGGCTCGGCCCACTCATAGCCACAGGAATCGCACTGGCGATGGAAGTGATCGGTGGCTCGTTCGGGAAGTGTGCACTGCCCCCCGTCGGCACCGTGGAAACACAACGCCGCGCCGCCCGCTCCTGCGCAAGCCTTGTTCTGGTCGAGGGTCGCTATAGGGTCCTTCCGGTCGCTGGGTGCTACTTCGCCGTGCGGGCCGGCCCTTCGAATCCGGCGCTGCCCGTTTGGCTCTCTCAGCCTGCGATCCCCTTTCCGCACTGCAGCGATATCGTTGAGGACCTTGAGCGCGACCGAGCCCGAACCCAACTACCTGTCCCGTCGAAGCGTCCTGGGTCGAGGGTTGGCCCTGGGAGGATTGGCCGGAGCCTCAGCTATCGGCCTATCGGCGTGCAGTGCCACCTCCACCTCGGTCAAGACGGAGAACCCGCGGCTGCCCGGCACACTCCCGAATCCGTCCGCTGCCGCGGGGACGGATCAGCTCCTCGAGATCGCCACCATCGTCGCGGTGATGATGGAGAACCACACCTACGACAGCATCCTCGGCCTGCTGCCCAAGGGTCGGGGCGGCTTCACGCTCGGCGCCGACGGCAAGCCCATCAATTCGAATCCATGGCCCCTGGGTTCGCCGACACCTCCCCCCTTCGACGACGCGGTGCTCAGCGCCTACCCGATGCCCACCCCCTGCCAGCTCGTCGGCTATCCGTGGAATACCTGGGAGGCCGGCCATGTGTCGTACGCGGCAGGCAAGATGGACGGCTTCGTAAGGAGCAGGAGCGGCCCGGTGTCGATGGGCTACTACGACGCGACGGTGCTTCCGTTCGTCTACTCGCTGGCCGAGACGTTTCCCGTGTGCACCAACTTCTTCTCTTCGGTGATGGCGCAGACCTACCCCAACCGCCGGTACTTCATGGCCGGCACGTCACTCGGCTTGATCGCCGACGTCCTGAACGACGACGTCCCGCCGAACGGCACCATCTTCGAGGCCCTCAACGCCCATGACATCTCCTGGAAGAACTACTACTCGAACACCCCGTCGCTGGCCATCTGGACCTACCTGCTGGCCAAACCGGGCATCGTGTCGAACATGGTCGGTATCGACGAGTTCTTCAGCGACGCAGCGGCCGGGACCCTGCCCTCGTACAGCATGGTCGACCCCAACTTCGGGAAATCCTCCGAGGAAGATCCCCAGGACGTCCAGTTCGGCGACCAGTTCCTGTCCCAGGTGGTCAACGCCGTGATGGCGTCGCCCCAGTGGCCCCACACGCTGCTGGTGTGGACCTACGACGAGGGCGGTGGCTACTACGACCACGTCCCGCCCCCCGAAGCGGTGGAGCCCGACGCCGTAGGACCCACCCTGGGCCCAGGCGACCCTCCCGGATCGTTCGACCGCTACGGGTTCAGGGTGCCGTCAGGGATCGTGTCGCCCTACGCCAAACCCGGTTACGTGTCGGAGGCGGTCCACGACTTCACCTCCATCCTCAAGCTGATCGAGACCAAGTGGAACCTGCCGCCGCTCACCTATCGCGACGCCAACGCCGACGACCTGCTCGACAGCCTCGACCTCCAGAGCCCCCCGGCGTTTCTGACTCCTCCGAAGCTGGCCGCGCCGATCGATCCCGCCACGGACGATGGATGTCTTTCAACGGGACCGGGCACGATCCCCCCACCGAGCTACGTCACGACAACAAGCTGACCAGGCTGAAAGGTTCGGCGTCGCATAGCGCCCTGCCAGCCGGGGGTAGCCCATTGGTCCTGGTGACCGTGTCAAACCGACCCTCTAACTTTCCAGGACAGCTAGCACGTGACGCGTTCCACACGAAGGTCCGGCAGGTGCAGGCCGAAACGTTCCCTAACCCTGGCGAGTAGCGGGAGGGAACCTCCCGCTACTCGCCACGTTGGATTTATTCGGTTCGCGGGGAAGGTTCTCGTCGTGGCTGCTGGTCTGTCAACCCGGCCATTGCGAAGACCCTCGCGACCGAGGCGAGGGTGGTCATAGCCCGAAGCGTGGCCCGAGGTGGCTGCTTACCCCCTCAGCAGAGCGGGCCGCGCCGTCGATAGGAATGACCTCGCCAGGTGCGTCCGCGCAGGCTCAGCCGTGAATGGCGTACAACACTCCCTTCTCGGTGCCCATGACCAAGGTTCCGTCGCCAGTTATGGCTGGGTAGCTGTCGATGGGGCCGTGCGCGTCAATATCGAAGAGCTCGTTGCCCTGGTAGGTGAAGCCGTAGATGTGGCCGCCCTGCGTGCCGAAGTACACGCAGTGGCCGCCGTCGATCACCGGAATGGACCACACCCCTTGCAGCCCCCGATAACGGATGATCGGCGCGCCCGTGGCGGCGCGGACCCCATAGACCACGCCGTTGTTGTCGCCGTAGTATGCGAGACCGTCGTGGGTCACCGAAGTCGAGGAATAAGTCTCGGTCTCCCGACGAACCCTCCACCGGAGATGACCGTCGGGGCTTAGGCCGTATTGGTAGGGGTCGTTGGTTCCCACCACGATCGTCCCGTCCGGACCGATGGCCGGCGAGACCTCGATCGCCGCCCCCACCGTGTAGCGCCACTGCACGTGCCCGGCGGCCCCGTCGTCGGCCACAGCCACGACCTGATCGCCCACGGTGGTTATCACCAAGCCGTCCGGTGCGATCGCCGGGCTCCCGAATGTCGCTCCGGCACCTCCCCCGAGCGCCAGAGTCCATGCCACCTGTGCGCCGTCGGTGCCGACGATGACCGAGCTCAGGTCGCCGTTCACGTCGACGACGTAAACTTTGCCCGGCGATGCAACCACCGGCGACAGCGTCATGGCCGGAAACGGGCGCGACCACAGTTCGTGTCCCGTGGTGTCGATTCCGAACAAATGGTTCTGGGGCCCCGGCCACACAATCATTCCGCTGGGCAGGATGGCCGGCGAAGTGGACAGGTCGTTGCCGCCATAGGCCGCGCCGCCGTCAAAGGTCCAGGCGTCGGCGCCCGTCATCGGGTCGAGACCACGTAGGACCCCGGCGTCCGTGGCAATGACGATTGTGCCGTCGGCTTCGACCACCGGACCCGAGGTGATGCCAGCGCCGAGCGCCCGAGTCCACCGGATGACGCCACTCTTCGGACCGAAGGCCGGACTGGCTCCCGAGTGCTGCGGGTCGTGGCCTGACTCCGGCCATGGCGTGTAGGAGGCGACGGCCGAGGCCGAAGATGGCGTCGGGCCCGCCGACGTCGGGAATCCGGCAGAGGATTTCGACGAGCTCGGGCCGCTCGACGTCGTCCCGCAGGACGTGGCGACTAGCCCCAACGTGACGAATATCACCGGAGCCCAGGCGCGCACCGACCGCACCATCGAAGACGACCGCGCGTGCGGATTGACCACGACCACCTCTACTTCACCTACTCCAGTGGGGTTGAAGCCACCGGCCACGCCGTCCTGTCTACGCGAGGAGAACACACGTGAAGCGGCGATTCCACTTACGAAATCCTTACAACCTCGAATAACTCCGATGCTCAACCGAATCGATGCACGATACCCGGCGGTTCCGATCGACCGAGGCGGGGCAGCACAACCCCAATCAGGGCGGAGAAGATTCCGGTGCTCGCTCGCATTCTCTCGAGCAGAGCCTCCACGGGCTCGGCGAGGTCGCTCACTCCGTTGGCGAAGTCCGTGACGTAACCGACCAGGGCCATGGGAATGCCAGCCTCCCCCGCGAGGACGACCTCTGGTCCTGCCGTCTGACTGACCGCCGTGACCCCAAACGAGGCGAGGGCGGCGATCTCCGCTCTCGTGTTGAACCGGGGCCCGTCGACGTGGCCGTAACAGCCAACGGCCGGGATCATGCCGATATCCTCCACCGCCTCGAGCAGAGCCGACCGGGTTTCACCGCTGAACGGTCGGTCGAAGATCCAGTGTCCGCGTCCCACCTGTCCCGGCTGTGCGTGCCACGTGCAGATGCTGCCGTCTGGAAGACGGTTGCTTGGGAAATAGAGATCGTCGAAAACCACCAGCGATCCTGGTGCTACCGAAGCATCGACGGCGCCACACACCGTCGTCGAGACGAGGCAGTCGATCCCGGCATCGAGGAGAGCGGCCATGTTGGCTCGGTGGTCGACGTGGTTCGACAGGCAGCGGTGATCCGGTCCGTGGCGCGACAGGTGGACAACCTCCACCTCAGCCACTCGACCCATGGTGAGCGTGACCTCGCCGTGCTCGGTTCGACGGGTCTCTTTCACCCGGCCCTCCATGAGCGGCCACTCGTAAGTGCCCGACCCGGAAATGATCCCGACTTTCACGTCTGACGCTCCTCTCTGACCTGTTCGCCGGCCAAAGGGTCAGGTCCGAGGGAGACCTCAGGTGCCGGCTCGAAGACCAGTCGCCCCGGCCACCAGTTCCATCGCCCGACCAAAACGGCGGCCGACGGTACCAGCAGGGTACGAACGACGAAGGTGTCGAGCAGAATCCCGAGGGCGAGACCCGTTCCGATCTGGCGGACCTGTCCGGATGTGGCGATGGCGAGGACGCCGAACGTTCCCGCCAGCACCAGGCCGGCCGACGTCACCGTCGTGCCGGTGGTGGACAACGCGGCGGTCACCGCCGGGCGCAGCGGGGCGCGACGCGCCTCTTCTCTGATTCTCATCATGACCAGGATGTTGTAATCCTCCCCCAGGGCCATGATGAACACGAACATGAAGAACGGAAGCGTGAAGTTGATCCCGAGCTGACCACCGATCACGACGAAGATCAAGACGGCAAGCCCCAGCGACGCCAGGTACGAGAGCACGACGCTCGCCACCAAATAGATGGGCGCGACGAGAGACCGCAGCACCAGTGCCAGCAGCAACGTGAGCACGACCAGGACCACCGGGACGATCCGCACGATGTCGTCGCCGGAGATCGCGCTGACGTCGGCCGCGCCCGCCGCCTGCCCGGCGACCCCCCACTGCGTGGCACCTATCGCCGACGCCACACCGGCCACGGCGCTTCGGACCGAGGGCACGGCCTGGAGCGCGGCCGTGCTCCCCGGTGACCCGGCAGCCAGCGACACCCGGTAGAGGATGGTGCGCCCGTCGCCACTGATGAACTGTGCCGTTGCCCGGTACGCGTCGTAAAAACCAGCGCGGAAGGGGAACCCGGCCGGTGGGATCGGGGGAAGATCCCCCGGGGGACCCAGGCGCCCGTAGGCGAAGACCAGGGCCTGGGAGGGAAGTTGGAAGCCGCTCGCCGAGAGCGCGTCGGCGATGGACGTAAACAGTCCCGTCGATCCGAGTCCCTCCTCGCCCTGGCCGATGACCCCGGGATCAATCCAGACCGAGCGCGGTAGGCGGAAGACCACATCCGTGCTGGCCAAGACCGCCGACCCGAAATGCGCACCGAGGACGGCCTCGCCGAACTGGGAGTCCGAGCCGGCGATGAAGCCGCCGGGGTTGAACCCCGAGGGTGCGTAGGACACCAGGGACAGGGCCAGTGCCGACAGCGCCAGGGTTCCCGTGACGAGAGCAAGGACCGGGCGACGGACCACCCGGGCCGCCACCTGTCCCCACCGTCCGGTCTCCGGACGACCCGGCCGCAGGACCACCGGGAAGAACACGGCCCGGCCCAGTATGGCGAGCAATGCAGGAAAGAAGGTCAGTTCGATGACCAAAACGACAAAGATGCCCAGAGCCAGGCCGGGACCGACGCCGCGGTACAACCCGAAGCTGGCGAGTACGAGGCTCAACAGTGCAGCGATGACGGTGGCGGCGGAGAACGTGACGGACTCGCCGACCCGGGTGACGGCAGCCACGATCGCTTCGCGCGGCTCGAGGCCCTCGCGCAGGTACTCGCGATAGCGGAAGATCATGAACAGCGAATAATCGGTCCCGGCCCCGAGGACCAACGCCGTGAGGAGCAGTTGCATGAGCGACGACACCTGCGTGCCAAGTTTCGCCGATTCGGCGATCAGCGGACCGGACAGGGCCAGGGCCAACCCGGCCGGGGTCAGAGCGACCAGCGGAGCGAGGAAGGACCGGAAAGCGATGGCCAACAACACCAAGATGAACACGGCCGACAGGAGCTGCACGTGGGAGGCGGTCTGATTGGCGGCATGCTGTTGATCGACCAACTCGGGCAAAGGACCAGTGAGGTATACCGAAAGTCCGGGCGGCGCCGTCGAGAACGCCGAGCGGACCCCGGCGACGGCCGCTGCCCCGGCCCGCCCGCCCCCGGCGGTGCTCACGGAGAACTCGACCGTCGCCGTGCGGGCCTGTCCATCGACGGACACGGCGGCGTCGCGAACGGAATCCACGTCGGGCGCGTGCCTCGCGTCGGCTTCTATGTGCTCGAAGGCTTCCTGATCGGCGGCCGTCAGGGGCTCGTCGCTGACGGCGACGATCGTCCCGGAGAGCTGGCCGCCGAGGAGGAAGGGGGCGGCGAGGTCGGCGGCCCGGACACTCGGCGCGTCGCTCGGGAGGAAGGCCGTGGTGTCGTTTCGGATCACGCTCCCGAGCGACGGCAGGGACACGACGGCCACGACCGTGAGCACCAACCATCCGGCCACCAGCGCCCACCGGTATCGGACCGAGAACCGACCGATCGAGGCGAACATCGAGGGCCGAATTCAGCGATGCGGTGGGCAGGTCACGTCAGTCGGTCACGACGGAATGACCGGCAAGCTCGGCCATGCCCGCTTCGAAGAGGACCTGGGCGACGAACCCGAGCTCACGAGCCGCCTTCTCCGGCGAGGCGACGATGTGGCGGACGTCCCCCAGCCGCCATTCCCCGGTCACCACCGGCTTCGGCCCCGAACCGCCGATGGCGTCGAAGAGCCCTTCGGCCAGATCGAGAATCGTGCGGGGCTGTCCGCTGGCAATGTTGAAGGGCCCGATGACGCTCGCAGGCGCCTCGAGCGCCGCCAGATTGGCCCGGGCCACGTCTCGGACGTGGACGAAGTCGCGGCGTTGACGGCCGTCCTCGAAGACCCGAGGACCCTCACCCCGGCGCAACGCGCTCACGAAGAGGCTGGCCACACCCGAGTAGGGCGTGTCCACCGGGGAACGGGGACCGAAGACGTTGTGGTAGCGCAACGAGATGACCGGGGATCCCGATTCGCGCCCGAAGACGGCGCACAGATGTTCCTGGTGGACCTTGGTGGCGGCGTAGACGTTGCGGGGATCGATGGGGGCGTCCTCGCCCACCGTCTCGGGAACGAGGTCGCCGCCACAAGTCGGGCACGGCGGCTCGAAGGCACCGGCTACCAGCCGCTCGATTGATCGGGGACCCGGGTGGGTGGGACCGCACGTCGGACACCGGTAGGCACCCTCCCCGTAGGCGACCATGCTCCCGGCCAGGACCAGCCGCCCGGTGAACCCGGCCCGGTCGAGCGTCCGCAACATGACCGCCGTGCCCATATCGTTGTCATCGACATAATCCACGACGTCAGCGAAGCGGCGGCCGAGGCCCACCCTGGCGGCCTGATGGCTAATGGCGTCAACGCCCACGATTGCTGCACACCAACAGTCGTCGTCACGCACGTCGCCGGCGAGGTAGGTCGCCCGGTCATTTGCGAACGTCGGGGGCAGACGGTCAAGCACGACAACATCGTGCCCGGCGTCGACGGCCAGATCGACGACGTGAGACCCGATAAAGCCCGAGCCGCCGGTGACGAGGACTCTCACGGTGTCGGGTTCACGAGGGCCATGTTCACGAAGTCTTCACACCCACACACGGTACGAGGCTAACGCCGGCGGGCTACGCATTCCCGACGCCCCCGCTCGTCCGACGAGAATTTATCGATTTGTAAGTGATTTGGTCGACGCGCCCGTGTTGGGTCTCGGTACCTTTCCAGCGTGCCCCAGGTCATCTTGCCCGTGCTCGACGAGGCGGCGGCGCTGCCGTGGGTCCTCGGTCGAATGCCGGCAGGGTTCAGCCCACTCGTGGTCGACAACGGATCGACCGACGGCTCTGGCGACGTCGCTGCCCGCCTCGGTGCCGAGGTCGTAACCGAGCCCATCCGCGGATTCGGCTCGGCCTGTTGGGCGGGCCTGACCGCAGCGCACGACGACGTCGTGTGCTTCATGGATGCGGATGGGTCCCTCGACCCCCGTGACCTCCCGCGCCTGTCGGCCCCCGTCGAGAGCGGTGACGTCGACCTTGTGCTCGGGGCCCGGCGGGCCCAGCGCGGCGCCTGGCCGCTACACGCCCGGCTGGCCAACAAGGTCCTCATGGCCGAGGTCAGGCGCCGGACGACACTGACCCTCTCGGACCTGGGACCGATGCGGGTCGCCCGGCGGACCGCTCTGATCGGGCTCGATCTGGTGGACCGCCGATCGGGGTGGCCGCTCGAGATGGTGCTGCGCGCCCACCAGGCCGGTTGGCGTGTGGACGAGGTGCCCGTCGCCTATCAGCCCCGCACGGGGCGCTCGAAGGTCACCGGCACCGTGCGGGGAACCTTGCAGGCGGTCGGCGACATGGCGGCCCTCCTGCGATGACACCCCGGCGGTCGAGACGGGTCGCTCGCGACTTCCAGGTCGTGATCATGGCTAAGGCCCCCACGCCTGGCGCGGTGAAGACCCGGCTGTGCCCACCGCTCACCCACGGCCAGGCCGCCGGCCTGGCCCAGGCCGCCCTCCTCGACACCTTGGACGCGGTGGCCGCCAGTGGCGCCCGACGGCGCGTACTCGCCATCGACGGTGCTCTGGGGCCCTGGGTGCCTCCGGGATTCGACGTCATCGGACAGCGCACCGGTGCCTTCGGGTCGCGACTCGCCGGCGCCGTCGACGACGCCTGGTCCACGGTCCCGGTCCCCGTCCTGGTCGTCGGCATGGACACGCCTCAGCTCCAGGGCTCCGATCTCGATGGTGCGGCCGGGGCCCTGCTCGGCGGCGGGCCCGCCGGCAACCGCCCCTCGACCGTGCTCGGCCCGGCCGAAGATGGAGGGTACTGGGCCATCGGCACCCGCCGTCCCGTTCCCGGCATGTTCGAAGGCGTTCCGATGAGCACCGACCAAACGGGAGCCGCCCAACTCTCGCGCCTGCGCGCCCTGGGGGTCCCGTGCACCGTGCTCGGTGCGATGCGCGACGTGGACGAGTTCGCCGACGCTCAAGCGGTCGCCGAGCTGGCCCCGGATACGCGCTTTGCCGCCACTTTGCGATCGATGCTCGGAGGGGTGCCCGCCCCGGCGCCGTTGACGACCGCGATCCGATCATGACAGGGAGACGGTGACCGACACCCTCCTGGCGGCCTCGCGGCTGCGTGTCGACGACGGACGAGTACTCCCGATCGACGTGCGGCGCTGGCTCGCCCCCGCCGACGAGATCGACGAGGCGCTCCTCGACCGCGTCGTCGGGCCGGTCCTCGACGTCGGCTGCGGCCCTGGCCGGGTGGTGCGCGCCCTTCGACAGCGCGGCATCGACGCCCTCGGGGTGGAGATCGCACCGACGGCGGTCGCCATAGCCCGGCGGTGGGGTGCCCCAGTCGTCCAGCGTTCCATCTTCGAGCGCCTCCCGCGCCGCGGGCAGTGGGGATCGGCCCTGCTGTTGGACGGCAGTGCCGGGATCGGGGGGGACCCGGTCGCCCTGCTCCACCGCGTCGGCGAGTTGCTCGGTCCTAGTGGGCTCGTCTTCGTCGAGATGGAGCAGCCCGGGGTGACGAGCGAGTCGCTCAACGTGCGCATCGAGACGGCCACGGGTACCGGACCCTGGTTCCCGTGGGCCGTTGTCTCGATCGACAATGCCGAGCCGCTAGCAGCAGCGACCGGATTCCGTGTCACCGAGTCCTGGGGGCACGGCCAGCGATGGTTCGCCCGCATGGACCGGTCCAGGCTCAACGGCGCACGTAACGAAGGTACGGGCGAAACGCCACATCGGTGACGGGAAAGAAACACTGGTAGCAGGAAAAGACCCGACCATCCAGACGGTAGTACCGGTTGAGTGCGTCTTGGATGACCGGATCGACGCTGGTGCTGTCGACGTAGATCACGCCGACCTGCCCAGAGCCGAGAACCTGGCGAATGCTCCGCAGAAGGTCCGTGCGCGCCTGGCTCGGCCCCGCCCGCAACACGTCGTGGATCGCTTCGTCCTGAGCCCACGACGGCTTCCCGGCCAGCGTGTCGTACCACGGATGATCGAGGACGATGACCGTTCCGGGGGTCGCGGCGACCGCGGCCACGAAATGCCGGCCGGCCTGCCGATCGGCCGGCTTGGGGACCAGATGGGAGGGGTGGCCGCCGATCCACACGACTTGCACACCGAGCACGACCAGCACCACCGCCCCGATGAGCGTGGGATGTGCCCACGGTGTCCGCGAGATGGCGTCATAGCCCAGGCCCCCGAGCAGGGCGATGGCGACGAAGGCCGGAATGAGGACATCCTGGCCGCCCCCGATGTGCACGCGGGCGACCCACGACGACGCCACGAATCCGGCTGCCACCGCCAACCAAAAGGGCCACGACGTGGCGGGGCTCCGCCGGCGCCACCAGATGACCAGTCCCGCGACACCGAGACCCATCATCCAACCGACCCGGCCGACGAGGTCACCGGGGAGGAATCGCCACCAGATCGTCGAATCGTTTCCCTGGTGCAGGAGCTCGCCGAATACGTAGTACTGGTACCAGCCATGGCTGATCGCATCGAGGACAGCAGTCGATGCGATGACCACCGCGGCCAGCGTGCCCGATGCGGCCACCCCCACCCGCCGTCGCGTCGCGATCAGGTAGACGAGCAATGGGAACACGGCCACGAGGGCCGATTGCTTGGTCAAGAAGGCGGCGGCCGTGACGAGGCCGACCCAGATCCCGGCCCCGAATGTGTGGGCTCGGCGCGCCAGGGCGACTGAGACCAGGAGAAGAAGCAGGTAGAGGGAATCGACGCGACCGATATCGAGCCAGGCTCCGCCGACTTGGTAGCTCGCCGCGAAGAGGCCGGCCGCGACCACACCAGCAACGACGTCCCGTGTCTCGCTCTTCACCATCCAGAACAACAGGACGAAACACCCGAGCGAGGAGGCGAATGAGACGAGGCGTAGGGGCAGGAAGCTCAGGCCGGTCACCTTGGCGACGACGGCCGAGACCCAGAAGTACAGCGGCGGATACGTGTACGGCACATAGTGCAGCGAGGGGGCGACGTAGAGCGCCTGGCCGTGGAGCACCCGGCCGACGATCTCGACGGATCCGCCCTCCATCCACTCGAGCTCGTACGGGTAGCCGAGTTGACGCAGCGCGACGTAGAGGTAGACACCGATGGGGACGAGCGCGACGACCACCACGCCGATCCTGATCAGGCGGACTCCCAGGGTGCCGGGGGACGGAGGGGGAGTCAACGGCGCGCGGCGCGTGCCCTGCTCCACGACCACAGGGCGAAGAGCCCACAGGCCATCCACACGACGCCGACGACCACCGCCAGGTTGTGGGCGTAGTTCCACGGCAACCGGCTCGTCCCCGCCCGAGACGACTTCCCCCAACTGCCGACGAGCGGGTACGAGTAGAGGACGACCACGGCGGTCATGATCAGCCCGACTTCCACCGGGACGAGCAGCCAGCGCGCTAGGAAGCGCCGGCAGGCCATCGCAATGAGCAGCAGTGCCGGTACCACGAGCGCGTCGTTTGCCACATTCAACCCGATGACCGTGCGCAAAATGGTCGGGGGATTCGATCCCGACCAGTTCGAGACCATGCCGTGTATCCCGCATGCGATGACCGCCCAGCCCACGGCCAACGTCAACCAAAAGAGCAGACCTGGATCCTGCGCCCGCTCGACGACCCCTGCGTGCTCGGCGTCAATCTTCGCTTGAGCGGTGGCGACCGCATCGGTGCTGTTGGCCGCAGCATCGTCGGTGGGCACAAGGCTGTCGGTGGGTACAGCGATGTGGCTGGGTACAGCGGCATGGGTGGGTGCAACGGAGTCTGGAGAGGGGTCGGAGCCCTCGGAGGTACCCGTGGACGAGTCCGTTACAGCTGAAGGATCGGCCGGGAAGGCTTCGTTCGCGGGTTCGACGCCGCCCTCGTCCCCCGTGCTGGCGACCGGCATCGGCGTCGACTCGACGTCGTCGTCCGGCCGGTGGCCTCCCGAACCGGATTCGGGCTCGCTCGGCAGCGGACCAATCTCGGTCACAAGACGACCACCTTGGTCACCCACTTGGTTTGGAGGACGCCGGGCCTGTCTGGAGCGATTAAACGCAACGGGTACCCGTGATCGAGGTCGAGCGGTGCACCGTTGAGCTCGAGGGCAAGGAGGGTGTCGGGATCACTGGCGTGTTGCGGGTCGACCACGGAGCTGGAATACAACCGATCGGACGACTCGAGGGACTCGACGCGGACCGCTGCATTCGGACGAGCGCCGACCAGAACGAGCAGCGAAGGAAGCGAAATGCCCCGCCAGGCGGCGGCGGCGCTCCAGCCCTCGACGCAGGTGATCGGAAGCCCGGCTGCTCGCTGGGGCAGTGAGCGCAGTTCTTCCACTGTGAACGTGCGCGGCTGGTGGCAGTTCCCCGACACCTCCAGCCGGTAATTGGGGTCGACCGCCGAGGTGGTGACCCCGGCCTCGATCGCACTCTGGTTGACCGGGAGATCCTGGGGCCCGACCACCGGATTGCGGGGGGCGAGGAGGGCCAACCGGCGAAGCGGAGCGACCGTCTCGCCGGCCACGGTGAGAACGAGAAGCGCGCCGGACGCCATCGCGGTAGCCACAAAACCCCGCCGGGAAAGGCCGCCCTGGAGCCGGCCCGGCGGCACCGTCGCCGGCTCGCCGGGTATCGGGTCGTCGGCCTCGGACGCCGCTGTGTCACCCTCCGGTTCCACCGAGCCGCGGGCCAGCGCACTCCGGGCGACGACACTCTTGCTCCCGATGTGGATGACCAGGGCGCCCACGACGATCCACGCCGTCCAGAAATGGGCTGTGGGAAAGAAGAACGGCATCGGCGAGTACCAATACGAGATGTTCGCCACTCCGGTGAACAGCAGAAACAGCGAGCCACCGACCAGAGGGACCAGGCTCAGACGTTCGAGCGCGTGAGCCGGGTTGTGGACGGGGGGCCACGAGAACAGCTTGGGCCAGACGGTCCACAGCTTGGCCAGCAACAGGGGAATGGCGGCAACACCGGTCACGACGTGAGCGCCCTCGGTCACCCGATAGAAGTCGACGGGCCGAACGGGCAGGTGGAACCAGTGCGGCGGATGCTGGGCTAGGTAGTCCACGAGCCCGGTCAGAAAGCAGACACTGAAGGCGATACCGAGGGAGATTCCGAGCACCGACGCCACCCATTCGTCGTGCAGGGGGCTCCGGAACCGACGGCCGACCTTCTCCGCGGCGCGCTCGGTTCGATCTGCCACCGGCGCCACCACCATCGCTGCCCTGGTTCGCCCGGCCTTGGCGCGCCGTTTGAGCTCGGGCACCAGGCTGGCCCGCCGTGGTCGTGATGTCGGCGGTGCCTCGGAGCGTGCGTCGGGCACGGGTCGACAGTAGTTCGGCCACCTCGGCAGGGGACTGGAACTTCCTTACGAAATCCAAACGCCGGCCGTACTGCCCTCCCCCGTCGACGCCCGTCGGGGCTGCTGTGTAAGAGAATCGTAAGAACCACACCGGTGGCGGGGTCGGGGAACGCTCCAACTGGAAGCGGAGCGTCGACCCTCGGGCCCGGGAGCGACCCCGATACCATGGGCTCGTGCCATCGGTACTCGTGGTCGACGACGAAGCCGTCGTCCGGGACGTCATCGTCCGCTACCTCGATCACGAGGGGTTCGAGGCCCACGAGGCCGCCGACGGCGCCCAGGCGCGGGCAGCGATCAAAGAGCATGGACCGAACCTGGTCATTCTCGATGTGATGCTCCCCGACGCCAACGGGCTCGATCTTTGCCGGTGGATCCGAACCTCGAGCGAGGTGCCCGTGATCCTCCTTACGGCACGGGGAGAGGAGCAGGACCGGATCACCGGGTTGGAGCTGGGAGCCGACGACTACGTCGTGAAGCCCTTCTCCCCGCGCGAACTGATGGTCCGAGTGAAGACTGTTCTCCGCCGAACCAACGCGGGTCGACCCCCGGGCCGGACACAGCTGAGAGCCCGCGGCATGATCATCGACTCCGAGACCCGCGAGGTGACGACCGAGAGCGGGCGGGCCCTGACGTTGACCGCGATCGAGTTCGAACTCTTGTGGTGCCTTGCCAGTTATCCCCGCGTGGTCTTCTCACGCGAACAACTCATGGCCCAGGTCTGGGGATACGAGTCCGCCCTCGACGCCGGGACCAGCACGGTGACCGTCCACGTCCGGCGGCTACGGGAGAAGATCGAGGAGGACCCTTCGAAGCCCAGGATCATCACCACCGTGTGGGGTGTCGGCTATCGGTTCGAGCCGTGATCGTCAACATCTTGGTCGTAGCCGGGGCGACCCTGGCCGTCGGTACCATCGCCAGCACTCTGGTGCGCAAGCTACCGACGGTTCGCCTCCAACTCGCCTCGCTGGCGCTCGTGGCCGTTGCCTTGCCCCTCGGGGCCGTGTTGCTCTCTGGATTGGTGATGTTCCACGTGGGCGCATTGGGTGAGGTGGCAGCCGTCTCGATCGCGGCCGGTGCGGTCAGCGTGGCCCTGGCGTTCACGCTGACCCGCAATATCGTCGGCCCACTGGAGCGGGTCCGTGGAGCCTCGGTCCGGCTGGCCGAGGGTGAACTCGGCGAGCGGGCCCCGGTACAGGGGCCCACGGAGATCGCCGACCTGGCCGCCTCCTTCAACTCGATGGCCGAGCACCTCGAATCGGTGTTCGATGCTCGGCGAGAGCTGGTGGCCTGGGCCAGCCATGACCTGCGCGCGCCGATCACCTCGCTCCAAGCGATGCTCGAAGCGATCGACGACGGCGTCATCGAATCGGGCCACTACATGGCCGCACTTCAGAGCCAAGTGCGGTTGCTTGGGTCCCTCGTCGACGACCTCTTCGAACTGGCGTGCATCGACTCGGGAGCCACCGCACTGACCCTGACCGCGGTCGATATGGTGAGCCTGGTGACCTCGTGCGCACACCGCTTCGAGCTCGAAGCGGAGGCCCGCGGCATCGAGTTGTCGGCCGTGGTTCGCGATGACCGAGTCGTCGCGTACTGCGCCGCAGACAAGGTCGAGCGTGTTTTGGCCAACCTCGTCACGAACGCATTGCGCTACACGCCGGCCGACGGGAAGATCACGCTGTCGCTCACCAAAGGGACAGAGGCGGTGTTCGTCTCGGTCGAGGACACCGGTTGCGGGATCGCCTCGGACTCGATCGAAAGGGTGTTCGAACCGTTCTTTCGGGCGGACCCGGCCCGCACCCCATCAGATGGCAGTGCCGGGTTGGGCCTGGCCATCGCCCGAGGGCTGATCGAAGCTCAAAGGGGGCGCATCTGGGCAGAGCCTCCCGTCGTCGGAGGGACCCGGATCTGTTTCATGCTTCCCGCCCTGGACCCCGAGCGTCATTCGGTTGACGGCGCGGCCGAGGCCGGGCGGTTGGACGAGGCGCCACGAGACGAATCACGAGCCCGGCGCTCCGCGAAACGCGACTGACCCGCCACGAGCGGGACCTGGCAAGGGAGCCGACCTGGGCGCGATCGCTCGGCCGGTACCACCTCCTGACCGCCGCGGCCGAGTGGTCAGGCCAGCCCCCGCTTGCGGATTCGCCACGCCCAGACGACCAAGGCCAGGCCGATGACAATGACGACGCTGCCGATAGCCGCCCATTGGCCGTGGCCGCTCATTCCCGACCCGCGGATTGCATTCGTTCCCTGTCCGATCCAGACAGCGCCTACGAGGAGGAACACGACGCCGACGATTCCTCGAGTCCACATGGCCCACTCCGATCTGAGTGCCTACGGCCGATCACCTGCCGTGGCAACTTAGCGCCGTTAGCCCAGCCTTGGCCCGCAGCGGCACGAGGACCGGAGTAAGAGATGCTGTCATGTCAGAAGCGGTTCTATGTGCGGGGTGTTGCTGGATCATCGAGGGCCCTCTGTTCTTTCATCCAGCCGTCGGCATGACGAGTTGCCCAGGACTCCGTTACCCAGCCCTTAATCATCGATCGCATCGAATCGGGATGGGTTAATGCGAAGACGATATGGCCGAAGACCACCACGAACACCGCGAAAGCGAACACGTCGTGGACGAATGTGGCCCCCGTCCGCCAACTCAACGGGAAAAACCTGAACCATTGCATGGCCGATCCGGAGGCCAACAGGACGACAATGGCCCCGGCGGTGAAGATGGCGTTGAGCTTTTGGCCGGGATTGAACTTGTCCAGTGTCGCCACCGAGGTGCCACCCAATCTCCGCAACCAATAGATCTCGTCCCTGGTCCAGAGGTTGATACGCCGAACGTCTCGTCGCATCCGCGCCCCCCACGGTCCGACCAGCGAGACAATGATCGGCAGCGGCAGAGTGATGCCCGCCCACAGGTGGATCTCGGCCACGGTATGGCGCGGGAGGACGATGCCAAAGAGCGACCCGAAGTACAGCGGCAGGGCGGTGACCATGAGGATCCCGAACAGCACGGCATTGGCCCAGTGGGCGGTGCGCTGCACCCGGTCGAAGCGGAGAATCCGTACCTCAGGGCGCGGCGTGGGACCGAGGTGGACGGCCACTGGTCACGAACTCCCGGGATCGGTCGGACCGGTCGAGCCGTCGATCCACCCATTGACCGGGTACCCGTTCTGCTCCCAAAACCCCGGCTCCACCTGATCCACGACGTGGATGGCCGAGAGCCACTTGAGGGACTTGTAGCCGAACATCGGAGCAACGTACAGCCGGACCGGGCCACCATGCTCGGTCGTGACCGGAACACCGAGCATCCGGTAGGCGACGATCACATCGGGAAGTCGGGCTTGGTCGAGCGTGAGACTCTCCGAGTCGGTGCCGTCGTAGGACTCGAAGCTGAGCGCTACCGCTGCTGGCCGGACTCCGACGGTGTCGAGGATCTCCGAGAGCTTGACCCCCTCCCAGTGGACGTTGGAGACCCGCCAGCCGGTGACGCACTGGAAGTCCTTCACGAAACTGGTGCGAGGCATGGCTTCGAGGTCGGCGAGGGTGAACGTGGCGGGGCGATCGACGAGTCCGTCGACGACGAGGCGGTACTTGTCGGGGGCGATGGCCGGGTAGGTGCCGCTGACCGAGTAGATCCGAAAGTGGTCGCCGCCGGGAAGGATGGCGCCGAGTCCCGACGCGAGCGATACCCCGAGGCTCTGGGCCCTCGCGCCGAACGCGATCCCGGCGGCGCCCACCGCCGCCATGGCGAGAAACACCCTGCGACCGACGGCAACCCGCTTCTCCGGAACGACGGGGGGTGGCTGATCCGGCCCAAAAGGCACCAGCCGAGCATAAGGCCGTCCCAGGCCGAGGAGTCGTCACGACAGTGGCGGCCACCCAAGGGGTCTCGAGGCTCTGCGCCCGAGGTTCAAGGCAAATCACGCCCCAACTAGCGTTGTCGGTGTGGCCCTGGATGCAAAGATCCTCACCGTCTCGGAGTCGGTCAGCCAGGGCACTCGCGAAGACAGGTCTGGGCCCGCGCTGGCCACGGCCCTCGCCCGGTTGGGGTTTCGCATTGTCGAGCAACGGACCGTTGTCGACGGGGTCGAGCCGGTGGCGGCGGCACTGGTCGAGCTCTGCGCGTCGTTTGCCGGCCTCGTCGTCACGACCGGCGGGACCGGGTTCTCGCCCACCGACCTCACCCCCGAAGCGACCCGCACCGTGATCGGACGAGAGGCACCGGGCTTGGCCGAGGCGATGCGGGGCGCCAGCCCACTGGGGCGTCTGTCGCGAGGTGTGGCCGGAACCATCGGGCAGAGTCTTGTCCTCAACGTCCCCGGATCACCGAAAGGCGCGGTCGAGTCGATCGAAGCCGTGGCCGATGTCCTGGCCCACGCGCTGGAGCTCCTGGCCGGGGGTAGCCCACACTGAACAAGCCCGTCGGCCGAGGGGCCCACCGCGATGGCGCCGGTGGCGAGAAGGGCGGTTCGCGGCCGGGATAAATTGGGACGGTGCCTCGTACCCGACCTCGAGCCTGCTCCGCCTTTGTGCGGCTCGCCGAGGGTCGTCGCCATCGGACAATCCCATGACGCCGCCCAACCTGGTGACCCCCGTTGGCGATGACTGGATCGGCGTCAGCGAGGAACCGCTCCCGGTTGATGAGGCGTGGTCGTGGGCGGTCATGCCCCGCTGCGGCGGGGTCGTGACGTTCTGCGGCATGGTTCGTGACCACTCCGACGGGCGACCAGCGGTCACTGCCCTGGAGTACGAGGCGTACGTCGAGCAGGTCATGCCCCGGCTCGACGAAGTGGCGGGCGCAGCGCGATCGCGCTGGCCCGAGATCGGTCGCCTCGTGCTCTGGCACCGCATCGGGCACCTCGTCGTGGGCGAGGTCTCGGTCGTCGTCGTGGCCTCGACACCCCATCGGGAGGACGCCTTCGAAGCCGCCCGGTATTGCATCGACACCCTGAAGCACTCGGTCCCGATCTGGAAGCGCGAGACCTGGGCCGGAGGATCGGATTGGAGCCTGTGCACCCACGTCATCGAGGACACGATGACACCGAGCGCCGCGCCGACGGTCGGACCGTGACGATGATCCTGCTCGAGGAGGCTCGCCGATTCGTCCTCGGATCGTGCGCACCGATGGCCCCGCGCCATCTGGCGCTGGACGAGGCCTTGGGCTGTGTGACCGGTGTCGCGGTCGTCGCCACCGAGCCGGTGCCCCCCTTCACGAACTCCTCGATGGACGGCTACGCGCTACGGGCCCGGGACACCCGTGGTGCTCCGGTCAGCTTGGAGGTCGTGGGCTCGATCATGGCCGGGCACCCACCCGGCGCCACCGTCGGGCCGGGCCAGGCGGTGCGGATCATGACCGGGGCGCCGCTGCCGCCCGGGGCGGATGCCGTGGTGATGATCGAGGAGACCCGGACCCTCGCCGACGGCGCCGGCGTCTCGATCGAACGCGAGGCCCGACCGGGTGATTTCGTGCGCCAAGCCGGGCGCGACGTGGCCGTCGGCGACGTGATCGCCCCGGCCGGGACGGTGCTCACCCCCGCCTACCTGGGTGTGCTGGCCAACCAAGGGCTGACGTCGGTGGTGGCCCATCCCCACCCGCGCGTCGGCGTGCTGTCCACCGGCGACGAGCTGTTCGAGGGTCCGGGCCCCCTGTCGCCCGGCAAGATCCGTGACGCCAACCGCCATACCCTCCTGGCCCTGGCCCGGCGCGAAGGCTGGTCATGTGTCAACCTCGGGATCGTCGGCGACGACGAGGACGCGCTCGTCGATGTGCTGACGCGAGCGGCGCAGCGCTGCGACGCCATCGTCACCAGCGGTGGGGTGAGTGTGGGCGACCTCGACGTCGTGCGCATCGTCCTCGAGAAGCTGAGCGCGGGGACGATGCGCTGGATGCAGGTCGCCATCCGCCCGGCCAAGCCGTTCGCCTTCGGGACGCTCAGCGGCTCGGGCACGCCCGTGTTCGGGCTCCCGGGCAACCCGGTGTCGGCCATGGTGAGCTTCGAAATGTTCGTACGGCCAGCACTGCGCCTCCTCGGCGGGCACCAGATCCTGCATCGACCCATGGTGTCGGCCGTCGCCGAAGAGGACGTACACCGCCACCCCGACGGAAAGCTCCACCTCCTTCGGGCACGGGTAACACTGGAGCGAAGGGGAGCCTGGCGGGTCACCATGGCGGACGGCCAGGAGTCCGACCAGCTCCAGGCCATGGCCGGCGCGAACGCCCTGGCCATGGTCCCCGACGGCACCGGCGCCAGCGCCGGGGATCAGATCGACGTGCTGCTCATAGACCCCCATCACCTCGGCGCCTCGCCGGAGGATCCGCCGTGACCCCCTCGACTCCGGTCAGCATCTCGGTGCGACCTGGTCGGGACCGACCCGATCCCACGACGGCAACGGCCTCCGACACGGTGCCGACCGAGGGACCCCTGGTCGATCGCTTCGGGCGCGTGCATCGCGACCTGCGCATATCGGTCACGGACCATTGCAACCTTCGCTGCGTGTACTGCATGCCCGAGGACGGGCTCGCCTTCGTGCCGAGAGACGATCTCCTGACCTTCGACGAGATCGTGCGAGTGGCCCAGGTGGCCAGCGCGCTGGGAGTCACCTCCGTGCGCCTCACCGGGGGGGAGCCCCTCATGCGCAAGGGGATCCCGGCGTTGATCGCCCGCCTGGCCGAGATCGGCTTCGATGACCTAGCCCTGACCACCAACGGCACCGGACTGGCCAGACAGGCCCGTGCCTTGGCCGCCGCCGGCCTCCGACGTGTCAACATCAGCTGTGACTCGCTGCGGCCGGAGCGTTTCGCCGCCATTCGCCGGCGAGGATGTCTCGACACCGTGCACGACGCCATGGCGGCGGCCGAAGCCGCCGGCTTGACCCCGATCAAGGTCAACGTCGTGCTCCTGCGCGGCTACAACGACGACGAGGTCCTCGCCTTCGCGTCGTTCGCGCGTTCGACGGGTCGCGTGGTCCGGTTCATCGAGTTCATGCCACTGGACGCCGATGGGAACTGGACGCGAGACCGGCTCGTCCCGGGCCGAGAGGTCTTCGAACAGATAGCGGCCCTGTGGCCGCTCGAACTGGTACCCGAGAACGATCGTCATGCGCCGGCGAAGCGCTTCCGATTCTGCGACGGCCACGGCGAGATCGGGCTGATCTCGAGTGTCACCGAGCCCTTCTGCGGCACCTGCAACCGTCTCCGCCTTACCGCCGATGGTGCCCTGCGCAACTGTCTGTTCTCCGACACCGAGACAGCGGTGCGAGACGTATTGCGCGAGGGGGGAACCGACACCCGGCTCGCCGCGCTGTTACGCGACGCCGTGTGGGCCAAACTGCCCGGACATGGCATCAACGAGCCGGGGTTCCTCAGTCCGGCGCGCTCGATGTCCATGATCGGGGGTTGACCGTGGCGCATCTCCGCCTGTTCGGTCCGGCCCGAGAGGCGGCGGGCACGCCAGCCATCGATGTGCCCGGTGGAAGTGTCGGCGCCATCGTCGCGGCTGCCGAGGAACGATTCGGCGAGGACTTCGCCCGGATCGTGGCCGCCTCCAGTATCTGGCTCAACGGCGACGTCGTCGCGCCCGATGCCCGGGTCGACGATGGCGACGAGGTGGCAGTCATCCCACCGGTTTCAGGAGGATGACCGCCACTCCTCCAGGGAGCGGTGAACGCCACCCCGGGGCGCTCGCCCACCTCGACGACCGTGGTCAGGCCCACATGGTCGACGTCACGGCCAAGCCCTTCACGAGGCGGACCGCCATTGCCCGATGCGTCGTCGTCACCGTGGCCGACGCGCCCGGTGTCCTGGCCCACCCCCGAGAAGGAATGGACCTCGTCGACGCGGCGCGATTCGCCGGAATCCACGCGGCGAAGGCCACGGCCTCGCTCATCCCCCTCTGCCACCCCATCTGCCTCGATCGAGTGTCCATCGAGGTGGAGATCACCGCCCATCGCGTCGAGGTCAGCGCGTCGACCGAGATCGTCGAGCGGACCGGCGTCGAGATGGAGGCGCTCACGGCGTGTGCCGTCGCCGCCCTCACCCTCCTCAAGGCGCTGGCTGCCGTCGATCCCGAAGCGTCGATCGAGGAGCTGACCCTGTGGCGCAAGTCCGGAGGTCGTTCCGGAAACTGGGAGCGGACGGGTCCCCAGAGCCAGCTGGCCCGGCGCCCGGTGGCGTCGCCGGAACCGGCGGCCCCGAATATCCCACACTGAGCACCTCGCCTGATCCCCCGAGGGGGCGAGGGTCAAGAACGCAGTTACGAGGAAGGGGGCCCATTTTCTGTTGTGGTAAGAGCCTGGAGGCCATATTCTCGCCGCAAATGCCGACGACAGATGCACCACCGGGGATAGGCGGGGATCGTTCGCCGGTCCCTCATAGGAGCGGTGGTCTCCACCCCACGAGGTGGCGCCTAGCGGCGGGGACAGTCGCGCTGCTGGCCGCCACATCGCTCACCGGTTGCGCCGCGAACGCCACCTCCCCCGCCGCCACCATGGCCAAGGGTTCGGGACCCGTCGACGTGCTGTACGCCGGATCACTCCTCGACCTCATGCAACAACAGATCGGTCCCGCCTTCGAGAAGGAGAGCGGCTACACGGTGAGCGGCTACTCCGCCGGCTCGACGGCCCTGGCCGCAGAGATCAAGGGCGGAACCCAGCAAGGTGACGTGTTCATGAGCGCCTCCCCTGCCGTTAACACCACGTTGGAGGGATCGACAAACGGGGACTGGGTGTCGTGGTACGTCGAATTCGCGAACTCGCCATTGGTGCTGGGCTACAACCCGTCGTCGACCTTCGCCCACGACCTCCAGACCAAGCCCTGGTACGAGGTCGTGGACGAACCCGGGTTCTTGCTGGGGCGCACCGACCCAGCCACTGACCCCAAAGGCGTGCTCGCCGTGGACGCGCTGGACCAAGCCGCCTCCAAATACTCCGTGCCGGGGCTCAAGTCCCTGACCACCTCGACCTCGAACGTCTTCCCTGAGACCACGCTGGTCGGCCGGCTACAGGCCGGCCAGCTCGATGCCGCGTTCTTCTATGGCGTCGAAGCGTCAGCGGCGCACATCAAGACCGTGGCGTTGGTGGGAACCAGCCTGGCCGGGGCCTACACCATAACGATCCTCAACCGGGCCCCCCATGAAGCGGCCGCCCGGGCCTTCGTGGCGTTCGTGGTCGGCCCCGAGGGACGCAAGATCCTCGAGGCCAATGGCGTCGAGCCGATCACCCCACCGAGGGTCACCGGCAGGTCCTCGGTGCCGGCCAGCCTGAAATCGGCCGTGGCGTAGTGCGGCAAGGGGGAGCCGGGAGCCCCCTTCCCTGGTTGGGTGGGCTGATCGCCCTGTACCTGGCCCTTCCGCTCGTCGCCTTCGCCATCCGCTTCGTCACCACCCACGACCGGGGCTTTCATAGCCCTGGGCTGTTCCCGTCGCTCTACGTGTCGGTGCTGTGCTCGACCATCTCGCTGGCCCTCGTCGTCGTGTTCGGGGTCCCCCTGGCCTATCTCCTGGCCCGGTCGACGAGTCGCCTCGGCTCGATCGTGGGCATCGTCGTCCTGCTCCCGTTGGCGCTTCCCCCCCTCATGAGCGGGATCGTGCTCATCTACCTGGTGGGGCCCTACACGTTCCTCGGCCGCCTCTTCGGCGGTCATCTGACCGACTCGCTCACCGGGATCGTGCTGGCCCAGACGTTCGTGGCCGCCCCCTTCCTGATCGTGGCCGCTCGGTCCGCCTTCGAAACCGTCGACGCGGCGCTGTTGGACGTGGCCGCCACCCTCGGGCACGCGGACGTCTCGCGCTTTCGGCGCGTGGCGCTCCCGGTGGCGGTGCCGGGCATCCGAGCCGGCATGCTGCTGGCCTGGCTGCGCGCCTTCGGCGAGTACGGCGCCGTGGTCATCTTGGCCTACAACCCGTCCTCCCTCCCCGTCTACACCTACAACCAGTTCAGTGGGACCGGGCTCACCAACACCTTGGCCCCGACGGCGCTGGCCCTCGCCGTGGCCGTGATCGTGGTCGCCCTGAGCCGGATCGGAAGACGAACCCGGGCCCGGCGTGGCGTCGTCGTTCCCGAGGGTCGGGCCCCGGTGGCGCCGACCACGGCGCCGGTCCGCTTCGACATCGACCATCGCCTCGGCTCGTTCCACCTCGCCCTCGCCCACCAGCCGAGTGGGAACAACCTCGCCATCCTCGGCCCATCGGGATCGGGCAAGTCGACGCTGTTGCGCTGTCTGGCCGGGCTCTATGGCCCGAGCCCCGGGGGCGTCTGGTATGGAGACCGGTCGGTACGGGAGGTGCCCGTGGAGCGGCGCCGCGTCGGGTATGTCGCCCAAGGGTTCGCCCTGTACCCCCACCTCACCGCCTGGGAGCATCTGCTCTTTGCCAGCGGTGCTACGCCGGAGACGGCCGCCTATTGGCTCGGCCGCCTTCGCCTGGACGGCCTGGAGGATCGTTACCCGTCCGAGCTCTCCGGAGGCCAACGACAGCGGGTCGCACTGGCCCAGGCCCTGTGTCGATCTCCGGACCTCCTCCTCCTCGACGAACCGTTCTCGGCCCTCGATGCGCCCGTCCGCCAGGAACTCCGGCGCGAGCTGCGACGGCTCCAGCGCGAGATCGGTTTGTCCACCGTCCTCGTGACCCATGACCCCGAGGAGGCCGCATTCCTCTCCGATGAGGTGATCGTCATCGCCGAAGGCCGTGCCTTGCAATCGGGAACGAGTCGACAGGTGTTCACGAGGCCCGCCTCCCCCGACGTGGCGCGCCTCCTCGGCGTCGCGAACCTACATAACGGCGTCTTGACGGCCGACGGGCGCATCGAAGCGAACGGTGCGCTCATCACGGTCGATGCCGGCCTGCTCGTCCGCGGCACGCCGGTACTATGGAGCATTCGGCCCGAACACGTCTCGGTGTCCGGATGGGAGGGCTCGTCCGCGTCAGCCAGGGATGAGCGCATGGGGGTGCTGACCGGCACGCTCACCGACGTCGCCGACATCGGTACCGCAATCGACCTCTTCGTTGCCATCGCCCCCGAAATCGAGCTCCGAGCCCGGTCGCCACATCCGGTCGACCTCGAAGTGGGAGCGCTCTGCCGCGTCGAGCTTGCGGCCGACGCCATAACCCTGTGGCCGGAGTCACTCCGGGTCAGTCAGGCACCGATGTGACCTTGGCCCTCGGCCTTTGGTCGGGCACGGTCGCCCCCCGATGTCGCCGATCAGAACTGAGCGGGAATCTCCACTCCGACGTTGGTGGCCTTCACGACGGCGTCGGCCACCATTCCGGGGGCCAGTTCGAGCTCGTCGGCCGCCTCGCGGGTGATCAGGGCCACGAATCGATGGGGACCGGCCTGGATCTCGACCTGGGCGGCCACCTTGTCCTTCACCACCCGGGTCACGATCCCAAGGAAGCGGTTGCGGGCCGACTGCTTGCGTGGCTGGTCCGGGCTCTGGTCGCCGGCGATCTCGATGGCGAGCTTGGCCAGGTCTGGGCCATCGACATGACGGCGGCCGCCGGTCCCGACGGTCGCCCGAAGGCGACCGGCGTCGATCCAACGCCGTACGGTGTCGGGGCTCACGCCCAAGAGCTCGGCGGCCTGGCCGATGCGGTACTGCGCCATGCCCGAAGGCTAGCAACGGGCCCCGATTCATCCGCGTTAGGGCAGCACGCGTACCATGTCCCCGGCCCTGATCCTGCCGGGGGTCACGACCCGAGCGTTGCGACCGCGAAGGTTGAGCCCCAAGCCGGCACCGGCGCGTCGAGGGGCTCTCGGGCGACGAGGCGTGCGCCGTGCTCGGCATCAGCGGCGGCAACCAACGGGTCCTGTTGCACCGGGGCCGGACTTGGCTGCGCGAGATCCTCGAAGCCGAGTTGCGTAAGGTCTGACGATGCTGTCATTGCGACGGAAAGACATCGTGTGCCAGCAGGCAATCGAGCTGGTCACCGACTACCTCGAAGGGGCACTCTCACGTCGCGACCGCCGCCGCTTCGAGAACCATCTTCGGGCGTGTCCCAACTGCACTGCCTACCTGGAGCAGATCAAGATGACCATCGAGTCGACCGGCGAGATCGAACCCGACGACCTGAGTCCGGAAGCGAGGGCGGACCTCACCGAGCTGTATCGACGCTGGCGATCCGAATAGCGCCCGGATTCGCCGCCACATCGATCACGGTCGATTCCGCATCGCACCACGTCGTGTTCGGCGTCGAGCCAGGGGTCGTGGGGCTTGACCTTCCCGGTCAGAACCACGCTCAGGATCAGCGGTTACCGAGGACTCGGCTCCCAAGGCGGCGACACCTGTAGCGCGAAGAGCGTCGACGACTGCGCGTCGGTTGCCTCCCGGCGATCCGAGCACCCATTCGGGCGGAATGGCGCTGCCCATCCCACCGGATCTCGGCCCTATTGGTCGTTGTGCCCGGTACCCGAAACGAAGGACCGCAAGTAGCCGATCGCGGCGTCCAGGGCGACCTCGAGGGGGCGGGTGCTGCGATCGAGCTCGGCCAATAACAAGCCGCCTTGCAAGCTGGCGATGACGCTCAATGCGAGATCCCTGGTGTTGGCATCGGCTCGCAAGGTTCCCGCGTCGACCATCTTGGCCAGACCGTCGTTCAGAAGCTGTTCCCAAGCCAAAAAGGCGCTGGACAGCTGGCCCCGGGCCGGTTCGTCGAGGTCCGCCAGCTCGTTGGCGAGGGATCCGAGGGGACAGCCGCCGCGACAGGCGCGGGCCGCCTGTGCCTCCACGATCAAGTCGCGCCAGCGTTGGATGTCCTCCCAAGTCGAGAGGCTTTCCAGCGCAGGGCGGTGGAAGCCGAGGACGCGCTCGCGCTCATGGTCGATGACGGCATGGACCAGATCTTCCTTGTCGTCGAAGTAGTGATAGAGCTGCGACTTGCTGGTCGAGGTCGCCCGGCAGACCTCGTCGAGGCTGACGGCGGCCACGGTCCCTTCGTAGACGAGGCGAGCGGCGGCCTCGATGATCCGCTGGCGCGTTTCTCGACCCTTGCGGGTCACGGGCATCGCGTCGGTTGCGGTGTCGTCGGGCATGAAGGTTCGTTCCCAGTTCTGGACTTGACAGTCCATTCTAGGGTTTGCCAGAGTGAACCGCCTAGTCCATTCTGCCCGAGGAGCATCCGTGTCCACGACCAGTCCCGTTCCCGCCCTCCAGCCCCAGCTCGACGAGATCACCGTCAACATCCCCGACGCGATCGGCGAACGCATCGACGCGGGCGTCGCCGTGATCGAACACTCGGGCGTCGCCCCGGGTCTCGCCGTCGGCGACCGGGCACCCGATTTCACTCTGCCCGACGCCCTCGGCCATCCGGTGGCGCTGGCCGATCTGCTCGCGAGCGGACCGGTCGTGGTGGTGTTTTATCGAGGCGAATGGTGTCCTTTTTGCAATATCCAGCTCCGAGCCCTTCGGGCCGCCCTTCCCCGCTTCAGTGAGCTCGGTGCCTCGCTCGTCGCCATCAGTCCCCAGGCCCCCGATCACGCCCTCTCACTAACCGAGAAGCACGAACTCGACTTCCCGGTGCTGAGCGACCTCGATCAGGAAGTGATCCGCGCCTACAAGGTGCAGTTCACGCTGGCGGGCGACCTCGAGGACCTCCAGGTGAACGTATTCCAGAACGACCCCCGCGACCAGAACGCCGACCACACGCGCTCTCTGCCCGTGCCCGCCACCTTCGTCATCGACCAGGGCGGTATCGTCCGCGCCGCCTTCGTCTCCGCCGACTGGCGCATCCGAGCCGAACCGGCCGACATCGAGGCCGCGCTGCAGTCCCTGCCAGCTGGCGACTGACTCGGTCAACGAGCCCTGGCATTACCAAGTCTCGTCTGCCATCTCAGGAAGCCTGCGGGCAGAGGACTCTTTCAAGGCGCCCATAACCGCAGATCCCGCTCGCAACGTGTATTCGTCTCGCCCGGGCTAGAAGTGCCGTGCTGCGCTACCTGGGGCCGGTGGCGACCCGCCCATAACGCCGGGCCGGAGAGATCCAGGGGTCGACCTGGACCCGCACTCGCCCGCCTGTCGCTTGCCAGCCCTAAGGGACCACCTCGTTGCCAGAAGCATGGGACCACCTCGCGCCCACGTCGACCGGCTGAGGTGATGATCCCGGCGACTTCTCGCCGTGTCAAGTGCGCCGTCGTC
>Ga0181536_10001274_pt1 | contig 29926 bp, 21 predicted proteins | sample PEATcosm2014_Bin_41_FD_121105 | JGI IMG/M metagenome (GOLD analysis project Ga0181536, IMG submission 121105) | Peatland microbial communities from MTU Mesocosm Facility, Houghton, MI, USA - PEATcosm2014_Bin17_60_metaG | ecosystem: Environmental > Terrestrial > Soil > Wetlands > Peat | place...
CACACTACGCCTTAGAGAATCCCCGCTCATCCAACGGCTGGGAGAAGACATCCTCGCCAAGATCGCTGCCCTCACCCCGCTGGACGACAGCGGAAAATGACCATCTTCACGCCGGATTCAAGTCAAAGGCAAAGTCGATGTCGATGACATCGTTCTTGCCTAACTTGCCATCGCCACCGACCAAGAGCCTTGAGTTCAGCCGGAGTAGGCCGCCTTCCTCTTTTGTGATTTGTGCGCTCGACCGTCGTGGCCCATCACCGGATTCTCGGGATCGGTCCCACAAATCGGGCAGACCATTTCACGGGCCGACTTCGCTCTGGCCTTCCTGAACGGCTGAACCCGAGACGCCGGATAAACATTGCGGGTTCGTTCCATGATTCGAGCGCACCACCATGCGTTCCAGAATTACAGGTCTGTCATGGCCGCGCGGAAGGAGCGCTCCAGTTGCGCGCGTTGTTTCGAAACGTACGCCAGCAGTTTGAAGCGTTCTTCGCCGAGTGCGATGTGCTGGTAGGTGAGGCTCTCGCCCTCGGCAATCCGGGCGAGCAATCAGCGCGGACTGAAGTCCGCGCCCGCGGGGCGTTAGCCCCGCTCCTCGGCGAGCTTCGCTCGCCGGGACAGGCCAGGAGGCCTGTCCTACATCCGCCCCTTGATTCCTGCGTCCAAAGAAATCTGGTGCTGCTCCAGGATGTTGCCGGTGGCGCGCTCCAGCGCGGCGCGGGCCTTCACATAAGCACTTTTCGCGGCCACCTCGGTGGACTTCGCCTGGGCCAACAGGCTCTCGTACTGGATCACGAAGAAGGCGGTAGAAGCGCCCACTTCGTACTTCATCTGCTCGGCCTCCAGCGACTCCTGCTGGTACCGTCTGGCCTGCACGGCGGCATCATAGGACGCGCGCGCACGGCGCATGGCAATCACCGCGTCTTCCACTTCCAGGCGCGCCTGATTCTGTAACTGGCGCAGACGCACCTGGGATTGCCGGAGTTGCAATTCATCGCGCGCCAAGTCGGCTTCGGCGATACGGTTGCGTATTGGCACGGTCACCTGCACGCCGATTTCGTAAGTGGGGTACTTGGCAGTGAATAACTGGTCGAGCGCCGTGCCATAGCCGCCTGCGAGGGGCGTGTTGGTAGTAGGCGCAGCCGGGTTTAGAGGGCCGGCCAAGCTGTTGTTCTGCACGATGCCGACCAGGTCCACCTCGGGCAACGTGGCATTTCGCGCGCCCTTCAGGCCGATCTGAGAGTTCTCGATCTGCAGGCTGGCCTGGCCCAGATCGGGACGATTGGCCATGGCTTCGGTGAACAGATCCTGTATCGGCCGAACCTCTTCTTTTTCGGGAATGCTCAGCGGATCGGTGGGGATGATGGTGGCGGACTGCACTTCCGGGTCCGCATTGCCGGTGCGGGTGAGCAGGTTCTTCAGAATGGCCTGCTGTTCTTCGAGCAGACCGTGCGCGTTGATCAGGTCCTGGCGGGTGGCGAAAACCTGAGCGTTGGCGCGGGTCATCTCGACCGGCGCCAGGGTGCCTTCTTCCACCTGCGCTTTGGTGTCCGAGTATAGCTTCTCGGCCGCGGCGACGGTCTCCTGCTTCACCTTCACGTCTTCGTAGAGCGCCACGAAATCGGTGTAGAGCCGAATCACCCCATAAACCGTGGCGATCAGTTGCTGGTGAAAGAGCAGCGTGGCGATCTTGCGGTCATTGCCCGCGATACGGATGAAGCGATGGTTGAGCGCGGGGCCGAAACCGCGCAGCAGAGGCTGCGTCACAGTCAGGCCCAGACTGGATCCGGTGTAAGGATTGTAGTTGGTGGTCAGGGCATTCAGCGATTGGTGAGTGTTGTCAAACGCCAGGTTTACCTGCGCGCCGCTGCCGAAGGACTGCACCAGGCCGGCGTTGGCGTTGAACCCATTGGAGACCAGGGACGGCAGGCCGTATGACTGGAGGCTCAGTTGCGGCGTAGCCTGGTGCATCCAGTTCAATTGCCCGACGGCGGACGGGTCGAAAATGGGAACCGCGGTTCCGGTAGACTGGGGGATCGTGCCCTGGATCGAGAGATTCGTTTGCGGCTCGCCGAGGGCGCCAAGTTCCAGCGCACTGGTCGAAACCGTGGTGCCGGCGGTGACGCTGGTGGACGAAGCCGGGTTGGTCACGACGGGGCTGAGCGGTCCGCCGGCGCCGGTGGGGGCTTCCGCAATCTGGAAGGGGATGCCACGCAGGAGTCCGCCGCCCTTGGCGCGCAGCAGGTCCGCGTCGGCGATCCGGAAGCTGAAGCGGTCGAGTTCCACGTCGAGATTGTTTTCGATGGCGAGGGCCAGCGCGTCGGCTTGGGAGAGGTAGAGATTGCCGGCGCGGATCAGGTCGTGCACGCGAGGGGAATTCTGAAATTCGGGGGATTGGGCAAGCAACAGGAGACAGGAGACAGGAGTCAGGAGACAGAAGACAGAAGTCAGAAGACAGAATTTACGCATTGGTTTAGGTGGGACGCTTCTTCGCTGGCAGCAGTACTGGATTCACCTTGGCACCTTCCTGGACGGCATCGCCGGGATTCACGACCACCTGTTGCCCGGGTTCGAGCCCGGAGAGAACTTCGATTTTATCGCCATAGTCCCGGCCCAATTGAAGCTGCTGGAAGTGCACGATGTGGTCGGCGCCGACCACGCCAACCTGGGGCCCGTTGCTCCGCACCACCAGCGTATCACCCGGTATGAGCAGAGGCGGATTGGCGCGCGGCGTGGTCAGGTCGACCTGCGCGTACATGCCGGGGAGCAGGAGGCCGCCGGAGTTGGGCACCTGTACCTCGGTGAGCAGGGTGCGGGTGGCGGGGTCCAGCGCGTTGGCGGTGCGTGTGACGGCGCCGGAGAACTGGTGGCCGGCCAGATCGAGGATGGCGAGGTGTGCGATCTGGCCGACGTGCACGGAATCGGCGTCGGATTGCGGCACGTTCACGTAGGTGCGCAGGCGGTCCGTTTGGGCGATCCGGAACAGCAGCGTGCTGGCTTCCGAGACCAGCGCGCCGACATCCACGTTGCGCACCGTAATCACGCCCGCGAAGGGCGCGCGCACGCTCTTATAGTCTTGCAGTTCGGTAAGGCGCGAGAGGTTGGCCTCGGCCGCGGCGATGTTGCTGCGCGCGGACGCCACCGCCTTTTCCAGCGCCAATACGTTTGCCTGCGCGGCCACCGACTGGGACTGGTAAGTGTCGTTGTCCTGGCGCGAGACGACGCCTTTGGCCACCAGGCGATTCCAGCGGTCCGCGGTGACTTTGGCGAGCTGTTCCTGCGCCTGTCCCTGCTGCAGGTTGGCGTTGGCCTGTTCGAGCGCGGCGCGGACCTGGTCCAGTGCGGCGCGCGCCTGATCGACCTGCCGATCCAGTTCCGGTGCTTCGATTTCAGCCAGCAGTTGCCCGGACTTCACGCGGTCGCCGATATCCACGTAGCGCCGCTGGATATATCCGCTGGCGCGCGCCAGGACGGGGGCTTCCGTTACGGCTTCGATGTTGCCGGGGAGAATCAGGGTGCCGGTGGCGGCGGACCGTTCTACGCTGACGACGGTGACCGTGGGCAATTCCTGGGATGCGGTGTCAGCCTCGGCCACGAGGGTGGCCTCGTTGCGGCGATGCGGAATGTAGCCCTTCAGGAAACCGACGACGACAAGGACGGCGAGCACCAGCGCCAGCAGCCACAGCGATCGGCGCGAGGGAGGGGGCGGCGTAACGGACGCGGGCGCGGCGTGCTGCTGCGCGAGCTTACGCTTCAGATCTTCGTTTTCGGCGCGCAGGCGCACTTCTTCGCCGCTCGGACGCGCTTCGGTATCGTCGGCCACTTGTTCGTATTCCATTTTAATCGTCAACTCAGTAGACAGGCCAGGAGGCCTGTCCTACCTAACCCAAGAGGAGTTCGCCGGCGATGTTCTCCTGCTCCTCCTCGGCGATCTGCCGGTCGAAATCGACCGGCGGTTTCTTCTTCAGCAAGCTGTAGACAATCGGCACGACGAACAGGGTGGTGACGGTGGCCAGCACCAGCCCGCCGATCACCGCGCGTCCCAGCGGCGCATTCTGCTCGCCGCCCTCACCGAACCCCAGGGCCATGGGCAGCATGCCGATGATCATGGCCAAGGCCGTCATCAGCACCGGGCGGATGCGCGTATGGCCGGCCGATAGCGCCGCCGAGCGGGCATCCAGTCCTTCGAGGCGCTCATCGTTGGCGAAGACCACCATCAGGATGCTGTTGGCGGTGGCCACCCCGATACACATAATCGTGCCCATCAGGGACGGCACGCTAAAGCTGGTCTGGGTGATGAACAGGATCCAAACGATGCCGGCCAGCGCGCCGGGCAGCGCCATCAGGATGATGAAGGGATCCAGCCACGATTGGAAATTGACGGCCATCAGCAAATAGACCAGGACGACGGCGAAGATCATGCCCATGCCGAGCCGGTAGAAGGAGGTCTCCATGGTGCGCACCTGGCCGCGCAGGTCGAAGCTGGTGCCGCGCGGGAGCTTGCCCTCGTATTCCCGCATGATCTTTTCGACCCCGGCGCCGACGCTGCCCAGATCCCGGCGGTCCACATTGGCGTAAACATCGAAAACCGGTTGCACGTTGTAGTGGTTGATAATCTCGGGTGCCACACCGCGCGTGACGCTGGCCAGGTTCGAGAGAAGCTGCGGGCCGCCGGCCGCCACGCCCGGATTGCCGTAGGCCAGCGAACTCTGGCTGGGACCGGTCCCCACCGCCGAATTCGATGGGCCAGCCGTGCCCGCCGAAGACGTCGCCGTGGTGCTGAGGACGCCGGCGATGGGCGCCGAGATCGGCGTGCGCATCAGCGCGGCGAGCGAATCCATGCGGTATTGGGGGGTCTGCACGGCCATGCCGTAGCTGACGCCGTTGGACCAGTTCAGCCATTCGTTGGGCGCCACCTGGCCGCTGGAACTGAGCGAGATGAGCAGACTGTTGGACACGTCGCGCTGCTGCAATCCCAGTTGGCCGGCCTTACTGCGGTCCACGTTGATGCGGAGTTCCGGGTAATCCACGACCTGGTGCACGTGCACGTCGGCGGCTCCTGGAATATGCGAGATGCGCTCGGCCAGCGTCTCGGCGATCTGGTAATTCCGCGGATCGCGGCCGACTACCTGCAAGTCGATGGGCGCGGGCAGGCCGAAGTTCAGGATCTGATTAGTGATGTTGGCAGGCTCGAAAAAGAAGGTCGCCTCCGGGAATCTCTGGCGCAGGCGATTGCGGAGCTTGACGGTATAGTCCGCGGTGGGACCATGATCGTCGGGCTTGAGGGAGATCAGGATATCGCCGTCGCCGGTGCCTAGCGTGCTGATATCGCCGAAGGCCAGATTGAAACCGCCGAAGGGGATTCCGATGTTGTCGATAATGGTGTCGATTTCGTGCGCCGGAATGACGTGCCGGATTTCGTCGTCGATTTTGGAGAAGAGCACTTCGGTCTCTTCGATGCGCGTGCCGGTGGGTGCCATGGCATGCAGGCGCATCTGGCCGGAATCCACGTAGGGAAAGAAATCGCGCCCCGGGTAGACGATCAGCATGAGGGAGGCGGCTACAAAGATGCCGAAGCCCGCCAACACCGGCGCGCGGTGGTCGAGGGCCCAGTGCAGCAGGCCGGTGTACGACGCCCGCATCATCTCAAATCGCCGGTTAAAGATGTAATGAATCCGCCAGACGATTCCCTTGCCGCCGGCCGATTCGCCATGCGCGCCGAGGGCGTAGAGCTTCACCTCCGGCTTGAGCATGAAATGCACCATGTTGGGAATCAGGGTGCGGGACAGCAGGTAGGAAGCCAGCATGGCGAAGACCACCGCCAGGGCCAGCGGCGTGAAAAGATATTTCGCGGCGCCGGTGAGCAGCAAAACCGGCACAAAGACAATACAAATGGAGAGCGTGGAAACGAATGCCGGTGCGGCGATCTGTTGCGCGCCATCCAGCACCGCGCGCACCAGCGGCTTCTTCATGGCCATGTTGCGGTGCGTATTCTCGAGTTCGACGGTGGCATCGTCCACCAGGATGCCGACGGCCAGCGCCATGCCGCCGAGGGTCATGACGTTGATGGTTTCGCCGAGCAGGCTCAAGATCGCCAGCGAGGTCAGGATGGAGAGCGGAATGGAAATGCACACGATAATGGTGCTGCGCCAACTGCCCAGGAACAGCAGGATCATCATGGCCGTGAGAAATGCGGCGATGGCGGCTTCGCGCACCACGCCGTTGATGGACGCGCGCACGAACAGCGATTGATCGAACAGTTGACGGACGTGCAGCTCCGGAGGCAGTCCGGCCAGAATCCCGGGAAGCCGCGCTTTGACCGCGTTCACGATGGAGAGCGTGGACGCCCGCCCATTGCGCAATACCGTCATGAGGGTTCCGCGCGTGCCGTTGGTGCGCACGATGCTGGTTTGGACGGCATACCCGTCGCGGACCTGGGCCACATCCTTGATGTATACCGTGGCGCCATTAACTACCCGGATGGGCATGTCGTTCAATCCGGCGAGCGTGGTGGGGCTGCTATTGACCTTGATCTGATAGTCGATGTCCCCGATCTTGGCTGTGCCGGCCGGCAGGATGATGCTTTGCGCGCTCACGGCGTTAGAGACATCCGTGGCCGAGATGCCTTTGGCGTAAAGCTGGTCCGGGATCAGATCTACCATGATCTGGCGGAACTTGCCGCCGTAAGGCAGCGGCACCGCGGCGCCCTGCACGGTCGCCAACTGCGTGCGGATGAAATTCAGGCCGAGATCGAAAATATCCTGCTCGCTGAGAGTCTTGCTTTCCAGGCCCAACTGGAGGATCGGCACGCTGGAGGCGTCATATTTCAGGATGTTGGGCGGGAAGGTCCCCGGCGGGAAGATGCGCAGGAGCGTTTGCGAAATGGCCGTGACCTGGGCCAGGGCCATGTCGATTTTGACGTTCGGCTGGAAGTAAACGCGGATCACCGAGACGCCGGAATAAGACTGCGACTCGATGTGCTCGATATCGTTGACCGTGGTGGTCATGGCGCGCTCGAAGATGGTGACCATGCGCTTTTCCATCTCCTCGGGCGACAGGCCCTGGTAGGACCAAACGATGCTGACCACCGGGATATCGATGTACGGGAAGATATCGACGGGCATGGTGACGATGGCCGTCCCGCCGAGGATGGCGATGAGCACGGCCATGACGACGAAGGTATAGGGGCGACGCAGCGCCAGTCTTACGATCCACATAGGGACAAGGGGAAGAGCCTGGTGGTTATTAGATGACGTGGAGGGGCTGGAGGACGTTACCTTGAACGAACAAAGCCCAAGTGGTTGGATCTTTTGAGGCGCGCGTTGCGCGCCGAAGAGCGGGGCTCAAGCCCCGCGCGGGCTCAAGCCCGCCCTCCATTGCTGTGCTCACCGAATGTAGAAACTCGAGGGGCGAGCTCGCTCGCCTCTCGAAGCCCCGACGGGGCTTCGCCGGCTGCGCCGCCTACTTCACCGCCACGGTAATGCCGCTCTGGCTCACCGCCGTTCCCACCGTGATCACTACCGGTTGCGGACCTGACGCCAGGCCCGCCGGGATTTGGAGATTCACCTGCACGGCGCCATTCACCAGCCCCGGCGCCGGTCCTGCATATAGAACATTCGCCGTCACTCCCCCAATCGTTGCGGTGACCGGTTGCGTGACCAGACTTGCCACGCCGGGCGCCAGAGCGCCATCCGTGGCGCCCCCCACGATCGCGCCGCCGCCGGTGCCGTAGACCAGAATCGCCCCGCCCGCCGCCACCGGATTGGACGCACTGTTGACCGAGTAATTCACGTTCAGAATCGCGCCAGGCCCGCTGCCGCTCTCATTGAGGGCGAAAATCGCCGGCGCGGCGGCGGCCACCGGCAGGGTCGCGGTGTTCGACACCACCGCCCCGCTGCCCGGGTTGTATTGATACTCGACCATCGTATGCCGCTTGCCCGCCACTTCAAATGGCACAATGGCGCTCGCCTGCCCGGCGAGCGCGTACAGCAGCGGCGCCGCCACTCCGTCAAACAGCACCTGCACGCCACCCACGTTTGTCGGGAACTTGCCGCTCGCGTCCAACTGGCCGAGCACCAGGCTGGCGGGGCCGTAATTGGAGTCGTAAACCGTCACGATTTCTCCCGGCGCCACCGCGCCGCCCTGATAGCTTGCGGCGTTCACCAAGTTACTCACCTTCAGCGACGGCGGCGTTGTTTCCATGGCCGTCATCAGCGCGGAGAACGCCGGCGTGGGATTATAGTTAAAATCGAACGGCAGGGCCGCGCCATACCCGGGGAAGAAGCTGGGAATCCACGAATCGTTGTAGGAGACGCCCCAGACTTGAAACGCCGTGCAGTTGGGCTGCTGCAGGCACACCGTCATGATGGTCTGATAAATCTGGGCCTGAGTCTGCAGGTCCGCCGCCGAAGCGTTGCCGCTTGAATCCACCGGCAGCCGGACGTCCATTTCCGTGATGTGTACCTGCAGGCCAAGCGCCGCCAGCGCTTGCATGTTCTGCGCCAGTTGGGTGGCGCTCGGATAGTAGGTGTTCAGGACGTGCATTTCGAAGCCTACGCCGTTGATGGGTACGCCGTTGTTCACAAAATCCTGCACCATGCTTAGAACAGCGTCGAACTTGGGCCCCGGCTCCTCGATGTTGTAGTCGTTATAAAACAGCAGCGCGTAGGGGTCGGCTGCGTGCGCCCACCGGAAGGCCTGCGCGATATACCCGGTGCCGGTCTGGCCGATGCCGGGCTGGTCATACCAAATGGAATCCCGCAGGGCGGCCGCCGCCGAGTCGTCAAAGGCTTCGTTGACCACGTCCCACGCGAATACCTGCCCCTTGAAGTGCGTCACCTCGGTCGTGATGTGGTTCTGCAGCAGCGTTGCCATCTGTTGCGGAGTAGCGGTCGCCGCATAGGGCGCCAGCCAGGCCGGGAACTGCGTGTACCAGCAAAGATTGTGGCCCCGCACGCGCATCCCATGGGCCTGCGCGAACGCCACCAACTCGTCGCCCGGCTGGAAGTTGTAAGTGGTCTGGGTGGGCTGCGTCACATCCCACTTCATGGCGTTACCCGGCTCCAGCATGCTGTATTGGCTGGAGAGCAAATTGGCGTAGGACGGATTCTGCAGCAGATCGGGCGGGCCGTATTCGTCCGCCGATGCCGCCGCGCCGATCGGAATTCCCTGCGGCGCTGCCGCCTGCCGGAGCGTGGTGGGCTGCGCGGCCAGCGGTGCCGTCGCTGCCAGTAAGACAGTTAGACAAGCGAGCCGGCTGAGAGCCGGCTGCGGGCACGATTGCCCGCCCCACGGTGAGAGAATCGTTATCGTCATTTCACTCCCAAAGTCACTCCCGCCTGGCTCGTCACCCCGCCAATGGCGATTGAGACCGGCACAGCGCTGCCGGGCATCACCGACTGCGGAATCAGCGCGTTCACCTGCACCAGTCCCGCGGTCGCGCCCGGCGCTTCCCCGCAGTATTCCGGCGTGACCGTCTGCCCGCCGACGGTGACCGAACAGTTCAAGCTCACGTTGGGCAGCGGCGTCCCCGTGATGCGCCCATCCACTCCCGGCGGAGTGGTCACGCCTTCGCCGGTGCCGTAGATGAATACATATTGCCCGCGCGCCTCCGGGTTGGCCGGGCCATTGAGGCTGTAATCCTGGTTCAGAATTGCGCCCTGCCCGGACCCCGATTCGTTGAGCGTGAAGATGGCGGGCTTGGCCGCCGCGACCGCCATCGGAAATGGCGCGGACGCGTTGCCCTGATATACCACGACCACATTGACGCTGGTCTGCCCGGCCACTTCATAGGGAACGATCGCGTTCAGTTGCGTTCCAGACACGTAGTAAATGGGCGCTGGATTGCCGTTGAAAAAGACCTGCACGCCGCTAAAGGACGACCCCCACAGGCCGGCGGCGGGTTGCGCCAGCGCGCCGTTGGCCGGTCCCAGCGACTGTCCCCAAATCGTAACAATCTCTCCCGGCGAGATCCCACTGGTATCGCTCCAAGCGGCGCTGGTGACTGCGGCGACCACCGGCTGCGGCACGCGCATGGCGCTCTGCGCCTGCGGTATCACCAGCAGCGTCATCGAATACGCCGGGAACGTGGCGGTGAGGCTGTTGCCGCTGACATTGATATCCGAAGTCTGGCGCACGATGCCCGCCAGGTTCGTCTGGCCGTACTGCCACACTTGCGCCGTACCCGCGGGCGTGAAGTTGGCCAGGCTGATGGTATCGCTGATATCGCCGGTGGTTTTGTTGAGCACCAGCACGGTCAGAGCCGAGTCCACGCGCTGCGCGGCGAAGATGGAGAGCGTATCCGGATCGCTGGTGGTGGCGGAAACACTGGTGTTGCCGAACTGGCTGCCGTTGCCATCGTAATTCAGGAAGATCTTGAACGCGAATACGCCGGGAGTGGTGGGCGCGGGAGGTCCCCAAAGCGTGCCGTAGTCGAGCGCTTCGCGGCCGAAGATGCCCAGAATATCGGCTTGCGCAATGGCTCCCGTGATGCTCCCCAGCGCGTGCCACATGTACTCGGTGATGGCCAGCTTGGTGCCGGGATAATTCTGGTCCACCCACTGGTGCATGCGCGGGATCAGTTGCGGCGGAGTGGGGTTGCCATTGGCGTCGACTTCGTCATCGCTGGGGTTCGTGTTCGGCACGATATAGTTCGGATCCCAGAGGGCGCGCGTCGAGGTCATGCGCAGCGCTTCGGTCGCGGCATCGCCTGGAGTGTCGGTCAGCGAATCCGGCGTAATATAGCCGTGGAGGTCGAGCACGTCCAGCAGACGAAGGTTGTGCTGCTGCTCGAACTGGTTCATCTGCTGCAGGTAATACGCGAGCCACGGCACGCCGCCGTGCGCATTCTGGTCGGTCGGGTTGTCCCAGTATTGGTAAGGATAGGTACCCCACCCGCTCTGAAAGTCCGCGCGGGAATAGAAGTAGCCCGACCATCCGGCGGGGACCGGGCCGGTGACCAGCGCGCTGGGGTCCGCGGCCTTCACCGCTTGCGCCAATCTCAGGTTGCGCGCCAGCATATCGTCGTACGTTGCAGCGCTCTGGTAGATGTCGATGTGTACGCCCCACCACCATTCCGGTTCGTTGTCCATGCTCCACAGGGCGACGCCGCCGGCGCTGCCCGGACCGTACCGCTTCATGAGGTAAGCGATCCAGTTCCCAGGGTAAGTCTGCGCCATGGGCTGGTAGGCGTCGTGCGGATCGTTGAGAATCTGCTGGCTGTTGCTCGCCAGGATGCCATTGCCGCAATCGGTATTGTACGGGTTCACCTCTTGTTGCGCGCCGTATTTCGCGACGCTGAAGCTGCAACTGACGTCATCCTTGGGCGTCCAGTCCATCAGCGAGATGGTGCCCAGGCTCAGTGCGCCGGTCTGCAGATTGGCCTCATGGAACAAGTCGAAGGACGAACCGTCCGGCAGCGGCGGCGCTCCATTGTATTGCGCGTAGTTTTCAAAATACCAGTCGGCGGCGGCGTTGCTGACGTCGATTTTCCAGTTGTAGCTGGTAGTGGCGTCGCCGCCGAAGCGCCGCACCGGAATGCGCATGACGGTCGCCAGGCCAGTGTCGGCATACTCGTTGATGCCGTATATGTAGGGGCTGATGGCGTGGCGGCTGGCGTTGGCGTCGACGGCCAGCGTGGGCGCGGACTGAGCGTGCAGGCCCAGCGCGCACAGCGGGATCGCTCGAAACAGGCAAATGCGGAGCTGCATAAAACTCACCTCACGGCTTACTTTACAGCCACGCTCACGTTAGCTTGGCTCGTCACCCCGCCGATGGCGATCGACACCGGCACGGCCGCGCCGGGTGTCACCGACTCCGGGATCAGCGCGTTCACCTGCACCAGCCCCGCGGTCGCCCCCGGCGCTTCCCCGCAGTATTCCGGCGTGACCGTCTGCCCGCCGATGGTCACCGAACAGTTCAAGCTCACGTTGGGCAGCGGCGTGCCCGTGATCCGCCCATCAACTCCCGGCGGCGTCGTCAATCCTTCGCCCGTGCCGTAGATGAATACGTACTGCCCGCGCGCCTCCGGGTTGCCCGGACCATTGACCGTGTAATCGTGGTTCAGAATTGCACCCGGCCCGGACCCGGATTCGTTGAGCGTGAAGATGGCGGGCTTGGCCGCCGCGACCGCCATCGGAAATGGCGCGGACGCGTTGCCCTGATACACCACGACCACATTGACGCTCGTCTGCCCGGCTACCTCATACGGAACGATCGCATTCAGTTGCGTGCCAGACACGTAGTAAATGGGCGCCGGATTGCCGTTGAAGAAAACCTGCACGCCGCTGAAGGAAGTGCCCCATACGCCGTTGGCGGGTTGCGCCAGCGCGCCGTTGGCCGGTCCCAGCGACTGTCCCCAGATCGTGACAATCTCTCCAGGAGAGATCCCGCTGGTATCGCTCCAGGCGGCGCTGGTGACCGCGGCGACCACCGGCTGCGGCACGCTCATGGCACTCTGCGCCTGCGGAATTACCAGCAGCGTCATCGAGTACGCCGGGAACGTGGCGGTGAGGCTGTTCCCGCTGACATTGATGTCCGAAGTCTGGCGCACGATACCCGCCAGGTTCGTCTGGCCGTACTGCCACACTTGCGCCGTGCCCGCGGGCGTGAAGTTAGCCAGGCTGATCGTATCGCTCATATCGCCGGTGGTCTTGTTGAGCACCAGTACGGTCAAAGCCGAGTCCACGCGCTGGGCCGCGTAGATGGACAGCGTATCCGGATCGCTGGTCGAGGCCGATACGCCGGTGCCGCCGAACTGGCTGCCGTTGCCGTCGTAATTCAGGAAGATCTTGAACGCGAATGCGCCGGGATCGGTGGTGGCGGGCTGCCCCCAAAGGGTTCCCAGGTCGAGGCCGTAAGCGCCGAAGATTCCCAGAATATCGGCCTGCGCGACGGCGCCGGTGATAACGTTTGTCGCGCCCCAACTGTATTCGGTGATGGCCAGCTTGGTGCCGGGATAATACTGATTCACCCACCCGTGCATGCGTGGAATCAGTTGCGGCGCCACCTCGGCTCCGGTGGCGTCCCAAAAACCACCGCCGGGCACCTGATAGTTGGGGTCCCACAACGCGCGCGTGGACGTCATGCGCAACGTCTCCATGGTGCTGTCGCCCTGCGAGCCGCTGAGCCCGGATGGCGAGATGTACGCGTGCACGTCGAGGTAATCCAACAGCCGCGTCGGCTGCTGGCTCATCTGCGTCAGGTAATAGGGAATCCACGGCAGGCCGCCGTGCGCGTTCTGGTCGGTGGGATTGTCCCAATATTGATAGGGCGCCTTGCTCCAGCCGCTGTCCATGTCCACTCTGGAAAAGAGCATCCCCGACCAGCCGGCCGGCACCGGCCCGGTAATCAGCGCAGTGGGGTCCACGGCTTTCACCGCCGCCGCCCATTTGATATTGCGCGCCAGCATGTCGTCGTAGCTGGCCGACTGCGGATAGACATCCGAGTGGTTGCCATGCCACCATTCCGGCTCGTTATCCATGCTCCACAGGCGCACGCCGCCGGCGTTGGCAGGGCCGAAACTGCTCATGATGTGCGCGACCCACTGCTGGGCGAAGGACGTCGTGACGGGAACGTAGGCGTCATTGGGATCGTTGGCCACCTGGTTGCCATTGGCGAGTATGCCATTCCCGCAGTCCGGATTGTCGGGATTCGTCGATTTCTGCGCGCCGTATTTCGCCACGCTGAAGCTGCATTCGCCGATGGCTTTGGGCGACCAGTTCATCAAGGGGATGGTGCCGAGACTGACGGTGCCGGCCATCAGGTTGGCTTCATGGGAAGCGTCGAAGTCCGGGCTGACACCATAGTTCTCGTAGCACCACGGGTTGTCGCCGGTGTTGTTCTTGATGCTGGTCTGCCAGTTGTAGCTGGTGGCGTCGTCGCCGCCCCAGCGCAGAACCGGAATTCGCATCAGACTCATCAACCCGTTGTCGCTCCACTCGTTGATGCCGTATATAAGCGGACTGATGGGATGGCGATTGGCGTTGGCATCCACGGCCAGCGTGGGCGCCTGAGCGTACAGGCCCAGCACGGAAAGGAACGCTGCGAAAAGACAAGGGCGAAGCATCATCACAACCCCTTTTTATCTTATAGCGCGGCGCCGCGCCCAAGTTCCGCCCAGCTCCAGCGCTGCCGAACCGCCGAGGCCAGATTGCCGCGTGCCTCCCGCTTGTCCGGGCGCTAGCGGCAGGGATATCGGCGTCTCCGCCACAGTGGTATATCAACACGCCGACCCGGGCCAGGTGGACGAGACCCATATAAACGTGGCGCAGTGGCGCAGTATTCCAAATCCTGTGTCCAGTCGTCGGTGGCCCTCCGGCCCAGGATCCCTTCTTAGAGAACCAGCTATTATGATGAGAGGTGGCGTATGGCAGACCTAAATCCGCGCATCACCGTTGAACCGGGGAAAATGGGCGGCAAGCCCTGCATACGAGGTCTCCGGTTCACGGTCTATGACGTGGCCTCTTATCTGGCGTCCGGGATGACTGAAGAAGAGATATTACGGGACTTTCCTTACCTTGAAAAAGACGACTTCCGCGCGGTCTACGAGTTTTTCGCCAGCATGCCGGAGAGGATCACCGTTCTTTGAGGCTGCTGTTCGATGAGAACCTCGCGCCGCGTCTCATAGATCTTGTGGCGGATCTGTTCCCCGGCTCCTCCCACGTCTCGTTAGTCGAATTGGGGAGCACCCCTGACGCGGCCATCTGGGAATACGCGAAGGCAAACGAGTTTGCGTTCGCGACAAAGGACAAGGACTTCGCTAATCTGAGTATCGTCCGGGGCGCTCCGCCGAAGGTGGTCCTGGTGCAGACCGGCAATTCCTCAACGGCGCTGATTGAAAGCGTAATCCGGTCCAACGCCATCCGCCTATCGGAATTCGAGCTGGATTCGAAGCGCAGCCTTCTGATTCTCAAGTGAAGGCGTCGCGCCGCGCGACGCGCTGTCCACCGGGCGCTTACTTCCCAGCCGCCTTCTTGAAATCGCCGGCCTTCACAATCGAAATTTGCGCCAGGTCGATCGTGCGCCGCACAGCTTTGCCAATATCGTCGGGCGTCAGCGCGGACACTTTCTTCTCGAGTTCCTCATCCCAGGCCATGGTGCGGCCGTCGTAATCCCTGGCCGTCAGCATGCGCACCAGGGAGTTGTCGTCCGAGCGGTTCACCTGCTGCCCCTGCAGCCAGCCGGCGCGATCGTCGTCCAGTTCCTTCTGGGTGAAGCCGTCGGCCAGCGCCCGCTTCATCTCCTCGTTGAACGCCGCTTCCACCTTCGACACATTCTGCGGCGCTGCGATGGCGAACGCCTGAAATTCCCCGTCCTCTTCGTGGGACTTGGCCGACAGGCTGGAACCTACGCCGTAGCTCAGGCCATCCTTTACGCGGATGCGCGTGGCCAGCCGCGAATTGAGGAACCCGCCGCCCAGCATGTAGTTCCCCATCACCAGCGCCGGATAATCCGGATCTTTGTCGCCGATGTGCAGCCGCGTGGCCGCGATGAACACCGCGTTTTGCTTGTCGGGCGTCTCGATGGTCTTGTTCACGGGCGCAATCTTCTGGAACCCGTACTTGACGCGCTCATACCGCGCCGGACTCTTCCACGCGCCGAACAGAGTTTCGATCTCCTTTTTCACTTCAGCCGGATCGAAGTCGCCCACCACGGCCAGTTGCCCATTCGAGGCGCCATAGAAATGTTTGTAAAAGGCCTTGGCGTCTTCCAGCTTCACGCTTTTCACTTCCTCGATTTCCTCGGGGATCGACAATGTTGCTCGCACGTCGCCCTTGGGGTACGGGTACATCGTGCGGCTGATCTCGGTGAAAGCCAGGGCCTGCGGCTCGGTCTTTTGGAAATCGAGGCCGGTCAACTGCTCCTTGCGGATCTCTTCGAATTCCGATTCCGGCAGCGTGGCTTCTTTCAGAATCTCGCCGGCCAGCCGCAGGACCGCGGGCAGATTCTCGTGCGTGGTTTCGATGCTGACATTCGCGCTGGTCGCGCCGCCGCCCACGTTAAGCTGGGCTTTCAGCTTGTCGATCTCGTCCTGGATCTGTTGCCGGTTCTTGTGGGCCGTGCCACGGATCAGCGTTTCGCCGGCCAGTGACGCTGCCGTGTCCTTGCCCGCCAGACTCTCCAGGTCGCCGAAGTGCAGCGTGATGACGGCATGCACGCTGGCGCCGCGCGTCTTCTTCTCGAGCAACGACACCTTCATGCCGGATGGCAAGGTATAGCGCTGGAGCCGGGACTCGATATTCTTTGGCGATGGGTCGAATGCCTCGCCCGCGGCCATGGCCACCTCGCCCTTGTAGTCTTTGAGCACGGCCGCGACATCGGTCTTGGCCGGTATCTCGGCCCGGTCGGGCTTGGGATCTGGAAAGAACTCGCCGATCGTCTGGTTCGAAGTTTTCAGATAGGCCGTTGCCACGCGCTGCACATCCTGCGGCGTCACCTTGCGCAGCAGGTCGCGGTCGTGGAATATCAGCCGCCAGTCGCCCTGTGCCAGGTACTCGCTCAGATACAAGCCGACCTGCTCGGAGTTGCGCAAGGTCATTTCAATCTGCTTTTCCAACCGGGCCTTGGCGCGATCCACTTCCTCCTTGCTGGGCGGCTCCTTCACCACGCCGGCGATGGTCGAGAGCATGATATTGCGCGCTTCATCCAACGAATCCGTCTTGTTGAGAATGGCGCCGAACATGATTAATCCCGGTTCGTTGAATTGCATGGCATTGGCGAAAATCTGGGTGGCCTTCTTGTTATCGACCAGCGCCTTGTACAGGCGGCCCGACGATTGTTCCCCCAGCACGCTCGCCAGCACGTCGAGCACGGGCTGGTCGGCGTTGGCGCCATCCGGCGTGTGATAGACGATAAAAATACCCTGTACCTCGCCGACTCTGCGCACCACCGTGAGGCGCTCGCCATCCTGCACGGGTTCCACGGTGTAAGTCGGCGCGAGCACGCGCGTTGGCCGCGGGATCTTGCCGAAGTACTCGTTGACCAGCGCCACGAGCTGCGGCTCATCCACTTTGCCGGCCACCGTCAGTACGGCGTCGTCCGGCTGATAATACTTGTGATAGAACGCCTGCAGTTTGTCCATGGTCACGCGTTCTACATCCGATTTGTTCCCGATCACCGGCCGGCCATAACTGTGCGCGAGGTAGGCGGCCGCCATGGTGTGCTTGAAGAGCACCGCGAACGGGTTGTTCTCGCCGGCCTCGAATTCGTTGCGGACCACCGAGAATTCCTTGTCGAAGTCCTCTTTCTTGATGAAGGAATTCACCATACGGTCCGATTCCATGTCGAGCGCCCACTTCAGGTTTTCATCGGTGGCTTTAAATGTTTCGAAGTAGTTCGTGCGATCCCATGTCGTGCTGCCGTTCGGCCGGCAGCCGTGCTCGGTCAACTCTTGCATGATATTCAGGTGGTTGGTGCTGCCCTTGAATACCATGTGCTCGAGCAGGTGCGCCATGCCGCCTTCGCCCGAGCCTTCCTGCCGCGAGCCGACCAGGTAGGTGATGTTGACGGTGATGGTGGGTTTGGACGGATCCGGGAATACCAGAAAATGCAGCCCGTTGTTCAAGCTGTATTCGGTAATGCCCTCGACGGAGGTCACCTTTTGCACGCCGTTCGGCAGGCCCTGAGCGGGGCACAGCGCCGCCGCGAGGAAAACAGCGGTTAGCAGGGAGAAGATAAGCAGTCGTTTTGGGTTCATATTTGTACCATCCTACTCTGTTGCTTGGCAGGGGGACAGGCCAGGAGGCCTGTCCTACTCCACCTTTATCACCAGCTTGCCGAAGTTCTCGCCGCGGAAGAGCTTTTGCAGCGTATCCGGGAAAGTCTCCAGCCCTTCGACGATGTCTTCGCGCGCCTTCAACTTGCCGGCTATCATCCAGCCGGCCAGCGCCTGCATGGCTTCAGGGTAGCGCGCGGCGTAGTCGAAGACCACGAAGCCCTCCATCAGCGCATGGTTGATCAGCAACGACAGGTAGTTGCGCGGACCCTGAATCGATTCCGGGTTGTTGTACTGCGAGATCGCGCCGCAAATGACGACGCGCGCGCGGCGCGCCAGCATGGACAGCACGATGTCCAGGATGTCGCCGCCCACATTGTCGAAATAGATGTCGATGCCCTTGGGACAGTGCCGCGCCAGCGCCCTGCGCACATCCTCGTTCTTATAGTCGATGGCGGCGTCGAAGCCGAGATCTTCGACCACGTAGCGGCACTTATCCGGGCCGCCCGCGATGCCGATCACGCGGCAGCCTTTGATCTTGGCGATCTGTCCGGCGACCGCGCCCACCGCGCCCGCCGCCGCCGAGACCACCACAGTCTCGCCCTCTTTCGGCTGGCCGATATCGAGCAGACCGAAATAGGCGGTGAGTCCGGGCATGCCGAGCGCGCCCAGATAGCGCGGGAGCGGCGCCAGGCGCGGGTCGACCTTGGTCAGGTCCTTAGCTTTGGCGATAGCGTAGTCCTGGACGCCGGTCATGCCGACCACCGTGTCGCCCACCGCGAGACTCGGGTCGTTAGAGGCGGCCACGCGGCCGATGCCGCCGGCCCGCATCACGTCGCCCACGCCGACTGGCGCAATGTAGGACCTGCCGGCGTTCATCCACCCGCGCATGGCGGGATCGAGCGACAGGTATTGGACCCTGACCAGCGCTTCGCCCGGGCAGGGCACGCCGGCGGGCGTGGTGACGAATTCGAAATCGCTGCCTTTGACCATGCCGACGGGGCGAGTGGCCAACTTGAACTGGCGGTTTTGAAGTGTGCTCGTATCGAGTTCAGGTTCGCATATTGCACGGCTGCTGAGGCACAGGCCCGGCCCGTGAACCAGGCAGGAGTCGTCGCGTTCATGGGCATCGCGGCGCAGCGAACGCAGCTTGGCCATCGCGCCCGAACCCATGGCCTTCGGGATCCCTACGCGCAGCGGCGCTTCAAGTTCGGGATCGCGCAGATTGACGCCGTTGAAAATGGCGACGAACGAGACCAGATTCGCGGCGAAGCCATCGCGCCGGCGAATGCAGCGCAGCATTACGCCTTGGCCGATCGTAGGGCTGACGGCGATGGTCAAGGGCAGAACTAATCGGCCGCCCTCGCGCAGTCGTTCGAGCCACAGGGCGTGCGGATGCGTGACGCCCGCAGTGATCAGTATGGCGTCGCACGCATCGGGATCGAATGTCGCGCCATCGGCGGCGTGGACCGTCACGTTAGGATAACCTGACAGGTTCGCGTGGGCGCGGGCCGCCAGATCGGGCTGCGCGTCGATGGCCACCACGCTGCCGGTGGGACCCACGACTTCCGCCATGATCGCGGTGTAATAGCCGACGCCGCAACCCATGTGATAGACGCGGTAGCCGGTCTTCAGATCGAGCGCGGCAATCCAACTGGCGAGGGCGCTGGGCTGCCCGTTGTTGATATCCTTCGCGCGATCCACGGAGACGACGACGTTGTGATAGAGATGGCGCGGCTCGCTGGTGGAGCGGTAGGCCATCTCGGCCAGCCCGGCGGAGGCGGCGGTGGCGATGTGCCATGGCGGCGGGCCCAGGAACCTCTCGCGCGGTACGCGGGCGAAAGCCTCGACGAGCGCCGGCGATGTCAAGCTGGCGACTTGCTCGATTTCCTCGGCGTAGAAGCGGCGGTAATCGTCGAGCGTCATCGGTACACCTTACAAAAGTGCGTTTTGCCGCGCGTATTGCAGCGCTTCGATGGCCGCGCCGCGCGCGCCCGCGGTATCGCCGTTGGGCATGATGTAGATCGGGATATCCGCCTGTTCCTCGCGCTGCGGCGGCATACCCGCGTGAATCTCGCCGATGAACCACCGCTGGAACTCTTCGCACGTTTCGATCGCGCCTCCGCCGACCACCAGCGCATCGGGGTCGAACGTGTTGATCATCTCGTCGAAGAAAATGCCCAGCGCATGCGCCTGCACGCGGAAGATTTCCTGGCACATGGGATCGCCTTTCTCCGCGAGGCCCCGCACCAGCTTGGCCGCCTGATGCAAGTTGCCCAGCTTGCCCAGTTCGTGGTCCGGATAGCGGCGCAGGAAGTACGGCAGGAAAAATTTCTCGATGGCCGTGAGAGAGCACACCGATTCGAGATCGCCGGTGCGTCCGCAGTTGCATTCGGGAACCAGGCCATGGATGCCGCGGATACTCTGATACGGCAGCAGCACGTGTCCCAACTCGCCGCCAAAGCCCTTGCGGCCCTTGATGTCGCGGCCGTCGATGATCACGCCACCGCCCAATCCGGTGCCGATAACCACCGTGACGGAGGTGGCCTCCCGGTTCGTGCCGAAAATGTTGAAGTGGCCCCAAAGTGCGCCGGCGTTGCCGTCGTTCAAATAGGTGACGGGGATGCCCAGCCGCGCCTCCAGGTGGCGGCGAATGTCGAACCCGCCCCAGTCGGCGTGCACGAAGTTGGTGGAGCCTTTGGCGCTGAGCACGCCCGCGGCGCTGGCCGGCCCAGGAGTGTCGAGACCGGCGACGACCACCTCGGCGTCGGACAGGCCGACCTGTTCGACGGCTCTTTTCAGACCGTCTACGATCTGCTGGAGGCACACTTCGGGTCCCTCCTTGGATCGGGCGGGATACTCGCACAGCCCTTCGATTAAGAACTGCTCCTGCGGGGTTACTAATGTATAATTGACGGCGGTTCCGCCAAGATCCACTCCGGCCACTACGCGCACGGGGTTACCTCGATTTAGGATGATTTGGATTCCCGAAGTTTCCAGGATAGCAGGGGGGCGGGATACTGTAGAGATGGGTCCTGCCACGCAAGCCTTCGAGATCGTCCTGCCGGTGGAGCCGGCGGATCTCGATCAGCTTGGGCACGTCAACAACGTCACGTATCTCCGCTGGGTGCAGGAGGCCGCCGTGGCGCACTGGACGGCCGTCGCGCCGGCCGCCGACCAGGCCAAAATAAAGTGGATTGTGCTGCGCCATGAAATCGACTATCTGCAGCCGGCTTTTCTGGGCGACGGGATTATCGCGCGCACCTGGGTAGGCAGCGCCAGCCGGGTGCGGTTCGAGCGCTTCACCGAATTGCTCCGCGCGGGCGACCGGACGTTGCTGGCGAAAGCGCGCACAGTGTGGTGTCCGATCGATGCGCAGAGACGCAGGCCGGTGGCCGTAAGCGCGGAGGTCCGCGCCCGCTTCTCGGTTTGAGTGGGCAGGCCGCCTGCCCGCGCGTTCGCCGCGGTGGTAAAGTGGCACTAAGGAGGGATGCATGGCTCAACTTACCAGACGTGACTTTCTAAGAACCGGTGTGGCCGCCTCGGTGCTATCCACTACGGGCGGCGTGGCGCTGGCCAAACCCGCGAAACGCTCGGCCACCGACTGGGTGACGCTCGGCAAATCGAAAGTGAAGGTGACCCGCCTCGCCTTCGGGACCGGCACGATGGCCGGACGCGGGCAACGCGAACTGGGACAGGACGGATTCACGCGCCTCGTCCGCTACGCTTACGATCGCGGCATCCGCTTCTTCGAAACGGCCGAGAGCTACCACGGCATGCCGGAGATGCTGGCCATCGCGCTCAAGGGTCTGCCGCGCGACAGCTATCGCCTGATGACCAAGTACTCGACGCCGGCCGCGGGCGATCCCGCGCCCAAGATCGATCAGTTCCGCACGCAACTGAATACGGAATATATCGACATTCTGCTGCTGCACTGCCTGCGCCCGCCCACCTGGGCCACAGATTACGAAAGCCTGCAGGACGGCTTTTCCCTCGCGCAGCAGAAGCGCATCATCACGGCGCACGGCGCTTCCATCCACGGCTTGCCCGCCCTGCGCACCATCCCCGGCAACAAATGGCTTCAAATCGCCATGATCCGCATGAACCACAACGGGACGAAGATGGACACGCCCGAAATGCGCGACGTGAATCAGCCGGGCAACGTAGAGGAAGTGGTGGCGCACACGAAGTCGGTCCACCGGCAGGGCATGGGCGTCATCAGTATGAAGCTGGTCGGGGAAGGACGTTTCACCGCCGCGGAGGACCGCGACGCCGCCATGAAATTCGCCATGAACCTGGGCTGCGTCGATGCGGTAACTATCGGATTCACGAACACGGCGCAGATCGACGAAACCATCGAGCGCATGAGCCGCGTGATGAACGCTTGAGGCGGCGTCCGCCTACCGCGTTACTTTAACCGCCGCCGGATTCAACTCGTAGCCGTCCTCTTTGGCGTCTTCGACAGCCAGCGAGATCAGGTCGGCATCGCCCGTGCCCCGGTCCGAATCCGGATGCGGGTATTTGATCACTTCCGCCCCGACATGCAGGTGCACCGTCCAGCCTTTGTGCTTCTTGTCGCGGTCCTGCCAAACCACGTCTGCACTCCCTGCCGGTGCGAGTTTCGCCGATGTCATAATTTGCGTCACCTCCCGACAGTCAGAAAAGTATCAAACTGGTGACAGTGAGTCAATCCCCCGGCATGCGCGTGCCCGGTATGCGCACAATAGTCGCGAGCGACCGTTCGCTCCTGTTGGTGTTCGACGACCGGATCTCGCTCGCGGCGCACCGGGACGTGCTGCGCCTCACGCCCCTGCTGCGGTCCGTGCGCGGCGTGACGAACGTGCATCCGGCGTACGCTTCGATTCTGATCGACTTCGACCCGCTCGAGATCCGCCACTCCAGCGTAGAGCGGGCCGCGGCCGAACTGTTCGCTGAAGCGGCGGCCGCGCCCTTCCCCGAGCCGCGTCTGGTGGAGATTCCCGTGGCTTACGGCGGCGAATACGGCCCGGATCTGGAAGCGGTCGCGGCGTTGACCGGACACACGCCCGATGAAGTCGTCGCGATACATTCCAGCGCCGAATACCTGGTCTACTTTCTGGGGTTTTCGCCTGGATTTCCGTATCTGGGCGGGATGCCGGAATCGATCGCCGCGCCGCGCCTGGAAACGCCCCGGCGCCGGGTCCCGGCGGGCAGCGTGGCGATCGGCGGGCGGCAGACGGGCGTCTATCCACTGGCCTCGCCGGGCGGATGGCGCATCATCGGGCGCACGCCCTTGCGCCTCTTCGAGCCAGACGCCGATCCGCCCGTCTTGCTCCAGATGGGCGATCGTGTAAGATTCGTCGTGAAGGGTTCCATCTGAATCATATCCGCGTCATCTCGCCGGGTCTGTCGACCACGGTCCAGGATCTGGGACGGCGCGGCTACGCGCACCTGGGCATCTCCGCTTCCGGAGCGGCGGATGCGCTCTCGTTGCGCGCGGGAAACCTGCTGGTGGGGAACGCGGAAGGCGCGGCGGCGCTGGAAATGACGCTGGCCGGAGGCACGTTCGAGTTCGAATTTCGCGCCGTAGTAGCGCTCACCGGCGCGGATTTCGAGGCAAGCATTCCGATGTGGACCGCCGTGGAGGTACAGCCCGGCGAGCAAGTACGCTGCGGCCATGCGCGCTCCGGAGCACGCTGCTACCTGTGCGTGAATGGGGGAATCGATGTGCCGCTGGTGTTGGGCAGCGCATCCACGCACCTATTGACCGGCTTGGGTGGCCTCGAAGGCCGTGCATTGAAGCGAGGCGATGTGTTGCAGACCAAGTGGGGCAGCGGGGCTAAAGCCCCGCGCGGGCTGAAGCCCGCCCCCCACCCCAGCAACATACGGGTGACCTCTCCGACGAACGCCGACTCCCTATGTCGATCCGCCTGGGAAGTGAAGGAAGACTCCGACCGTATGGGGCTGCGCCTGCGTGGCCCAACGCTCGATCGTCACACGGGCCACATGCTCACCGAAGGTGTGCCGCTGGGCGCCGTCCAAGTGCCGCCCGACGGTCAGCCCATCATCCTCTTCGTGGAGCACCAGACCACCGGCGGCTACCCTAAAATCGCCAACGTGATCTCAGCCGATTTTCACGCGGTCGGGCAACTGCGCCCGCGCGACCAGGTACGTTTCGAGCAGGTCTCCATCGACGCGGCGCTTACGCTGCTCGAAGCGCAGGAGGAGTGGCTCCATGCCCTGGTATAGCTCCATCACGCGCGCGCAATGGAAGACGCTGGCGGCGGCGCAATTCGGCTGGATGCTGGACGCCATGGACGTCATGCTGTATGCGTTCGCGCTCACGGCCATTCGCAATGAGTTCCATCTGAGCTCCGCGGAGGCCGGCGCGATGGCCTCGGCGACGCTGCTGGCGTCCGCTTTCGGCGGCGTGTTGTTCGGCGTGCTGGCCGACCGTATCGGCCGGGCGCGCGCGCTCACTCTTGCCATCCTGATTTATTCGGGCTTCACCGGGCTGACCGCAACCGCCACCGGCGTGGCGGGGTTGCTCGTGTGGCGCACGCTGGTGGGCACGGGGATGGGCGGCGTCTGGTCGGCCGGCTCGGTGCTGGTGGCGGAATCCTGGCCGGCGGAGCATCGCGGCAAGGCCGCCGGATTGATGCAATCCGGCTGGATTGTTTCGGCGGCCATTTTCTCCCCCCTCAACGCGCAGACGGTCGTCTTCCACGTAGTCCCCCAGGAGACCGTGCTCGCGCGCCTGCATCAAGCCGCGCACAACAACCAGGAGCGTGAGAACACGCTCAAGAAGCTGTTCGAGGAGACCGGTTGTACCGGACCATTGCTGGAAGAACAACCTGTCAAGCACGTCAAGATTCCGAATCTGATCTGCACGCTGCCTGGTCAGGCGGATTCCCGCATCCTGGTCACCGCCCACACCGATCACGTCACAGCAGGCGACGGCACGGTGGACAACTGGAGCGGCGCCTCTATGTTGCCCGATCTGTACGAAAGTCTGCACGCAGCCCCGCGCCGCCACACCTTCGTCTTCATCGGATTTACCCAGGAAGAGGAAGGCTTGATCGGATCGCGGTTCTACGCAAAAGGACTCACGCCCGAGCAGAAAGCCAAAATCAGCGCGCTGGTGAACATGGACTCGCTCGGACTCTCGCCCACCGCCGTCTGGCTCAGTCATGCCGATCCGGAACTGGCGAAGATGGCTGGCCGGGTTGCCGGCGCCGCCAAGCTGCCGCTGCAATCCATCAACGTGGAAAAGGTGGGCGAAAGCGACGCCGAGGCATTCGCCGGGCTGCACATTCGCAGCATCACATTTCATTCGGTCACGCAGCAGACACTGGAAATCCTGCACAGTAATCGGGACACTTTCCACGCGATTCACGTGGACGATTATTATACTTCTTACCGTTTCCTCACCGCGTATCTGGCATGGATCGACAGGGAACTCGATCCGGAGAAGCCACCACCGTAACGGCACGCACACACAGCCGCCTGTGGGCGCGCGACACCGCAACGCGAGTCGAGCCGATGGATTCGAGCACCCTTAGTTTTATCCGCGTTCATGAAACGACAGCCGGGTTACGCCTGTTATCCGCGGGCATCTGCGTGCATCTGCGGCTCAGGGTTGTGTTTATTAATGCGGCGCCGCGGGCGCTGCCGTGCTGCTTTGTCTCCGCCAGTGGGCTTCGCCCGATCGGGGAGTCGGCGGGACCTGTTCTCGGGCGGCTTACCCACGATTAATGGCTGTCGCCATCGTGGTCCACGTCGCCCATTGCGGCCTTAGCCGCGCTGCTCAGGTGGACGGTGTCCGCATGCGGAGACGTCGTGCTTGCCTCTTGCAGGCCTGGCCGTGACCGGTGCCGGCGGTTGGTAAGCGGCTTGGTGCATGTGAGGGTTACTGGCGCTTATAGTGTTCGTCTATGTTTACCTTATCGGTGCCGGCGCCGTTGTTTGATCGATTCTTTTTTCGGGATACCATAAACGTTTGCGGTCCGCGCTGCGTCACATGTGTGGACAACTCGGAGGACCCATGAAACGCCTGGCCCTGTGGCTGCTCCCGATGACTCTGTCCGCCGGGCAGGCACGCTACGCCCGGGTGGGCGACTTCGATGGCGCCGTCCAAGTGCAACTCCAGGCAGCCGACGATTGGCAGCCCGCCCGGCGCAATCTGCCCTTGCGCGAGTTATCCTGGCTGCGCACGGAAGGCGCCGCGCGCGTCGAAGTGGAACTGGACGACGGCAGCGTTGTGCGGCTGGGCCCCGATTCCCTCGCCGAGCTTTCCGATTACACACGCCTTTCCTCCGGCCAACGTATCACGCTCATCTCTTTGGACCACGGCTTGGCCTACTTCACCGGCGCGGCCGAAGACAAGGACACCCTGGTGGTAGCCGTGCCGGGAGCCCAGGTGACCATCCGTCAAGGCGCGCATCTGCGGCTGGAAGCGCGCGATCCCTGGAGCCTGATCGCCGTAACGGATGGTGTGGCGCGCTTCTCCTCCCCCACCGCGGAGTTCGATTTGACCGCGGGCCAGATCGTCAAGCTGGACCCGGAGCATCCGGCCCGCTTCTTCCTCAATCGCGAAATCCCTCCGCTCGAGACCGACCGCTGGTCGGACGAGCGCGACAAAGTGCTGCTTTCGAGCACTTCCGCGGCGCATGTGCCGGGGCTCGGTTACGGCCTCGCCGACCTGGATGCGTACGGAGTATGGGTCCAGTCCGGCGATTTCGGCGCTGTCTGGAAACCCAAGGCGCCGGCCGGCTGGGCGCCTTTCCGCAACGGCAAATGGCGTTGGTACGACGGCCTCGGCTACACTTGGATCAGCGACGATCCGTGGGGTTGGCTGCCGTATCATTACGGCCGCTGGATGCAACAAGAGGGCGCCGGCTGGATCTGGGCGCCCGGCGAAAGCGCCGTGTTCAAGCCGGGTGAGGTGTACTGGCTGAGGAGCGCCAAGCTGGTGGGCTGGGGCGCGCTGGCGCCCGCCGAACACTGGAAGCCGCCGGATACGCCGCGCTTGTATTTGAACGCCAATACGACCTACGCCAGCTACGCGCCGGAATCGCTCGAAATCGACCCGGCGGGCTTTGCCGCGCGTCCCCGGGAACCGCTGGCGACGGCTGTCTTCGTGCAGGCGCTGCCATCTCCGCCGTTTCCGGCGGCGCGCCTGGATGCTTTCCGCCCGCCGTTGCGCGCCGGCGGCACGCAAGCCGTGTCCGTGTCGACCGGCACGGCGTTCGACGGTTCGCCGGATCCTCGGGCTGAAGCGCAGCCGGACCCCGCGCCCGACGCGGCGTATACCAACGAACCGCCCGCCGCACCTCCGGTGGTCATCGTCCAGGCGCCGCCGGAGGAGGTTCCGGTCGAAGTCTACGTTCCCGTGCCAGTCTACACGGGCATCATCGTGGTGTATCCGCCGGGATATAAAGCGCCCGCGCCGAAGATCCCGCCCAAAGCGGTTTCGCCGCCGCCTCCGCCCAAGCCGAAAGTGCCGGCCCCCGATAAGCCGGTGAAGTAGGGAGCTATGCGCACATTCTTCACATTACCGATGCTGTTGCTCGCGGTTGCGGCGGCCCGTGCCGAAGATCCGTTGGTGGTGCTGGCGGCCGCGCGCACCGGACACATCGAGTTCTTTGACGCGAACCTCTTCCCGCTGGGCGCAATTGGCGTCAACCAACTCGTGGAAAGCGTCACCGCCAGCCCGGATGGCCGCCGGCTGTATATTGCGCAGGAGAGCCAAAGGGCGTCCGGCGCCTGCTGCGGTCTGTTTTCACTGGACCTGGAAACGCTGAAGATGTGCTTTCTGACCGCGCCGGCCCTGTTCGGAGCGCCTTCGCCGGACGGCAATTTTCTCTTTACGCAAGGCGAAGTGGGCGTGGACATCTTCAACGCCAGAACGTTGAGCCGCCTTTCCACCATGAAAGCGCCGGGCGCTTACAACCTGCAACCGTCGCCCGGTGGGCGATGGCTGTTCGGCGTCACGAATTCGCCCAAGCCGTCTTTGGATATCTTCGATACGAAGTCCGCAACGTTGGCGCGTCGGCTCCCGATGCCGGCCGGACCGGTCACCGGTGCCTGGGCCGGAGACCGCTTCTATTTATTCAACTACAGCTCTGATGGATCTCCCGGCAAGGGCTGGCTGTGGAGCGTCAGGCCGGAGAACGGCGAGCTTTTGTCGGACGGATCGATCGGTCTGCCGGATCTCCACGGCGCCTGCAACGAACCGGTCTTGCTGATGCTGGCGGGCGCGCCCGACAGGCTCTTTCTGGCGGAAGCGTTTGGCTTCAAGGTAGATCGCCGCCGCGCCTGCCCGGACCTGCCCCTGGGCGGCATATATACGATCCAGCTATCCACGGGCCAGGTGTCGAAGATCGCCGAGTCCGTGCATGTCAACCGCATGGCCGCCACACAGGATGGCCGTGAGTTGTACGTACTCCAATCTGCCGGGCGGAGCCGGAAAGGCGATGCCAGCCTGCTCCGGATCGACATCGCGACGGGCCGCGTCCTGAACACCGTCGCCCTGGAACCCGGCGATTGGAACCTGGCGTTAGCCCACATCCCGCCCGCGCTCATCCCGCGCGGAAACTTACACGCCGCTACCTCCTGTTCCCGCTGACTTTCCGGCTGTGGTTTGATAGATCTGATGCGGTTTTACCGGAAAATCCCCGCGCCGCCGCTATCGGAATTCGTGGGACTGCTCTGGTTGTACGAAGGCTACCAGCAGCCACATGCGAAGGAGCGCCTGCTGCCGGACGGCTCCATGGAGCTGGTGATCAACCTCAACGAAGACCTGACGCGCGTGTACGACCCGCACGATACCGGGAAATTCCATACGCTGCGCGGGTCGGTGGTGGTGGGCGCGCATTCGGAATTCTTCGTGATCGATACGGCCGAGCAGCATTCCGTCGCCGGCGTACACTTCAAACCGGGAGGCGCTTTCCCGTTTCTCGATCTGCCGGCCAGCGAGCTGCACAACACTCTTGTGTCTCTGGAGGATTTGTGGGGCAGCCTGGCGGACCAGTTGCGCGAACGGCTGCTGGAGGCCAGCACGCCGCAGGCCAAGCTTTGCGTACTGGAACAGGCCCTGCTCACGCGGGCGGCCGAGCGGCTCGAGCGGCACCCGGCTGTGGCCTTTGCGCTCAACGAATTCCACGGCGCGCCGCACACGCGCACGATCGCGGACGTGACGGGGCAGATCGGGCTGAGCGCGAAACGGTTCATCCAGGTGTTCAGCGAGGAAGTGGGACTCACACCCAAGCTGTTTTGCCGCGTGCGGCGATTCCAACGCGTGCTGCGGCGCATCGGCGCGGGGCGGCCGGTCGAGTGGGCGGCGGTGGCGGTGGATTGCGGCTATTTCGACCAGGCGCATTTCATCCGCGACTTCCGCGCGTTTTCGGGGATCAATCCGTCCACGTATATTGTGCAACGTACGGAACATCTCAATCACCTTCCGCTGATCGATTGACTTCAATTTTTTACAATACGCGCCGCGCCCGGTTGGTCGAAAATGGATGCATGGCAAACACAGTGAAAGCAATACCAGAGGGTTTCGAAGGCGCGACCCCGTACTTGTCGATCAAGGGTGCGGCCGAGGCCATCGAGTTCTACAAGAAAGCATTCGGCGCAACGGAAACGATGCGAATGGCCCGCCCCGACGGCAGGATCGGGCACGCCGAAATCAAGATCGGCAAAGCCAAAATCATGCTGGCGGACGAGCATCCGGAAATCGGCTTCCTGAGTCCGCGGACGCTGGGCGGCTCGCCGGTCACCATCCATATTTACGTCGAAGACATCGATGCGCTGGCCGCGCAGGCCGAGGCCGCCGGCGCGAAGGTCCTGCGGGCGGTGGCGGATCAGTTCTACGGCGACCGGTCCGGCGGATTCGAAGACCCCTTCGGACACCGGTGGCATTTCGCCACGCATAAAGAGGACGTGTCAAACGAGGAAATGCACAGGCGCGCGGCTGCCGCAGGCCACTCATGAGCTTTCGTGGCGCAAAGCTTTAGCATGAAAGAGGCCTTGAAACGAGAATTATGTTCTCGTTACGTTCATGGAACCTCAGGCCGCCACTTCGAGACCGATTTCCCGGACCAGGTTGTGGAGTGCTTGGCCAACGGCAAGGTAGAGTTGATCCAGCGTGCTGGTGCGGGGCAGGGGGAGCAGACGATCAGCGGGATAGGGGTGGATCATGCCGGCGGTTAACGGTGCGTAGAGCTTGTGAAA
>Ga0181536_10001276_pt1 | contig 29921 bp, 21 predicted proteins | sample PEATcosm2014_Bin_41_FD_121105 | JGI IMG/M metagenome (GOLD analysis project Ga0181536, IMG submission 121105) | Peatland microbial communities from MTU Mesocosm Facility, Houghton, MI, USA - PEATcosm2014_Bin17_60_metaG | ecosystem: Environmental > Terrestrial > Soil > Wetlands > Peat | place...
CCCCAGTTCGGCCATTCGCCCATCACCGGCGTGCATCTCTGGTTCGACCGCGAAGTCACCACCCTGCCGCACGCCACGCTGCTCGACCGCACCATGCAGTGGATGTTTAATAAGGACAGCGGAAAGTATCTGCTGCTGGTGGTGAGCGCGTCGCGCGATCTCACGCCGCTTTCGCGCGAAGAGATCATCGATATCGCCATCGGCGATCTGCGCCTATATTTTCCCCGCGTGCGCGACGCCAATCTGGTCAAGGCCCACGTCATCAAGGAGCAGCGCGCCACCTTCGCGGCCGCGCCCGATACCGAGCACCTGCGGCCCACCACCGATTCCGGAATCGCCAACCTGTATCTGGCCGGCGATTGGACGCGCACCGGATGGCCGGCCACCATGGAAGGCGCCGTGCGTTCCGGCTACATGGCAGCCGAGTGGGTGGCCCAGGCCGCCGGCAAGCCCGCCAGGTTCCTGCTCCCGGATCTGGCCTGAACGGTCCTGGTAGCGCCGGCGGTCGTTGCCGCCGGTGTCTTGGGCGCTTGGAGTTGGCTCACGGTGCTGTTGTCGGGCTGGTCTTCTTCGTCGGTCTCGAGATACATGTGGCAGTAGTAACTCGCCAGGCCGCATCCGGTCAGTAGCAACAGCAGGATGCCGAACCATTTCAGTGTGCCCGCGTTCCAGGCATGCGGGCCGGCTACCGCCGCGGCGGTGGCTTTGACCGCGGCGAACGCGGCGCCCGCCCCCAGTCCCAGCTTCAGATACCACGGCATCAGGTCCAGGTGGCTCTGGCCGCCCACCTGGCTCCACAAGGTGAACACGGCAATCAGCGCGATCAGAAACAGCGTGGCATACGCCAGACGGAGGATCGGCATGGGTCGGTGATGAACTTCCATCTTACGTTATCCTGAAAGAACATGGTCCAGACGGGGTCGGGGCTCCCACGCTCCCTGCACCAATTTCAAAACGCATTTGGGCTGGCGCTGGACTCCATCCGCGCGCACAAACTGCGAAGCTTTCTCACTCTGCTGGGTGTGATCATCGGCGTGGCCAGCGTCATCATGGTGGGCGCGGCCATCGCGGGGCTCAGCGTGTACGCCGAAGAGAGCACCGCCAAGGCCTTCGGCTCGGAATCCTTCCTGGTGGCGCAGATCGTCGTCACCGGCCGGCTGAGCCGGCGCGAATACTTCGACAAGATCAAGCGCAACAAAACTATCCGCACGGCCGATGCCCGCTTCGTCGAATCCATCAACGGCGACCGCGTACTCTACAGCCCTTACCGCAGTCACTCGTCCGACGTGAAGCGCGAAAACCTGCTGTGCGAGGACACCACCGTTTTCGGCGCTTCCGCCGACCTGGCCGGCATCCGCGATATCGAAGTCGTGGACGGCCGCTTTTTCACGCCGCAGGAAGACCGCTCGCGCGCCTTCGTCGCGGTGATCGGCGAAACCGTGCGCGCCACGCTCTTTCCGGGCGAGGCTTCGCCCCTCAATCAGCTCATCCGCGTCGAAGGCGTGGAATTCACCGTGATCGGCGTTCAGGAAAAGCTGGGCTCGGCCTTCGGACGCGACCAGGACAAGTGCATCTACATCCCGATCTCCGCATTCGACCGCCTGTACGGGCCGGGTACCGGCTTCGCGCTCTTCGGACGGCCCAAACCCGGCAGCGGGCTGAGCTTGCGGGACGCGCTCGATCTGACGCGTGTCTCGCTGCGCAACCGCTTCCACGCGCGGCCCGGCCAGGTGGACAACTTCGACACGCTGACGCCGGATGCCATCCGCGGCTTCATCGACCAGTTGCTCAGCCTGGTGGCCGCCATCGTGGTGCCGGTGACCTGCATTTCGCTGGTGGTGGGCGGCATCGTCATCATGAACATCATGCTGGTGAGCGTCACCGAGCGCACCCGCGAGATTGGAATCCGCAAGGCCGTCGGCGCGCGCCGCGAGGACATCATGATGCAGATACTGATTGAAGCGGTGGTGCTGGCCTTTCTGGGCGGCGCGGCCGGCGTGGGGCTGGGCGCCATCGTCACGGCCTTGCTCGGGCGTATCTTCGAGCTTTCGCTCCACATCACTCTGGGCTATGTGGTGCTGTCGCTGGCAGTGTCCTCCATTGTGGGCGTGGCATCGGGCTGGTATCCGGCGTCGCGCGCGGCCAAGCTAGATCCGGTGGTGGCGCTACGTGCCGAGTAAACCCAATACCATGCGCGCTTACAGCTCCGATGCGAGCCACGACCGTAAGGGAGTGGTTTCCCACAAAAGGACAACATCATGCGGTCAAAGCACCAGACAGTGTGAAAGTAACCCATGAATATCAGCGTCACGGAGAACATGCACCTGGCCATCACGGCGGTCTGGACGCACCGCTTCCGCTCGCTGCTGACCATTCTCGGCATCGTCATCGGCATTACCACGGTGGTTACGGTGGCCTCGCTCCTCACCGGTTTGCGCGAGGGCGTGGTGGTGTTCTTCAAGGAACTCGGCCCGGACAACATCTTCCTCTCCAAGACTTCGGGCGACCCCAGCCAGGAGAGCCGCATCCCCAAGGAACGGCAACGCCGGGCCCTCAAGCCGGAGTACGCCGAGCTTCTCAAGCGCTGGTGCACGTCGGTGGAGGACGTGGGACTGGAACTGTTGCTGCCGGCGGCGGTGGATGGCAACCCGATCACCGCGCGCGTTCCGGGCTATGAATCCGACACCATCAACGTGACCGGGCGGTCGCCTAACATGGAGGACATCTCGCCGCGCGATTTCGCCGCGGGCCGCTTCTACACCTCCGAGGAAGACCACCGCTCGGCGCACGTGGCCGTGATTGGAGCGAGCGTGGCGGAGGCGCTGTTTCCGGACGGCCGCGGCGTGGGCCGCGCCATCATGATGGACGGCGCGGAGTACATCGTCATCGGGATCTACGAAAAGGCCAAGGGCGGATTCTTCGGCGAGAACGGGATGGATAACGCCATCGACATTCCGCTGCAGACGGCGCGCTCGCGCTACCCCCAGATCGACCGCTTTCTGATTACGGCCAAGGCCAAGCCGGGCAAGCGGGATGATGCCTACCAGGAAGTGGAAGGCGTGATGCGGCGCATCCGCCGGCTGGCCACGGCTACGCCCGACGATTTTTCGATCTCGACGCCCGACCAGATCATCCAGCAGTTCGACCACATCACCGGCCTGATCGGCCTGGTGGCGATTGCCATTTCCGGGCTGGGCCTGCTGGTAGGCGGCATCGGGGTGATGAATATCATGCTGGTGAGCGTGACCGAGCGGACGCGCGAGATCGGCGTGCGCAAAGCCGTCGGCGCGCGCAAACGCGATATCGTCGGACAGTTCCTGGTGGAAGCCATGACGCTCACCGGGGCCGGAGGCATGCTGGGCATTGTCATCGCGGTGCTCATCACGATGCTGGTCGGCGCGCTGGTGCCCTCGCTGCCTTCGTCCGTGCCCACTTGGGCGCTGGTGACCGGCTTCACGGTTTCGGTGGCCGTGGGCGTTTTCTTCGGCGTATGGCCCGCGGTGAAGGCCGCTCAGCTCGACCCGGTGGACGCGCTTCGGTACGAATGAGCGAAAAGCGCCAGAACCAAGGATTATCGGGTCCGCAGCAAATCGAAGATTGCCAGATGAGTGGGTTCGTCTCCCCTGGCAACGGTGTCTCGATTATCCTCGGCGGCCGTGAGATTGGGATCCAGCCGCAGAGCCTCCTTCCAGCGCTCCATGGCTTCTTTGTGGTGTTCGCCTGTCGCCCCGCCGGTTACCCAGAGCGCAACTCCGAGGTTGTAAACCGCCTCGACAAGTTTAGGATCGAGCTCGATTGCCTTCCTCCATTCGGCAACTGCTTGCTCCCGATTCTCGAGACGCCAGTAACAGTTGCCTAAATTGAAGTGCGACGGGGCGAACTTGTCATTCAATTCCACCGCCTTCTGGTAGGCATCTCGAGCGTCCTCGATATGTCCCAGGCGATAATTGCTGCTGCCCAGGTTGTATTGAGGAACGAAGTTGTCCGGACCAAGCGTCGAGGCTCTGGCATAACAGGTCATTGCCCTTTCGGTTTGCTCCAGAGCGTCATACGCCGTTCCCAGGTTATTGAATGTAAGCCGGTCATCGGACGACAGGCTCAATACTTTTTCCCATTCTGCGGCCGCGCCACTCCAATCCTCCTGTTTGAAGAGCGTGTTGCCCAGCCATTTGTGAAAATCGGCCCTTGACTCTTCGAGTTTCGCGGCCTGCTGAAATTGCTCCGCTGCCGCCTGCAAATTGCCTAATTGAACCTGGATGCGGCCCAGCACCGCTAACAACTCAGCGTTCTGGGGTTCGCTTGTAATCTTGCCGGCAGTCACCTGGGCATTTCGCAGGGCGCTCAGAAGCTCGGCCGCCTGTTGAGGCGGATTCTCGGCGGTACTGATTTGTTCGGCAAGGTTCACGGCCTTGTCGTACTCGCCCTTTTGCGCGTAGGCTCTCGCCAGATCCATTTGAATCTCCAACACCGAAGGATAAGCCGCTCTGGAGTTTTCCAGTTCCTGCACTGCTTCATCGAATTTTCCCTGCCCGGACAGGCATTCGACGAGTTCACGGCGGGCAGTCAGGTCTTTCTCGTCCAGGCGGATAGCTTCACGGAGCTCTTTGGTGGCTTCGTCCCAGCGATGCAGCCGTTTCAGCGGGACGCTCAGGTAATGGTGGCACCAGACCATCTCGCGATTGATGTCAATCGCGAGTCGGTATTCCTCCACGGCTTCGCTATAGCACTCACATTTTTCCGCCTTTGCGGTCACGTAATCGCCCTGCATCGTGAGCGCGTAGGCCAGATTGGCGTGGTAACCCGCCTTGTCTGGCGCCCAATCGATGGCTTCACGTTGTGCGTCGATAGCCTTTCTAAACGCTCCCACCACTCGCAGGCTGTCGCCAAGTGCGAAGTATCCCCCGGCGAGAACCGATTTTGAAATCTCGCTCGACCCGAATACCGGAACTGTCGGGAATTCGCAACGAAGCCGTTCTCTAATCTTGGCGCGCAGGCTTTGGCTTACCACGAGTGCCAGGTTTGGTGATGCCTGTGTGTTCAACAGATCAAAGATGCGCTTGCCCAGTTCCCGAGAAACAATTCCGTCGCTACGCTGGGCTGCGAGCGCGCTTTCGATTCCGGGAGCAAGTGCCAAAACCGGAAGCATCTGCCTGACATCCCCTTGAGGTCTGACACTCAGCGATTTCGTCCCAAGACGACCGGCGAACACAAAGTCACCGGCGGTCAAATCGCTGAACCTGCCATCGGCCACCCGGATCGGCGAGTCCCCGAGCTCTGAAAAGTGATATATGCCAGCGCCGGCGCCGCACCCCCTTACTTCTCGCAGCGACAAGAGACTCTCTAAAATGCCGGTCAAATCACGAATGGGAACCTGCTCGTCAAGCAGTCGCCGCAGGATCGTAGTCAGCCGTTGGTGAAAGGGCGGCGAGTCGCCAAATTTCGCCCGGGCGCTTCTGATCAGATTGGCAATGCTCTCCTCGGAACCGCCCGCGTTAGAAGCGCCCTTCCTGAGGTGTTCGAGCAATAGGTGGACCACTGGCGACATCAGCAAGCTGCCGGCATTGCCAAGGATGGCGAGTCCCAGCGAGTTTTTTACATAGTCGGCTGGACCGCCTCGCCAATACGCCACCTTGCTCCATGTTCCGGGCGAATCGTCCGCACATGGCGACGAATATCCCGCAAGCGGATCAAACAACTGGATCGTTTCGATCTCGAGTTTGCTCACTTCCGACGGATTGGCGAGAAGCAGTATCTTCCCGCGGGAAAGGCCGCGAATCACAGGCAGGTGAACATCGTTCAGTTGAATTTGAAACTCGCCCGGAATAAGACGGCCCTGTTCGATTCGGATTTCAGGACAAACTATGCCGAGATCGCCGTCTACATCGTTCCTAAGAGATTCGACCCTCTTATCATATTCGGGCTTGTGCTGGCTGTACTCCTCCTGGCAGATAGCAACTGCCGGGCCATATACAATATCGGTCGTTTCCTCCATCGCCTGCTCAAATGAACAGGCGGCGTCGAATTCGGATCCCGCGCCCGTGTGGCCGCTCTCGATGAGCCGGCGGGCATGGCGCAAAGAAAAATTATATTTCGGAAATGCGCTGAGAAAATGGCGGAAGCCCTCCGCCGACCAGTGATTCCCGTACCCGTTGCCATCGACAATCTTCCATTCCGTTGCGATCACTCCTGCGAGATCGCTCGTCACAAAGGACTCGCGGCAATCATAGAGGGCTAGGGAGATCAGCTCAGCCAACTCTTGCACGGATGGATGGTCGGGAAGCGTCGTCTGGGGCCACCAGGGCGAGCGGCACAGCCTGCCATCGACTGAAACGCGAAACAAACCTGGTTCATCCAATATCGTTTTGTCTAAGGATTTCAGCGAAAGCGAAACTTCCACCGGGAGTGCCAGATCGGCACACAATTCGGTGGCATACTGGCGCAAGTAAGTCTCGAGTTCGCGCCGTTCTGCGGATTGCGCCAGCTCAACTTCCAGCTTGAGCACGTAACGGTTTTGGACCGGCGGCATCGGCATCCTTAATTCGCGAGAGCAGCGTGGGAAAGATTTCGCGGTGAGACAGCACGTTCACATCCATGTCCTCGATCATCCTGAAAACGAACGGCCTCACTGCCGGAGAAGTCAGCACGACGGCGCAATCCCGGCCGGCTTGACCTCTGGCGCTCTTGGCTAGGGAACGGATCTCCCGGCGGAGTCCCTGGGACTCATGGAAAGTCGGTTCCGAGCACTTCCGGTCGATCGCCCTGTCAATGCGGTTTTCCACTTCGGGATTTAAGCTGATCCCTGCCGCTAAGTCGAGCGAGTTTCCCGGCAACCGCATTCGGATCTGAGGCAGCGACCGGATCTCTTCCACGGTGCTCCCCAGGTCAAGCTTGCAATTGCGACACCGCTGAAACTCTGAAACAATGACGGCGAAATCCGCTATGGGCACCTGCTCTCTCAGCAGCATCTGGAGCACCCACGTGAGCGCGAAGAGCGAATCGGGATCGTTTTGTATCTCCGTGTAATCTGTCTTGCACTCTTTCGCGATCTGGCTGAGCTTGATATAACAGTCTTGCGAGGTGTAAAAGCGGGAAGCGTTACTGAGAGCCACTTCCTTGATACGCCGGGCCAGTGTGTCCCACTGCTCGGCTGGCGGCGCCTCGGGCTGCCCCAGGTTTTCGAGGGGCAGTGGAGCGCCGCGAATCAGAAAGCGAAATTGCTTTTGCTCGAATGCCGCGTTGTCCCGGAAGTTGATAAAGGGCAACACGAATCCGGCGCCTGTCCGCAACCAGAGTCGCACGTCGTTGATCTTTTGCTGCAGTTCGGTGGATAGCCCTTTGTCCGTGAAGCCAAGACTGCGGACAGACTCCTTGGAGACCTCGATCTCGATTCGTTTGGGAACCTCACGCTCCACAAGCGGATCTGTGAAAACGTTGCCCGCTATCAATTGTCTTCCAAGGGGCGCGAGAAAACTGTCGCGATATTCCTGGTTGTTGGGATCGAGTCTGCATGCCTCTCTCCGCTCCTGCAGTCTGCACTTGCTCATTTCCCGAACGCCCTGGCTGATTACTGCAACGCGCTTGTTGTTTTCTAATGAGCCCTGGATGTTTTCCGCCTCCCTGGCCAGTTGTCTTGCCCTGCATTCATACGCATACGCTAATGAATTATGAAACTCCGGGAAAGCGCCACATTGCTCTCTTGCGCCCCGGTACAGCTTGATCGCTCTCTGGTATCGCGCGCCGGCTGAAAACTGGTCGGGCCAGCCTGTGTAGTGAAGTTTAACCGAGGCTTCGCGATGGGCTAGTTTCCACCGCATATAGAAACGCGATTTCGGATCATATTGCAGCGACCACTCAATATTCTTATTCATGACTGAGATGCAGTTTCCCTTTTCATCTGCTTCCGCCACCCCAAACAGGGTCCAGGTCAGAGTAAAATCGTCAGGGGAGTACTCGCGTAAAAGGTGTTTGCAAAGCTGCCGGCTGCCTCTTCTTGCGTCAGGGTCGGGTCGTAGCGCCCATATCGTGGCGAGCGCCACTAATGCGAAAACTTCTCTATCTCCAAAATCGGACCATTTGATGTCTTCATTCCCTAGCAGTTCCGATATTCTGGAACTGACCAGTTGTCCCCTAAATGGCGCAAGGCTGGTCTTCTCTCCCGCGAACGTCCGCACCGGCTCTTCCAGTTTGTCCAACATCTTGCTCAACGTCGTGATTTTGTTGCGGCGTTGCTTCTTCTCTTGAAGGACCTGTTGATCTTTGGCCAGTTCTATTTCTTCCGGCGTTCGAGGTTTGCTTTGATTGTTGAGGGAGCGTAGATTGGGTTCGTCACTCCGCGAGGCCGGCCTGGGCTGCCCCGCTTTTTCCATTTGCCCGGGTTTATTCGTCACCGGTTGCGCTTCGGAGGAGAAGGCGCCTGGCTCGTCGGGGAGTGCCCCCGCGGTGCTCGCTCTTGCCCCGCCGCTTTCCATCTGGCTGAGAACTCCGCCAGGGGATCGGTCCCTCTTCTCCATCGAGACGGGTGGTGTCGGTTTCTGAAAGTCGTTCGGCTCTTGGCCGGGAAGGCCTCTGTCTGCAATCGACCTTGCGCGCTGCTCTTGGTCGGAAGAAACCGCTTGGTTGTGTTCTATTGTTTGTTTGTCCTTATCTATAGCTTCCTTGATCTTCTGCCCCAGGTCCTCAATTGTTTGTTCCAGTTCCTTTATATCCTTGTCTAACGTGGCCAAATCGGTTTCATCATACTGTAAGTCTGCGTATTCACGGCTTTTCGCCCGTACCACCTGAGCCACCACCTCAACCAGGGCCGCGGGCGGCAGCCTAGCGCTCTTGCTCTCCGCGAGCAAGCTATCACTCCTTGTGAGAGCCAATGCGGATGACTCCGGGTCGTTGGCCTGCGTGATGACTAAGAAGCTATTATACTCGGCCATTAGATTACCTGTGTCGAGTTTTCTCGATTTTTCCAGGAGCCATCGCGCTTTCCGCAGGAGTGCGTCTTTGCCGGTAGAGACTTCAAAGCGGGAGTAATAATTCAAACAGGCGTTCCCGTAGTCATTCAGGGCATAACTAAGCAGCGTATTCTTGATCTGGTCGTCCTGCAGTTTTGTGTTCCACTTGCGGGCGACCGTCCAGATTCTTCTTGTTCGGCAGGCGAACAATCGATAGCGTTCCAGTATCTGATGATTGACCCGCTCATAATAAGCGTTCCTGCTCTTGCCTTGCGCGTCGACGTAGCCCGCTGCAACCGAGGGATCGGCAATGGTAGCTTCCTCATAGTCGAAAACTGCTTGATTCAGGCTGGTAAGCGCTTTCGGGAACGCCTTATCGGGCTGGCTGGACTTCGCGAGTCGGCGGGCGACGCGTTCAACTTCAACCCTCGCCAGGCAGTACTTAAGGTCGCCGACGAAGGTCTGCGTCACGATCTTCTGCAATTCAATCCCCGCCCTGAGTTTGTTTCGCGCTTGCTCCAGATCGTCCACAAGCCAGAACAGATATCCCTGGCCGATCAGGGAAGCAATATTGGCGGGGTTCACTTTCAGGACAGCCTCGTAATTGCCGTTGAGGTAATTAACTCTTTCGCGCGTGATCTCGTCGTTATCTCGAGCCAGCAGGTCGGAATACTGGGCGAGCCGGTAGAGCACGATTTCAGAAGCGGGGTTCAGCTCACTGGCTTGATTGAGATAGCTCACTTTTTGCAGCAGCCTCGGCTCCAATTCGGCTTTTGCGAGGAGCAGCATTGGTGCGACGCGCTCGGAGGTTGTGTTTACGGCAAGAGCGTCGGCGAGATCGAGAAATCTCCTGGCGTTCGTGGAATCCGCCAACAGCGAATGAGCGAGTCCCGCCACAGCGAAAGCCTCGCAAAGCTCGTCGCGAACCTGATGGTAAAGCTGCTTGCGCTGCAGGGGTCGTAAGACCGCATCGCGGGCAAGCGCTATTTTGACGCACCAGTCGTGAGTGTCCTCAAGTGAATCGTCGTTGGTCTCGTGAGGAGGAGGCAACCTTAGCTCTGGATTCCGTATGAAGGAGCTGCAGCAGCGTTGCAGCAACTTTCGCGCCTCCTTCAGCTTTAGCCGGGTATCGAAAATGGGATTGCGCTCCCTGCCGGCCATTTCGGAAACAAGGCGGCGATAAATCAAGCAGCGTGAATACCCTAGCTTTGTTTTGGCTTCGGCTTCCATTCTCGCTCTAATACCAGTGAACTCCCACGAAACAAGCCGATTCCGTTTGCGTCCCCACCATTTCATCCACTCGTGCCACCGGCTTGCCTCCAACTCGTCGATCGACGACTGGTACATTTCCAGGGCGCGGTCATAAGCATCAATGGTGTTTGAGGTTTCGAAGTCCTCGGCCTCGATGTAGCGCGCCAGAGCCCGCAGGGAATTGGTCGGGAATAGGGTCATCTTGTCACGCAAATCGATCTCGATTTGCTTGTAGATTTCGGTCGCAACGCTGGAGTAGACGCGCTCCACCAGACGTTCGTATTCGTCCAGGTCCAACGTGGCGCCCTTCTTATTCTCGGCAGAGTGCTCGCCGTCCTCAATCGGCAGGCGCACTGGGTAGGCGAGTGTGAAAGGGTTGCCCTCCGGTCCGATGCGGACGCGCGGCCAGACATGCAGGATCCATCCGTCTGTCTCGTCTTCGCGGATGGCATAATCGCCGTCAATATGGAAATGGGAGGTGGCGCGAATGCCTCCTGTGCTTTGCGCCGCTCCCCCTTTGTTCGGCGTCTCGTACAGAGAGAAACGCCGCACACGCCTGTTGAGGCGTTCGGTCAAATCGTAGCGAAGCAGCTCCAATTGATCGATTTGATCGACCTTGAAGCGGTCACCCGGCGTGGATGCGACGCTGAATTTGTTAATAGAGAAGGTGTAGCGGAAGGGCTCCTTCGATTGCTTGAATAGGAAGCCTGTGTAGCTCAAGAGCACCCAGACGATAGCGGCGACGAAGACGATGGATGACGGAAGGAACCATGGGATTCTCAGGTTGGGTGCGAGTGTCTTTAAGGCGGGAATACCGAGTAGAAGTGCGATCTGCAAAATGCCCGACGCGATGGCAACAACCAGACTCCACCTGCCGGTATAACGTCTTGACTCGAGCTGTTGTTCTACGCCTCGAAACCCTTCCATCGTCTCTTTCGAGGGGATAAAGTCTGTGAGCTTCATCTTGCCAGCGAGCACGCCTCCCAGGATCGACCGCGGTCATCCTCCACAATGCGAGTTAACGGCTCACGCGAGTCTATCACAAGCGCTACTTTTCTGGCGCACCGGTTTTCTGGCGCAACGCCTGTTCGCTGCAAATGATCGTGAGCCCTATTCGAACTTCTTCTTGAATTCGTCGAACTCGCGTCTCAGCGCGGCTAAGTCGGCGGCCAGTTGATCGACGCGGCTGGGCGCCGCCACTTGGCGCTCGCCGGGTTCTTCGGGTATGGCCACATCGCCGGATAGCAGGTGGGTCCAGCGCTGTTCCTTGAAGCCGGTCTGCCTCGGCAGCTTCTTTACAAATTCCATTTCCGCCAGCCGGCCCAAAGTGGATTCCACTTCGTCCAGGTCGTCGAAGGTGTGTAGCCGCTCGCTGCGGCCGCGGAGTTCGCCCGGGGTCTGCGGGCCGCGCAGCATCAGCACGCAGAGAATGGCGGCCTCGCGGCGGCCCAGGTTGTACTTCTCGGTGAAGCGCTGCTCGTGCTTGGGCACGCGGCTGTCGCGCCCCGTGATGCGCGATGCGAGGGCTTTCAAACGTAGGCGTTCGAGCGCATCCTCCACCGTTTCGTCGTCGTAGGCCACCACTGGCTCGCGATTCGACTTCTGGTTGCAGGCGTTCACCAGGGCGTTCAGCGAGAGCGGGTAATACTCCGGGGTGGCGATTTCCTTTTCCAGCAGCGCGCCGAGCACGCGCACCTCCGCGGGGTCGAGTTGCCAGTCCATTTTTACAGTTTACGTTGTTATCATGGACGTTCCATGACGTCTCCGGAACCGGAGCCGGCGCGCCGGGCGGCGCGCGGCCATGCCGAACAGATCGGGCGCTTCATCAAAGACGCGGCGGACATCAACATCAAGATCCACTACGCCGCGGACTCGCTCCTGGCGCGCCAGTCCCCCGAGGGTTTCTGGTGCGGCGAACTGACGGCCGACACCACGCTCGAATCCGATTACATCCTTCTGCAATTGTGGCTGCACCAGCCGGAGGGCTCCGCGTGGAATCCGCCGTCGCGCGCGCGCATCGAAAAGGCTTGCCGGTCGATCCTGCAACGGCAGTTGCCGAACGGCGGTTTCAATATTTACCACGGCGGTCCGGCGGAAGTCAGCGCCACGGTGAAGGCTTATTGCGCGCTCAAACTCGCCGGATGCGAACCGCACAGCGAACCGCTGCGCAAGGCGCGCGAACGCGTGCTGGCGCTGGGCGGCTTGCAGGCCACCAACAGCTACGTCAAAATCAACCTCAGCCTGTTCGGCCTCTACCCGCGCCAGTTCGCGCCCACGGTGCCGGTCGAGATCACGCTGTTGCCGGGCAACGTGCTCTACGAAATGTCTTCGTGGACGCGGTCGATTCTGATGCCGCTCTCCATCGTGCAGGCGCGCGGCGCCAACCGGCGCGCGCCCGACGGCTTCACGGTGGACGAGCTGCTGCTGCCCGGCGTGAGCCTCAAGCTGCCCCGGAGAAACAAGTTCTCGGTGCTGTTTCACCATCTCGATCGCGTATTCAAAGTGTGGGAGAAACGCGGCTCGCAGCACATCCGCGGCGCCGCCATTCGCGAAGCGGAACGCTGGATGCTGGACCGCACCCAGTCTACCGAGGGGCTGGGCGCCATCTTCCCGGCCATGATGTACTTCATCATGGCGCTCGATGCGCTCGGCTATCCGAAGGACCACAAGGAGATGGTGGACGCGCTGCGCCACTTCGAATCGCTGATCCTGGAAACCGGCGACCGGTTTGTTTTCCAGCCGGCGGTTTCACCCATCTGGGACACGGCCATCAGCGCTTTCGCGCTGGGCGAAGCCGGTCGCCAGCATGAGGCCGGCATGCGGCGAGCGGCCGATTGGTTGATCAGCAAGGAGGTCCGCCGCAAAGGCGATTGGAGCGTGAAGCGCCCGGATACCGAGCCTTCCGGCTGGGCTTTCGAATTCGCCAACGAGTTTTACCCCGATATCGACGACACCGCCATGGTGCTGCTGGCGCTGATGCACGCCAAGGGCAGCGATCCCGCGGCGCAGGCCGCTGCGGAACGGCGCGCCATCAACTGGCTGCTGGCCATGCAATCGTCGGACGGCGGCTGGGCGGCCTTCGACGTGGACAACAACTGGGCGGTGCTCAACCAGGTTCCCTTTGCCGACCACAACGCCATGCTCGACCCCACCTGCCCGGATATTACCGGCCGCGTGGTGGAATGCCTGTGCCGCCGCGGGCTGGCGGACCACGAGGCGGTGCGGCGCGGCGTGGCGTACCTGCTGAACGCGCAGGAGAAAAATGGAAGCTGGTACGGCCGCTGGGGCGTGAATTATCTGTACGGCACGTTCCTGGCGATGCGCGGCCTGGGGTCGAGCGGCGCGGCCGGCGCGCGGGACGCGATTGCCCGCGGAGCGGACTGGCTGCGCGCCACCCAGAACCCGGACGGCGGATGGGGCGAATCGTGCGCCAGCTACGCGCGCGACCGCTTCCTCCCCGCGCCGAGTTGCGTTTCGCAAACCGCGTGGGCGGTCCTGGGATTGCTAGCCGCGGGCCGCGCCGGCGAAGCCGTCAGCAGCGGTATCCAGTTCCTGCTGGAACGGCAGCGGCCCGACGGCACGTGGCTGGAGGAAGCCAGCACCGGAACCGGTTTCCCGAATGTCTTTTATTTGACGTACGGGATGTATCGCGATTATTTTCCTCTGCTTGCGCTGACGCAGTTTGCGTAAGCGGGGTAGTTCCGGTTTTCCCTTTCACCCCGTTTCCTCCGCGCTTCCATCTCTGCGGTGACCACGCTCTCCAGGCACGCCCCACCAAAATGTGGTGGTAATTTCGGGGATTCGGATTACAATATCCTTGTACGATATGCTACACCTCGATACCGGCAATACCGGATTCATGATTCTGTGCTCCAGCCTGGTCATGCTTATGACACCGGGCCTGGCCTTTTTTTATGGGGGCCTGGTGGGGCGCAAGAATGTACTGGCGATCATGATCCAAAGCTTCGTCTCCATGGGATGGACCACGGTGCTCTGGTGGCTCTGCGGGTTCTCCATGTGCTTCAGTGGGGATCTGAAATCCGGCACGGATTATGCCGGTATCATCGGCAATTTTCATTGGGCGTTCCTGAGAGGAATCACTCTGACGACGCCCTCGCCCAACGACACCATTCCAATGATCGTGTTCTGCGCCTACCAGATGATGTTTGCCATCATCACTCCGGCGCTGATCACCGGCGCGTTTACCAACCGCGTAACCTTCAAGGCGTACACGCTGTTCCTGACGGCCTGGCTGATGTGCGTGTATTTCCCCTTCGTCCACATGGTGTGGGGCGGCGGCCTGCTGGCATCCTGGGGCGTAAAGGACTTCGCGGGCGGCATTGTGGTGCACAATATCGCGGGCATGGCGGCCTTGGCGTCGGTGCTCTACGTGGGCAAGCGGCGCGTGGCCGATAAAGGTCCGCACAGCATCCCGCTGGTGGCGCTGGGCACGGGGTTGCTGTGGTTCGGATGGTACGGGTTCAACGCCGGCAGCGAGTTTCGCGTGGACTCCATCACCGCGGTGGCGTTTCTGAATACCGACATCGCGGCGTCCTTCGGCGCCATCGCGTGGCTGGTGGTGGAGTGGTTCAACAGCCGCAAGCCGCACTTCCTGGGTCTGTTGACCGGAGCGGTGGCGGCGCTGGCCACCATCACGCCCGCGGCCGGTTATGTTTCGCCGGGCATCGCCGTCCTGATCGGGACGGTGGCGGGCATCGTCTGTTACTACGCGGTGGCTTTAAAGAACCACCTGAAGTGGGACGACGCGCTGGATGTCTGGGGCGTGCATGGCGTGGGTGGAATGCTGGGCATCGTGATGCTGGGCATTTTCGCCTCCACCTCGTGGAACCCGGCGTCTTCGGGTGGAGTGAATGGACTGGTGCACGGCAATCCCACTTTTTTCGCGGTCCAGTGCATCGCGGTGCTGATCTCTTCGTCGTGGGCATTTCTCTTCACCCTCTTCATGCTTTGGCTGATTGACCGGATCACCCCGGTGAAAGTCAGCGAGGTCGCTGAGGAAAACGGTCTGGACGAATCACTGCACGGCGAAAAGGCTTACACCGTGGAAGCGTAGAGCTCCTATGGTTCGGCGGCCCCTGCTGGCGGGGCTTGCGGCTGCCATGCTGCACGCGCAAGCCCCGTCCTCCGATGCGCCGGAGAAGAAGTGGTACCAGACAGTCGCGTTCCATGGCTTCCTGTCGGGGAGTTACAACTGGAAGATCATTGAATCTTGAGGCCGACCACGTTGGAAGCTACACCGTCGGCAACCACATACACGCGCACGTCACCGGAACCCGCCAGGCTCTTCGGGATCGAGATGTTGATCTGGTCGAGGCCCGGATACGCCGCTACCAGCCCGGCGTAGAGCACCGGCGCGCTTTGGCCGGCGACGAAGCATTGCACCGAAGCCGCCCCGCGAATGCCCGTGCCGTAGAGTTCGACATACAGCGTGTCCGACGCCCCGCCGAGGCTCAGCGGCGAGGCCAGGCAACTGCGCACCGCCGGCGGGTTGCAGGTAAACACCGTCTGGTTCACTTCCTGGTAGGATGCCGTAAGCAAAAAAGCGTCGGCTGCCGCCACGCCCGCTCCGTCCTGGTTCATGCTGTAGAGCCCGGGCGCGGAAGAGGCGATGGTCATGGAGCCGGTCAGCGCCGCCGTCAAGCCGTGCAGCACCGTCACGGTCGCCGGCCCGGCCGCTAGGCCCGGCGGGATCAGAATGTTCGCCTGTGTGGACGCGACCGCGAAGAGCGGCGCAAGCTGGGTGCTGCCGGCGCTGTCCGCAATCTGCACCGAAACTCCTCCCAGCGTGGGGAGCGGTAGCGGCGCGCTGGCGGCCTGCGCGCTGATCCCCGGTCCGAACAGCGTTACGATCTCCTGTGGCGATACCGGACCCGAAGCATAACTGGCGCTGCTGACCACCGAGGCCACCGCAGGGGAATTCAGATCCACGCGCACCACGCTGTAGGCCGGCACGGTGACCGGGTTTTGCGAGGCCATCGCCTGGATCGCAACGGCAGAGTTCGACGCCGTGTTGACGGCAGTCGGATCGGAACCTGCGATGAGCTGGACCGGCAGCGTTCCCGCAACCGTCGTCCCGTTTACGCGAACGGTCACCTGATGCGCGCTCGCCCCCTTGTTCGTGATCGCCACGCTCTGCTGCCCGGCGGCGCTGGTGTAAGCTTGCGCGTAGAGCGCCGGAATCTGCCCCAGGCCGGTAGCCGTCACGGTGGCGCCCCCGGTCACGGCCGTCGTGTCCACCAGCGTGGCGTTGCGCAGAACGCCGTTCAGGACCGCCAGGCCCTGCGGCTGCGCCGTGGTGAAGAAGCCGAAGTTCAGCAGGAGCGTATCGATCGTGGTGCCCTGGTCGTAAGCGTTCTGCACATCCACGTAATGAGAATTGGCCGCATCGACGCCCCGCGTGCCCGTGAGCGCGTGCATTCCCACGTACAGCATGGATGGCACGCTCGACATCCGCATGACGTACTCGGCCGCATAGATGGCGCCGTAGAGCGTGCCATCGGTCACCGAAGTGCCCGTGCCCAAGCCGTCGTTGGAAGGCAGAAACTCAGAGATCAGGAACTTTGTCCCGGGCGGGTTCAGCGGCGCCAGATAGCCGGTCACATACGCCGCCGATTTTGACTCGAGCACGGCGTTCTCGTCCGCCATCCACTGGCTGAAAGCGCCGCTGCTCTGCGGAGGATAGTGATGGTAGGTGACGGCGTCCCAGTATGGGTTCCCATAGCTGATGATCGACTGGTTCCAGGCTGGATTGGGATTGGTGTCGCCGGCGTCCATGAAAAAGATAGCGACCACCGCACTGGGATCGGCCGCTTTGATGGCGTCGCGAAACGGCTTCATCCGGGTGACGTACTCGGCGCCCGAAGAGAAAAAGCCATTGTAGAGGTAGGGCTCGTTGGACAGCTCCCACACCGCGACCGGAATATGACTGGCCTTGGCGAAGGCCGCCATCTGCCCGGCCGATTGGGCCGTATCCGTGAAGCCGTTGACGCACACGATGAGTTTCGCGCCCAGAAAGTTCGCCCGGTTGGCGGCATCCACAAACGAGCCGCCGCCTTTCCCGTTCACCCATGGGACCGCCTCGGTGAGGAGCGTGGCGATATTCGTGCCTTGAAATTGCGCGGCCCAGGAGGGGACCATCAGGCCGGTCTGCCAGTTGAAGGCGTCGCTGAAGCTGCCGCTCGGATATCTTACCCAGCCGGGCGTAAGTTGCGCCGCCAGATTGCCCAGCCGGTAATCGAAGAACTCGGCTGGAAAAACCACCTCGTCGTTGAAGCCGCTGAAATTGGCATTGAGCGGTGTGGTGTGGGTGGTGTCGATGTCGATGGTGGCGGAAACCTGCGCCCACGCATTCAAGCCGGCCGCGACCAATACCGGCGCGAGCCAGACGGGAAAGACCCTCATACTGTCTAGGGAGTCAAACCCTCCGAACTGCACGAAGTTGCGGAACTCGGGCCGCGGTTAGTTCGAGCCCACGGCCAGAGTCGCCACGTTGCTGGTGGCGGATTCGAACTGCAGTTGGATGGGCACGGCCGATCCGGCGGGGGCCGTCCCGGGAACCGTGATGTTGATCTGCGTCACGCCGGGTATGTTGGGCGCCGGACCGTTGTATGTGATCTCCGCCGCCACGCCGCCCACCGTGACGATGCCCGGGGGAAACGCGATCGGCAGCAGGGGATCGATGGTGCCGAGGCATGTTCCAAACATCTGGATCGTCTCGCCGGGGCGCGCGGGGCTGGCCGCCGTGATCAGCGAGCCATCGGCATGTTCCGCGGCTACGGGTCCCGTGGGCGTGCTGTCCATCGTGAAAAAGCCGGGGGCCCACAGTCGGACGGTGACGGGCGTCGCCGCCGAGCTGAGCTGGCCGCTCATCACGGTCACGCTCTGGCCGCCTTTGGGCGGCACGATGAAATTGATCTGGGTGGGTGAAACGTAGTAGAGATCGGCGGCCACGCCATCCACGAAGACTTGCGTTCCGGCCAGAACCTGCGGCAGGGGCGACTGGGTGGCGGCGCTGGTGTCGGTGGAGAGGTTAGCGCCAAATATAGTGGCCACCAATCCCTCTGCGAGCGTTGTGCCATAGCCGGCGGAATCGACTACGGAGATGATCGAAGGCGGTGTTGCGGCCCACGCCATCGGAACCGCAAGCAGACACATGGCTAGGCTCCTCATACCTCACTTGTAACACATGCGGAAGTGATTCACTGTGCAACGCGCACGGTCTTGATGTTCATAAACTCACGGATTCCGCAGGAACTCAGTTCGCGGCCGTACCCTGAGCGCTTCACGCCGCCGAAAGGAAGTGCCGGATCGGACGCTACCATACAGTTGACGAAGACCATGCCGGTTTCGATCTGGTCGACGAAGCGGGCCTGCTCGGCGTCGTCGGTGGTCCAGACGCTGGCGCCCAGGCCGAATTCGGTATCGTTGGCGATGCGGATGGCATCGTCGATTCCCTCGGCCCGAAACAGGACGGCCACCGGTCCGAAGAGTTCCTCGCTATACGCAGGAGAGTTGCGGGGGACATCGGCCAGCACGGTGGGCGCATAGTAGTTGCCGGAGCCCGGGAGCCGCTGGCCGCCGGTGAGCGGGCGCGCGCCCATCTCGATGGAGCGGCGCACCTGTTGGTCGAGCGTTTCGAGAATGGCGGGAGTGGCCAGGGGACCCAACTGCGTGGCTGCATCCATGGGGTCGCCCACGCGCACGGCCTGCATGCCTTCCACGAAGCGGCGCTCGAACTCGGCATAGATGCGCGCGTCCACAATGAACCGCTTGGCGGCGATGCAGGATTGTCCGTTGTTGAGGATGCGGGCATCGACGGCGGTGCGAACGGCGCGGTCGAGATCGGCCGAGGGCATGACGATGAAGGGATCGCTGCCGCCCAATTCGAGCACGGTTTTCTTGATCTGGCGGCCGGCCTGCGCGGCCACCTGGGCGCCGGCGGGCTCGCTGCCGGTGAGCGTGACGGCCTTGACGCGCGGGTCGTCGATGACGCGTGCGACTTGCCCGGAGCCGATCAGCAGGGTTTGGAACACGTCGTCGGGGAAGCCGGCGCGGCGGATGATCTGCTCGATCTCGAGCGCGCATTGCGGCACGTTGGAAGCATGCTTCAAGAGGCCCACGTTGCCGGCTATCAGGGCCGGAGCAGCGAAGCGGAAGACCTGCCAGAAGGGAAAGTTCCAGGGCATCACGGCGAGCAGCGGGCCGATGGGCTGGTAGCGCAGATAACTGACGGCGAGGCCGGAGGTGACTGCGTCGTCGGCCAGCAACTGCTGGCCGTGTTCGGCGTAATAGCGGCAGGCCAACGCGCACTTGGCGGCTTCGGCACGCGCGGCGGCGACGGGCTTGCCCATTTCGAGCGTCATGATGCGGCCCAGGCGATCCTGTTCCTGTTCCAGGATGCGTGCGGTGGCATGGAGGCGCTGGGCGCGGCCGCCGGCGTCGGTATAGCGGAAACACTGGTAGGCGGCATCGGCGCGCGCCAGCTTCTCTTCGAGCCCGGCATCGGTCAGCGGATCGAAAGTACGAACGGTCTGCCCGGTGGCGGGGTTTATGGAAGCGATCATCATGACCATTGTAGGTCGGCGGTTGCCCGCGCCTGTTAGAATGGTCCCAGCAATGGCCTCCGCAGTCCCCACGTCACCTCTGCGCCAGATACTGGAAGGACAGCTCTCGCTGCTTTCCGTCGAAATGGAGCGGCTGTTCCAGGAAGCGCGCGGGCGGGCGCGCGGCGAGTTGGCCGACCAGTTGAACCAGGCAGTGCGGCGGATCCGCCAGGCTTCCACGCCGGAGGAGTTGCTGGCCACGCTGCTCGATGCGGCGTGCGGGTTCGCGGGCGGCGCGGCCGTTTTTCGCATCGAAGGCGAGGTAGCGCGCGGACAGAGAATCCGCGGCGTGCCGGAGAAGGTCGCACAGGTTTTCGGCGATTTCGAGATTCCGCTGGCATCGGCCGCTGCCCTGGCGGGCGCGGTGGAAAGCCGCGATCCGGTGATCGCCGCCACCACCGGCCCGGAAGTTTCCGGCGAGATGGCCGGGTTGGCGGAACACGGCGCCGAGGATCGCGCTTCTATTTTCCCGCTGGTGGTGGAGAACCGGGTCCCGGCCTTGCTGTATGCCTGGGGCGACGTGCAGGGAGCGGCCCTGGAGCTGTTTGCCCAGGTGGCGGCGGCTGCCTGGAGTGAGCCCGCCGCGGCGCCGGTGGAACTGGTGACGATTGCGGCTCCTGCCGCGGATCCGGTTCCGGCCCCGGCCGCGCCCGAACTTTCCGGCGAGCAGGAGCGAATGCATCTGAAGGCGCAGCGTTTTGCGCGGGTGCAGGTGGCGGAAATGCGGCTCAACGAAGCGGCCGCGGTGCACTCCGGCGCCGCGCAAAGGAATCTCTATGAGTCCTTGCGCCCACGGGTTGACGCGGCGCGCGCCGCCATGCGGGAAAAGTTTTTCGAGCCCTGCCCCGGCATGCTGGACTACCTGCATCTGGAACTGGTGCGAACGCTGGCTCATGACGATCCGGAACTGCTTGGCAAAGACTATCCCGGTCCTTTGGCTTAGCCTGCTGGCGTTGACGGCGATATCGGCCCCGCCGCCGTCCGGTCTGGCCCCGCTGGTGCGCGCCGATCGCGAAACGCCCAGCGCCGCGCGGCGCGCGGCCGTGGAGCATTGGGCCGCCTCTCATCCGCAGGACGCTCCGCTGGCGCGGCTGGCACTGGGGATTGCGGCTTACGAACAGAGAGACTTCGCCGGCTCCATCGCCCAGTTGCAGAAACTGCGCGGGCAGTTGCCGCAGGTGGGCGACTACATTGCGTACTACCTGGCCGCGGCGCGCGTCGAAGCCAGGGATTTCGACGCCGTGGCGGCCGACCTCGCGCCGGCGCACACAGCCTCGACCGTGTCACCGTTTTCCGGACGGGCGTGGATTCTGGAAGCGCGCGCCGCCAAGGGCTTCGCTCCGGCCGAAGCGGTACGCGTACTGCGCGAGCATTATGCCGAGTTGCCGCAGCCCGAAGGCGATATCAATCTGGCGGACAGCTTTCTGGCGGCGGGCGATCAGACGCACGCGGCAGAATCTTACCAGCGGGTCTACTACCAGTTCGTTTCCGGAGACGCGGCGGCGCGCGCCGCCGCGGCCATCGCATCGCTCAAGGAATCCATGGGCGCGGCTTATCCGGCCGCCGCGCCGCAACTGATGCTGCACCGCGCCGACAAGCTGCTGGATGCGCGCTGGTACCCGCAAGCGCGTGCGGAATACCGGACGCTGGCCGCGGAACTGAGCGGGCCGGAGCGCGACCTGGCGCGCGTGGGTGTGGGTGCGGCCGATTTCCTGGACGGCGCCACGCCGCGGGCGTACCCCTACCTGCGCGGCCTGGAATTGCCGGATTCGGAGGCCGACGCGGAGCGTCTCTACTACCTGGCGGAATGCGCGCGACGTTTGACCGACGACGATCAATTGCGGGCCGCTCTCGACCGGCTGGAGCGGCATTATCCACGGTCGCCGTGGCGGCTGAAGGCGCTGCTTTCGGCGGCCAACCGCTATCTGCTTTTGAACCAGCCCGCCGATTTTGTGCCGCTCTATCAAGCCGTGTACCAGGATTTTCCGGACGCGGCGGAAGCCGCCCCAAGTCATTGGAAAGTGGCGTTTCAGGCCTATCTGCACGACCAGCCGGATGCCGCGCGCCTGCTGCGGGAGCATCTGCGCAACTATCCCGCCCACTACACGGCGGGCTCGGCGCTGTATTTCCTGGGGCGGAAGCTCGAACTGGACCGGGATCTGGCGTCGGCGCGCGCCTGCTATCAGCGGCTGGTGCGGACCTGGGAGAATCATTACTATGCCATGCTGTCGCGCGAGCGGTTGGCCGCCACGCGGGATCTGGCCGTGGGGACGGCGTCGATGGAGCTCGCGCAGTTCCTGGCGAGCGTGGTTGTGCCCGGCGCGCGGCCGGTTCCCCGCGAGCCCACCCTGGAGACCACCGTGCGAATCGAACGGTCGCGCATCCTGCGCAATGCGGGCCTCGCGGATCTTGCTGACTCCGAGCTGCGGTTCGGCGCGCGCCACGGCGGCCAATCGCCGCTGCTGGGGATGGAAATGGCGACTGCGGCGGATGAGCCCCATTTGGGCCTGCACATCATGAAGGGCATGGCGCCGGAGTACCTCAACCTGCCGATTGATGCGGCGCCGCGCCAATTCTGGGAGCTGCTGTTTCCGCTGCCCTACCGCGCGGAGTTGGACAAGGCCGCGCGCGATCAGGACCTGGACCTGTACCTGCTGGCCGGTTTGATCCGGCAGGAATCGGAGTTCGACCCAAAGGCGCTCTCGCATGCCAACGCATACGGCTTGACGCAGGTGCGTCCGGCGACGGGCCGGCTCTACGCCCGCAAACTGGGCATCAAGCGGTTAACCAATCGCATGCTGTTCCAAGCCGCCACGAATGTGGAGATCGGCTCGTCGATTTTCCGCGGCATATTGGCCCAGAACAACGGCCGCGTGGAGCAGACGCTGGCCGCCTACAATGCCGGCCCCGGCCGCTTGACGCGATGGCTGGGTTGGAACCAGTACCGCGAACCGGCGGAGTTCGTGGAGTCGATTCCCTTCACCGAGACGCGGGACTACGTGCAAGCCGTGCTACGGAACGCGGACCTATACCGCCGCCTGTACGGCCGGTAGGACGACCGGTTTTAGATCAGTCCCTGGCCCCCTGGAAGCGCGACTCCGCAAAGCGGGGACTGCTGCCAATTCCCGCTTTTGGAATTGGATAGCCGCCCCGCTTTGCCCAAAAAAAGGAATTGCGTTCTTGGATCTCCTTCCCGGCGTATTCATGACCAGGAGGAAACAATGAGAATCGCAGGAGTCGCGCTGGCGGCGGCGCTGGCGGCATCGCTGGCAACTCCCCTGGCGGCCCAGGAAATCAAGCTGCCGGTCAACCTGGACAAGCTGGCGGCCAAGGCCGTGGAATCGGTGGATATCACCCTGGATGGCGCCATGCTGCGGCTGGCCGGCCGTTTCCTTTCCGGCAAGAATGAAGATCAGTCGCGCGCCAGGAACCTGATCTCCGGCCTCGAGAGCATCTCGGTCCGCAGTTTCACCTTCGCCGGCGCGGGAGAATATTCGGCGGCGGACGTGGATGCGGTGCGCGCGCAGGTGCAATCGGCGCCGTGGGGGCGGGTTGTGGGAGTGAAGGAGAAAAACGGCGACAATGTGGAAGTCTACTTTAAGGATGGCGGCGAAGGAAAGCTGGCGGGCATCGTGCTGATCGCGGCCGAGCCGAAGGAGTTGACGGTGGTGAGCGTTGTGGGCGCCATCGATCCATCGCAACTGGGCGAACTGGGCGGCGAGTTCGGCATTCCCAAGCTGGATGTGGACGTGCATCTCTCCGGAAAGAAGAGTGGCAAATGAGGGCCCGGCTGCTGGCGGCAGTGCTGGCGATCGCCAGCGCTGCGTGGGGCGCGGACTGGGAATTCGACCGCGTGGTCAAAACCATCGAGCACCAGTATGGCGTGCGGCAGACGCACGTCCCGTTGATGGGCGTCGCCAATTTCTTCGTCAAGGTGGTGCGGCCCGGTGGCGCGACCGGTTTCAAGCTGGCGGTGTTCGAAAATCTGAGAAGCGACGATCAAGACGAGGTGGACCTGGACCGCTTCATGGACCGGATCGGCGAAAGCGGTCTGCACCGGCTGTTGCGGGTGCATTCGCGGCGCGACGGCGAGTCGGCGTACATCTACCTGGGGGATTTGGGGCGCACCACGAAAATGTTGCTGGTTACGTTCGACCGCGACGAAGCCACCGTCGTGCAGGTGAACCTGAACGTGGATGCGCTGCTGCGCATGTTGAACGATCCGGGCAAGGGCCGTCGCGACTACTGCTGCGGCGCCGGATCGATGTAAGGGCGGAAGCGGTTGCGCTGCATGAGCTCGCGGGCCGCCTGGCCGGCTTCGGGAAGCACATAGAAAAAGGCCCCGACACGGGTGGTCTGGAAGATGAAGCCGCCGCGGTATTCGTCGGCCTCCACGCCATAATCGACGCCGGCATCCGTGAGCACGGATTCCAGGCGGAGCGCGTCTCGCAATTTCTTCGCGATATAAATCAGGGTGGGTTCTTTGCCTTCGAAGAACGGCGCTTCCTGCCGCATGCTATTTCAGTTTAATGGAATGGCGGGCAGGCGCGCGTGGTTCTGGCGCGTGGTTCAGCGGCTTTCCTCGTTTACCACCAGCCGGAAAACGTCCGGCCGCGCGTAGTGTCCGGCCACGTCCAGATCGAATTTTCCTTCGGCGATCTCGCCCGCGTCCAGGTCGGCCGTCAGGATGCATTCCTCGTCGTAGGCCGGCCCCGCCAGCACCTTGCCCAGCGGCCCCACAATCACGCTGCCGCCGCAAATGGTTTCCGCCGCCCCGGCGCCGGCCGGCCGGCTGTACTGGCACGCGGAAAGCACGAAGCAGCGGCCTTCCAGGGCGATATGCCGCATGCTGGCCTGCCAGCTCTCCCGGTCGTCCACCGTGGGCGCGCAATAGAACTGGATGCCCTTCGCATACATCGCCGCGCGCAGCAGCGGCATGTAGTTCTCCCAGCAGATCACCGCGCCGATTTTGCCGAAACCGGTTTCGATCACCGGCAGGGTCGTGCCGTCGCCGAAGCCCCAGATCAGCCGCTCCATCGCCGTGGGCATCAGCTTGCGATGCTTGCCCGCCAGCGTGCCATCGGGCGCGAAGAACAGCGCCGTGCAATACAGCGTGCCGCCATCGCGTTCAATCGCGCCCATCACCACCCAGGCGCCGTGCGTCCGCGCCGCTTCACCCAGCCGCGCGGTGCCAGGCCCGGGCACATCCAGGGCGCTTTCGAAATATCGCCGGAACAGCTTGCGGCCCTCCGGCGTGCGCGAACCCACCCGCGCTCCGAAATCGGCTCCTTTCGGATACCCGCCCGCAAAGGCTTCCGGAAAGACGATCAGCTTCGCCCCGCCGGCCGCCGCTTCCGCCGTCAGCCGTTCGGCTTTGGCCAGCGTTCGCTCGCTGTCGAAAAGCATGGAACCGGCCTGCACCACGGCTACGCGCACATTCGGCATGGCCGCTTCATTTCCCCTTGATCGCGAAATCGAAAACCTGCATGTTCACCTTGCCGTCCGTGAACTCCACCACCGCGTATTCGCCCGGCTCCAGCTTTTCCTGCGGCCAGATCTTGTAGAGTCCCTCGGCCATCTCCCGGCGCAGAATGTCCACCATGGTGCGCTCCTCCTCCACCAGGTCTTTGATCACCGCGTTGTAGTTAAGGTTCTCGACGATCCGCACTCCGCCCTTGGTGGTCAGCTTGGCGATGCCGAAATCTTCGGGCTCCGAAAGCTGGATGTAAAACTCCTGCTCCGGGTCCGTAAATACATTGAGCGAGTGCGGGCCGTTCAATTCCAGCGTCCCCTTGCCGCTGAGAAACGGATATGCGAGCTTCTGCAGCACCATGCGGCCTTTGGGCGTGTGCACCGAGACTTCGCCGGCCTTGAGGACCCTGGTGGCCTTGTTTTCCACCCAGTAAACACCCGGATCCTGCGGAATTCGGCTTACTTCGGCCCGCGCGGCCTTCTCCGCGGCATCTTCCTCGGCGCTGGCCTTGGCCTCCTTATCCACCTCGGCCCGCCGTTCGGCGGCTTCGCTTTCGGTTCGTTTCAGGTCCACCAGGTCGATCGGGATCTCTTCCCAGTCGCTACGCTCCACGCTGTAATAGCGCACCCGGTCGGCCTGCACCTGGTATTCGCGCACCATGTGATACGTGCCGTCCTTCAGATACAACCGGACATTTGCCGCCCATGCCGCCAATGCCAGCGCGGCCAGCGTCAACCAGAGCTTCCGCATACCCTATCGACTACTTTACCGTATGTAGGCTGGGCCTCCCGGCCGGTCGACGGCCGGCCAGGAAGCCGGTCCCACCCGGCTAATGCCGCCGCCCGTCCCCCGTCCTTCTATTGATGACCTCACATTTTCCGAACCGCCGTCCCCGTTCTTGCGTATGGAGGAAGAGATGAAGCCGTGGCCCTACGTGCGGCGGGCACCCCTTTGCCCCCATAATAGATTCTTGAGGTTCGCTCCGCTTATGTTTTCTACCAGACCATTTCTCGCGATTTTGCTTTGCTGTGCCATCGCTGTGCCGGTCTTCGCCCAGACCCAGGGCCTGACCCAGGAAACCGGCCACGGTTTCATCTATAACCTGACCAGGGACTACCGCGTCCGCGACGTCAGTCACGTCAGCTTTGAAGATTCCCCGCGCATCGACAAACTGATGCGCGCCGGCAGTATTTATCTGTCCCTCCGCGACGCCATCGCCCTGGCCCTCGAGAACAATCTCGACATCGAGAGTTCGCGCTACGCTCCCAAGCTGGCGCTGGCCGATCTCCAGCGCGCCAGCGCCGGCCAGATACTGCGCAACGTCTCCACCAGCATTTCCAACGGCCCGTCCTCGGCCTCCCTGAATGTTCTGGCGGGGGCCACTGCCGTAAACGGCGGCGGAGGCGGGACCAACACCAGCAGTAACACCGGCGTCCTCAGCGGGCTGAACGTGCAGTTGGCGGGCTCGGCCATTCCCAACCTGGACCCCATCCTCTATGTCTCGGGAGGCGCCGCGCACCAGACGCAGATTCTCACTTCGACCACCTTCACCGGAACGTCCGCCCTGGTCGATTCCTATAAGAACCTCGTCTATGGCGTGCAATCGTCGTATTGGACCGGTACCACGGTCGCTCTGGGCATCAGCAGCGTTTTCGACTACAACCAGAATGCCACCACCGCTCTCTTCAATCCCTACGACAACGGCAGCCTTTCGTTGAGCATCACCCAGAACCTGCTCAACGGCTTCGGCCTGGCCGTCAACAAGCGTTCCTATCACAAGGCCCAGAACAACCTCAAGGCCAACGACCTGACGTTTAAGGAGCAGGTGATCTCCACCGTCGCCGGCGTGGTCAGCCTCTATTGGGACCTGGTCACCTTCGATGACGAGCTCAAGATCAAGCAGCAGACCCTCGACCTCGATACCAGGCTCTACGAAGACAACAAACGCCGCGCCGAACTGGGCGCCATCGCGGAAATCGACATCATCCAGGCGGAGGCCGACATGAAGGCCGCGCAGCAGGATGTGATCGCTCAGGAATCGCAGGTGCTGCAGCAGGAGATGATCCTGAAAAACTACGTCACCCGCGGCGGTCTGGATAACCCCGTCGTGGCCGTGGCCCGCATCGTTCCCACCGATCACATCGACGTGCCCGCCCAGGAGCCCCTGATCCCCATCCAGGAACTCGTGCAGGACGCCCTTACCAATCGCCCGGAGATCGAGCAGAACCAGATCACCCTGGAAAATGCCCGCCTCGACCTGCTCGGGGTCAAGAACAATCTGCTGCCGACGCTTTCGGCCAACGTCAGCATGTCCAATGCCGGGCAGGGCGGCTCCATCAGCACCATTCCGCAGCCCTACATCACCTCCACCGGCAGCGTCGCCTATAAGCAACTCGGCCCGGCCGACGTGAACCAGTTCCTGATCGGCGGCTACGGCACCGTGCTCAGTCAGATTTTCTCGCGCAATTTCCCGAACTATAGCGCGCAGATCACGCTGACCGTTCCCCTCCGCAACCGCGCTAACCAGGCCGACCTCGTCACCAATGAGTTGAGCTACCGCCAGGCCGAAATCCAGGATCGCCAGCTTCACAACACCATCAAGCTGAATGTCATGAATTCCGTGACCGCCGTGCGCAACGCCCGCGCCGCCTGGGAAACCAGCGTGGTCGCCCGGAGACTGTATGACCAGACTCTGGCCGGTACGCGCCGCAAGTACGAGCTCGGCACTTCCACCATTCTCGACGTCGTAATCGCCCAGCGCGATTCCACCGCCCGGCAACTGGCCGAAGCCGACGCGCTCAACCAATACCAGCGCGCCCGCACCAACCTCGACCAGACCCTCGGCAAGACCCTGGACGATTACAACGTGAGTCTGGAGGAAGCCAAGCGCGGCGTAGTGGGCCGCGAGCCCGACCTGATTCCGGTGGGCGGCGGCAACCGCTAAACACTGCACGCAAGGTGGGGCTGGCTTCAGCCGGCCAAGCCCGACAGGCGCAAGTTCCACCCGGCGGCGGCCGTGGGAATCGGTCCTCCGGCCGAGCAGCCCCGGAACGGGGCATAAGCCCGCCGCCCCCGCGTCCCCCGGGGAACACGTCCTTACGTCGGGTGCGGCTCGCCCAGGATGCAGCGCACCGTATCGCGTGCAATCAGCAACTCTTCATCGGTTGGAATTACCCAGGCCTGCACCCTCGAATCGCTCGTGCTGATGGGCGCTTCCCGCCCCCTGACCTGCGCGTTCTGTTCCGGATCAAGCGTCACTCCCGCCCACTCCAGGCCCTCGCAGATGCGCGCCCGGATTTCCGGGGCGTTCTCTCCAATTCCTCCCGTGAAAATCACGGCGTCGGCCCCGCCCATGCAAGCGAATAGCGCTCCAATGTATTTCCGCGCCCGGTAACAAAAAATCTCGACCGCCAGCCGGATTCTCCGGTCGTCGTGCTCCCGCAGCTCCTGCAGCAGCACTTTCATATCGTTCGTCACTCCGGAAATTCCCAGCAACCCGCATTGCGTGTTGAGCAACGCTTCCACTTCGGTGATGGACAGCCCTTCCTTGGTCGCAACCAGGCTCAGGATGGCCGCATCCAGATCGCCCGACCGCGTCCCCATCACCAGGCCTTCCAGCGGCGTCATCCCCATCGACGTATCCACCGACAGCCCGTTCTTGATCGCCGTGGCCGAACAGCCGTTGCCCAGGTGCAGGGTCACCACGTTGGTCTGTTCCTTGGTCAGTTGCCGGACCGTCCGATAGCGGTACGCCACGTACCGGTTCGACGTCCCGTGGAAGCCATAGCGGCGGATGCGGTGACGCGCGTACAAATGGTACGGCAGAGCGTACAGAAACGCATGATCGGGAAGGGAGGTGTGAAACGCCGTGTCGAACACCGCCACCTGCGGCAGGCCGCGCCCAAATACCTCGCGCACCGCCAGTATGCCCTTCACGTTATTGGGATTGTGCAGCGGCGCCAGGTCGATGCAATCTTCAATCCCCTTCAGCACCTCATCGGTAATGATCGCCGACTCGCGAAACACCTCGCCGCCGTGCACCACCCGGTGTCCCACCGCGTGCACATCGTTCAAACTCGCGATTTCCGGCACTCCCGACTTCTCCGAAGCCAGCCACCGCAGCACATAATCCAGCGCTGCCGATATGTTGCGAATCGGCGCCGTTACTTTCTGCCGCGGTCCGCTCCGCGTCTCAATCGTGATGATGGCCTCGCCGCCGATCCGTTCCACATAACCGCGGCATAACCGCTCGTCGCCGTCCCGCTGGATCCGTTCGAGGTCGGTTGCAATCACCTGAAATTTCAAACTGGAGCTGCCCGCATTGAGCACGAGAACATTCATAAGGTCACTCCCATTCTCACAAATCTCCCGTAGCCACGGCGTCTACTATCGGGCGCGCGCGAGAGATTGTCGTGCGGAGTCGGGGTGTGCTGATTCAAAGCCTCGGGCGTTAGACACCGAAACCCTTGACCTCTCGCGTGCCCTGGTTTCCCATCGCCCGCGGTGTCGGGAGGTTTCGAGAAGCTTCAGCTCACTCTCCGCCCAGTGCCACGCGTGGTGGGTGCTTCCCCGCACCCGGCAGGATCCGGTGGCCTTCCGCGCGCAGCTTTTCCGCCTGCCGCTTCACGCCAC
>Ga0181536_10001277_pt1 | contig 29876 bp, 32 predicted proteins | sample PEATcosm2014_Bin_41_FD_121105 | JGI IMG/M metagenome (GOLD analysis project Ga0181536, IMG submission 121105) | Peatland microbial communities from MTU Mesocosm Facility, Houghton, MI, USA - PEATcosm2014_Bin17_60_metaG | ecosystem: Environmental > Terrestrial > Soil > Wetlands > Peat | place...
ATCGACCTTGCCCGAGCTGCGCGTGAAGAGTGTGAAGATCTTGTCGGCTTCACCGAGGTTGCGAGCGCGCAGGACGATCGCATCGGTCGTGTACGTGCGTTCGATCAGGCGATTCCTCGCGCCGGTTCGAGCGCGGCCGGATCGAAAGCGTCCGGCAGCAGCTCTCCGAGCGTCGTGTCGGTCCACGTGCCGTCGGCGCGCGCGTAGCTCAGTACGGCGTCCGGTGCACCGAACTCAGCCAGCACCTGGCGGCACGCGCCGCACGGCGGCGTCGTCGCCCGGTCGGGACCGCTGACCGCCACCGCCGCGATGCGGCCGCCGCCGGCCAGCACCGCCGCGAAGACGGCGGTCCGTTCGGCGCAGATCGTCAAACCGTACGATGCGTTCTCGACGTTTGCGCCGGTGAAGCGCCGGCCATCGGAAGTTTCGACCGCCGCGCCGACCGTGAAGTGTGAATACGGAGCGTAGGCGCGCTCGCGCGCCGCCCGCGCCGCCGCGCGCAGTTCAGTCAGGTCGCGCATCGCCGTTGGCGGACGCAGCGTCGGCCTTGCCGGCGTGGGCCTTCCCGTTGGTGAAGATGCGCACCGCGAGGATGCGCCGGCCGCGCGTCCGGTCGACGCGCAAGCGCACGCCCTCCCCGGCGGCGACTTCTTCGCCCTCGTGCGGCAAGCGCCCGAACAAGCCGACCGTGTAGCCGCCGATCGTCTCGTAATCCTCGTGCGGAAGATCCAGACCCAAGGCTGCGTTGACATCCTCGATGTTGGTGCCGGCCTCGACGATCGTCTCGTCTTCGGTTACCTTGCGGATCGGCTCTTCTTCGCCTTCGTCGTGTTCGTCGCGAATCTCGCCGACGATTTCTTCGAGCAGATCCTCCATCGTGACGAGCCCGGCCGTGCCGCCGTATTCGTCGACGACGATGGCCAGCGAATACTTGCCGCGCTGCATCTCGCGCAGCAGCTCGGAGATGCGCTTACTCTCCGGTACGTGCGTCACGCTGCGCATCAAGTCGCGCAGCGGCATGGTCGCGATCGTTCCGTTGGCCAGCGCGATCAGCAACTCGCGGTCGTGCACCACGCCGATCACGTTGTCGATCGTCTCCTCGTACACCGGCAGCTTCGAATAGCCGTCGGCGATCACCAGGTCCAGCGCGCGCTTGGGCGGCGCGCTCACCGGAACCGCAATCATGTCGGTGCGCGGCGTCATCACCTCGCGCACGATCGTGTCGCCGAATTCGATGATCGAATGGATCAGCTCGCGTTCGCCTTCTTCGAGCACCTTCTGCTCGACGCCGACGTTGACCAGCGTCTTGATGTCGTCTTCGGTAACGTACGGGCCGTGCGGCGGCGCACCGCCGAAGAGGCGCACGATAAGGTTGGTGATCGCGAGCAGCGCCGTGGTGAGCGGTGCTAGGAGCCAGGTGAAGAATCGCAACGGCGCCGACAGACGCAGCGCCGCTTTGCTGCTGTTCGAAACCGCCAGCGTCTTGGGCAAGATCTCGCCGAAGATCAGCAGCACGATCGTGGTCAGCAGCGTCGACCAGAGCGGCGCCTGCGGTATGCCGAGCTCGACGAACAGATAGGTCGCCAAACCGCTGGTCGCCAGCAACACGAAGGTGTTGGCGATCAGGATCGTCGTCAGGGTCCGGTTGCGCTGCTCGAGCATCTGCTGCAGGCGCAGGCCGCCCGGGACACCCTTTTCGGCATACGTCCGCGCGGTGATGCGCGAAACCGAGACGATCGCTGCTTCCGAGGCTGCGAAGAACGCGGCTGCACCCACGAATACCACGAGGGCGAGCAGTTCGAGCCAGTAGTCGTTCACAAGCGGGCTCGATTATACCACATGCAGGGGGAGGCGCAGGCAGAGCCAGAGCCCGTAGCTGACCCCGACGCCCAGCACGCCGCCGAAGAACACCTCGCGCGCCGAGTGGATCCCCGATTCGACCCGGCTCTGGGTGACCAGCAGGGCCAGGAAGAAGGCCAGGGCGGCCAAGAGCGCGCTGTGCCCGAGCAGCGAGATGAAGGTCGCCGAGGCGAAGGCCAGCGCCGCGTGGCCGCTCACCGCCCCGCCCTGGAGCGCCGAGCCCCGGCCGACCTTGGCCTTGGCGATCACGGTGGCGATGCCGACGATGACGAGGCCGATGAAAACGGCGTTGGCCGGCAACGCCAGCGCGGCGCGGTAGACCTGGTCGCCGCCGGCCAGGATCCCCTCATAGAACGTCAGGTACCCGACGATGACGGCCGCAAACGCCACCACGAGCACCGCGCCGGCCGATGCGTCCTTGGCGACCTTGGCCAGGGGATGCTCCGCCGCGGTCGACAGATCGACCAGCGCTTCGACCGCGGTGTTCACCAGCTCGAACGCCAGCACCATGGCCACGGTCACGACGATCCCGATCACGTACGGCCGCTGCAGGTGCAGGTAGAGCGTCGCGGCCAGCACCAGCGCGGCCGCGATCAGGTGCAACCGCATGTTGCTCTGCGTGCGCGTCGCGTGAATGATCCCTTCGAACGCATGGTGGAACTAGCGCCAGAACACGTGCTCGCGCACGTCCTGAACTGCCGGCCCCTCGCGCGGCGGACGGGGCTCGGTCATCGCAGCGTCCCGAGATACGGCCAAGGCATCCCGATGGCTTCGGCAAGGCGCCGCTCTTCACGTTCCATCCGGCGCCGTTCGTCCGGCCGTTCGTGGTCGTGGCCGCACAAGTGCAGAACGCCGTGGATCAGCAGCCGCTCGATCTCGCGTTCGAGCGGCGCGTCGTAGGCGGCGGCTTGGGCCCGCGCGGTGTCGACCGAGATCACGATGTCGCCGAGCATCCGCTCGCCGTCCGGCGCACGCGGGCGCAACCGCGTGCGGCCGTTGCGGTCGAAATCCGCCGGCTCGTAGAGCGGGAAGCTGAGCACGTCGGTGGGAGCGTCCTTGCCGCGGTGTTCGCGGTTGAGCTCGCGCATCTCGGGATCGCGTATTAGGCTCAGCGACACGGTGGCGCCGCGCGCGTCGACCTGCGCCAGCAGGCGTTCGAGCGTGGCGCGCAGCGCAGCCGCGCGCAGTCCGGTGCCGCGCGTGCGATTGGCGAGGTAGACGGGAATGGCTTACGCGTCTCCGGCGCGCTGATAGGCGGCGACGAGCCTCGCGACGAGCGGATGGCGCACGATGTCCGTCTCGGTCATGCGCACGATGCCGACCCCCTCGATCCCGGTGAACAGCCGCTCGGCCTCGACGAGGCCGCTCTGCGCGCCGCGCGGCAAGTCGATCTGCGTGACGTCGCCGCTGACGATCATCTTCGAGCCCGAGCCCAAACGGGTGAGAAACATCTTGAGCTGTTCGCGCGACGTGTTCTGAGCTTCGTCGAGGATCACGTAGGCGTCCGAGAGCGTGCGGCCGCGCATGTAGGCCAGCGGCGCCACCTCGATCACGCCGCGTTCGAGATATTTGGCCACCGTCGCGTCGTCGAGCGATTCGCCGAGCGCGTCGTAGAGCGGGCGTAGATACGGATCGACCTTCTCCTTGAGGTCGCCGGGCAGAAAGCCCAGCTTCTCGCCGGCTTCGACCGCCGGCCGCGAGAGCACGATGCGCGAGACCTCGCGCTCTTTGAGCGCGCGCACCGCCATCACGATCGCCAAGAACGTCTTCCCGGTGCCGGCCGGGCCGACGCCGAACGTCAGCGTGTTCTTCGCGATGCTGGTGCAAAACGCGTGTTGACCGGCGGTCCGCGGCCGGATCTCCTTGCCGCGCTGCGTGACGAAGAGCGTCGCCGGGATCTCGTCGGCAGCGAGCGTGCGCGCCGAGAACGCGACGTCGTCGGGGGTCACGTGCGTTCCGGCCAGCGCAGCCTGCAGCATCGCGTCGAGCACGTCCCCGGCGCGGCGTACGGCATCCCGCTCACCGCTGAGGCGGAGCTTTTCGCCCTCGACCCGCACCGTCACCGGGATCAGCGCCTCGAGCGCGCTGATGTTGCGATCGTGGTGACCGTAGAACCGCAGATGGTCGTCGAGACCGTCGAGCGCGAACGTCGATTCGATGGTGATCCCGGGCAGTCAGCGCTCCTTCGGCGGCGGTGGATACCTTCTAGAACGCGTGCGGCACCCCGACGGTGGCACCGGGACGAAGGCCGACCGGGGTGCCGAGGATCTCGGCGGCGACGATCGCGTTCACGCCCCAGCCGCGGCTGCCGATGGCGGCGCCGCCGGTGATCCTGCGCGCTCGCGGCCGGGCCGCGGCGCCGGCGTTCGCCGGGCTGCCGTCACCGAGCGAGAGATCGAGCGCCGGGAAGGCTGCAGCGGCCTCGTTCGAGAGCATGTCGCCCATGGCCGGAGCCAGGGTGGGCCGGACCTGCGGCGTCGGCGGCGGGGGAGTTGCCGGCTCGGCGAGCCGCCGGCGCACCGGCCGCGCGGCGGCCGCGGGCGGCGGCGCGGCAGCGGTGCGGGGCGGAGGTACGAGCGAGTTCCCGGCCGCCTTCCGCTCGGGCCGCGGGCCACCGGGCCGGCGCATCCGCCGCGCCAGCGCGGCCACCACGAAGATGACGGTGAAGACGAGCGGTGCGAGGTTGTGCAGCCCGGAGTCGTTCACTTCGGAATGTCGGCCGCCGGGACGTCGGCCACGTTCGCACCGATTGCGCCCCGCATCTCGGTGTCGGCTTTGATGTTGTTCATGCGGTAGTAGTCCATCACGCCGAGGTTGCCGCTGCGAAACGCATCGGCCAGCGCGATCGGAACCGTCGCTTCAGCCTCGACGACCTTCGCCCGCATGCGCTGCGTCTCGGCCTTCATCTCTTGCTCGGCCGCCAGCGCCGCGTACTGCCGTTCGGCCGCTTTGGCTTGCGCGATGCGGCGATCGGCCTCGGCTTGCGAGGTCTGCAGTTCGGCTCCGATGTTCTTGCCGACGTCGACGTCGGCGATGTCGATCGACACGATCTCGAACGCCGTCCCGGCGTCGAGCCCTTTGGCCAGCACCGCCTTCGAAATGCGGTCCGGATACTCGAGCACTTCCTTGTGATCGACGGCGGCACCGACCGCCGAAACGACGCCCTCACCGACGCGCGCGACGATCGTCGGCTCGCCGGCGCCGCCGACGTAGCGGTCGAGGTTGCTGCGCACCGTGATGCGCGCCTTCACGTTGAGCTGGATGCCGTTCTGCGCGACGCCTTGGAAGACCGGTGTCTCGATCACCTTGGGGACGACCGAGGTCTGCAGCGCTTCGAGCACGTTGCGGCCGGCCAGGTCGATCGCCGCGGCGCGCTGCCATTCGAGCGGAATCTGCGCGCGCTGGGCGGCGATCATCGCGAGCGTGACGTTCTCGACGTTGCCGCCCGAGAGGACGTGCGACTGCAGTTGGTCGACGGTGAGACTCAAGCCGGATTTGCGCGCCCGCACGAGGTTCGCCACGATCAAGCCGGCCGGCACGCCGATCACGCGCATCCGGATCAACGCGCCGATCGAGAGCGGCACGCCGGCGGCCAAGGTGCGAATCCACAACCCGAGCGGAAAATAATACAGCAAGAGGACCAGGACGACGAAGGCGACGACGATGACGCCCAGGGCGAACAACGAGGCGAAGCCGATCACGATCGCTTCCAACTCTTGGGCATGGGCTCGCTCCTCGGACGCACGAAAACGCGCGCACCCTCAACTCGGGTAACCGTGAGTGGTGTGCCGGCCGGAACGAACTCACCTTCGGTGAGCACGTCGACCTTCTGACCGTTGATGGCGGCATAGCCGGCCGGGCGCAGGTACGACGTGGCGTAGCCGGCTTGGCCGATGAGGGCGCGGCGATCCGGGGCCGCCACGTAGTCCTTGCCCTGCACGCCGGTGAACGCCAGCCGCGCCATGAAGGCGTTCTGCGGAAACAGCCGGGCCGCGAAAAAGAAGATGATCACGGCCAGCACGATCGCGATGGCGATCGACTGCGCGGCGACGAACGCGAACGGAAAACCGAACGCGAACACGATCCCCGTGAACAGCGCGAGCAAGCCCAACGTCCCGGCGACGCCGTGACCGGGCAGCACGTGCAGTTCGAGCAGCACGCCGACCAGGCCGATCACGGCCAAACATGCCGGCAGGCTGTCGGACGCCCCGACGAACATGTGGCTCGAAAAGAACAGCGCGAACGCGGCGAGGCCAACCGCACCGGCAACGAGATGCAGCGTTTGCATCTCGATCAATAACCCCGCGAAGCCGACCGCCAACAGCACCCCGCTGATCGCCGGATCGGACACGAACCGCAAGAGTTCGGCGAGCACGGTACGTTCTACCGGGACGCCCGAGTAAGGTTACGCGTTGGCAAGCTCCTCGGTGACGATTTGCCGGACGACGTTGCCGTCGGCCAGGCCCTTGAGTTGCGGCATGACGACCTTCATCGCGGCCCCTTGGTTGCGGCTTTCGGCCGGGATGTCGCCGATCGCCTTACGGACGATCGCGCGAACCTCGTCGGCCGACTTCTGGGCCGGTAAGTACTGCTGCAGGATGTCGCGTTCGCGGGTCTCTTTTTCGACGAGTTCGGTGCGACCGGCCTTGGTGAACTCACCGATCGAGTCGTTCCGCTGCTTGACCAGCTTCTGCACGATCGCCAGTTGCTCATCGTCGGTCGGGTCGTGGCCGGCTTCGACGCGCTTGTACGTGAACGCCGACAGCGCGCTGCGCAGCGTGTCCAGGCGCACCTGGTCGCGCGCCTTCATCGCCTCTTTGAGATCTGCGGAAATCTGGTCTTTTACGCTCAACGTCTATGGTCCTAAATCAGGAAGGCGCCTCGAGGAGACGCCTTCGGGGGTTGTCAGGCCCGGCGTTTCCGGGCGGCGGCGGACTTCTTTTTGCGGCGGACGCTCGGTTTTTCGTAGTGCTCGTGCTTGCGTGCTTCGGCGAGGACGCCGGCCTTCTGCGTCGCCTTCTTGAAACGGCGCAGCGCGCTCTCGATCGTCTCTCCCGGTGCAATGCGTACTTCCACGAACAACCCTCCCTTCGCCCGGCGCAAGCGCCGTCACTGAGCCACCTTAATGGCCCGACTAGCAATGCTACCAGGGAAGGCACCCCAGGTCAAACTGTCGTCAGGCTCAGGGTCAGCCGGGCGGCCAGCCCATGGGGCGGCCCGCCAGGACGTGGGCGTGGAGGTGGAACACGCTCTGACCGGCGTCCGGGCCCTCGTTCACCACTACGCGGTAGCCGCCGGGCCCGAAACGCGTGCCGATCTCGGCGGCCGCGGCGAGCAACCGGGCCGCGGCCGCGGGGTTGCCCTGCCGCGCGAACTCCGAGAGATGCTCGGCATGGACGGTCGGAATCACCAGCACGTGCGTCGGCGCTTGCGGGTTGAGGTCGTGGAACGCGACGACGTGCTCGTCGCGCAGCACTTCCTTGGCCACGATGTCCCGGCGCACGATCTTGCAGAACAAACAGTCTTGGTGCATCACGTCCCCGTCGTCATCAACTCGAAGTGATATTCGGTGTCGGGGCTCGGCACAAAGCCGTGCACCGACGTGCGCAGTGCCAGCGGCACCGGCGTGTGCAGGAGCGGAATCGCCGGCACCTGGTCGTGCACGAGCTGCGCCGCCTGCCGGTAGATCGCGCGCCGTTGCGTATCGTTCACGGAGCGCTGGCCCGCCAGCATCAACCGGTGAAACACCGGATCGCGCCAGAACGAGTAGTTCTGTGCGAACGGTTTCACCGCCGAATCCTGGTCGAGCAACGGGTAGTAGAAGTTATCGGGATCGCCGTTGTCGCCGCTCCAGCCGATCAGACACATCGGATGTTCGCCGTTCTGAATCTTGGCCAGGAACACCCCGAACTCGAGCGGCTCGAGCGTGACGTCGATCCCGGCCTGCTTGAGGTCGGCCTGGATCGCTTCGGCCAACCGCTGCGGATCGGGCATGTACGGGCGCGGCGTCGTCGGTAGATACAGCGTGGTCGCGAAGCCGTGCGGAAATCCGGCCTGCGCGAGCAGCCGCTTCGCGACGGCGACGTCGTGCGGCCAGATCTTCACGTGCGGGTTCTCGCCCAGCATTCCGGGCGGCGTCCAGTTGTTGCCGGGGACCGTCCCCGGTCCGTACAGCGCCCGAATGATCGCCGGAATGTCGATCGCTTCCGCGACCGCGCGCCGCACGAGCAGGTTGTCGAACGGCTTCTTCTCCATGTTCATCGCCAGGTAGGCCAGGTTGTTCGAGGGCTGGCGCACGATCGTGACGCCGCGCTGCGCGCCGAGCATCGCCGCGTCGTCGGAGCCGACATCGGTGAGCATCTGCAGCTCGCCCTTCTCGATCGAGAGAACGCTGGTCGCCTGATCGGGGATGTCACGAATCACCACGGTTCGGATCGCCGCCCGCGGTCCGGAACCCGTGTAGGCCGGGTTCGCATCGAGCGTGATGTGATCGTCGCGCACCCACTCGCGCAACACGTACGGCCCGCTGCCGATCGGGTGCTGCTCGAACGCGAACGGATCGCGCTTGATCGCTGCGGGCGAACCGATCAGGAACGACTGCATCGCCAGGTTGCGCAAGAACGTCCCCGACGGCTGCGCGAGCACGAACGTCACCCGCAACGGCGCGTCGACGATCACGTCGCGCAGCACCCCCGGGTTCTTCGGATCGTCGGAGAACCCGCCGAACTCCGAAACCCAATAGGCATATGAGAACGCGGCGTGATACGGGTCGTGCTGCAGCCGCCAGCGGTCGAAGTCGAACTTGACGGCGGCCGCGTCGACCGGCGTGCCGTCGGAGAACCGCATGCCCGGACGCAGCCGGAAGGTCCAGCGCGTGCCGTCCGGGCTCACCGACCACGATTGCGCCAGCGCGCCGGTGACGTCGAACGTGCCGGGCTTGAACCGCACCAGTCCCTCGAGGATCTCGGAGTCGACGTTGAGCGACTGCCCGTCGGTGGCGTGCGAGGGATCGAGGTTGATCGCGTCCTTGACGCGCGCCATCACCAGCTCTTGCCCACCGGTCGCGTCGAGGTTCCCGCAGCCGCTCAGCACGAGCGCGAGCAGCAATGCGCCCACGAGCGCCTGCGACTTCAATGCGCGTGGATCGTGAACGACCACGTGCGCGTCTGCTGGTTGCCGGCCTGATCGGCGACGCGCACCTGCACGGTGACGTTCCCGTCGCCGAGCGCGCCGACGGGGCTGTAGGTGATGAACTGGCCGGTGCGCGTCGACGACGGCGTGACGTCGAGCCCGTTCACGCTGATCGTCGCGCTCGCGGGGTTGACCGCCACCCCGGTCGGGGTGCGGAACGTGGCGTAGATCGAGGGCCGGTCGTTGTTCACGTTCTGGCCGTTGAGCGGGGCGATGTCGACGATCTGCGGCGGCGTGCTCGATACCGCCAGAAGCGTCGGCGCTTCAGCTCGCGGCGCATCGGTCCCGCCGGCGGACAGGTGCGCGTAGACCGTGGTCTCACCGAAGTTGACGTTGGCGGGGATCGTGTAGTGCGCGGTGTAGACGCCGGGCTGCGTTTCGTTCAGCGGCAAGCCCACGAAGTACGTGCCGATGTCGAAGGTCGCGCGGCCGCCGGGCGTACCGTGCAGCACGAGGTTGAACGATTCGCCGGCCCGCAGCGCCGGCGGTGCGTCGATGGTGAACGACGCGATCGCGACCGGCCCGGCCGGCGCCGACGTCGGCGCAACCGCGCGCGAGACGATGATCTGGCGCTTCTCGTAGGTGTCCGGGTTGAGGCGCACGACCACGGCGTCGCCGACCTTCAGATCGCCGAGCGTCGCCGATTCGGCGTTGAGCGTCATCGTCGTCGACTTGTCGGGGATCACGATGAACCCGGTGTTGAGCACGAACTCGTTCGGGGAGACGGCGGCGATCGTGCCGATGCGCGACGCGTAGCGCACGACGACCGATGCGACGTGGCCGTCGCGGCGCACGATGACGCTCACGGCGTCGCCGACGTGCACGTCGGTCAGGGCGCCCGGCGTGCTGGTCCGCGCGACCACGTCCTGTAACTCGATCGACGCGTCCGAGGTGATGGCGACGGTGCGCACGTCGGGGCCCTGTTCCACGGTGAGCGACTCGGGTGCCGAGTTGAGATCGACCGCGCTGACGCTGCCGATGATCTGCGCCGTTCCGTCGGCGGCCTGCTGTTCGAGCGCCGGGTTGCGGCCGACGAGCGACGAGGTCACCTCGACGCGGTTGGCGTGCGGGTTGAACGTCGCTTGGGCGCCGAGCGAGGCGGCGACGAACCGCAGCGGCACGTAGGTGGCGCCGTCGATCGTCATCGCGGGTACCGTCATCGTCACCGGGCGGCCGTCGATCGTGGCGTTCGCACTGCCGATGGTCAACACGATGCGCTTGCCGGGCGCGCTCGCCGTGATCGCCTTGCCGCTGCGCGAGACGCCGATGCCGAGCGCGCTGTAGATGCGCACGACCGGAACGACCAGCCGTCCGCCGCCCTTCCCGACGATGCGCGGCGAGGCGCCGGGCGGCAGCACTTCGCCGTTGACCGCGATCGCGATCGACCGTTGCAGGCGGACCGGCTTGTGGTGCGCCGCCGCAGCTGTGGGCTTGGCCGCAAAAACCGGCGACGGCAGCCCGCACACCAGCACGACCGCCGCCAGCACGGCTCCGACGTTACGTCCGGCTCGACCCATCAACGACCTCGCGATACACCGCGGCCGTAGCGGCCGCAAACCGGTCCCAAGTATACGCGCGCAACGCGGCATGCCCCTCGGCGGCACGGCGCCGGTACGGCGCGGGGTTGGCGGCCAGGTCGGTCAGCAGCGCGCGCAGCGCCAGCGTGTCGTGCGGGGCGAAGGTCGCCGCATACGGCGCGACGATCGCGGGCACGGCGGTGGTACTCGCAATGACCGGCGTGCCGGCAACCGCCGCCTCGAGCATCGGCAACCCGAAGCCTTCGGCCAACGCGGGATGCACGTAGGCCGTCGCCGCGCGATAGCCGGCGACCAGATGCGCGTCGGTCAACGTTCCCGCATAGCGCAGCTCGCTGCCCGGCCGGCGATAGCGTTCCAACGCCGCGGCATCGGGCGCGCCCGTGATGACGAGGTCGAGCTCGACCGCCGGCGGCAGACCGGCCCAGGCTTCGTAGAGGACGTCGAGGTTCTTGTGCGGCCGATGGTTGCCGGCGTACATGATGTACGGCCGTCGCGGCGCGCGAGCTTCGGCCGGCGCGAAGAGCCCCGGGTCGTAACCCAGCGGAACGACGCGGCAACGCGTGCGTTCGACGCCCAGCAGCTCGACGCACGCGTCGGCAGTGCGCTCGTCGCTCATCAGCAGCAACTCGGCGCCGCGCAACATCGGCTTCACCGCGACGGCGTAGAACGCCGCGGCCGCGAAACCGAAGAACTGCGGATACTGCAAGTGGATGAGATCGTGCACCATCGCGACGTACGGACGGCGCCGGCGCACCGGCGCGAAGATCGTCGGGTAATGGGTGAGCGCCGGCGCCAGCCGGTCGATCTCCGCCGGTAGCCGCAGCTGTTCGTCGAGGCCGAAGTTCAAGCCGTGCCCCACGGCGTGCAGCTCGATGTCGGGAGCGACGCGCGGCAGCCCGTCGAGCAGCGCGCGAACGTAGGTGCGCACGCCGGCCGACATGCGCGGCGTGATGCGCGCGTCGAGCGCGACGGAGATCACCCGGCGATCTCACGATAGACGGCGGCGGTGAGACGGGCGGTTCGTTCCCACGTCAACTCGCTCGTGGCTACGCGCGCCGCGTCGGCGGCGGCCCGGGCCGCCTCGCGATCGTCGAGCACTTCGGCGAGCGCCGCCCGCCATGCGGCGACGTCCTCGGCCTCGACCAGCACGGCATGCGCGGCGAGCACGCGCGGCATCGCCGCGCGCGACGCGACGACCCGCGCACCGTTGCGCATCGCCTCGAGCAGGGGTAACCCGAAGCCTTCGCGCAGCGCCGGATGCGCGTAGGCCGCGGCGCCGGCGTACCAACTCCGTAACTCCGCATCACTGCGCTCGCCGAGAAACACGATCTCACCCGGACCGGCGTGCGCGCTGCGCAGCGCCGGATCGTCTGCGCCGCTGAGCACGAGGTCGACGGGATGTTCGCGCGGCAACCCCGACCACGCCGCCAGCAGCGTGCCGAGATTCTTGTGCGGCCGGCGGTTGCCGACGTAGAGCACGTACGGCCGGGGATGAGCGGCCGGCACCGGCGCGGCGGGCGGATCGTCGTAACCCAGCGCAATCACGCGCACGCGCCGCGCGTCGACGCCGAGGAAGCGCTCGAGGTCGTCGACCGTCGCCTCGTCGTCGGTGATCACGGCGCGGGCGCCGCGCACGACCGGCGCGACCAAAGCGCGCACGTACGGCGGCACGCGGCGCTTGACGAACTGCGGAAAATGCAAGTCGATGAGGTCGTGCACGGTAACGACGTACGGGCACGGCACGAAGCGCGGCACGAACAGCGTCGGGAAGTGCGCGACGTCGGCGTGCGCGCGCGCGATCGCAAGCGGCAAACCCACCTGTTCGGCCAGATCGAAGTTGTCGCCGCCGCCGACCGGGATGAGGTTCACGTCGGGCGCTACGCCGGGCAACCACTCGCGCAGCTTGCGCGAGTAGTTCAGCACACCGGCCGACATGTGCGAGGTTTCGCGCGCGTCGAAGGCGAGCCGGATCATGACCGCGCGGTCAGGGCGCGCCATTGAACGGCGAGCGGGTAGAGTGCCGAGTACCACGCGACGAACACGCCGCGCCAGCCATCGCGCCAGGCGGCGTAGCGCGTCCACAGCCACGCGAAGCGCAGCGGCAATTCCACCATCGCTACCGCGCACGCCAGCCGCGAGCCCGGTAACGCCGCCGCCTCGATCGCGGTGTAGCGCGCGAAGCGCTCGCGATACGACGCCACCGTCGGATACGAATCGTGCACGATCATACCGGGCAGATCGGCCAGCGTCCCGTCGACGATCCAGCGTTCGTGCAAATCCGCGCCGCCGCCCACGCTATGCGCCACGACGCGCGCGCGGTCGACGCGAAAGCAGCGCACCAAGCGTTCCGCCGACCAGCCGGCAGCGCGCACCGCACGGCCCGCCAGCATCGTCACGCGCCGCACGCGAAAGCCGTCGGCGCGCGAGAGGTCGCCGCCCAGCGCCGCCATCAACTCGTCGCTTAGCAACTCGTCGGCGTCGAGCATGAACGCATACGGCGTCGTGACCCGGCCGAGCGCATAGCGGCGCGCGTCGACGTAACCCGTCCAGGCGCGGACCTCGACCCGCGCGCCGCAAGCGCGCGCCACCTCTGCCGTGGCATCGGACGACTCCGCATCCAGCACGTACACCGCCGTGCCGGCCGGCACGCGCGCCAGCGTTTGCGCCAAACGCGGCGCTTCGTTCTTCGTCAGGACGACGACGGTGAGTTGACCCTGGGTCAGCGACGTACGAGCGCGCCGGTCCCGGCGCTCTCGCTCCCCGCCGCCGCGTGTTCGAGCGCCGCGGCGATGAAGTCCCGATAGAGCGGGGACGGCCGGTTGGGCCGCGATTTGTACTCCGGATGGGCCTGCGTGCCGACGAACCAGGGGTGCAGGCTCTGCGGCAGCTCGATCACCTCGACGAGCGTCGTGCGCCCGGTCGTGTGATGGCCGGAAAAACGCATGCGGTGCTCTTCGAAGAGCGCTTTGTAGCGGTCGTTGAACTCGTAACGGTGGCGGTGGCGCTCGCTGATCTGCAGCTCGCCGTAGGCTTTTGCCGCGAGCGAGTCCGGTTCGAGCGTACAGTCGTACGCGCCCAGCCGCATCGTCCCGCCCTTGAGGTCGATGTTGCGCTGGTCGGGCAGAAAGTCGATGACGGCGTTGGTCGTCGTCTCGCTGACCTCGCTGGTATTCGCGTCGGCGAGCCCGCAGACGTTGCGCGCGAACTCGACGCAGGCCAGCTGCATCCCAAAACAAATGCCCAGGAACGGAATCTTGCGCTCGCGGGCATATTGGATCGCCAGCAGTTTGCCGTGCACGCCGCGCGCGCCGAAGCCCGGCGCGACGAGCATGCCGTGCACGCCTTCCAGCCCGCCCAACCCTTCGTTCTCGATGCGCTCGCTGTCGACGCGCACCACCTCGACCGCGGCATCGTGGAAGATGCCGGCGTGGTTGATCGCCTCGCTGATCGAGATGTAGGCGTCCTTGAGCTCGACGTACTTCCCGACCAGCGCGATCTTCACGCGCAGCTTCGGGTTCTCGATGCGCTCGACGATCTTCGCCCACTCCTCGAGCTCGGGAGCGTGTGGAACGTCGAGCCGGAGCTTGCGAATCGCGATCTCGGCCAGGCCCTCGGCTTCGAGGTTGAGCGGAACGCGATAGATCGTGGCCGCGTCGCCGTTCTGCACGACGTTCTGCGGCGCGACGTCGCAAAAGAGCGCGATCTTCTCCTTCAGCTCCATCGGAATCGGGCGCGACATCCCGGTGCGCACGACGATCGCGTCGGGCGTGATCCCGATCGAGCGCAGCTCGCGCACGCTGTGCTGCGTGGGTTTGGTCTTCAGCTCGTCGGCCGCGCCCAGATGCGGCAGCAGCGTGAGATGGGCGAACATCACGTTCTCGTCGCCGACGATGTGGCGCACCTGACGGATCGCTTCGAGGAACGGCAGCGACTCGATGTCGCCGACCGTTCCGCCGACCTCCACGATGCACACGTCGGCGCCGCTGTTCTGCGCCGTGCGTGTGATGTGCGCTTTGATTTCGTTCGTGATGTGCGGAACCACCTGAACGGTCGCACCCAAATAATCGCCGCGGCGTTCTTTTTCGATCACCGACTTGTAGATCTGGCCGGTCGTCACGTTGTTGTCGCGACTGAGCGGTTCGTCGATGAAGCGCTCGTAGTGACCGAGATCGAGATCGGTCTCGGCGCCGTCGTCGGTGACGAACACCTCGCCGTGCTGATACGGGTTCATCGTCCCGGCATCGACGTTGATGTAGGGGTCCAGCTTCTGGATCGAGACGCTGATCCCGCGGCTTTTCAGGAGGCGGCCGAGCGATGCGGCAGTTATCCCTTTTCCAAGCGAACTCACGACGCCGCCGGTGAAGAAGATAAACTTCGCCATGAGGGATTGCTTCGCTTCGCCGACCTACGGAGTTCGGCCTCCGGCGCCGAGCGCACACTCAAGAAAACGCGGCAAACCCGCATAATCGGCGCCGATCTCCACGTGCGCGTGGGGAAACGCGCCGGCCACCAGCGCCGCCAGCGGCTCGATCGTCCCGGGCGCCGCCTCCAGCACCACCACCGCGTCCGGCGCGAGCAGCGCCGGCAACTGCGGGATCAGCCGGCGATAGAGCATCAGGCCGTCGGCGCCGCCGTCGAGCGCGAGCAGCGGCTCGCACGCGACCGGATCGGGCGCCGCCGGGATGGCGGCGGTCGGCACGTAGGGCAGGTTCGCAACGAGCGCGTCGAACGGCGCGAAACGCGCCAGCGGCTGCGCGAGATCGCCGTGCAGGAACGTGCACGATTGAAAGACGTTGTTGCGCGCCGCGTTGCCGCGCGCGAGTTCGATCGCGCCGCGCGAAATATCGGTGCCGAAGACCCACGCGTCGGGCAATTCGGCGGCCAGCGCGATCGCGATCGCACCGCTGCCCGTGCCGACGTCGGCGATGCGCCCGGCCGTCTTCCCGCTCGCTCGCAGGGCAGCGAGCACCGCTTCGACGGCGTGTTCGGTTTCCGGGCGCGGCACCAGCACGCGCTCGTCGACCGCAAACGTGCGCCCGAAGAACCCCGCCGTGCCGGTGATATAGGCGATGGGCGTGCCGCGCAGCCGTCGCTCGACGGCCTGCACGAAGGCCGCGTCTTGCTCCGCCGTCAGGCGGCGCGCATCGTCGGCGATGAAGCTCTCGCGCTTCGCGCCGGTGACGTGTTCGAGCAGCAGCAGCGCGTCCAGCCGGCCCGTTCCGCCGACGGCGTCGAGGCGCCGGCCGGTCTCACGCAGCGCCTCGGCGACGGTCATGCGGCCGACGTCGCTCCGGCCAGCAGACGCGCCCGCTCGTCGGTTTGCAGCTCGGTCACGAGCCGGTCCATGTCGCCGTCGAGGATCGCCTTGATGTTCTGGAAATTTTGGTTGATGCGGTGATCGGTGATGCGGTCCTGCGGGTAGTTGTAGGTGCGTATTTTCTCGCTGCGGTCACCGGTGCCGACCTGGCTGCGGCGCAGCGACCCGACCGCTTCTTCCGCCTCGCGCCGTTTGCGGTCGGCCAACTGCGCGCGCAGCATGTCCATCGCGCGCGCGCGGTTCTGCAATTGCGAACGCTCTTCCGAACACGACACGATGATGCCCGAGGGCACGTGGGTGATGCGGATCGCCGATTCGGTCTTGTTGACGTGCTGGCCGCCCGCGCCCGACGACTTGAAGGTGTCGATCTCGAGATCTTTGGGGTTGATCTGCACCTCGGCGTCGTCCTCATCGACCTCCGGCAGCACCGCCACGGTCGCGGTCGACGTGTGGACCCGGCCGGCGGACTCCGTCACCGGAACGCGCTGCACGCGATGGACGCCGCTCTCGTACTTGAAGAACCGGTACGGCTCGCCGCCCTTGACCGCAATCACCACTTCCTTGTAGCCGCCGGCCTCGTTCTCGCTCTCGGACAGCAGCTCGACCCGCATCTTGCGGCTTTCGGCGAAACGCGTGTACATACGCAACAGGTCGCCGGCGAAGATGCCCGCTTCGTCGCCGCCCGCACCGGCGCGCACCTCGATGAAGACGTCCTTGCCGTCGTTGGGGTCGCGCGGCAGCATCAGCTCTTGCAAGCGCTCTTCGAGCGGCTTGCGCCGGGCGCGCAGGCTCTCCAGCTCTTCCCGCGCCATCGCGGCCAGCTCGGGATCGCTCTCGTCGGTTGCCAGCGCCTCGTTGGCGGCGATCTCGCGCAGCAGATCGCGCACCGCGCGATACGCTCCGACCGTTTCCTCGATCTGCGAGCGCTCCTTCATCAACGCCGTAAAGCGCGTCTGATCGAACGTGCCGCCGGGATTGGCCAGCGCCGCTTCGATTTCATCGAATCGTTGGGAGAGCGTCTCTAACCGGTCGGTGTACTGCATGTTCGCTAACTGTAACCAAAACAAAAGCGAGCCGGGGTGCGGCTCGCTTGTGAGGGTTTGCCTGGGTCGCTAAGCGCTGGCGGCGGCCGTCTCGTCGGCGGCTTTCTTGGCCTTGCGAGCTTTCGCTTCTGCTTGCTTGACTTGGGCTTGGGCGACCCGCTGGTTGAACTTGTCGACGCGGCCGGCGGTGTCGAGGAACTTCTGCTGCCCCGTATAGAGCGGATGGCAGTGCGAGCAGACCTCGACGTTGATTTGGGGTAGGGTAGAACCCGTGGTGAACTGAGCGCCGCAGGCACACGTTACCTTGGCGTCCGTAAACCACTTGGGATGGATCTTCGATTTCACAGCCTTCCGATTATATCATCGGTGGCAAGGGGGTCCGGTCCGGGTGGCCTAACCATCTGCGGTTCGCCGGCGGCAAGAGCGGCGACGCAACGTGCTCCGGAGAAACAACCTAGGTGAATTTCAGTCGTCTCCACGTCGTCATCGTTTTGGTAGCCCTCCTCGCAATCGCGATGTCCCCGGCAGGGCGGGCGCAGATCGCGCCCCCCGGGGGCGTCCCGGCGGACAACAGCAACAACCCCACGCCGGTGCCGTCGTCGCCGCCGTCCCCGCAGCGCGGCCGGCGCAGGCCCAACCCGAACGCCAGCGGCTCGCCCAACCCCAAGGCATCGCCGTCCGAGACGCCGGAGCCGCCGCAGTTCAATACCCTCGACGGCGTGTGGGAGATCGAGTTGCAGCCGCTCGGACAGCGCTTGGCCACCTACTCTCACGTCGACATCGCTGCGACCGGCGCGAACCTGACCGGTTACTACCAGACGGCCGGCTCTAAAGGGCCCAAATATCCGATGACCGGTTCGTTCGACGGACGCTTGATCTCGATGACGGTCACGATGCCGACGGGGAATGCGACGTTCAACGGTTACGTCGAGACGTTCGCCGACATGGTCGGCGTCTACAAGAAGAACGACGCCGATCCGGGCACGGCATTTACGGCGGAGCATCGCAAGAAAGTCAAGGAACGCTCGTGATAGGTGCGTTCCTCGACTTCACTCCGCTGCGCTGCGTGACGCTGCGGTACGCACGACCACTTCGATGATCGTTGCGACAGATCAAGCCCTGCGGGAGTTGCTGGAGCGGTCGAAAACCGTTGCGGTGGTGGGCGCCTCGGCGAACGCCGCCCGGCCGAGTAAAGGCGTGTTCGACGCGCTGGTGCAGGACGGCCGGTTCGCGCCGGCGCCGATCAATCCGACGCTGACCGATATCGACGGCATACCGGCCTTCCCGACACTCGAAGCATATGCGGCGGCGCACGGCGCGCCCGACATCGTCGACGTGTTCCGCAATCCGGCCGATGCGCCGGAGGTGACGCGCGAAGCGATCGCGGCCGGCGCGAAGGCGATCTGGTTCCAGCTCGGCGTCGTCAACGATGCGGCGATCGCCGCCGCCGACGCTGCCGGACTCGACGTCGTCGTCGACCGCTGCATCAAAATCGAGATCGCCCGCCTGCTGTTGTGACGAGCGAGTACCGCGCGCAGGCCGATGCGCTCGACACGCGCATCTTGGCCGCGATCGCGGCGTACCTCGATGGGCGCCATCGGGCGCTCGACGATGCGGCCTTCGACGCACTGGCGTGCGACGTGTTCGCGCACCAATTCCGCTGGAACGCGCCCTACGCCGCCTACGCGCGCAGCCTCGGCGTGAGCGCGAGCGCGCTGCCGCGCACGGCCGCCGAGATCCCCGCCGTACCCGGCGCCGCCTTCAAGGATGCCGCGCTGTGCACGGTCGCGCCCGCCGCGGCGGCAATATGGTTTGAAACCAGCGGCACGACGCAAGCCCGCAGCGGCCGCCACTACCTCGAATCGCCGCGGCTCTACGAAGCCGCGTTGCTCGCCGGTTTCGATCGCGCGATGCTGGCGGACGGCGCGCGGCTCCGTTACGCGATGCTCGTCCCCGATCCGCGCGAACGGCCGCACTCCTCGCTCGGGTACATGCTGGCAACGGTCGCGCGCGAACGGGGTGACGGCGCCGACGGCTGGTACGTGCACGGCGACGCGCTCGACGTCGGGCGTTTGCAGGCCGACGTCGCGCGCGCGCACGCCGACGGCGCCGGGCTGTGCGTCGCGACGACTGCGTTCGCGCTCGTCGCGCTGCTCGACGAACTGGCCGCAACAGGCGCGACGTTGGCGTTGCCGCCGGGTTCGCGCGTGATGGAGACCGGCGGCTTCAAGGGCCGCACCCGCATCGTCGGTCGCGACGAACTCTACGCGCGCGCGGCGGCCGCGTTCGCGATCGACGAGGCCGCGATCGTCGCCGAGTACGGGATGACCGAACTCTCGAGCCAGTATTACGATTCCGCACCGTCGCGCGCGTCGCAGCGGCGCCTGAAAATTCCGCCGCCGTGGCTGCGCCCGATGATCGTCGACACCTTCGGCAAGCCCTTGCCCGACGGCATCGTCGGGGCGATCCGCCACATCGACTGCGCGAACCGTTCGTCGGTCGTGGCGATCGACACCGAAGATCTCGGGGTCATCACGCCCGACGGTCTGCTGCTGCTCGGCCGGGAGGAAGGCGCCGCGCTGCGCGGCTGCTCGTTGGATGCGGAAGATCTCCTGCGCCGATAACACGGCGCTGCGCGCGCAAGGCGCGGCCGCGATCGTGCGCGCGATCGCCGATGCCGCCGCGCGCTGGACCGACGCCGACTTCCCGCCCCGCGTGCGGGCTTCCGCGGCGATCGTGGAGCGGTTGGGCTATTCGCCGCCGGTCGTCGACTACGCGCTCGACCGGCTCTTCGGCGCGATCGACGCCGCCGCGATCACCGCGGCGATCGTCGACGAGCTCGGTTCGCTCGAGATCCTCGACGGTTTCGTCGAGCGCGCCGGACGGCCGGCGGCCTGGGCGCGCGGCGCGAACGCGGTGACGATCGTCTCCAGCGACACGACGATCGGGGTCGCGGTCGTGCCGCTGATCTTCGCGCTGTGCGCGAAGTGCGCGGTGACGGTGAAGGATCGCGCCGACGCGCTGGTTGCGGCATTCACTGAAACGCTGGGCGAAGAATGTCCCGCGCTGAGCGCCGCGACCGACGTGCGCGCGTGGAGCGGCGGCGACGACGGCATCGAAGCGCAGACGCTGGGCGCGGCCGACGTCGTGGTCGCCTTCGGCGGGAGCGATGCGCTGCGGGCGATTCGCGCGCGCTGCGCGAGCGACGCCGGCTTCATTCCCTTCGGCCATCGCGCCAGCGCCGGCTACGTCAGCGCGGCCGCGCTCGCCGGCGACGTCGCGGCGACGGCCGCCGGCATCGCGCGCGACGCGCTGCTCTACGACGGCGACGGCTGTCTCTCGCTGCACGTGCTGTTCGTCGAGCGCGTGTCCGGCGGCGCGCACGAGCGCTTCGCCGAAACGTTGGCCGCAGCGTGCGCCGCCGGCGCAATCGAGTTTCCGCCCGGACCACGCAAGCCGGCGCGCGCGGCGCGTGTCGGCGCGTACGCGGCGGCGGCGGCCGTGCGCGCGGCCAACGGTAGCGGGCGCGTGCTGCGCGCACCGGACGGCGCCTGGACGATCGTGACCGAGCCGCCGCCCGGCGAGCTGCCGCCGTTCGGCGGCGGCGTGATCCCGCTCGTGTTCGTCGACGACGTCGCCGATGCGGCGGCCTACGTACAACGGCATCGCCTGCCGCTGCAGGCCGTCGCCGTCGCGTCCGCCGGCGATGCGGCAGCGGTGGCGCAAGCGCTGGGGGCGGTGCGCATCGCACCGTTCGGGGAGCTGCAAAACCCGCCGCTGGCCGGACATCACGGCGGCCGTCCGCGCATCGCGGACTTCATTCGCTGGGTAGACCGCGCGTGAGCGAACGCTTCGAGCAGATCGACGGGCCCGTGCCGGGTCCGCGCTCGCGCGAGCTGATCGCGTTGGTCGAACGCTATGAGGCGCAAGGCGTCACCTACATCGCCGACGACTACCCGATCGCGTGGGCATCGGCCCACGGCGCACTGGTCACCGACGCCGACGGGAACCGCTATCTCGATCTGACCGGCGCGTTCAGCGTCGCCGCGCTCGGGCACACGCACCCGGCCGTTACGGCGGCGATCGCCGCGCAAGCGCAGCGCATCGCTCACGGCATGGGCGACGTGCACCCGACCGACGTCAAGGCGCGCTTGTTGGCGCGGCTGGCCGCGCTCGCGCCGGGCGACTGTTCGAAAACCTACCTCGGATCGAACGGCGCCGACGCGATCGAGTTCGCGCTCAAAACGGCGTTGTTGGCCACCGGCCGTCCGCGCGTGCTCTCCTACGAAGGCGCCTACCACGGTCTGTCGCTCGGCGCGCTGCCGGTCGGCGGAATCGCGCGTTTTCGCGCGCCGTTTGCTGCCTTGGTCGACGAACGCGCGACGTTCATCCCGTTTCCCGGCGCCGGCGACGGCCTCGCCGGCGCAGTGGACGCGGCGCGCACGGCGCTGGCCGGCGACGCGCGAATCGGCGCGGTCGTGCTCGAGCCGATTCAAGGCCGCGGCGGCGTGATCGTGCCGCCGGCCGGCTTCCTGCGCGGCATCCGCGCGCTGTGCGACGAGTTCCGCTGCGTGATGATCCTCGATGAGATCTACACCGGCTACGGGCGCACCGGAACGATGTTCGCGTGCGAGCGCGAAGGCGTCGTGCCGGACATCCTGTGCGTCGGCAAGGCGATCGCCGGCGGCGTGCCGCTATCGGCCGCCATCGGCCGGCCGGCCGTCGTCGACGCGTGGCCGCGCAGCACCGGCGAGGCGCTGCACACCGCGACGTTCTTGGGCAATCCGCTGGCCTGTGCCGCCGCGCTCGCGGTGCTGGACGAGTTCGAGCGCGCCGGCATCGTCGCCGGGGTGGCGCGCCGCGAGCCGGAACTGCGCGAACGGCTGGCCACGCTGCGCCGGCACGCAACCGTCACCGACGTGCGCGGGATCGGGATGCTGTGGGCCGTCGAGTTTGGTGACGCCGGCGTGGCCAATCGCATCGTGCGCGCGGGACTCCAGCGCGGACTGATCCTGTTGCAATCCGGCGTCGACGGCACCTCGATCACCCTCGCGCCGCCCCTGAACATCGCAGACGATCAACTCGAGCGAGCCCTGAGCTTGCTCGACGTCACCATCGAGGAGACCCCATGACGACCTATCGCGTCGGCATCGTCGGCAGCGGCTTCGGCGGCCGCGTCCATGCCCCGGGCTACACCCTGCACCCGCGCTTCGAACCGGTGGCGATCGCTTCGCCCAACAACGCGCAGAAGATCGCAACCGAACGGAAGATCCCGCACGCCTTCGCCTCGCTCGACGCGATGCTGGACGCGATGGGTTCGGAGATCGACGTCGTCTCGATCGCCTCGCCGCCGTTCGAGCACCACCGCGCCGTGATGACCGCCGTCGCCGCCGGCAAGCACGTGCTGTGTGAGAAACCCGTCGCGACGCGGCTCGCCGAGGCCGAGGAGATGACCGCGGCCGCCGAACGCGCCGGCGTCGCCAACGCGATCACGTTCGAGTACCGCTACGGCTCGGCGCTGCAAGCGCTCAAGGAACTGATCGGCAACGGCCACCTGCCGCAGCTGCGGCTGATCGAGTCGACGCGCTTCGGCACCGAGATGCGCCTCGAAAACGCGCGGCCGCCGTCGTCGTGGTGGTACGACAAGACGAAGGGCGGCGGGCTCGCCAACGCCTTCATGCCGCACATCATCGATCTCGCGCTGTGGCTGGGCGGCCCGGCCCAATCGTCGTGCGGATTCCTGCGCACCGCGAATCCGGTGCGCAACGGACCCGGCGGTTCGACCTATCCGAGCAACGTCTCCGACGGCTGCTACGCGCTGGCCGAGCTCGGCGGGGGCGTCGTCGCGCGGATGACGGTCGACGGCACGCTCTCGATGGACCAGTCGACCGTCGCCGTGCACGCGGAAGGCCGCACCGCCGTCGCCACCGGCGCCGCGCTGACCGACCTCACCCTGTTCGTCGTCGACGGCGACGACTCGAGCGAGTACGAGCTCAAGCCGATGAAATACGCGAAATACGCGAACATCTTCTACAGCATCCCGCACTTCATGGCGCTGCTCGACGACTTCGTGGAGCGCATCGAAACCGGCGGCGGCAATTGCCCCACCTTCGCCGACGGCCTCGCCGCCCAGCGCATCCTCAGCGCGATCGGCTACGAAACTTAGCCCTTGCCGGTTGGCTCCGGGGCGTTGGCGCGGGCGATCATGGCTTGGAGCAGCGTGTTGGCGGCGTTGAACACCTGACTGCTGCGCGGGTCGCGCGAGATGCTGTCGATCGGGCCCTGGCCGAACGAGATTCCCCACGCGGTCAGGATCGTAACGCGCGCACCGCCGTTGTAGGGTAACGCCGGCGTCTGTGCACTCATCCAGGGGCCGATTCTGCGCTGCGAAACGCGCCCGGCAGCGAGCACGGCATCGACTTGCGGGCCAAGGGCGGTGCCCGGCAAAAGCGTGATCGTTTGGCCGGAAGCGCTGATGTAGACGGCCGATTTGTCCGCGTACGCGGCCAACGTATCGCGGCCGGTCGACAAGATCACCTCGACCACGACGCCCTCGAACCGTGCCGCCTCGCTCGGCGTCGGAAACGCGCCAAGTCCACGCAAGGCGGTCCACGCTTCGAGCCGCATCAACGGTTCGACGTGCGGATCCGTCGCGACGCGATGCAGCAGCGACGTCGCATGCGTGTGATCGCCGGCGGCAATCGCCGTCGCCGCAGCGCGCAGTGACGTCCACGGATAGGCGGCCTTCCCTTTCGCGGCATACGCGCCGAGCGGGACCTCACCGTAGAGCGCGTCGCGCTGGGCCGATGCCGGATCGTCGGACGCGCCGGCAACGAACATCGTCGCCGGAACCGCGGCGGCCGCCGCGAGCGCGCCCGCGGCCGTCACCAACAATTGCCGTCGATTCATGCTTGCCTTTCCAGGCGCCGCCAGATCAGACTCAGCGCGGTCATCGTGGCGCGGGTGAGGACATCGGCGCGCGAGCCGGGGAACGTGCCGCGGTGGGTCGTCACGTCGTCCTCGTCGTCGATCAGCGCAAACCACACCAGCCCCGCCGGCTTCTCGGCACTGCCGCCGCCGGGGCCGGCGATGCCGGTCGTCGCCAGCGCGAAGTCGACGTCGAGCGCGATCTTCGCCCCGCGCGCCATCTCGATCGCCGTCTCCTCGCTGACCGCCCCGAATTTCGCCAGCGTCTCGGCACGCACGTCGAGCAGCGATTGCTTCACGCTGTTGTCGTAGGCCACGATGCCGCCGAAGAAGGCCTGCGATGCGCCGGCCGTCGCGACCAGACTGTCGGCAACGCCGCCGCCGGTGACGGACTCCGCCACGCCGATCGTCCGGCCGCGCCGCACCAGCTCGGCGACGATCGCGCCGCCGGGCGTCACGTCGTCGTCGCCGTAGTAGCCGGCGCCGATGCGCTCCCGCAGCGCTTGCGCAACCGGTTCGATCATCGCGTCGGCGGCCGCTTTGGCGTCGGCTTTCGCCATGATCTTCACGTCGACGCGGCCGCCGTGCGCGAGCATCGCGATCTTCGGATTCTCGAGGCTGCGGAACAGGTCTTCGACCCGCCGGTCGAGCTCGGACTCACCGATCCCGATCGTGTGCAAGGTCTTGGTGTAGATCGCGCCGCGCAAGCCGAAGCGCGTGACGAGCCAGGGAATCACCTGATCGGCCAGCATCGGCTTCATCTCGCGCGGCACGCCCGGCATGCAGGCGACGAATTTTCCGTCCGCTCGCGGCGCGATGAAGCCGGGCGCGGTGCCGTTGGGATTCGGCAGCACGTGCGCGCGCGAGGGCAGGATCGCTTGGCGGCGGTTGTTCTCCGTCATCGGCCGGTTGAGCGCGCGGAAGCGTTCCTCGAGCGCGCGCAACGACGGTTCGTGCAATTGCAGCGTATCGCCGACCGCCTGCGCCACCGCGTCCTTGGTGAGGTCGTCGACCGTCGGGCCCAGGCCGCCGGTCGTGATCACGCCGTCGGCGCGTTCCAGCGCGCCGGCCAGCATCAGCGCCAACCGTTCGGCGTTGTCACCCACCGAATGCTTGGCATAGACGTCGACCCCGTGATCGGCCAGCATCCGCGACACGTAGACGGAGTTGGTGTCGACTAGGTCGCCGAGCAGAATTTCCGTACCGATCGTGACGATCTCGACCGACGCCATCAGCGCTGACGCTGCCCTGAGCCTGACGAAGGATCCTCGTCGACGAACCAGGCCGGATACGTCACCTCCACGGCCACCGCGAACCCCTCGGCGGCGGACATCATCGCGGCGCGGCGCGCGTTCGCATCGTCCGCATGCCGCTCGCGCCCGGCCCGGCGCCGGTCGGCCAGCCGCCCCAGAAAGCGCGCGAAGCGCGCGTCGAGCGCCGCCTGCAGGGCAGCGCGGAGAATGCCGCCGACGCGCGGCGAAACGCCGCCGGTCGAGATGGCGATGCGCGCCGGCCCCGCCTTCACGACCGCCTGCATCGCGACGAAACCGTACGCCGGCTGATCGATCGTGCACAGCAAGAAACGGTGCCGGTCGGCCCACTCGCGCAAGCGCGCCGAAAGCCCGGCATCCTGCGGCGTCGAGATCACGAAGAACGCGTCGGCGACGTCCGCTTCGGAGACGAGGCCGGGATCGTGCAGCCACGTCACCTCGCCCCCGGCCTCGCGCAGATCGCGCGCCTTCGCGACCGCTTCGCCGTCGTCGGCCGCACCGACGACGACGCACCGCCGCCCGGCGATGTTGAGTCCGACCGGATAGAACGCCGGGGGCAACGGATCGAGCGGCTGCTCCATCGCGTTCAGTAATCGACGGGACGCAGGTAGAACTCGTTGATCGCGGTCCCCGAAACGAGCGCGGTCGTCGGGAGATGCCGTTTCCAATGCGTGCCCTCGATCCGCCGCCGTACCAGCGTGATCTCACGCGGGTCGAACCCCATCGCCGCGATCTGCGCGTCGTTGTAGCCGCAGAGAATCTGCGCCAGGATGCGGTCGGCGGTCAAGTAGGTGACGCCCATGTCGCCCTCGTCGGTTTGGTTCGCCTCGAGGTCGGCGCTCGGCGGTTTGTCGATCACCTCGACCGGCACGCCCATGTGGCGCGCCAGCGCCCAGACTTGCGTCTTGAATAGATCGCCGATCGGGTTGACCGGCGGCGTGTCGTCGGCGTGCCAGGTGAAGTAGCCCATCAGGCGTTCCGTCTTGTTGCCGGTGCCGATCGGCAGCGCGTTCAAACGCGCCGACTGATCGAACAGCACGAGCATGCGCATGCGCGCCATCACGTTGCCGCGGCGCCGCGGGTCGGCGTCACCGGCCGCGCGCAGATAACCGTCGACGGCATCGGTGATCTCGATCGTGTCGAGGTGGATGCCCAATGCGTCGCCGACCCGCTGCGCGTCGGCCAGCGAATCCGCGCTCGAGCTGCGATAGGGCATGCGAATCGCGTACACGTTCTCGGGACCGAGCGCGCGCGCACACAGGTACGCCACCAGCGCCGAGTCGATGCCGCCGCTGAGGCCCAGCACCGCCTTGGTGATGCGCCGCCGTTCGATCAACTCGTCGCGCAGAAACGCCGTCAGCCAACGTTCCGTGAGCGCCGCGTCGATCTTCAGTGAAGCGTCGATGCGGTTGAGCGGCGCTTCGATCACTCGGTAAGGCGCTTCCGTTTCGGTCATCGGCTGGGCACTTTCGGGAGCGGAAGCGCGGCGTCGTACCAGAGGTCCGGCAGCACGGCCGCGAGGTCGCCCAGCAGCGGCAGCGTCGCGCGCGCCAGATCGACTTCGGCGCCGTCGAGCCGCGCGCGCAGGATCGCGACGCTGAGCTCGTCGAGCGCTTCCAACAGCTCGCCGCGCGGCGAGACGATGCACGAGCTGCCCGACATGCCTTTGCCGCCCTCGAATCCGGTCAGTCCGGCGTAGAGCACGTACACGCCGTGCTCGCTGGCCATCAGGGTCGCGGTCGCGCGCCAGCGCTCCACGCTCTCGAGCATCCCCTTGCCGGCCAGGCCGCGGCCCGGCGAGGCGCTCGGTATGATGATCAAGCGCGCGCCCTTGAGCGCCGCGATCGTCGGCATGATCGAATGCCAGGCGTCCTCGCAAATGAGGATCGCGGCGATGCCGAACGGGGTCGGGAAAACGTCCAAATGCCGTCCGCGCGAGAGGAAGCGCTCCTCGTCGAACACGCCGTACGTGGGCAAGAACATCTTACGGTGGACGTGCACGACCTTCGGCCCGCCGCCGCCGATCGTGGCGTAGAGCGCGCTGTTGTGATACGTGCCTTCGTGGTTCTCGTAGAAGCCGCAGACGATATCGATCGTGGCGGTTCCGCCGGCGGCGCGCCACGTCGCGTCGAGTTTCGCCGCGAACTCCGGTGCCGAAAACGACAACTCGTAGACGGCCCCTTCGAGAAAGTAGCCGGTCATCGCCGCTTCCGGCAACACGACGAGTTGGGGCGGCGGCGCCGGTCCGGCCAGCAGTTGCGCGAACACGCCGCGCAGCGTCGCGAGATTCGCCTCGACGTCGCCTTTGCGCGGTTTGAACTGAACGATCGCGACGTCGAAGGTCATCGCGCGATCGCGAGCGGCCGCTCGGCCACGATCTTCTCGACCAGTTCCTCGGCCGGGTAGGTCCAGATCTCGGCGAGCGTCGGGTGCAGATGCGGGATCGTGACGAAATCGAAAACGGTGGCCCGATAGTGCAGCGCGACGATCATCTCGTGGATGAGGTCCGAGCCGTTGGGGCCGAGGATCGCGGCGCCGAGAATCCGGCCGTCGCTCGGCGCGGCCATCATCTTCACGAAACCTTTGGTCTTACCGACCGAGATCGCTTTGCCGTGATCGTTGAACGGGTAGCTGGCGACGAGGTACGGTGTACCGGCGCGATGCAGCTCCTTCTCCGTTTCTCCGGCGATCGCTACTTGCGGATCGGAAAACACCGTGTGTGTCTTGGACAGGCTGTAATCGGCACGCTCCTGCGTGCCGTGCACGGCGTTGCGCGCGGCGAGCTCGCCCTGTTGGATCGCGATGTGGACCAGCGCGAAGCGCCCGGTCACGTCGCCGACGGCGAAAATGTGCTGCTGCGAAGTGCGTAACGTATCGTCGATCGCGATCCCGGTCATCGCGTGGTAGGTGACGTCGGCGGCTTCGAGGTTCAAGCCCGCTACGGCCGGGACGCGGCCCAGCGCGTAGAATATCTCGTGCGCCGCGACCGTTTTCTCGACCCCATCTTGCGTGTAGTGCACGACCTTGAGGCCGTCTTCACCACGGCTCACGCGCGTGACGCGCGCGTGCGTTTCGACCGCGATGCCCTCGGCGCGGAAATACTCGGTCAGCCCTTCACCGATGTCGGTGTCTTCGTCGGTCAGCAGCTGATTCGAGCGGATGACGATCGTCGTCGGCACGCCGATGCGCGCGTAGAACTGGCCCAGCTCGCTGCCGACGTACCCGCCGCCCAGCACGACCAGCGATTTGGGCGGCGCGGCCAGTTCCAACGCCTCGTCGCTTTCGATGTAGCCGACCTCGGCCAGACCCGGGAACACCGCCGGGGCGATCGTGCTGCCGGTCGCCACAACGAACGCCTTGCCTTCGAGCACGTCGTCGCCGACCCGCAGTTTGTGCGGTGACTCGAACGACGCCTCACCGCGGAACAGCGGAAACGTTTCGATCCCGGCGACCCGGTAATCGGTGAAGCCGCCGATGATCTCGCGCTTGCGCGCCATCACGGCCGCAAAATCGATCGTCGGCTCGCCCGCGTGCACGCCCAGCTCGTCCGCGTGCCGCACCTCGTAGGCGGCGTCACCGGTCGCGATCAGCGTCTTCGAGGGCATGCAGCCGCGCAGGATGCACAGCCCGCCGAGCGGGCCCTGGTCGACCAAAGCGACCGACGCGCCCAGCTCCCGGCCGACCCGGGCTGCGGCGTACCCGCCGGAGCCGGCTCCGACGACGATCAGATCGAATTGGTGGTTCACGTTACTCCTGGGAACCCGCACTCACGCGCGGCGGTGCGGTCTCGCCCCAAGACGATGGACACTCTCGATGAACCGTACGGTTCCGCTGGTGCCCTCGATCAGGATCGAATGCGTGCGCGCCTGATTGCCCATGAAGCGCACGCCGCGTACCAGGTCGCCGTCGGTGATCCCGGTGGCGACGAACACGACGGTTTCACCCTTGCACAGATCGTCCATCGTCAGGACCCGGTCGAGGTCGCCGAAACCCATCCCCTTGGCGCGTTCCGCTTCCTCCGCGCTGCGCGGCTTGAGCCGCCCCATGAAGCCGCCGCCCAGGCACTTGAGCGCCGCGGCCGCCAGCACGCCTTCGGGCGCGCCGCCGATTCCCATCGCGACGTGGATGCCCGTTCCGTCGATGGCCGTCGCGATGGCCGCGTCGACGTCGCCGTCGGAGATCAGCTTGATACGCGCTCCGGCCGCGCGGACCGCGGCGATCAACTCGGCATGCCGTGGGCGGTCCAGGATCACGACCGTGACGTCGTTGATCGGCCGCTCGAGCGCATTGGCGACGGCTTCGAGGTTCTCGGCGACCGGCGCGTCGATGTGCACGTACGGCGCCGCCTTCGGACCGACGGCAAGTTTTTGCATGTACGAGTCGGGCGCGTGCAACAAACCGCCGCGCTCCGAGAGCGCCATGACCGCGATCGAGTTGGGCAAGCCGTTGGCGACGAGGTTTGTTCCCTCGACCGGGTCGACCGCGATGTCGACGGCGAAACCACCGCTGCCGAGTTCCTCGCCGATGAACAGCATCGGCGCTTCGTCGCGTTCGCCCTCGCCGATCACGATGCGACCGTCGATCTCCATCTGGTTGAGGGTGTCGCGCATCGCCTCGACCGCCGCGCCGTCGGCGATGTCGCGTTCGCCGCGGCCCATCCAGCGCGAGGCGGCCAGGGCGGCCGCCTCCGTGACCTTGACGAAGTCCAGCGTGTCGACCGGCGTCCGAG
>Ga0181536_10001278_pt1 | contig 29863 bp, 35 predicted proteins | sample PEATcosm2014_Bin_41_FD_121105 | JGI IMG/M metagenome (GOLD analysis project Ga0181536, IMG submission 121105) | Peatland microbial communities from MTU Mesocosm Facility, Houghton, MI, USA - PEATcosm2014_Bin17_60_metaG | ecosystem: Environmental > Terrestrial > Soil > Wetlands > Peat | place...
CCGGCGAATGGATACGCCACTGCAACGCAGTGATCGGATGTTCATCCGATGCGAGGGAGGCCCATGCATCACTCGGTTGGAGGCGTTTCCGCCGCGGATCGAGATTCCAGAGAGGAGCGGGATCTACGTCCTTGTCGACGATGGTCCGCTTGAAGCTTGGGCATACCAGTTCGTGGCGACCATCGACCACTAGGGCCTGAAGCGGTGGCTCACTCTGGAAGCCGCCACCGTCCCGGCAGCGAGGACAGAAGAAAGAGCCGAAGGACTCTGCGGCCACGGGGCATCTTCCCTTCACCGGGTCAGCGGACTGTAGAAGACCAAACCGTTGCCCTTGTGGTCGTAGACCACGGCACGGCGTTCGTGTGCGTCGTTGTACGGTCCCTTCACGATGCCACCGCCGTTGGCCTCAACAGCCTGCGCGGCGGCGTCGACGTCGGCCGTCTTGATGCCGACGACGACCTGCCCGGGTATGGGGTGATCTACCGCGGTCGCCAACGCGATGGTGATCGACCCACCGTCAAGGGCGGCAAAGTGGGCTCCGTCGCGAAACTTCAGCGGCGTCCCGAGGGTCTCGGTGTAGAACTGGATTGATTCATCTAGGTTGTCGGTTGACAACACAACCATTCGTACGTCATATCCACTCAATGGTGCCTCCTTGGACAGACCAATCCTAGATGAGTGAGCGAATACCGGGCGGTGGCGACTCAGGGCCGGGGGCGATGTAACAACGCTTCTCGATCGGACTCCAAGCCCACCCACCTGGATGGTGCTACATCCCCAGCTGTTCCTTGTCGACGGGTTGACCCGCGGCGGCCCCAGCCCCAAGGCCGCCTTCGAGATGAGCGACGCTCGTATAGCCAAGTTCCTGGAGCGTACGAACGGCCAATGCTGACCGTCCCCCCGCGGCACAATGCAGAATTATGCGCTTGTCAGGAGCGACCTCGTTCGGTAGTACGGACGTGACGGATCCGCGTAGAACTCAAGCATTCCTCTGGGCAGATGGACTGCCCCTGGGATGAAGCCGTTCTGCACGCGCTCCTCACTCTCTCGAAGATCGACGACTACGGTCTGCCCGTCTTTGGCTTCGGTAGCAACCTGGTCAACTGTAAGGTTCTCGATTCCCTGCTTCGCTGCAGAAACCAGTTCTGCGGCCGTCTTTGCGTTCCCCGTCACTCGATCCCCCCTTGCTCCTCGTCCGAGCCATTTCGGCCTGTTCTCCTGCCCGACTGCTAGTGCGTCGTACGCCGCGCCATGCCTGCTTACGGCATCAGGTACGTCCCGGATGGCGGAACCTGCGTGCATTCGATTCCGAATCTGTCCTTGACATTTCCGTGGGGCAATATATCTTGCTATCAAGATACTAGGCCCCAAGAGAGTGGCCACCGAGAGAGAGGCAGACCCATGGCACAGGCAACGCTGCTGGTTCGGCACGAGGTCGAGGACTACACCGCATGGCGCTCGGCGTACGAGAGCGTGGACGGGCTGCGCAAGGAGCACGGCTGCACCGATGCCGAGGTGCTGCTCGACCCGGCCGACAAGCAAGACGTGTTCGTCCTTCACCGGTTCCCCACCCTGGAGCAGGCTCGAGCCTTCGCCGGCAGCAGCGAGCTGCGTGAGGCGATGGGGCGGGCCGGGGTCAAGGGCGCACCCCGGATCGAGATCGCGGTGGAGGCCTGAGCTGAGCCCGTCTCCGAACAGTGGCCGAGGCGGCGCCCGCAAGGGCGCCGCCTCGGCCCAGCCACCCGAGGCGGCGGCATTCGAAAAGGAGTTCCCCGGTGCGTCTTGGCTGGCGGCCCAAGTATTCCGCGAGCTCGAAGTGGTCGGAGGCCAAGCCGAAGCGCTGATCGCGTCGGTGGCTCGTCCCCATGGCCTGTCGCATGCGGCGCTCAACGCCCTAGCCGTCATCGAAGGGAATGGGGCTCCGATGGCCGCCGGTGAAGTCGGCGCTCGCGTGCACATCACCAGCGGAACCATGACCAGTGTGCTCGACACTTTGGAGCGCAACGGGTACATCGAACGCCTCACGGATCCCGACGATCGCCGTCGAGTCCTGGTGGATGTCACTCCTGAAGCCCAAGCGGTGCTCAATCGGTTACTTCCCGAGGTCGTCCAAACCACGACGGCGGTGATGGACGGATTCGACGACAAGGAGCTCTACGACTTCCTGGGCACCCTGGCTCGTGTCCGCGACGCGATCGCAGCAGCTCCCGACGACCTGACACCTCCGGCTCCGCGCCGGATACCACGCAACCTGAGACGTTCATGAAAGGAGCACGAATGAGCACCACGTTGACGCCCCGCCATCGAACTCGAGCTCTTCACCGTGCTCGGTGACGCATCGCTTACCGCTTCGGAAACGACCGTCAAGCTCGATTTGCACGAACGCAGCCATCTCGCTTTCCTGGACGCCTTGGTGCCACTCGGCTTTCTCGACCGCGAGGCGAGTTGGGTGGCGTGAGGACGAGGAGAATGACCCTGGTCGCACGACCGTGGCTCCCGCACAATCCCTGGCATGGACGAGCCACCGGAGCTGCGGCACAACGGACACTGGCGGATGGCCGTCTGGGCCCTCCGCGTGGGGTACGTCGCAGTGGCCGTCGCCATCGCGGGCCTCATCGTGATGTTGTCGGGATCCACGCCGTGGGTCCTGGCTGTCGGGGAGATGATCTGGCTCGCCGCCGCTGCCGTCACGTTGACCGGGTTCTTCTGGGCCCGACACGAGTTGCCCGAGCCGCGTCCCGGGTACTGGCCGATGCGGTTCATGCTCATTCGCGACACCATCCACGCCCGGTCGTCGTCCGCCTAGCGGTCCTGACGGCTCCCGCCACCGCGGCTGAGTCCGCCGACGACCGACCTATATGCCAGTGATGCCGGTAACGCGGCAGCCGAGTGAAACCGTCCGAAAATCACGGCTCGGTAATCCTGAACACTCCGCTCTGGGCGGCACGCTCGGCGCGGACCGGCGGCCGGAACTCTTGTGCCGGCGGGCTCGCCTCTTGAGGTGGTCGGCTTGAGGCCTACCGAAGCCGTGCCCTCCCAAGAGCTCCACCCCTACACTTGAGTTGCAGCCTCCACCAGTTCGGCGAGCGCCCCGGGAACGGCGTCGGCGAGGTCCCAGACCCGCGGCACTAGCTCTGGACAGGTGATCATCCCAATGCCAACCCGGTCCTCTTGGGACAAGACGGTGATGTTGAGTCCTGCCCCGTCGGTGATTGGGCCGAGTGGATAGAGACCCACCAACCGCGCGCCGGCGAGATAGAGGGGAACCGGCGGACCCGGCACGTTCGAGAGGATGAGGTTGTGCACGACAGCGTGACGGTCGGCGACGTGCAAGGTCGAATAGAGCCGAGCACCGAGGCCAATCGCGTTGAACCAGAAGTGCTCAGCCCACCGCAGCAATGTGTCCGCTCCAACCAGCTGCTGGATCTCCTTGGCTCGAACATTCGCGGCGGCGATCACACGGAGACGCTCAAGGGGATCGTTCTCGTCGGTGGCCAAAGTCGAGAACATGACCGACAACTTGGTCGTCCCCTCGCCCCCGACTTGATCGTGAACGGATACCGGTTCAGCGGCGAGCAACGAGTGCTCGGGGAGCTCACCGCGGTCATCGAGGTATCGCCGGAGCGCACCCCCCACGACGGCGGTCACCACATCGTTCACCGTCACTCCGAGCGCGTTCTTGACCGCCTTCACATCAGACAAGGCGATGTCGGTAAAGGCGATCGCCCGACGAGGCGTGATGGTGGCGTTGAACGAGGTGCGTGGCGCGCTGAAAGGAGCCGCCATAGACCCCTCGCTTGTCCTCCGGTGGGCAAGGCGCCACGCAATGGACGTTGCGCGCCAGGCGGTGGCGGGCACCAAAGTGGCGAGCTCCCACGGCTCGGCCAGACGGCTGGCCAGTCCGTGGCCAAAGAGCACCAGCGGGTTTGGTGGCCGGGCGGGTCGCCCCACGTCCAGGTCACCCGGTGCCCTGGTCTCGGTCGGCTCGAGGTCGAAGAGCTGGCCCATCAAGTTGGCCCCCGAAACGCCGTCAATGGTGGCGTGGTGCATCTTCACCACCAGGGCGATGCGATCCCCGCTGAGGCCTTCGACCACAGACATTTCCCACAGGGGGCGGTCCCGGGGGAGCGGGCGGCTGGCGATCTCCCCGACGGTGGCCGCCAGCGCGAGGTCGCCGCCTGGAGCGGGCACGCGCAGGCGGAAGAGATGACGATCGACATCGAGATCTGGATCGTCGATCCAATACGGTCGACTGATGCCCAGTGGGACGGTCGCCAGTTTCCGGCGAGCCGCCGGGACGGCTGGCATCCGATCGATCACCATGGTTCGGATGGTCTCGAAGGCGTAGCCCCCGGGCATGGAGGCGGGGTCGAGGAGAAGGAGCCCGCATACGTGGAGGTGCATGGACGGGGTCTCGCAATAGAGGAACATTGCGTCCAAGCCGCCGAGTTGCTCCACGAAACGAGAATAGAACGCTTCGGCGCCCTGGGAACGTGAGGTCACTCGTGGCCATCGCCAGCGCCCCGGCGAGGACACCCCGTCTGGAAGTCACCAGTTCAGGCGACCGTCAGAGCAGCCCACCGAGGTCGCCGAGGTGGTCTCCAAGGCAAGAGGGGCGCTCGCCAACGCGATCACCGCCGGGTAAGAGCCCTCCGAACAAGAGGCCGAACGCGTGCAACGTGGCGGAGGAGGGCGGTCAGGTATTCGGCGGGCCCGACCGCAAACGGCGGGCGGGAGCGATCCTGAGTGCCTTGGCCCAGTGGCTCATCGCCCTTCCCCGAAAAGGAGCAGGGGATCCCGGTCGCACCGTGTATCCTTCTGGCCCGGCGGAACGTGCCGCTACAGCTGGCCTGGCGCTGAGGTAAGACAACCTCTATTCGCGGCCCTGAGCGATACTGCTCGGACGGGCTGGCCGACCTTGTCCGAGGACCCGAGCGCGACTCTCGGGTAATCCAGGGCGGTTGGCTGGGCGATGTCCATAGGCTTCCGTGTTGCATTCGGGCAGGAGGAGATTGCCACCGTGGCGAGACCGTTGTGGTGGGTGTGGGGTATGTGTTTCGACCTTCGTCGCGGCGTCGAGACGACACGGCGAGTTCCCGTGCCAAAGGGCCGCGAATGGCAGGGTTATGAAGGCTTCATGCGCTGGTCGCTGACTGGCGTGCTTCCTCGATCGAGCGTTGACTCCTCAGACGTCTTTCTCGACGTTGGATCGGGGAAGGGACGAGCCGTCCTCTTCGCGGCCTGTCACTATGCCTTTCGACGAGTCATCGGTGTTGAAGTGTCCGCGAGTCTCCACCGCGTGGCTACCGAGAACGTGCGCCGATATCGGGGGCATCTGGCCCCCATTGAGCTCATCAACGAGGACATCCAGAACTGGAAGATCCCGAACGAGGTAACCGTTCTCTTCCTGTACAACCCATTCTGGGACTCAACCTTCGAGCGCTTCATCGGCAAGGTGCGTCAGAGCCTGGACGAATGTCCGCGGGAGTTCCGGATGATCTATGAGAACCCGCAGGAACATCAGATGGTGATTGACGCCGGGTTCACCCCGATCCGACAGTTTGGCCGCACCCGGATGTACGGAGGTCCCACCTGGGACGATCCCACCTGGGAACGGAATCGAGCTCGATCACCCGCAAAGCGGTAACCAACAGGAGACTGCTCAATCCGGAATGTGCTTCGTGTTGCGCTACCTGGGCCGACGGGATGCGCTCGTCTAGCTCCCGGCGAGGTGCCAGATGTCTCCGCCGGCGTACGGCACGCCCGTGACGTGCCGGCTTCCGGACTTGTCGACGACGGTCAGCGTGGCGGTACCGACCAGGGTCGGCAGGGGCGGGGACAGCGTCGCCGCGCCGTCGCGTCCGGCGATCGCCGCCACGGCGCTCCCACCGTTCGAGAGCTGCAGGCCCGTCCCCGGCGGGGCGCCCGTCACCGTGACGGGGCCGGTGTCGGTCACCCAGAAGTCCTGAAACGTGGCCGTGTACGCGGTCCCCTGGCCCTGGACCTCCAGGTAGGCCTGGAACGGGGGCGGGATGTCGAGGCCCAATCGATCGCTCGAGTAGACCAGACGGTTGCCGAGCCAGACCACGAGGCGGCGACGGCCGTCGGTTCGGATCGTCACCGGCTCACTGCTCGCGGCATCGGCCCGCAGCGGAGACCGCCACAGCACCTCCGTGTCGGCGTCGGCGACCACACCGTGGGCGTAGCCGACGAGCCACTCACCTTCGCCGTGCATCGACAGGGCCGAGACGACCACGTAATTGATCGCCCCGGTGTGCTGGGTGGTGGCCGTCTGCACGGCGAACACGGCCTCACCTCTACCGACGCTAAGGGGCCGACGCGGCCGGGACATCTGCACGTGCCACACCACGCCGGGACCGGCGGCGTGCAGGGTGACGGCAAACCATCCGGCCCACCCCGTGTGCGCCCGGACACCGACCTGGAGTCCTCCTTCGGTCGCCCGGGCCCAACCGACACCGGGAGCCGCCGAGCCGTTGAACCCATAGTGGTCCATCAGCTGGCCCTGTGCCACGGGGTGGTCGAAGGGATCGGCCATCACGAGCCCCGAACGGGTGAGGGAGATGCCGTCGGGAGCGCGCCGCGGCGGGCTCGCCGCCGGCCATGCCGTCAGCACCGTGGCGGCGACGACCATGGCGACGGCGCCGAGGGTGACCTCGACGCGCCAGCGTTGGGCGTAGACGCGCGCCGTCCGTGACCGCTTGAACCGGGGGAGCCGAGACGTCAGACGCTCGCTGGCGCGGCCGCTGCCGTCGAGGCGCGTCCGGGAGCGATCGGGATACGTGCGTCGGTTGACCAGTGCGGGGTCCACGGCGCTAGAAGGTCCGGTAGTAGGCGAGATCGGCGCGAGAGAAGGCCCGGTGGGCACCGAGGAGGGCGATCACGGCGAAGACACCGGCAGCGGCCACCAGGCCGACGGCGGCGGCGGCCGTAGCACCGTCGGACATCGTGGCGCCCGAGGCGACGAACAGGGACGCACAACCGCCACAGGCGGCGGCGAGGGGCCAGGTCGGTGCGGACAGCGAGAAGAGCAGCTGGCAGCACAACAGGCCCAGGCCGAGCAGGACGTAGCCGACCGCGCAGGCGGCCAGGAGTCCTTGGTGACGGGCGAGATCTCCGAGGAGCGGAAGGCTCACGCCGAGCCTGGGCGCACCGAAGACGACGACAAGGCCGGAGACGACGCCGAAGCCGAGCGCCGTGGCCAGCTGTCCACGCCAGTACCGGCGCATCTCCCGGCGGAACCCGCCTATCTCCGCCACCTTCCAGTGCCGCAGCGAGGACGGGAACTGACGGGTGAGCAGGTTCTCGGTGGTGGCCACGGCACGTAACAGGAGGGGGACCAGGACGACGAGTGCCACCCCGCTGGTCAGGGTGAACGACGGGTTGAAGCTGTAGCGGGCCTCGAGCAGGCCACCGCTCACGATCTGCGGCAGGACCACGAGGGCGAAGAACCCCAGGCCGTACCCGGCGTAGGGCACGACCGAGCGCATCACGGCCCTGGCCGAGGGGCGCCACAGCGGGCTCGCCCCCGAGGATGGGACACGCAGGAGCCACCACGCGCTCAACAACCAACACGCCGCCGCCATCGATGCCACCAGCCGCAGTTGCCAGACGATGAGCGCCACTGGGTCGAGGTATGCGCCGGCGTGCTCGACGTGCCAGACCAGTGCCACGGCACCGCTCACCATGATGACGCCCATGGAGAGGAAGGCCCCGCGCATGTAGAAGGAGGCCAGGCCCACCTGGAGCGCGGCGATCGCCAGCCCGGCGGCCAGCCCCAATCGATCCGTGGCCGGCGTGCCACCGCGGGACGCGACACTCCGCAGGAGATAGAAGACCAGGCACGACACGCCGGTGACGACGAAGCCGAGCTCCAGTGTCCACCGTGTGATCCAGACGATCATGCCCTGGTCCCCCAGTCCCCGGTAGAACGAGGCCCGACGTCCGAAGGCCTGGATGAACGGGGCGGTGACGATCAGGGCCAGGGCGGTGGCCAGCGTCACGGCATCGGCCACGCTGGGTATGGCGACGCTCGAAGACCAGAACGACACTCCGGCGACGACCATGGTGAGGATGCTGACGAGCCACGGGGACGAGTACACGAGCCCCCGGGCGAAATCGGCGATGCCGGTCCACCTGCGGGGGTCCTCGGCGGGCCCGGTCTGTGCGGAACTCGCCGGCGACGAATAGATGGACATGAGGCTGAGCACCTTCGCCCCCAGGTCCAGAAGGCCGTCGGCCCCGAGGGCCGAGGCCCGCGTGCTCGTGTACCCGCACGTCTCTAAGACGACGGCCACCTCGAGCGCGTTGAGGGGCGTCGGGCACTGGTCGAGGACGGTACGGGCGGCCATGTGCAGGGCGAGGTCGCCGGTGTCGTCGACGACGGCGCTGGTCATGACATCGCCGTCACCGCGCCGGCGGTGACGGTCGGGTCGGTCGGACCGTGCCCGTCGTCGAGCCACGTGGCTGCGTCCGGTACCGGTGCCGGCACCGAGGGCACGCTCGGGCCTGCGAGCTCGCGGTAGATCGCGTCGTACCCGTCGAGGACGCGCCGCGCCGTGAAAGACGTGAGGGCCCTGTCGCGCAAGTCCGCTCCGACTCGGTGGCGCTCGGCCGGTGGCGCACCGAGCACGGCGATCAGGGCACCGGCCATCGCCTTCGGGTCACCCGGCTCGACCACCAGGGCGACCCCTCGGCACGTCGTCCCTTCCAGTGCTTCGGTGACCCCACCCACCGCGGTGGCGACGACGGCACGACTGGCCAGCATGGCTTCCACGACGGTGTACGGGAAGGCCTCGGAGATGGACGACAGAGCGACCACGTGGCACGCGGCGTACGCCGAGGCCGGGTCGTCGGTGGGTCCGTCGAAGCTCGCCACGTCGGTCAAGCCCAGTTCGGTCACCGCCGTACGACACAGGTTCAAGTACTCGGGCGACGTGCTCGGTCCCCACAGCCGGAGTCGGGCTTCGGGGAGCACGGTGTGCACGTGCGCGAAAGCGCGGATGAGGGTCAAAACGTCTTTGAGGGGGTCGATCCTTCCGACGAAGCCGACCGTTGCCGGGCCCTTGGGCTCAGGCCTCACCTCGATCCGAGCGGGATCGACGCCGTTGTGGATCACCCGGATGCGCTCCGGCTCTACGCCCAGCGCCTGCTCCCAGGCGGCGTTGTAGGCGCACACGGGGGTCAAGACGTCGGCCTCCCGATAGGCGAGCTCGCAGACGGCCCGATAGAAGTTGGCGAAGAGCAGCTTTGTCCCGAGCGGCTCGCCGGAAAGCGCCAGGAGGCGCTCGCGCAGATAGATGCCGTGCTCGGTGAGCACGAGTGGCGTCCCATAGCGGTACTTGGCCACGATCGCCGGCAGGGCGCAGAGGGCGGCGGCCGAGCTGTGCAGGACGTCGCACACCGGGATGGGCACCGTGAGGGGCAGCAGGTAGCGGTAGAGGGTGCGGGCGAACGCCATGGCCGGGGCGAGCCCGGACCGGGAGAGGATGGGGTTGGTCATGAGGCGGTCGAGCAACACCGCCCAGGTGCCGGCGTCGCCGAGGGCCCGGCGTAGGTCGTGCGACTCGGCGAAATGGGCCAAGCCCGACAGAGCGTCGCCGAGGGCCATGGGGTCGGCTTCAGGGGCGGCCAGGCAGACGACCAGGCGCTCCCAGGGAGGAAGGAAGCGGTTGCGCACGACCGACGGTGAGGTCCTCCAGGACCGACGCCAGGCGTCCGGGTGCGGGAGGTACTCCTCGGCCAATTCGAGGCCCCACAGGGGCAGGGGCCGGATGGTGACGTTCGGCGGTGGGCGGTAGGCCAGGCGGTAATGCGGGTTGTCGACCACGGCGCCGATCTCGAACTCGTGCTCGGGCAGGCCGCGCACGAGCATGTCGACCCAGGTGGACACGCCGCCGACGACGAACGGGTAGGTCCCCTCCGTGGCGAGATAGACCCTCACGATTCCGTGTAGCCGAGGGTCTCGCCGATGGCGATCGCCTTGGACAGGCAGGTGTGGGCCAGCGGGAGGTTGCCGGCGTCCAGGAAGCACCGGGCGCCTTCCCGAAAGGCCATGAAGACGCCCTGGGGAATGGTGTCGGACGACTCGGCGATGTCGAGGTATGCCTTGCCTGCCAGCCGCAGCAGCCGGTTGGCGTGGTCGGCGCGGCCCGCGGCCCGAGCCGCCGCCGAGGCGGAGCGATAGGCGATCGCCGCCCGTTGCGGTGAGCCGCTGCGGACGCCCTCGTCGGCTTCGGCCTCGAAGGCGGCCAGGGCCCGGGCGTGGTCTTCTCCACGCGACGCGGCCACGCCGCGTACCCATTGGGCTTCATCGGTGTCGGACCCGGTCGTCGCCGGGATCGGGTGCCCGTCGTGCCCTGCGGGACCGACCTCCACGAGTAGCGCCTGGCCCGGGTTCGTCCCGTAGCGGAGCTCCAGATCGTCGCATCGGACCGCCACGGTGGCCGAGGCCGGGGCGCCCATCTCCGTGAAGAGCTCCCGCAGGAGGGTCTGACTGGCGGTGACGACGGCGAGCAATGTCGGTGCCAAGTCCGAGGCGTAATGATCGGGACTGATCCTGCCGTCGTGGAAGTACGGGACCCCGACGTTGAGCAGGACCCGTTCGCTGGTTTCGCCGACAAGCTCCGGGTTTGCCTGCACTTGGTCCTGGCCCTTCAGGAAGTCGGCCCGATCGCGGATCGCACGAGTGCGTCCATGCCCCACTCCGTCAGCGGAATCGTTCACTTGAATATCGGGTCGTGACGACTCGACCTTGAACGTTGCGTCCGCCGTCCCCCCGGCCACGTCGTGCCTCCTGGCGCGAGACCGCCTCCGCGCTATTGGACGACCACTTCTTCACGGAGAGTGCCGAGAAGTGACTCCGTGTGCCGAAGCGGGTGTGCTCACACCGCCTCGAGGTTCGCCCGGGTGGCCTTCGCCGTTCGTCTTTGGATCACCTGCCTGCGGGGGTCGGTCGCTTCGGCGAGTGGGCAGATTCCCGGCACGGGTCGAGCTCGCCCACCTCGATCAGTCCCGCCTCGGACGCCTCGGGCCCGGTGAGATAGGGGGGACCGCCCACCGCCACGCTCGTGAGCGGGAAGACCCCGAGCCCACCGACCGTCACGCCGTCGCCGACGTGCACCTCGAACTCGAACACCTTCGTCATCTGGTCCCTTCCGTCATCGGTCACGGTCCAGTGTGGTGAGGGGCTGTGACAGTTACAGCACTGTTATTTGTGTCCACCCGCTCGACCATCGCACCGACGGATCCGGTGAGCGCCCCACGACGTCGTCTGTACCCACCGGTAGCGTGATGTCTCGGAGCGCTCGGCGGCGAAGGGGGAGGGACGTTGCTCTTCATCGAGTACGACGTGCACGACGACGGAGCGATCGAGCTGGTCGCCCTCGTCAACGCCGTCGAGGAGGACGGCCAAGACACCGACGGGGCGGCCTGGCTGGCGTGGCGGGCCACCCACGAGGACGGGGGCTGGGGGTGCGTCGGGGTGCCGCCGGGAGACCTCGCGGCTATGGAGTCCACCGAGGACCCCGACGAGCTGGCAGCCATCGTCGAGCGGGTCGTCCTCGCCGACCGGGCGGGCAAGGAAGCGGTGGCGTCGTGAGCACCACCCGGTCGCAGCTGTACCGATTCGCCCGGGACCTGGGCAACATCGAGGCCGTCGAACACGGCTACAAGCGTGGAGGGTTGTCGGGCGGGGCCGAGGGTGCGGCCGAGCGTCAGGTCCGCCGCACCATCTACCGCCAGGGCAACCGGCAGATCAACAAGTTCGTGCGGGCCCTCGGCCTGAGCGGTCGGCGCTGAGACTCCGGTCGGGGCGCGGCGAACGTTCACACCCTCCGCTCGTCGGGTGGTTCTTGACCCGGTCGTTGGTTGACGGGCACCCGGAGAGCGGCCACGACCGTCGGATCACCGCCTGCTCCGATCGAGTGCGCTCAGGCCCGACGCCCGGCGCTGCGCACGTCCCCTGTCCCGTCGACGTCGATCCACGTGCAGGTCACGCAGGCGCCGTGGGCGATCCAGGGGATCCAGAGGACCGCCGGCGGATGGGCGACGGGCCATGCGCCGGGGTCGAGACCGTGGATGCGCTTCCACCGCCGCACCGCCCGTTCCCGGACCTCCCACAGCCCCTCGGTGATGGCGACGGCCGTCGTCTTGTACTTCCAGGCGTCGAAGCCGCTCCGGGGGTGGGTGTACCCGGGAAAGAGCGACCGGTAGTAATCAGCCCACGGTGCGCCGACCAACCAGTACCCGTCGTCGGTGGTCGTCGGCGCTGTCGCCTCGAAACCCTGGTGTCCCTCGTCGGCGAGGGGCGATTCGCTGGCCGGTGTCGCACCACGTCGGGGCGAGCTATGCAGCTTGACCACCACGGGGTCCCGATGGCCGAGGGCCAACACCTGACGCAAGGTGGCCGTAATGAGGCCGGCGATCTCGGTGCTTGAAGGGGAGCGGGTGGGGTAGACGACGGACCAGTTCGGCCGCTTCGGAGGTTCGGGCTCGCTCCACCCGAGGTGCCGGAGCGTGGCATGGGATTCGGGCGCCCAGCGCGAGCCCCCGACGAGGAAGTGGTCGGACGCGGTCTCGGCGACGAGGGAGCCGTCCTCGAAGGCGATGCACTGGACGTAACGCTGGAGGTTGCGGCCGTCCTCGAGGATCAGGATCCAGCGACCCGGGTCGGGGAGCAGCCGTTCCAACAAGGCCGTCAGGCTCGACTCGACCTCCCCCAGGGTGGTGGACCGCTCGTCGCCATCTCGGGGCGCCCTCTTGACGTTCGACGGCGAGATCGAGTGCTGGCGCTGTTCCTCGAGCAGCACTTCGGCGGCGACCAGCCAGGCATCGAGCGCGGCGCGCGTCGGTGTCGGTTCCATGGTTCCTCCTCATCGGTCCTGGCTGGGCCACCGTGCCCGGAGGTCGGTTGGCTGGGGGTCAGCGAGCCAAGGTCTCTCGCCCCATCTGGATGATGACGGCACCAGCATACCGGACGGGTGTTCGCCATTCTCTTCGGCGGAAACCGACACACCTGGGGCGTAGCGTCGACGCCGTGGCTGGTGCGCTCTACAGAAAACTGGCGTCGCAGAAGGGGATCGGGGACGGACCCCGATACGAGCGCGCCGCGACGATCTTCGAGATCGAGCGGGCCTGCGAGACCGTGCTCCAGGAGTTCCGCGTGCGGCCCGGCCTGTGGATCCTCTGGATCGACGTGGACGATGCTGGACGTGCCGCGTGCGGGAAGCACCGGGGACGCCAGCTGCAGTTCGTCTTCTTGGAGGATGGGACGTCGGTCATCGGCGAATGTCGTTCGAACACGCTCCTGGACGAGGAGTACCAACTCACCGCCGAGCAGGAAGTTGCGCTGCGGGCACTCGGATGGCGCGACGAAGCTCAGCCCTGGACGCCGAACTGGCACTTCGAGGCGACGTCGGTCGACGACCTGATGACCCTGGGTCGCATGACGCAGCGAACGCTGCACGAGGTCTTCGGGCTCACCGACCGGGACCGTGCCGTGGCCGGATTCCGGCGGAGATTCACCGGACCGAAGACAGCCTGACTCGATGGGTCAACTCAAGGAATCCGCAATGGAGAGTACGTAGGGATGCTCGCGGTTGGGGTAGACGTTGCCGAGGCGCGGAAGGGGCTCGACCTGGTCGCGCTCGACGCTTCTCGCGGCGTCGTGGATTGCCGGCGGCGGCTAACCGTTGACGACGTGGCTCGCATCGCCCTCCACGAGCTTCAACCCGAGGTGGTCTGTATCGACTCCCCATCCGGTTGGTCCACTTCGGGGCCCAGCCGGCTGGCGGAACGACGACTCGCAGCAGTTGGGATTCAGTCCTTCCGTACGGGTGCTGACCCGGGGAACCATCCCTTCTACGCGTGGATGCGTGTTGGCTTTGAGATCTTCGACGCGCTGCATGACACATATCCGCTCTACCGAGGCGGCCTCGTGAACGGAACGGCCGCCGAGGTCTTCCCCAACGCGTCTGCGGTTCTTCTCGCCGGCCAGCTGCGCTCGGCGGATGAATCGAAGCTCAACTTCCGGAGGCGGGTGCTCGAGGAGCAGGGTGTGCGGACTGATGCGCTGACGACACTGGATCTCATCGACGCCGCCCTCTGTGCCCTCACGGGTTTGATCGGCTTGGCAGGCAATCACTTGGCGATCGGAGACCCCAATGACGGGGTGATCCTCTCGCCGGTACCCGCGCTGCCAGCTCATCGACTGAGAGTGGCTGAACCGTCGCCGCCATTGGCGAAGCGACCCATCACAGCTGGTGGCGAACGGAACGCTCTTCATCCCAGCGGGATGGGTGAGGAAGGTGCGACGACTGAAGGGCATCGTGCCGTGAGTAAGCCTCCACGGCGAACGCTGGGGCGAACGACAGCGGTTGGATATGTGAACCGCAATCGTCAAGCCGTCCTGCGTGCAACCGGCCTTCCCGGAACGGACCATGGGCAGTACGTCTATGTGCTGCGGTGTGGGCGCTGCGAAGAGGAGTACGGAGCGAACGGTTCGGACATCCATCTTCGGCGGTGTCCCGCCTGTGACGGCGGCCGTCCCGGGCTACCGATCAAGTAACCATGGGGGCAGGCTAACGCTGCGGCGGTGGGATATCGGACTCGAACAAGAAGACAACTTCTGTTGTGAGCATGCCAGCCTCTGGGTCGCTGACTCACGCTCCCTGATGCTGCCAGGTGATGGACTCGCGGGCACCAAGGTCGATAAGGGCCAGTCCCTCAGGAGGGTACCCGCCCAGGGCCAACTTCCCGCTGGCCCTGGGCATCCTGGCCGCTGGGACGGTGATGGTCATGGCGATGGGCGGACCCGAGCGCTTGAGTCCACGGGTACCGCCGTGCAGCTGTCGGTCGGTCCCCTCTTCGGCATCGGCACTATCGCCTTGTTGGGGCTGGTCTCACGGGTGGGTACCGGCGTCGGCTTCACAATCGCCCAGCTCAGCCTGGTGGTCAATGTGAGCGTCGGCATACTTGCCTTCAAGGTTCCCAAGCCAGGGTCTCGCGCGGCACGAGTGGCTCTTGCCGGCCTCTTCCTTGCTGGTGTTGGGGGAGTCCTTATCGGCAACCTGCGATGAGAAGTCGCAAGACTTGCGGGTTCTTGCACGGGCGGTTGCTCGCGGTCCCAGGGCGATGCCGCTCGGGTGAGGTCGGGCCGCTTCCCCGACGCCCTGCAACGAATCGGTCTTCCCACCCGGTCAGCCACCGACGTACCATGCTCGCGAAGAACACGCACAGGCCATCGGTGATGGTGAGGGCAATGGAAGACAGACCTTGACTTCGGGCTCATCGGTCGTGGTCGGCCTTGACAATGGTGCCACCTCGAACAACGCGACAGTGCTCAACGACTCTGGGCGCTTCTTGGTGGACAGGCTGGTCGAGAGCCCCAGCCGGGTCCGCGATGGACCGGAGGCGGCGGTCGGAGCGCTCGCCGAAGCCGTCGACCAGGTGCTCGGCCTCACGGGGATGGCGAGGGAATCAGTGCGCGCCGTCGGCCTCGGGACACCAGGCCCGGCCAGCGCGGACGGCGTGATCTCCACGAAGGGCTCGACGAACTTCTCTCAACCTGCCTGGCACGGGTTCGACTTTCGTGGCGTGCTCGAGCATCGCCTCGGCGTTCCCGTCATCTACAACAACGACGGCAACGCCGCCGCGCTCTACGCTCATCACGCGCACTTCGGGCGCGAGGCCGCGCTGCGCTCCTCGGTGTCCGCGATCGTGGGCACAGGCCTGGGGGGTGGGGTGATAGAGGCCGGGCGAGTCATCCGCGGAGCTGTGGGGATGGCCGGCGAACTCGGCCACGTCCACATACCGATGCAAGGACTGCTCGCCGAAGGGCAGCCGCTTCCCGAATGCAAGTGTGGCTTCATCGCCGATGCTGAGAGCGTCGCCTCGCTGACAGGGATTGAGCGAAATCTGCTGCCCTATTGGCTGACGCGCTTCCACGACCACGAACTCGCCAGAGCGGGGCCGATCGGCGAGGCGGCGAAGCTTGTCCGAGACTACGGAGACGCCGATGACCCGCTGGCGCTTGAGATCTTCGGCCAGCAGGCAATGGCGCTCGGGCGACTTTTCACGATCGCGAGCAACTTCATCGATCCGAGCGCCTATTTCGTCGGCGGCGGCGTCGTCGAGGCCTCGTCGACATTCCGCGAGTGGTTCCTCGCAGGGGTCCGCGAGCACACGTTGCTCCGCGAGGAACAACTCGAGGTGACTTCGTTCGCCCTTATTCCCGATCTGGACATGGCAGGCGCCCGAGGGGCCGCGCTCGCGGCCCTTGACTCGCTCGAGGCGCTCTGATCGATACCGGCGGGGGAAGAAGCCGGACCCTCACGTCGCGTCGGACATTCGGCTAAGCAAAGGTGAAAACGGTCGCCCCATGACTTTTGCGATCTTGATTGCCGAGGAGAAGGCCGGGTATTTCGTCCTGTCGCGGCTCGGGGCAAACTGGCGGCTGGAAGGCGCGAATTATCGGATGTTTTTGGACTCGTGGCCCCGCTCCTATATCGCCGGCATTAGCGCGCACCTGCCTGACACATGTGAGCGATACCAGCTTGCATCTGCTGTGGCGCCAGTGGCACTAGGTAGCCGATCGGGTTTGCCCATCTGGATCGGCTGAATCGTCCCAGAGCCCAGGAAGCTCGTCGCTCTACCAGGGAGATGAGGCGCAGGCGCGGCCAGGATTCTGCCGGACAGCATCAGACTGTTATCACCCCCTACTCTGAGCAGCGGTCTGGATGCGAGAAGACGAGGAGGTCACCGTAGGGTGAACGCGATTCGGAAGTTTAACGATTGGTTCGCAGTCAAGTTGACCGCTGGCGTGGGAACGATGTGGTGCGCTTACTTCTTTACGCTGGTCGCACTTAGGGGATTGCCGGGAGCCGTACAGGATGCTTCAAAGACAAATGGCGAATCGTTGGTGCAGTGGTTCGCACAGACGTTTGTTCAGCTAGTTCTGCTTTCGGTCATCATAGTTGGACAGAACTTGCAATCAGCAGAAGCCGAGAAGCGTGCCACCGAGCAGAATGATGAGCTGACGAAGCAACTGAGCAGGCAAGAACGTCACATCAAGAGGCTCGTCCTCGCTCTCGGTCAACAGATCGAAGAGGATGACTAGGCACTTTTCTGGCCACTTTCCTTTGTTGCTCTTGGGAACTCGGTGTCAATCGCAGCTCGTTCTACGGATTGCGGAGGGACGGGACGAGGCGCTTCTCGTCTCGCTGGGCGCCCAGCACCGATTGGAGTTGACTGAGTTCCGTGCTCGCGTCGCCCACCCGGTTGTGGCGCTCCTCGGGGTCCGATGACAGGTTGTGGAGCTCGAAGACGGGTTCTGCGGCAGGACCGGCGAACGGATTTGCCGGTATGCCGTGGGCGGCGTTCCAGTCGTCGAGTCGTTCGTAGTAGTGATTGAGTTTCCACAGCTCCACGAGGGCGGCTCAACCGCGTCGAATGGCTCGCCGGTGAGGATGTTCGTCTGCGTCAGTCCTCGGGTTACCGCGTCCTCGGTCATGAAGTAGATCGGCGCATCAACCACGTCTGGCGCCGATCTGCCAGTCACCACATCGCTCAGGTCCCGTCCGGGAAGTGGACGGGCTTCGGTGTGGTGCGCGGCGACCTCGGCTATTGCGCGTTCTATGTCGATGCCGGCGAGCCCCATCAAGGTGGGGATCAGGTCGACGTGGCTCGTCGGACCGGAGACCCCCCTGGCACCGGCACCACGCCGGGTCCCTTCACGAGCAGTGGCACTCGGGTGGCCTCGTCAAGGCGTTGCACCACTTCTGCTGGAGTCCGCCGTGGGCACCGAGTAGATCACCGTGGTCGGAGGTGAAGACGACGATGGTGTCCTCTGCCATGCCCGATGCCTCTAGTGAATCGAGGATCCGCCCGATGGCCCGGTCAACGAGCTCGTGGAGGTAGTAGTAGAGGCGCCGGTAGGCCATGTCGGCCGGCGCCTCGGCGAGCATTTGGGGGAAGACGATCTTGAACCGCTCCTGGCAGGCGGGACGGCCGGCGAAGGAGTCGGCCTGCGAGGGAGCCTCGGCGATGTCGGGCACCGTCTCGTCGGGCGGGCCGAAGCCGAGCAGTGCCTCGTAGAGCCCGCCGGCGAAGCCGATGTCGTGCGGGTTGACGAACGATGCCACGGCGAGCCACGGGCCGGCACTTGCCGCCCGTGCGAGGTCGGCGAACAGGTCGACCACCTGCTTGGCGAAGACGCCGTCCCGGACGGTGCCAGAATCCGCCTTGGCTGCGCCATGCGGTTCGCGGCCGATCCAACCGGAGAACCCAAACGAATCGAGTCGGTCGGCCCGGCGGTAGGCCTCGACGGCCTTGGCGATCGGCCTGCCGTCGTCATCGGACGCCATCAGTCCCTCGTGGCCACCCGGGATCATGAGACTGGCGTGGCTCACATGCCACTTCCCCCGGTAGTGGGCCTGGTAGCCACCGGCGCGGAACCAATCGCCGAGGGTCGGGACCTCATCGGGGTCGAGCCACGCCATGGCCGGATCGGTGGCCTGGTTGGCGAGGCCGTCGGTCTGGGACACGCCGTGCAGCGACGGATACTGCCCGGTGAAGAGCGTGGCCCGACTGGGCACGCACGCCGTCGAGCCCGCGTAGTGCCGGTGAAACTCGAGGCCGCCGTCCCGGAGGCGCTCCCGAGCGGGCAACTGGGTGCGCCGGAACGCTGCGACCGCTTCGGACTCATAGGGCGGCGGGTAGCGCTCTTCGTCGGTCATGATCAGCAAGACGTTGGCGGAGCTCATGAAGAGAATCTAGGTGAGACCGGTGCTCACCGGATCCCGCAATCCTTGGCGTCGGGCTTGCGATCGGAGCGGAGCGCCATGATGCTGGCGTCGTGCCCGATCCGCTGACCCCAGGAATCCTGCGGACCCCACGCTCGGCGGGCTTCGCCGGTGTGCTGTTCGCCCTGCTCTTCGGTGTGATCGTCTACCTCATCCACCGAGCCGTTCCCGCCAACCCCCATGACGCCGGGACGTGGCTCACCGATCCGTCCAGTAGGAGACGGGTCGATGCGGCGCTTGCCCTGGTTCCGTTCTGCGGGATCTTCTTCCTCTGGTTCATGGGGGCGGTCCGCTCGCGCATCGGAGAGGCCGAGGACCGCTTCTTCTCCACGATGTTCCTGGGCAGCGGATTGCTCTTCGTGGCCATGATGTTCACGACAACGGCGATCATGGCGGCACTCTTAACCCTGGCCGGGGACCACAATGGCCATCCACCAGACAACGTCTGGGAGTTCGGTCGATCGGCGACTTTCACACTGGTCACCACCTATGCGATGCGGATGGCCGCGGTCTTCATGATCGCGGCTTCGACGATTGCGTTGCGCCTCCGGATTCACGCCAAGTACATCGCATGGGCCGGCTATGTCGCAGCCGTGGCTCTCCTCGTTGCGTCCATACCGAACCCTGGCTCGAGCTCGTCTTCCCGCTCTGGGTCCTTCTCGTGAGTCTCGCTCTCCTGGCCCAGTCATACCGTCGGGCGAGGCCAGCCACGGCGTGAGCGGCGTAACAAGCTCAAGATCTAAACCTCGGGGATACGCGTAAAGCAATCACGGAGTTCCCTTCTCGCGCCCCGAGCGACCCCGGTCATTACAGGATGGTCCGAAAAGAACTCCTTGCCGCAGAGATATGACTTGACCGGACACGGATCGACTCCACCCTTTTGCCCGGTGCCATCCGCTGGTCGACGACTTGATCCACACGCCGATATCGTCCAGCCATGACGATCCTGCTCGAGCTCGACCTCACCGAAGAACTGGTCGAGGACGTCGGTTCCCATCCCATCGAACGGATGCTGGCCCGACGACGCCTCGTACTCCGGACGCTCGTCGACCGGCTCGCCGACGCTGCCAAAGACCCCGATGTCGTCGGGTTACTGGCCAAGGTGGGTGCCACCTCGATGTCACTGGCTCAGGCCCAGGAGTTGTCCGACGCCGTGGAGCGATTCCGGGCGAGTGGCAAGGACGCGATCGCTTGGGCCGAGACGTTCGGCGAACTCGGACGAGGGTCGACGGCCTTTGTGCTGGCGACCGGTTTCGGTGAGGTGTGGCTGCAACCTTCGGGCAGTGTGGGCCTGATGGGCGCATCGGCGACCGGCGTGTTCGTGCGCGGCGCCCTTGACCGCGCCCACGTCGAGCCGCTGTTCGCCCAGCGCCACGAGTACAAAAACGCGGCGGACAGCCTTCTGCGCACCGAATTCAGCGAGGCGCATCGCGAGGCGACCGAACGGCTGGCCACGTCGACCTACGAGCAGATTGTCTCCACTGTGGCCGAGCACCGGCGCTTGTCCGAGGACAGGGTGCGTGAACTCATCGATCGCGCCCCCATCTCCGCCATCGAGGCCCACCAGGCCGGGCTCATCGATCACCTCGGGTACCGAGACGCTGTTCGTGCGGCGGTCGATCGCCGCTGGGGCGAGAAGCCGATGCAGCTCTACCTTTCCCGGTATCACCGGCCTTGGGACCGCGTCCGTCGGGCCCGCCACGCCCGGCGGCCGGCCGTCGCGCTCATCGAGGCCAGCGGGGCGATCCGCATGGGCCGGTCCCGGCGGGGCCCGTTCGGGCAGGCAGCGGGTGCAGACACCGTGGCCGCCGCGTTTCGTTCCGCCGTCCGAGACGAACGCACGAGGGCGATCGTGTTTCGGGTCAACAGCCCCGGCGGCTCCTATGTCGCCTCGGACACCATCTGGCACGAGGTGTGTCTCGCCCGGGAGGCCGGCAAGCCCGTCGTGGTCTCGATGGGCGACGTGGCTGGTTCGGGCGGGTACTTCGTGGCCATGGCGGCCGACGTCATCGTGGCGCAGCCGGCGACGCTCACCGGATCGATCGGCGTGTTCGGCGGCAAGCTCCAGGCCAGCGGGCTCCTCGAGCAACTCGGGGTGCGGGTCGAAAGTCTCGCCCGCGGGCGCCAGGCGCTGATGTTCTCGTCGCAGACCGGGTTCAGCGAGGAGGAGTGGGTCAAGCTCAACGAGTGGCTCGATCTCGTCTACGACGATTTCACCGAGAAGGTCGCCGCCGGGCGCTCTATGACTCGCGACGCCGTCCACGAGGTGGCGCGCGGCCGGGTGTGGACGGGGGCCGACGCCGCCGAACGCGGCTTGGTCGACGAGCTGGGCGGACTGCGCCGGGCCGTGGAGATCGCCCGGGAGCGCTCCGGTTTGCCACCCGACGCCCCGCTACGGCCGGCCGTGGCCGTGTCGCCGGTGCGACGTTTGCGCCGCCCTCGAAACAGCGACGACCCGACGGCCTTCGCCCAGGCTCGGGGATGGAATGCGCAGCCCTGGGAGTGGGGAGGTCATGCCCAGCTGGCGGCGGCCCTGGGGCTTCCGGCGGCAGGGCCACTGGTCATGCGCGCCGGGCCGCTTCGATAGCCCGCGCCCGCGCCGAAGGCAGCCGACATTCACCAGTCCAGCGATCCTGGCGGCCACTCTCAAGCGCCCGCTTGACAGCTGTGCGCTGCGGTCGCTGCAGGTGTGGCGCTGTTTCCTGTCCCGTTGCACCCTCGGCGAGAGGGGAGTGGCGAGACGGGCCCGTCAGTCGAGCCGATGCCGAAGGGGATGGTCGGGGGGAACTTCGATCAGACGAAGTTCGATGCCGTGGGGATCCTCGATCCATATTTCGTAAAGGCCCCATGTCATCCGTCCGGCCGGTTTCTTCACCGTGACCCCGGCCTGGCGCAACCGATGTTCCTCGGCGGCCAGGTCGGCCACCTGGAGCCACAGCTTGATGGCGTCTCCCGTTTTATGTGCCGACCCTTGCGTCAGTTCTAAGAACCCGCCACCGAGGAAGAACACGACCCCGGTCACGGCTCCGCCCGAGCCGTACTCCCGGTACACGCTGAGTCCGAGGGTCTCCTCGTAGAAAGCCCTGGACCGGTCAAAGTCCTCCGTAGCGATGATGGTGCGGCTTGACAAGACTTCCATAGGGCCATGCTGTCATCCGGTGCTGGCCCCGTGCCGGCGTTCGCAGTGCCGCTGTCTACCCTCCCTTCGTTTCAGGGATCGGGCCGTCGTCAGTTCTCACCCAACCCGCTGGTCGGTTGGCGCTCCGTTGCCGCTGGCCCCGCGGACCACCCGGTGAAACGATATAGGGCATGCTCGCTGCCTTCTCCATTACCCCGCTCGGCACCGGCGAGTCGGTCGGCGACCTGGTCGCCGAGGCGGTACGAATCGTGCGGGCGAGTGGCCTCCCCAACGAGACAAACGCCATGTTCACCAATATCGAGGGTGAGTGGGACGAGGTCATGGCCGTCATCAAGGCCTGCGTCGACGCGATTGCAAAGGCTGCGCCGCGTGTCTCGGTCGTGGTGAAGTTGGACCACCGCCCGAACGAACCGAGCGGTCGTCTGGTCCGAAAGATGGAGTCGGTGGAACGCAAGCTCATTGACAAGGGCAACGCCCAGGGTTGAGGTCTGGCTTGTCCTACAACTTGTCCTACAAACCTCGCCGTCAGGGGTCGCCGGTCGTCGTCTGTTGTCGTCAACGCCGCCGCTCAGAGCGTGTGGCGTCGTTTGCGGTCGTCCCACTCGGCGGCCTTGAACGGGTTCACACGGCTGAGGTCGAGGGTTCGAGTCCCCCTGCGCCCACCGCTTGAGCAGGGGAGAGAAGAGCACCGGAGCGCGGACGGCGCCGAGGGGCCGCGCAGAGCACCGGGGCCGGGGGCCCGAGGGCCGGGGCCAGCACCGGGGCCAGCCAGCCGAGGAGACGAGCCGAGCGCGGGGCGCAAGGGGAAGGCCCCCTACGGCGAGGCGGTTCTGGGTCTGACGCTCTTGAGCATCGGTCGGGTTGCTGCCTCTCGGTATGACTCCTGGGTCGCACCACTCCCGGCATCATGCGGCATCTACCGGCCACCTCGCGGCGCCCGAATTTGGCACCGGCCGGCCAACTTCGGTGTCTCGCTAATGCTCAAGCCCAATCGCTTGACCCCGACAAGACCCGGCCACACGAGTGGCGCGAAACTACTCCGGTGAGTGAGGTTCAATACGCGCGAGTGCAGGATGGCACTCACGTCGCGTTCCGGGTGCTCGACGCCACTGATGATGCCAACAATGACTTTGTCATGGTCTCGGGTGGCCTCATTCCGATGGAGGTGTTCGAAGGCGACCCCGGGTTCGTGCGACTCCTCCAAGGGCTCCGCTCCCTTGGTCGGACCGTGGTGTTCGACCGCCGTGGCATCGGCCTGTCCGATCCGATTGTCGATTGGGAACGGCCGATTCTCGACCAATGGGCCGACGACCTCTCCGCTGTCGCAGAGGCGTCGGGCGCCCTCGACAGTGTTGTGTTTGCCTGGGATGGTTATGGCGTTGCCTCGCGCTTTGCTGCCATGAACCCCGGCCGATTGCGCACGCTCGTTCTCTATCAACCGTCGACGGCTCCGGGCGATCGTTGGGACGGATGGAACGCTGACCGGCTCGCTCTCCTGCGCGAGAACCTTGGCGGTGGACGGGGTCACTTTCTTGAGCAGATCGCCCCCTCTCGTGCCTCAGACGCGTCCTTTCGCGACTGGTACCTCCATGCGGGACGCGCTGGGGCGAGCCCGGCGACCGCCTCCAGAATCTGGGAATCGGTGTTCAGCACGCGTCCCGGTGATCAGCTCCTCGATGGGGTCCGGACACCGACATTGGTGCTGTATCGCCGTGGCGACGTCTACGCGCCGGCCGAGGCGGTGCGGCTGGCGGCGTCGCAGATCAGCGGAGCGACTCTCGTCGAACTCGACGGCGCCGATCACTTTCCGTTCATTGGGGATGTCGACAGCGTTGTGGCGGAGATCGCAGCTTTCGTTGTTGGACAGCGGCGACTGCCGCCTCCGCAGCGGCTCCTCGCCGTGCTCATGTTCACTGACCTCGTCTCTTCCACGGAACAAGCCGCGTTGCTGGGTGACGACCGCTGGAAGTCCGTGCTCGACCGCCACGACGCAGTTGTGCGTGCAGCAGTCGGGAACTGTGGAGGATCCGTCGTAAAGACGACAGGGGACGGCGTGCTTGCTCTTCTTCCGTCGGCCGGTTCCGCTATCCGGGTCGCTGAACGAATACGGGAGCAACTCGCCGCCGAAGGACTCGCAGTGAGAATCGGTATTCATATCGGCGATATTGATCGTCGCGGTGATGATGTCTCCGGAATCAGTGTGCACATCGCCGCCCGCGTTATGGCGTTCGCCGATTCCGGCCAAGTCGCGATGACGGCAGCTGTTCCCGCTGCGGTCACGGGCCAGGTCGCGGCGTTCGAAACCCTCGGAGCACACACGCTCAAGGGCGTTCCCGGGGTGTGGGAGCTATTCCGGCTTGCGGATGTCCCGCCACAAGGAGAAGCTCGCCAGGGTGCCCAGATGGCCAGGTCTGATACAGGAGATACGATGCCAGACGAAACAGAAAACCGCTACGGGGTGCGACTCGTCTGCGGCCACGAGGCCCTCGAAGTCGTCCCGACGGGTCATACCCCCACTCCCGTTGACGATTGGTTCAATTGCGCAGAATGTGGCCGAAGACAACGCGTCGCGGAATCATTTCGGGTCGAGCCCTAGTGAAGGCGGCGTGTGTGTCCAACTGGAACCCAGCGAGAAGTGATGCGGGCACCCTGGCCCAGGGGGCGACCCGAGCCCATATTCGCGGCCGTGGCGATCTCCAGGTCGTGTCGGTCGAAGGCCTCCGGGGGTGCACTTTCTCGGGCAGGTGCCGCCTGAACGTTAGCTCCCAACGCGGTTCCGGGTCCTTGCCGGTTTCGCACTGCTCGACGGATCCCGACGTGTCGTCGTATCGTGTTCTCGCGTGGGGCGCTTCGAGGACCAGTGGCAGGGGGTCGACGAGGGCTGGGGCAGGCAAGCCGTGGAGTTCGCCACCCTCTGTGAACCGACTAACTGTCGGGAGTACGTCGCCATGCACCACCGCCTGGGCGTCGACGCCGGCGATCGCCTGCTCGACGTAGCCTGCGGGGCCGGACTGGCTGTGGAGCTGGCCGGCCTGCGCGGCGCACGGTGCGCGGGGATCGATGCGTCGCCACGCCTCCTCGCGGTCGCCCTGGACCGAAGTCCGGACGCCGACCTGCGAGTTGGCGACATGCAGGACCTGCCCTGGGACGACGCGGCGTTCGACGTCGTCACGAGCTTTCGCGGCATCTGGGCCACAACCCCGGGCGCCGTGGCGGAGGTCCACCGCGTCCTGGTCCCAGGCGGCCGGGTCGGACTCACGGTGTGGGGTCACATCAAGGCCTCACCCGGAGCGTGGGCGCTGGCACCGTTCGCGCTAGCGGCGGTCCCCAAGGTAGAGAACCAGGCGGCCATGGTTGCGCTCGGTCGGCCCGGTGCCGGCGAGGCGCTCCTGGAGGCCGCCGGCTTCACCGACGTCGAGCGCGTCGACATCCCGTTTGTGTTCGAGTTCGCCGACCCGGAGGCCTACGCCCGCGCCCTGGTCTCGACCGGCCCGGCGTACGAGGCCATCGAGACGGTGGGCGAAGCGGCGTTCTTGCAAGCGGCGGTCGACCTGGCCCGGGAGAAGGTGCGCGACGGGCTTCCGCTCCGGGCGTCGATCGCCGTGGTTGGCTACCTCGCCCGCAAGCCCGCCGGTCGCGTGGACCGCGGCAGCAGCTGACCGCGCCTGCCCCTTCCCCTGAGCCTCGCCCAGGGGTAGCGTCGCGGGCGCACATCGATCCGGGGGCGGACGTCGTGCGTTCGAGCGCGGTGGATCCCCCTCCCGGAGGGCGGTGACGGGGAGCGCCGCGGGGGCGCACCCCGCGGGGAATCGAGCGAGGAGCCGGGCCATGACCACCACTGATACCCCAGTCAACAATGGCGTCAACGTCGAGGCGTTGCTCGGCGCCCGAGCGGCGCTGACCGAGGCACCCCAAGCGGCCCAGTTCCAGTGGCGGGCAACCTGTGAATGGCAGAACGGCACCCACAGCCGCTCAACCGTCGAGGGCTTCTTCGGTCTCGGTGAGGAGCAGCGTCACCGCACCCGGCACAGCTTCGACGCCGATCACCCCGAGATCTTCGCCTCCCAAGACAATGGTGTCACCCCGCCCGAGCTCGTCCTCGTGGCCCTCGCCAGCTGTCTGACCGCCGGTGTCGCCGCGGTCGCGCAGAACCGGGAAATCCAGCTGCGCAGGGTTTCGGCCACGGTCGAGGGTGCGATGGACGTGCGAGGCGTGCTTGGCGCAGACAGCGATGTCCGCAACGGATTCAGCGACATCGAGGTGACCTACGACATCGATGCCGACGCGTCGCCCGATGACATCAGGGCGCTGGTCGCTCAATCGCAGAAGCGCTCAGCCGTGTACGACATCGTCACCAACCCCACGAATGTGAGCGTTCAGGTCCGCTGACCGCGGGCCCTTGAAAAGGTAGGCCTTTCCGTGCGGACGACGACCGTCGTCATCGGCGCCGGACAAAGCGGGCTCGCCATGAGCCGGTGCCTCTCGAACCGTTCGATCGACCATGTGGTGCTCGAACGGGGCCAGGTCGCCAACTCGTGGCGGACCGAGCGGTGGGACTCGCTCCGGATGCTCACGCCCAACTGGCAATGCCGACTGCCCGGTTATGCCTATGACGGGGACGATCCCGACGGCTTCATGACCATGCCAGAGGTCGTCGACTTCATCACCGCCTATACGAAGGTGATCGCCGCCCCGGTGCAGTCGGGCACCACGGTGACATCGGTTCGCCGGACCGACGGTGGATACAGCGTCCTCACCGATCAGGGCGAATGGCGCTGCCAGACAGTCGTCCTCGCCACCGGAGCGTTCAACGTACCGCACGTCCCCGCCTTCGCGGAGGCGATGCCACCAACGGTGACCGTCATGACGCCTATGGAATACCGCAACCCGGGGCAGCTCGGCGAGGGCGGGGTGATGGTGGTCGGGGCGTCGGCGACAGGCGTACAGATCGCAGCCGAGATCCGGCGATCAGGCCGCGAGGTCACACTGGCCGTGGGCGAGCACGTGCGCGGGCCACGCATGTACCGCGGTCGAGATATTCACTGGTGGATGGAGGCGGCCGGCGTGCTCGACGAGCGCTATGACGAGGTCGACGACATCGTGCGGGCTCGGCGCGTGCCGTCGATGCAACTCGCTGGTTCGCCCGAACGGGCGACGTTCGACCTCAACGCGCTCAGGAGTATCGGCGTGAAGCTGACCGGTCGACTCGCCGGGATCAACGGGAGCCGCGCCCAGTTCTCCGGATCGTTGCGCAACAAGTGCGAGCTGGCAGATCTCAAGCTCGGCCGGCTCCTCAACACCATCGACGAGTGGGCGACGGCCAACGACCTGGACGACTCGACCCTCCCGTCGCACCGGTTTGAACCGACCAAGGTCGACGCCGCGCCGCCTCTCGACCTCGACCTCGACCGTGGTGAGATCGAGACCATCATCTGGGCAACGGGCTTCCGGCCGGACTACTCCTGGCTCGACGTGACAGTTCTGGACGGCAAGGGGATGGTCCGCCACGATGGGGGCGTCGTCGATTCGCCCGGCATGTACGTGCTCGGGAGCCCCTTCCTCCGTCGACGCAAGTCGAGCTTCATCGACGGCGCTCGTGCAGACGCCCAAGACCTCATTTTCGAGCTGACCGCCTACCTCGACCACCGGGCCTCGTCAGCGAGAGGTTGACTGCACAGGTCTCACAACAGGGAGGTTTCGATGCCCGAGTTTCCTGCGATCACGCACGTTGCGCTGACGGTCAGCGATCTCGGCCGCAGCCGCCCCTGGTATCAGCGGCTGTTCCGCTCAGATCCGGTCATCGATGAAGACACCGGTCCTTTCCACCACGTCGTCTGGCTTGTGGGAGGCACCCTCGTCGGCATCCACCAGTTTCCGGACCTGAAGAGCGCGGAGCCGTTCGACGAGCGTCGCCCCGGCCTGGACCATCTCGCCTTCGCGTGTGCAAACCGGTCTGAGGTCGAGGCATGGGAACGTCACCTAAACGAGCTTGGCGTCGCAAATGGCGGAATCGTCGATGCCCCTTATGGCTCAGGCTTGTCGTTCCGCGACCCGGACAACATCGCTCTCGAGTTCTTCGCTCCTCCCGGATAGCGGACTATCGGGAGCGACCAGTCAGAAGGCTCGCAGGGACTCCGGGCGTAGCATTCGGGCAGTGCGAGGTCCGGGGAGGTAGTTCATGTTCGACATCGACAACGTCGGCGGCAGACACCCTCTTTCATGCGCTTGCCGGGTTGAATATCTTGTACCGCTCGCCCGGGCTCACCGTGCTCAACGTGGTCTGGGCGCCCCTGATGTCGTTGCAACCCCACGACACCCGCATGTGGGCTGCCATCGGTATCTACGCCGGTCAGGAGGACAACTCGTTTTACCGCCGTCAGGCCGAGGGGCTGACCAACTCGGGAGGAAAGGAACTTCGGACCGGCGATGTCCTCCTCCTCGGCGCTGACACGATTCACGCGGTGTCCAACCCCAATCGGCAACACACCGGAGCCATCCACGTCTATGGCGGAGACTTCGTGGCCACTCCCCGAAGCTAATGGGACCCAGAGACCTTCGAAGAACAGCCGTACGACTTGGATGGCATCCTCAAGCAGTTTCCTGACGCCAACTCCCGATCCGAGCCCCGTAGTTGAGCAGTATAAGTGATGGGCCACCTGGGGCTGGTGGTTCCGCGGCCGAACCCGGCCGGTAATGCTCCGTGTCCGTTACGCCTTGCGGGCGGTCACGAGCCAGTAGGCGCCGCTTAGCACGACACCGTCGGGCGTGGCGTACGGTCGCAGAGCTACGAGAGCAGCCTCGGTACCGGCCTGCACCGCCTCGGGGTCCTTGCCCTCGACCACCCGGCGCCCCATCTCGTCGGAGAACATGAAGGCGACGACGTCCTCGGGGTCACGTCCCATATGCATCGGGTCCTTGTGCCCCTCGACCGTGACCTCCGACCACCGGGCGGACTGGAGCAGGCCCCTGGTCCGCTCGGCGTCCGCCAGCGCGAAGGGACCGGGGGCGCCAGGTTCGGGCAGCTCGGGGATCCCCACGTGGGCCACCATCGCCATGGCCGGTACGGCGATCCACTCGTTGGCGAACATCTCCTGCCAGCACACGAAGCACAGGCGCCCACCAGGACGGGTTGCTTTGGCCAGGTTGGCGAAGGCGACTTCCGGGTCGTCGAAGAACATGACGCCGAAGCGGCTTAGAACAACGTCAAATGGTTCGTCGAAGGAGGCGGTCTGGGCGTCGCTTTGGACGAAGGAGACCGAGATCCCCTGTTCCTCGGCCCGCTGACGGGCCACCCCCAGCATGGGCGCAGAGAGGTCGAGGCCGGTCACCCGCCCGGCAGGCCCTACGGCTCGGGCCGCCTCCAGGCTGATGGCGCCGTTGCCGCACCCGACGTCCAAAACCCTCTCGCCTGGCTCGAGCACGGCGGCCGCCAGCAGCCGACGGCCGAAGGGGGCGAGCATGGTGTCGAAGCGCTCTGCCTCGGTCACCCAGACACCGGCGGGGCGCCCGTTCCAGTATTCGGCCATATCGGTGTTCGCCATGTGTCCCCTTTCTAGCGCTGGCGTGCCTCCGGTGCACTAAATATCAACGTTGCTGGCTCAGGAAACCGCACCAGTAGTCGCGTTCCGGAACGATTGCGATTAGTCGGGCCCGGTCAGGCCCTCCCCGGCGGCCGTGCGACCCCCGTCAGTTGCGAGCGGCTCTGTGCACCGAGCACCCTCAGTTCCACCGAAGCCTGTGGGTCGCTTCCAGGCGAATCTCCTGTCAGGCGAGGTCAGCGAAGCTGAGCTTCCCCCGGTCTGACGGACACCGAACATGAGGCGGCGAAGGTCGTCTCTTGGAAGGATGTCCACATGCCCAGACCCCATCCGCCGGAGTTCCGCCAGCGGGCCGTGGAGCTCGCCAG
>Ga0181536_10001279_pt1 | contig 29846 bp, 30 predicted proteins | sample PEATcosm2014_Bin_41_FD_121105 | JGI IMG/M metagenome (GOLD analysis project Ga0181536, IMG submission 121105) | Peatland microbial communities from MTU Mesocosm Facility, Houghton, MI, USA - PEATcosm2014_Bin17_60_metaG | ecosystem: Environmental > Terrestrial > Soil > Wetlands > Peat | place...
TGACAAGTGAGATAAGATTAAAAAACGAAGAGCTTTTAATAAAAAACAAGAGCCAACGGGTAACACCCCTTTTGGCACAACGTATCACCCTCACGGGTAACAGTTACTTTTGGCGCACGGCGCTGCAGAGGTCTCATTGCCTCAAAACGGATCGAGAGAAACCCCCTCCAACGGCGGCGCGCCCGGCACCCGGTCATCCAGGTCAAAAACAACCATATTCTTCTTGACTGTGAATTTGGTTTTCCCGGCCATCGCCACCGCCTCCAGCGCCTCCCAGCCGTTCAGATCAAACTCCGCGAAACTGTGCCGGAAGAAATGATTCGATTCATGCGACAACGGCCTGGGTCTCATGTTCGTGTTGAGATAAAAACCCAGCAAATGCTCCATGTAATCCCAATCGCGGTCGTCATAAATCGCCGCCTTGTCGTAATGATGCCGTTGGATCGAGTCCGCCGTCTTCCGGTCCTCCACCACCGCAATCGGTTCCAGCGGGTCTTCCGCCGTATGCAAGAGCAGGAACGGCGGCCGCAGCGTGGCGCGGATATAAGTCTGGTTAGTCAGCGCCTCCACCGCGTCCAGCAGCGTGGGCGCGCTATTGCTCAGCCGCGCGCGGGCGCGGCGGAAGAAATAAAACTCGTCCGTCGCCCCGGGCATGAAAATCAGCGCCTTCACCGCCGGATTGCGCCGGAAGGAGGCCAGCATCACCGGCGCCGCATTGGTCCGGTTCAACTCCCTCACCGGCTGGGTCAGCGGCATTTTCGCCAGCGCCTCCTGCCAGTTCGTCTGCGCCGGCAGCGGCCCTGGCGCCGCCAAAAGCGCCAGCAAGATTCGGTAGTTCATATCCCTTATGCTTCTCATTCCATTCAAAACGAAAGCCGCGCCACCCGCTCCTGGATCTGCCCCGTCCAGCGCGCCATATAGCTGAACATCCGGCACATCCCCTCCAAACCCTCCAACGGCAGCGCCGCCGCGCGCGACGCCGAACCCGGCGCGGGCGCGGCTTCCCACGCCGCGTTCATCCCTTCCAACTCGCCCAGCAGCTCCTCGCGCCGCCTCCCGATCCGGTGCTCCAACTCCTGGAGCCGCTCCGTCAACTCCATCCCCTGTCCGAACTTCTCCGCCCGCAAAAGCGGTGAACTCATTTTGCCCCGGGCCGCCAAAAACACATCCGCCTCCCGGCAAACCCGGCCCGCTTCAAGAAACAAATCCATCGCCGCCGCCGGCACATCCTGCGTCTCCCCCGGTCGCGTTCCCGTCTCCAACTCCAGCAAATGTCCCAGCCGCTCCTTGGGTTCCCGCAGACATTGCCACGCCGCGTTCAACTCGGTGAAACCCCGCTGGGCGGCCGCTTTTTCCGCTTCCCCGGCGTTGTGCGTGTGGTCGGGATGCGTCTGCGCGCAAAGCGCCAAAAACCTTTCTTTCAGCCATTCCAGATCGAGCCAGGGCCGGCGCGGCGCGTTGAGCAGGACGAAATAATCCAACATGCCGGGCAAAGAAGGCTACGCGCTGAAGCTCTCCCCGCACGAGCAACTGCTGGCGGCGTTGGGATTCTTGACCTTGAATCCGCCCTCTTGCAGCGCGTCCACGAAATCCAATTCACTGCCCGCCACATACAGCGCGCTTTTGGGGTCCACCACCACCTTGATCCCGCCGCTTTCCACCAGAATGTCGCGGCTGGCCGGCTGATCCTGGAGGTCCATTTTATATTGCAACCCGGAGCATCCGCCCCCGACCACCGCCACGCGTAGCACCCCGTTGGGCCGCCCCTGCTTTTGCAACAGCGCGCCCACCTTTTGCGCCGCGCTCGCCGTGACCCTGATCAGCCGTTCATCCCCCACGCGCACCCCCGCAGAAAGGTAGGGATGCCTCGCCGAGGCGTCCGCCTCACCGACCCCTGCGCTCGTCTGCGCGGGCGTCGCCGCTTGTTTTCCAGCAATCATACCCCAACACACTATCCCCGCCCCCCCCCGCCGTCAATCTGCCATCCGTGTCATGCCATCCGCCATCCGTGTCAGGACCGACGCCGCCTCGTGGCCTACTGATCTCCAATTTAATCACCACACCGATTTGCCTGAACTCGAACGCATAACAGCCATCCGGAAACATCACCCAAACTGTGGCGAACACGTGAATTATCACATTGAGCGGCTTCATCGTTATTGCTCCCGCAACCAAGTGATTTTGATTTCTTGCTCGAGGGCTTTGAACTCCGGGTCGCCGGTGACGAGGCCGGACTTCTTTTCCCTGGCCAGCGCCGCGGCGAAGGCGTCGGCCAGGCTGATGCGGTGTGAGGTCTTGAAGTCGGCGGCGGTGTCGGCCAGGCTCCGCGTCGCGGGCACAAATTCTATGGGCAGGGAGCCGAGGGAGGCCGCCACTTCTCTCCAGGCTTCTTTGCCGTCCCTGCGCAAGATGATGTATTTGACTTCAACGTAGTTCACTTCGTCATCAACAGAGGGGCATCCTTGCGGCTGGCTTTTTCGAGGAGGGCCTGCACCGATTCTGCGCCCGGCTCGTCCCGCAAATAGGCCAGCAGCGCAAAGCTGTCAAGCACCGGTGACGCCATGTTTCGACTCCTCCAGTTCGCGTTCCTGCTTCTTGTGTTCTTCCCACTCTTGAGACAAGGGCTTTTGGCCGGGCTTGCGTTTCAGGACGCCGCGCGCCCGCCGGATGGACGCCGCGGTGACCGGTTTGAGGAGGATGCCTTGGGCGGTGGCCTCCACGACGGCGTGAGTGCCGTCCTGAATCTGGAATTCCTTGCGCAACCGGAGTGGAATTACGACCTGGCCCTTGGTTGTGAACCAAACCGTGTCGGTTTTGACTGCCGCGTTCATGGCAAAATCCTACCACGATAAAAAAGTCCGTCAGGTTGTTTTTTGTGGGATTTTTATTGGGATTAGGATTAGGATTAAGAGTAAGATTAGGAGGAGGGACGGTGAGGCAGGGGCAGGGTGACGGTGAAGGCGGCGCCAGCGCCGGGGGGGCTGGCGGCCTGGATGTCGCCGCCGTGCGCCCGGACGATGGCGCGGCTGATGGCCAGTCCAAGGCCGGTGTGGCCCGCGGCGCCGGAACGGGATTTGTCGGCGCGGTAAAAGCGCTCGAAGATGCGCGGCAAATCCTCGGGCGCAATGCCCTCGCCGGTGTCGGCCACGGTCAATTTCACGACGCTGGACTGTGTCTCGGCGGTGAGGCGGACCTGGCCTGATGGCTTGTTGAATTCGATGGCGTTGGCCAGAAGGTTGGTGAGGACTTGGCTGATTTGTTCGGGATCGCCCAGGCAGGGCGTCGGCGGCACGGCGCATTGGATTTTGACGCGGCGCGCCTCGGCCAGGGGCGCCACCATTTCCACGCAGTCGGCCGCCAGTTTGGACAGGTCGAAGGGCAATTGTTTCATGGTTTCCTGGCCGGCGTCCAGGCGGGCGAGTTGGAGAAGGGATTCCATGAGTTTGCGCATGCGCTGGGCGGCGCGCTGGCAGGCTTGCACGGCGGCCCGGTATTCGTCGGCGGCGCGCTCGCGGCTCAGGGCGGTCTGCGTTTGAGTGAGCATGACGGCGATGGGGGTGCGCAGTTCGTGGGCGGCGTCGGCGGTGAATTGGCGCTGCTGGGCGAAGGCGGCCTCCAGCCGGGAAAAAGTGGAGTTCAACACCGCCGCCAAACGGCCCAACTCGCTGTCCGTGTCGGCGGCGCTGATGCGCTGGGAAAGATCGCCGGCGGCGATTTTGACGGCGGTGGCGCTGATGTCCTCGACCGGGCGCATGGCGCGGGTGGCAATCCACCAGCCGCCTGTCAAGCCTAGCAATAGGACGACGGCGCCCGCCGCCGCCAGGGACCACGCCACGACGCGCAGGCCGGCCAGGTCCTCGGCAATGGAACTGCCGACCAGCAGGCTGCCGCCGCCGGGAGTGGCATGGAAGAATTCGCGCAGGGGGCCGCGCATGCGCGGCGGCGGCTGCCCGCCAGGCCCGGTGTCCGGCGGCGGCGGCGGCACGTCGCGCGGGGCGGCTTCGGACCGGGCCAGTTCGGCGCCGTTTCGTCCCCAGATCACGTAGTAGAAGGAATTGCTCTCGGCGCCAAAGAGGTTGGTCAGGCTGGACGGAAGACGGAATTGAAAGTCCTGCCCGCCCGGGCCTGGGAAGGGGCGGTCCTCCGGCGGGCGCGCGCCGGGAAATCCGTCTCCCGGCCCGCCGCCCCGGTCGTCTGTAGGACCTCCGCCGGGGAATTGATCGTCCGGCCCGCCGCCCCGGTCCGGGCCAGGCCCCCGGGGTCCCAGGGGCGGCCGCATGGAACTGGAGAGGGCGCCCATGCGCTTTTGGAATTCGGCATCGAGGTTGCGAAATTGGCGGTTGCGCTCCAGTTCGTAAGCGGTGAGGCCAAAGCCGGTGAGGACGGCGAGGAAGACCAGGCCGTACCAGATTTGAAGGCGCCAGCGAATGGATTTAAGAATCATGCCGGGCCTCCCATGCAATAGCCGTGGCCGCGGCGGGTGGTGATGAAGCCGGGGCCGAGCTTCTTGCGGATGTTGGAGACATGGACATCGAGGAGGTTGGAGAGGGAGCTTTCGTTTTCGTCGAAGAGATGATCGTAGAGGGCGGTGCGGGTGACGACCTGGCCGTGGTGCAGGGCGAGAAACTCGACCAGGGCGTATTCGCGCGCGGTCAGGGCGACCGGCTGGCCGCCCCTGGTGATTTGGCGCGCGCCGGTGTCAATCACAATGTCGCCGACGGTGAGGACATTGGCGGCCTGGCCCGCGCCGCGCCGGATGAGAGCGCGCAGGCGGGCGAACAATTCCGGCAGGTCGAAGGGTTTGACGACATAATCGTCCGCGCCGGTGTCCAGGCCGCGCACGCGGTCGCGGGACTGGTCGCGGGCGGTGAGCATGAGGACGGGTGTTTTTTTTGTTTGACGGAGACGGCGCAGGATTTCCCAGCCGTCCATTTTGGGCAGCATGACATCGAGCACGACGGCGTCGTAGTCATAAGTCTGGGCGTTGAAGAGGCCGGAGGGGCCTTCGGCGGCGGTATCCACCGCGTAGCCTTCCTCCTGCAGGGCTTGCGCGAGGCTGCGGAGCAGGTCCGGTTCGTCTTCGACAATCAGGATTCTCATGGAGGCGATGGCTGCGGGGAGTTTAGCGGATTGGCGCGCCGGTGTCACTCTCGCAAAATCCGCGGGGGAGCGGTTCAATCGGAGATGATGCGCCAGAGTTGACGGACCGGCTCGACATCGTAGCTGGCGGGCAGATGGGTGCCGTAGGCGGCGTGGGCGTAGTAGATGGTCAGCCGCCCCAGCTCGTATCCGATTTCGGGGTGTTTCCCGCCCAGTTCGGCGCAGAATTCGCGGGGCGTCTGCTGCGGCGGAAACTCGACGCCGCGCTCTTTGGCCCAGGCCTGGACGGCTTCGTAGGTATAGACTATGACCTGTTCCGGCGACCACGAGCGGTCGGCGCCGGTGACGAATGGGTTCTTGTAATTGGCGAATGGATGGATTTTGGCGGCGTCGGGCGCGGGGCCGGCTTTTGCGGACCCCTTCCTTGCGCCGGCGGCATCAGAAAGGCTTGCCAGGAATTGCTTGACGGCCTCAATGAAGGCTTTGATGGCTTGAAGGATCATCTGGCGGTTGCGCGCGAGCCACCAACCGAAAAGGAGGGCCAACCCCACGACGAACAAAGCCCGGACCAAGTGGTGGAAATCGCCGGCCTGCGCGGCGGGCGGCGCGGTGGCGGGTTGCGGCGGCGGGCCTTGGGCCGGGGCACCGGCCTGAGGTTGCGCGCCGGAGCCTGGTGGTTGCTGCTCCGGCGGATTGGCGTCCGCCGCGCGCGGGTTTTGCGACCCGCCCGGTTGGTTTCCGGCCCGGCCTTTACCTTTGGCGCGGGGATTGTATTGGATGGCGAAATCGCTGGCGCGCCGCAATTGGGCGTCCACCTGCAAGGCGGCGGTTTTCCAGGTGTAAGTGGAGCCGGGCCTGGGCAGGAGCAGCGCCAGCGCGAGGACAGTGACAATCATCCCTCCGCCGAAGCGCAGCCAGCCCAGCGAGATCACGCGGGGCATTCTCAGGTAACGCTGGCGCAAGTAACGCCGGAGGCCCAGAAAACTGGTCGTCAGCAGCAGGCCCAGCGCCGCCGCCATGTAAACCACCAGAAAGACAAATCCGAGACGGCGCGAGGCCGTGTCGCCCGAGGGCATGAGCACCTGCCCGATTCCGAACAAGGGCAGGGCGGCGGCGGAAAAATAGAGGACCCAAAGACCGGGCGGCTGGGGCTTGGCGGCTTTGACGAAATAAGTTCCCAGACGGGCGAGTCGCTCGGCGCTTCTTTCGGCGGCAGTTTGGGGGGCGCTTTTTTTTGTTTTGCTTTTCCGGCGCAGGAAATCGGGCAGCGTTTCCATAAGCCCCTGGCCGGAGGCGTCGTCATCGTCGTCCACATAAGTGCAGTTCCAGGTCAGTTTGTGGGCGCACCACCAGACGATGCCCAGCAGGAGGATGCCCAACAAGAAGGCGGGATCGGTCCGCATGAGGTAGAAGGCCGTGGCCACTGCCAGGGCAAAACCGAAGAGGACCGCCCGTTGCATGCCTTCTTCGATGCCAATCCGGGTGACCAGCACAATGCCGATGACGAACCAGAACATGACCCAGCGCAGGCTCAACACCATTTTGCCGTGGTAGAAAACCTGGATGAGAAAAAAGACCAGGCTGCCCACCAGGAGCATGATCAGAACCGGGCTGAGACTGCTGACCACATAATCGGTGATGGTTCTATGGGGTTTCATCGGCGGGGGATTTTATCGCACGATGGCCTCGGCGCAGAGACCGGTGATGGAGGCCTCCGATGTGACCATGCGGAAATCCACGTTGCGCTCCAGCAGCATCCCAGCCCACTCGGGTGGCTGGGCCCAGAGCGGAATGTCCTCCCCGCCGAAACAGACCACCACGGCGGTGACGAGGAAACCGCGCCGCGCCAGATTGCCCAGCGCGTCGGCCGTCTCCGGGGTGACGTCGTTCAACACGGCGACGGCGGTGGCGTCGCGCCGTATCTTGGCCACGGTTTCCTCCACCATCACCGGGAAGGCGAGGCCGTCGGTAAGTTCCAGGCGGGCGAGGGTCTCCAAAATCCGCGTGAAGCGGTCGGCGCCGCGTCCGGTTTCGACAATCACCGGGCGGAGACGGTCCTTGTTGGCGCCCGGCGCGGCGGCTTTTTGGGCGTCGCTGCGGGCGCCGAACTCGGCGCGCCAGCCCTCGGCGCGAATGCGGTCGGCGGCGTCGCGCCCGTTGCTGATAAGCCCGATCTGCTGGCCCATGAGACAAACGGCGTTGGCAATGGAGGCCACGGTGACGATGGCCAGTTCGGCGGCGGGAATGGCCGCGGGGCCGGGAAAATTACTGGCGTGGAAGTCGAGCAAAAAGGTCGCGCCCGCCACGCGGGAACTCTCAAAAATGCGGCTGTGCAACACGCCGGTCCGCGCGGTGGCCCGCCAGTGGATGCGATTGATCGGGTCGCCTTGCTGGTAGGGCCGGACGCCCGCGATGCGGGTGGGGTCCTCGAAGAGGCGATGGGCCACGCGGATTTCGCCCATCGGCCGCCGCGACGCCAGACTATAGCCTTCCAGCGCCAGGACTTTGGGGAGAACCAAAACATAATGGGGATCGGCCAAGACGCGGAAACGGCGGTGCAGGCCGAAGACATCGCCGGTTTCCAGGCACAACGGGCCGAGTTGATAATAGCCGCGCATCAGAAAGGTCACTTTGTATTCCAGCTCGATGGATTGGCCGGCGTGGAGACGCGCCAGAGCCTGGCGGTATCCCTCGGCTTTGAGGCGCGGAGGCACCTGGATGAGGACGTCGCGCGGAAGGGAGTCCTCAAGCAAGAGCCAGGGAATGGCCAGCCGCCCCTGGTTCTCAATGGCCACCGTCATTTCGGCGGCGTCGCCGATCTCCAGAACATCTTGCGAGCAGGACCGGGAGGCCACGATGTTTTCCGTCCATGCGCGGGTGAAAAAGCGGCTCAGGAGCAGGGCGCCCAGCAAGACGTACATGCCGAAGACCAGCAGGCTCAGTTTGAGCAGCAGCCCGGCCAGCAGGAGGAGGAGGGCGCCAAGGATCCATTTCATCGGGAAGCGCCGTCCGGATGGACCTGCGGCACCGGAACGGAGTTGAGGATTTCGGCGACGATTCCGGGGACGGTTTTTTTCCGGAGCCGGCTTTCCGGGCGGAGAATCAAGCGGTGGCCCAGGACATGCGGGGCGATTTGCTTGACGTCATCGGGCATCACAAAATCAAAGCCATGGATGGCCGCAAAGGCCTGGGCGCAATGAAAGAGCGCCATGGAAGCCCGCGGGCTGCCTCCCAGCGCCAGGTCGTAATGCTCGCGGGTGGCCTGGATGATTTGCACGATGTAGCGGCAGACCTTCTCGTCCACATGCACTTCGCGCACCGACTGCTGCGCGGCGATGACTTCCTCCGCCGTGGCCACCGCCTGCACCGAGTCAATGGGATGCTGCAATTGCAGGCGCTGCAACATGGCGATTTCGAGGTCCAATTGGGGATAGCCCAGGCTCAGGCGCGCCAAAAAGCGGTCGAGCTGGGCTTCGGGGAGCGGGAAGGTGCCCTCGTGGTCTATGGGGTTCTGGGTGGCGATCAAAAAGAAAGGCGGGGTCAAGGCGTAGTTGGTTCCGTCGGCGGTGACTTTGCGCTCGCCCATGGCTTCCAGGAGGGCGGCCTGGGCGCGCGGGGTGGCGCGGTTGATCTCGTCGGCCAGGACAATTTGGGCGAAGAGCGGTCCCGGACGAAACTCGAATTCGGTTGTTTTTGGGTTGAAAATGGAACTGCCGGTGATGTCGTTGGGCAGGAGGTCGGGCGTGCATTGAATGCGCTTGAAGGAGCAGCCCACACTGCCGGCCAGCGCGCGCGCCAGCATCGTCTTGGCCACCCCCGGCACGTCCTCCAGCAGCACGTGGCCCTCCGCCAGATAGGCCATCAATGTCAATAAAATTTCCTGGCGCTTGCCGATGACGACTTTTTCGATGTTGGCCAGGATGCGCCCGGCCAGCGGGGCGACGGGCGAAGACCCCGGTTCGCGCTCCGCGGGGCCGCGGCCGGCGGACTTGGGGACGCGAAAGGAAGGCCCGGCTGGATGGTCGAGCTTGGTTTTGGCGCGGCAGTTCGGGCAGGTGACCTCCCGGCCCGCCATTTCGTCGGGAAACTCGATGTGTTGTCCGCAAACGGCGCAATTAGTCTTTGCCATGGCGAGTGCTCCTTATCAGATTTGCCTGACGATGGCCTCATTTTGCGCGGTGTCAAGGGAAAACCCGGTTTATTGCTCTTAAACCCAAACGACTGGCATTGACGCGGGCCAAACTTCTGAGCACACTCCGGAGCCATGCCGATCAGTTGGAACGAAATCCGGCACAACGCGATCAAGTTCTCCCGCGAATGGGCTGGCATCAAGAGCGAGAGCGCCGAGAAGCAAACCTTCTGGAACGAGTTCTTCCAGGTCTTTGGCATCAAGCGCCGCGTGGTGGCCAGCTTTGAAGAGCCGGTGAAGAAAATCTCCGGCGCCTACGGTTACATTGACCTTTTCTGGCCGGGCATGCTGCTGGTCGAACACACATCATTCGGCCAAAACCTCGGCAAAGCCCAGTCGCAGGCCTTCGACTATGTCCGCCAACTTGCGAACGAAAACCGGCTCCACGAAATCCCGCGCTACATCATCGTTTCCGATTTTGCGCGGATTGCCCTGCATGACCTGGAGCCGGAGGAGCAGCGCGGCCTCCCGCTGTTGGACCAAAAGCGCGGCGTGACCCACGAATTCCCGCTGGACGAATTTCACCGGCATGTCCATGAATTCGCCTTCATTCCCGGCTACAAGCAGCACACCTTTCAGGAGCAGGACCCCGTCAACCTCGAGGCCGTCCAAATCATGGGCGATCTCCACGACGCCCTCGAATTCGGCGGTTACACCGGCCACGATCTTGAGCGGTTTCTCGTCCGCGTCCTGTTCTGCCTTTTCGCGGAGGACACGGGCATTTTCGAGCGCGAATCCTTCCATCTCTTCGTGGAGAACCGCACCGCGTCGGACGGCTCGGACTTGGGCGAAAAACTCGCCCGGCTCTTTGAGGTGCTCAACACCCCGCCGGACAAGCGCCAGAAAAACCTCGATGAAACACTCGCGGCCTTTCCTTACGTCAACGGCGAGCTGTTCAATGAGCACCTTGGATTTGCCGATTTCAACCGCGACATGCGCAACGCCCTGCTGGCCTGCACCCGCAAGGATTGGTCGCGCATTTCCCCCGCCATTTTTGGCTCCCTCTTTCAGGCCATCATGGATGACAAGAAGCGCCGCCAGATTGGCGCGCACTACACCAGCGAACGCGACATCCTGAAAGTCATTCGGTCTCTGTTTCTGGACGAATTCCGGGCCGAATTTGAAAAACGCAAGGCGGACCGATCCACCAGCCGCCGCGCCCGCCTCGAGGAATTTCACGCCAAACTCTGCCAACTCCGTTTCCTAGACCCGGCCTGCGGTTGCGGCAATTTTCTCGTGATAGGTTACCGTGAACTGCGACAGCTCGAACTTGAAATTCTCAAGGAAATTTTCGGAAAGCAGACCGAACTGACGTTGGACGAAATCACCAAGCTTTCACAAGTTGATGTTGACCAGTTTTACGGCATTGAGATTGGCGAGTGGGCGGTCCGCATCGCCGAAGTCGCGCTCTGGCTCATGGATCACCAGATGAACCTCAAGGTGTCCGAAGCCTTCGGCCAACTTTATCAGCGCCTTCCCCTAAAGAAAACTCCGACAATCATTTGTGGGAATGCACTCCGGCTGGATTGGAAGACAATCCTGCCGCCGGAAAAATGCAGCTACGTGCTCGGCAATCCGCCGTTTGTGGGCAAGCACTTGATGAGCGCGGAGCAAGGGCAAGATATGGAACTTGTTTGGGGTGAAAACAATGGCACAGGGGTCCTTGATTATGTCACTGCGTGGTATCGGAAAGCGGCCGAATACATCCAAGGGACTCGCATCGTAGTTGGCTTTGTCTCGACCAACTCGATTAGCCAGGGCGAACAAGTTGGAGCGTTGTGGAATCCACTCTTCCAACTCTTTGACCTTAAAATTCATTTTGCGCACCGGACCTTCGCATGGGAAAGCGAAGCGCATGGCAAAGCCCATGTCCACGTTGTCATCATTGGCTTCGCCGCGTTCGACACAGTGAATAAGGGCATCTATGATTATGAAGGTGAGAAAACAACGCTCATCGCCGCGAAGAACATCAGCCCCTACTTGATCGAAGGATCAGACGCGGCGGTCGCGTCCAGAAGCACACCAATCTGTGAGGTCCCGGCTTGCGAATATGGCAGCAAACCAACGGATGGCGGGTTTCTGATTGTGGAAGAAAAGGATCGAAGGCGGTTTCTTGCTGAAAATCCTGATGCGAAAAAATATCTCCGCCCTCTGCTTTGCGCCGAAGAATATCTTTACTCAATCCCGCGTTGGTGTCTTTGGCTTGTTGACGCGACTGCGGGGGACATCCGCAACATCCCTGGAATCAAGAAGCGCGTGGATGCGGTTCGCGACTTCCGATTAGCGAGCAAGAAAGAGCCAACACGAAAAATGGCTGACAGGCCGTCCGTGTTTGCAGAAATTCGTCAACCTAAAAAACGCTTCATGGTGGTTCCACAGCATACGTCGGAAACACGAAAGTATGTTCCATTGGGATACTTCGACCCGAAGAATATTGTCCACAACAGTTGCTCTGCTATTCCAAACGCCACCTTCTTCCATTTCGGAGTCTTGTCATCCGCAATGCACATGGCGTGGGTTCGTCAGATTTGCGGACGTTTGGAGTCGCGGTATCGCTACTCGACGAGGCTCGTCTATAACAATTTCCCCTGGCCGAACGCCAGCGTCGTGCAGCGAGAAAGCGTCGAGCAAAAGGCGAAAGCTGTTCTCGCCGCGCGCGAACGGCATCTGCCTCCTCGCGGCCTTGGCAGTCTGGCGGACATTTACGACCCAATCTCAATGCCGGCGGATTTGTTCCGTGCGCACGCCGAACTGGACCGCGCCGTCGAGAAATGTTACCGCGCAGCCCCGTTTCACTCCGACCGCGAGCGCGTCGAATTCCTGTTCTCACTCTACGAAAAGCTCACCGCGCCGCTTTTGCCCGTCACGCCCAAGCCGCGCGCTCATCGCGCAAAGACCACGGCCTCAAATCCCGGCCGCGCCTGCCCGCGCACACCCCCCACTGCCGGCGCAAAACCTCCCGCAGAAGCCTTGAGGTCATGACAAGGTGCGGACGGTTTCCACTTTGACGATCAGCCATTGGCCGTTGATTTTGCGCAGGGTGAATTTCATTTCCTGCACGATCAGGTCGGTTTCATGCTCGCCGGTGAACCGCGCCTGGAGGGTTAAATCGGCCACGGCGGATTGCTGGTCCGCGTTCACTATCACGGTGATGTCAGGAAAGGTGACGCTCAGGGTCTGCCCCGGCGCGCGCGCCGCCAGCGCCGCCTGCTGAATTTCCTCCCGCCCGGCCAGCCTGTGTTCTGGACGGCCCGGATCGCCGATCTGGATATCGGCATTTGTCGAGAAGAATTCGGCCAGCCGCCCCGCCCCGGCCAGCTTGGCCAGATAGCCGTCGCCGGCCGCGAAGGAGGCGGCGCGGGCCGCGTCTGCCAGTTGCCCGCGGATCTGCCGTTCGGGGCTGGGATACAAGGCCCACCAGCCCCAGGCGGCCAGCGCCGCCACGACGGCGAGCAGCAACAGGCGCGGCCATTTCACAGCAGCGCCTTGCCCACAATCCGGCTGCGCTCCGCTTTGCCGAAGGTGTGTTGCTCCTTGGGCATCGAGCGGTTGTCGCCGACGACAAAGTATTCGCCCGGCCCGAGCGTCACCGCCTCGGCGTTCCAATCGCACGGCCCCTTTTCATAAGGTTCGTTAAACGGCTGGCCATTGAGGAGCACGCGGCCATCCACAAATGAAACGGCTTCCCCTGGCAGACCGATGATGCGCTTGAGGTACATGACGTGGGGGGCGGACCATCCGCCCGCCGGCGTCAAACGAATGCCCACCACATCGCCGCGGCGCGGCTCATGCGCGAGATAGGAGACGCGATTGACGAAATTGAAGGAATGATCGGCGTAAGTCGGCTCCATGCTGATGCCCTCCACGCGCACGGGGAGCAAGACCCACTTGAAAACCACCACGCACAACACCCCCAGAAGGGCGGCGCGAAGGAGGGTTCTTTTCGGGTTCCGGCCAATGGCCAGAATCCGCAGCCGCGAGCCGGAGCGGCCCTGCGGCCCCGGCCCGCCGGTCGGGGGCACCGTGCCTTCCGCGCCAGGCCTCCCATGCGCGCCGCCCGCCAAACCCAGGCCGCATTTCCCAATCATTATTGGATCAGGCATGATCAGCCATAAGGGAGAGGCTGAGGAAAGTGTCTATGTCAACGTTTTAATGACACTTTTCCAACTCGGCCGTCCGCCTTCCCCACCCCGCAATATCCCGGCAAAAGCGGTTCAAGCCACCGCGATCTTGCGCGGTTTGCTCTCCGCGGCTTTGGGCAGAGTGATGGTCAGGATGCCCTGCTCGATCTTCGCGCTGATGTTGGCCTTGTCAATTGCCGGGTCCAGTTGGAAGACGCGCCGGAAATCAGCCGGGATGGATTCGCGATAAAGCGGCTCGACCCCTGGCACGCCCTGATTCTGACGCCGGCCTTCCAGTGTCAGGAAGTTGCCCTCCAGACTGACGCTCAGGCCGTCTTTGTTCACGCCAGGCAGTTCGGCTTCGAGCACATATCCGTTCTCCGTCTCAAAGATGTTGACGGACGGACGGATGCACTCCCGTTCCGTCTCGACTCGTTGCGCCGTCTCGACGGCGGCGGGAGCTTGAGCGGCGGTAGATTGTTCATTGTTGATTACTGTATTCATGTGATTATTTCCTTTGTATCGTTTTGTTTTGGCCGGGACGGATTTTTTCCCGTCACCGGCGGTGTTTGTCAGTTAAACTCGATTTTGATTTGCTTGGGCTTGGCTTCTTCGGCCTTGGGAAGCTCGACGGTCAGGATGCCATCCACGTAAGCGGCTTTGATCGCGCCGGCGTTGACCTGGTAAGGCAGGCTGATGGTCCGCTGGAAGCGCCCCGGCAGTTGCTCAGGAGCCTGTTCAGTTGGGCAATTTCGCGCGTCCTTGCGTTCCCCGGCCAGGACCAGCAAGCCGTCCTGCAGGGTGATCTCGATGTCTTCCTTTTTCAGGCCGGGAATCTCGGCTTTGACGGTCACCAAATCGTTGCTCTCGTAGAGATCCACCGCTGGCGACCATTGCGTGGGAGAATCGAACACGGTGCCAAAAGCTTCAAAAAGCTGGCCCCATTCATCGTCCACAGAGTTCGTCGGACGGCATGTTGCCGTGCCGCATCCATCAGTTCGTTGCCATCTTGTTAGTGTCATAAATCGTCAATCCTTTCATTATTCTTGATTATAAAATGTGGTTCACACCAGTTTCCTAAAGTCATACAAGCCAGTCTCATGCCAATGAATATCCAGGAACCAATAATCCTACATAACGAATTTATTACAAATACATTATGAATTTAATGCGAAACAGATTTAGAACCCACAATAGAGACATTATGGCTCTTAAACCGCCGTCCATGCGGCACCTTGAATGAGTCAATATGGCGCTTTCGCCAAGATTCTGAATCTTGACTTGAGCCTGCCCGTTAAGGCTATATTCTCAAGCAGTATGAATGGAGCAACTTATTCCACCACCGCTTGGGCGGGTGTGGCTTGGGCGCTGAAACCGCGGGCGCGGAGTTGAAAGAGGAGTTTATGCACTCGGTCCTGACCATCAATGGCGGCTCGTCGAGCATCAAATTCGCCTTTTTCCAGGCCGATGAAACCCTGAAGCGAGGACTTGTTGGAAAGGTGGACCGCATCGGGCTGAGCGGGACGAATTTGACGTTCCACGACCCGGACAGGCAGCAGCAGGGCAGCCGCAAACTGGCCGCCCCCGATCACAAATCGGCGGCGCATTTTCTGATTGACTGGCTCGAAGAGCAGAATGGTCTCCAATCGCTCCTGGCGGTGGGACACCGGGTGGTCCACGGCATGCAGCACACCGCGCCCGAGATCGTCACCCAGGCATTGCTGGAGGAACTGCATCGCCTGCGCCCGTACGATCCGGATCATCTGCCCCGCGAGATTGAACTCATCGAGGCCTTCCGCCAGCGCCATCCCAAATTGCCTCAGGTGGCCTGCTTCGACACGGCGTTTCACCAAACCATGCCGCGCGTGGCCAAGCTGCTGCCCATTCCCCGGCGTTTCGACGCCAAGGGAGTTCAGCGCTATGGTTTCCATGGATTGTCCTACGCGTATCTGATGGAGGAACTGGCGCGCGTGGGCGATCCGGCGGCCGCCAAGGGCCGCGTCATCCTGGCCCATCTGGGCAATGGCGCCAGCCTGGCCGCGGTGCGGGATGGAAAAAGTATTGACACCAGCATGGGCTTCACGCCCACGGCGGGGTTGGTGATGAGCACCCGCTCCGGCGACCTGGATCCCGGCCTGGCGCCCTATTTGGCGCGGACCGAACAGATCACCGCCAAAGAATTTTACGAAATGGTCAATCACAAGTCCGGCCTGCTTGGCGTTTCGGAGACCAGCCCCGACATGCGCGACTTGCTCGAGCGGGAATCTCATGATCTCCGCGCGGCGGAAGCCGTGGCGCTGTTTTGTTATCAGGCCAGAAAATGGCTCGGGGCCTTCGCCGCGGCTCTTGGCGGACTGGACTCGCTGGTGTTCTCCGCGGGCATCGGCGAGAATTGCCCCTTCGTCCGCGCCCGGATTTGCCAGGGGCTGGGATTTCTGGGCGTTGAACTCGACGAGGCCAGGAACGCGGAGAACGCCGCGGTGATTTCCGCGCAAACCGGGCGCGTGACCGTGCGCCTGATTCGCACGGACGAAGAACTCATGATTGCCCGCTCAACGCGCCGGCTGCTCGGACCTGAGGCGGCGAACAAAATGGATTAACCGATGAAGACAAACACACTCACGCCGGAAATGCTCGACCAGATGGATGCCTATTGGCGCGCCGCCAATTATTTGTCGGTCGGCCAGATTTATCTTTACGATAATCCGCTCTTGAAGCGGCCGCTGGCGCTGGCCGATGTCAAACACATGCTGCTGGGACATTGGGGCACGACGCCCGGGCAGAACTTCATTTACGTCCACTTGAACCGGGTCATCAAAAAATATGACCTCAACATGATTTACGTCTCCGGCCCCGGCCACGGCGGCCCCGCCGTGGTGGGCAACACCTACCTGGAGGGAACTTACAGCGAGATTTATCCCAACATCAGCCAGGACGAGGCCGGGCTGCGCAAGCTCTTTGTCCAGTTTTCCTTTCCCGGAGGAATCCCCAGCCACGCCGCGCCGGAGACTCCCGGCTCGATCCACGAAGGCGGAGAGCTGGGCTATTCGCTCAGCCATTCCTTCGGGGCCGTGTTCGATAATCCCGATCTGGTCGTCGCCTGCGTGGTGGGCGACGGGGAGGCGGAAACCGGTCCGCTGGCCACCGCGTGGCATTCCAACAAGTTCCTCAATCCGGCCACCGACGGCGCGGTGCTGCCGATCCTGCACCTCAACGGCTACAAGATTTCCAACCCGACAATCCTGGCCCGCATCACACGCGAGGAATTGGAACAGTTGCTGCGCGGCTACGGGTGGACGCCCTATTTTGTGGAGGGTCATGAGCCTGCGCTCATGCACCAGGCCATGGCCGCGACGCTCGACACGGCGGTGGAGCAGATCCAGGAAATCCAGAGGCAGGCCCGCGTCCTCGGCAACCTGGCGCGTCCGCGCTGGCCGATGATCGTGCTCAATTCACCCAAGGGCTGGACCGGGCCGAAGCAGGTTGATGGCCTGCAGGTGGAAGGCACGTTTCGTTCCCACCAGGTGCCGCTCTCCGATCCGGCGACCCATCCCGAACACCTCAAGCTCTTGGAAGACTGGCTGCGGAGCTACCGCCCGCAGGAACTTTTCGATGAGCAGGGCCGCCTGAAACCCGAACTGGCCGGGCTGGCGCCCGCGGGCCAGCGCCGCATGGGCACCAATCCCCACGCCAACGGCGGCATCCTCCTGCGCGACCTGCGAATGCCCGATTTCCGCGATTACGCCGAGGAGGTCCCCTCGCCGGGGGCGCCCGGCATCGGCGACACCCATGTGCTCGGCCGTTTCCTGCGCGATGTCGCCAAGCTCAACAGCGACCAGCGCAATTTCCGCGTCTTTGGGCCGGACGAGACGCTCTCCAACGGCCTGGAGGCGCTCTTTGAAGTCACCCGGCGCCAATGGGACGCCGCGACGCTGCCCAACGACGAGTTTCTCGCCCCGGCCGGGCGCGTGATGGAAATGCTCAGCGAGCACCAATGCGAGGGCTGGCTGGAGGGCTACCTGCTGACCGGGCGGCATGGGCTGTTCAACTGCTACGAGGCCTTCATCCATATTGTTGACTCCATGTTTAACCAGCACGCCAAGTGGCTCAAGGTGACGGCCCGCCTGCCGTGGCGGCGGAAGATCGCCTCGTTGAACTATCTCCTGGCCTCGCACGTCTGGCGGCAGGACCATAACGGCTTTACGCACCAGGACCCCGGGTTCATTGATCACGTCGTCAACAAGAAGGCCGAGGTGGTGCGGGTTTACCTTCCGCCGGACGCCAACTGCCTGCTCTCCGTGATGGACCACTGCCTGCGCAGCCGCCATTACGTCAACGTCGTCATCGCGGGCAAGCACCCGGCGCCGCAATGGCTGACGATGGACGCCGCCGTCAAGCATTGCACTGAGGGGATTGGCATCTGGCAGTGGGCCAGCAACGACCAGGGCGTCGCGCCCGACGTGGTCATGGCCTGCTGTGGCGACGTGCCTACCCTGGAAACCCTGGCCGCCGTCTCCATTCTGCGCGAGCATCTGCCCGCCCTGAAAATCCGCGTGGTCAACGTGGTGGACCTGATGAGACTGCAGCCGCAAACCGAGCATCCGCACGGGTTGAGCGACATGGATTTCGACGAGCTTTTCACCAGGGACAAGCCGGTCATCTTCGCCTTTCACGCCTACCCGTGGTTGATCCACCGCCTGACCTACCGCCGCGCCAACCACGACCACATCCACGTCCGCGGCTACAAGGAAGAGGGCACCATCACCACGCCCTTCGACATGACGGTGCTCAACGAATTGGACCGCTTCCACCTGGTGATGGACACGATAGACCGCGTGCCGCGGACGGGCGACCCGGGCATCTACCTCAAGCAGCAGCTCAAGGACAAGCTCATCGAGCACAAGCAATACATTGACAAACACGGCGAGGACCTGCCGGAGATTCGGAATTGGAAATGGGGCGCATCCGCCTGACCGGATAATCTGCCGGAGTATTTTATGATTCCGGACGATTCCAGCGCGGCCGCCGCGCCGCCTGCGGCACCGGGCGAAGCCGTGAAGCGATTGTTGCCGTGGCTTGTCGCGGTGGCTTTCTTCATGGAATCGCTCGACACGACGATTCTCAACACGGCCGTCCCCGCCATCGCGAAGGCGCTCGCCGTCGCGCCGCTGAGCATGAAAGCAGTGCTGGCCAGTTACACGTTGAGCCTGGCGGTGTTCATTCCGGTCAGCGGCTGGATGGCCGACCGCTTCGGCACGCGGCGGGTGTTCTCGTGCGCCATCGGCCTCTTCACGCTGGGGTCGTTTCTCTGCGGCATTTCGAGCCACATCCACACGCTGGTCGCGTGCCGCATCCTGCAAGGCTGCGGCGGAGCGATGATGGTGCCGGTGGGCCGGCTGACCCTGGTGCGGACATTCGCCAAATCGGAACTCATCCGTGCTATGAGCTTTGTCGCCATCCCCGGCTTGATTGGCCCGATGCTCGGGCCCATCGCCGGCGGTCTGATTGTCGGCTATTTTCATTGGCGGGTCATCTTCTTTGTCAACATGCCCATTGGCCTGCTCGGGTTGTATCTGGTGCATCGGCATCTGCCGGACTATCGCGAGGAGCGCTCCCATCGGCTGGATGTCGCCGGTCTGATCCTGTTCGGCTCCGGCATCGCGCTGCTGTCCTATGTGCTGGAAGTCTTCGGGGAGCACACGCTCAGCGGTCCGGCCATGATCGGGCTGCTGGCGATTGCCGCCGCTCTTCTCGCCGGTTACGGGCTGCGGGCAACCCGCATCGAGTTTCCTTTGCTGCGGCTGGCCTTGTTTGGCATTCGGACCTTCCGCGCGTCGGTCAGCGGCAGCTTCTTCACGCGGCTGGGCATTGGCGGAATCCCCTTCCTTTTTCCGCTGCTCTATCAGGTCGGCCTCGGCTTCACGCCGATCCAATCCGGCCTGCTCATGATGCCCCAGGCGGCGGCGGCGATGAGCCTGAAGATGACCATGCCGAGCATCCTAAGGCGCTTCGGTTACCGCGCCGTGTTGATTTTCAACACCATGATGGGGGGGCTGCTGATTGTCCTCTTCGCGACCATCGGGGCGGGCACGCCGGTGTGGCTGATTGTCGCGCAGTCGTTTGTTTACGGGTTTTTCACCTCGCTGCAATTCACCAGCATGAACACGCTGGCTTACGCGGACGTCACGGAGGAGGAGACCAGCGCTGCCAGCACCATCGCCAGCACCATGCAACAGATGTCCATGAGTTTCGGCGTGGCGACGGCCTCGCTGGCCACGGCGCTCTTCGTTCCCGACCGCTTTCACACCAGCGCGCCGGAAATGATTGTCGGCATCCACAAGGCTTTCCTCGTCCTGGGCGGATTGACCGTCCTCTCCGCCGTTGTTTTCCGCGAATTGAAAAAGGATGACGGCGACAACGTGAGCAGGCATAGTGTTCTGGAGCATGCCGGGTAACGGCATTCCCACCGGCCGAAATCAACCCGTGCCAGGCGAAGCGATGACTTATGAATCGGACTCCTTTGAACCTCACCGTTCGTGTCGGCTGCAATCTGGCCTACGAGACCACCGTGCCAACCGCCGTTCTTTTCGTGCTCAAACCGCGCCTGGAAGGCCGGGTCCTGGTGATGCGGGAGCAGCTCTCCTTCGGCATCGGCCTGCCGTCCTACGAATTTCAAGACAGCCACGGCAACATTACCTATCGCTCCATGTTCATGCCGGGCCGCAACGAAATCCGGCATGACGCCCTGGTCGCCGTTTCTTCCCTGCCCGACAGCCGGGAGGTGCGAGGCCCGATTGCGCCGGTGGGACAACTGCCTTTTGAATGGCTGCGCTACACGCTGCCGAGCCGTTATTGCGATTCGGACAAGCTCCTCAATTTCGCCTGGAGTAATTTCGGCCAGATCCCCCACGGCCTGCCGCGGGTGCAAGCCATTTGCGATTGGGTTCGCCATAACATTGAATACCGCTTCGGCTCGGGGCGGCCCGACCTCTCCGCCTCGGAAGTCATCGAGCGCCGGCACGGCGTCTGCCGCGATTTCGCCCATGCGGCCATTGCGCTCTGCCGCGCCTTCAATCTTCCCGCCCGCTACGTCACCGGACATTTGCCAGACATTGGCTACGTGGATCCCGGCTCCCCGATGGATTTTCACGCCTATTGCGAAGTTTATCTGGGGCAGGACTGGCTCACTTTTGATCCGCGCTACAATGTGCCGCGGATCGGGCGCGTGAAGGTGGCGCATGGCGCCGACGCGGTGGATGGCGCGTTTGCGACGATTTACGGCGAGGCCAAGCTGACCCAATTTGAAGTCTGGGCCTATCAGGTCAATCCGCAGGAAGTTTCCCTGGGCGATCCCATTGATTTGTCCAAACGCCTGGATGGTCAGGAAGCGGTGCGGTTCAGTTAGCCGCTGATTATGCGCATCTACATCGAAAGCACCATTCCGAGCTATGTTGTCGCGCGCCCGGCCAGCAACCTCTTACAGGCGGCCCGCCAGCAAGTCACCAAAGATTGGTGGGACTTGAATCGCTCAAATATACTCTTAAGTTGGAACTGCCGCCATATCGCCAATGCGGCGATTCAAACGCGCTTGCGGCGGTTAGTGGCACAAACAGGTTTTGCGCTGCCGGTGCTTTGCACGCCCGACGAACTGAGTGGAGAATTGTATGCGTAACGCGCCAAAGGAACTCAAGCCGAACCACAGCACCGACTTGGTGCTCCAGGAAATCTGGCGCATCAAAGACACGCTCTCGGCTTCCTACGGACACGACGTGGACCGGCTTTTCGCCGACGCCCGCAAACAGCAAAAACTTTCCGGCCACCCAGTCGTGAACCTTCAAACCAAGCGCCGCAAGGCGCAACGGTCCCCCGCCATGGAGAAAGCAGTTTCGCGACGGGCGGGCACAACAGCCGGGGACACCAAGCGAGGTCACGCTTCACCTCAAAAGTGCCAAACGTGAGGACCGATGCCGGGTCCATTCCTGCTTCAAGAAAGCCCGGCAGACATTTCTTTGGCATGGGGCTTGAGAATCAACAGGTCAGCGCCCAAATTGTGAGTCCGTTGTTAGCCAGACAATTTTGATTTCCTTTTCGAGCGGGTTGAAATCGGTGTCGGCGGTTACGAGATCGGCTTTTTTGCTTTTGGCGAGCGCGGCGGCAAAGGCCTCCGCCAAGCCCAGGTTGTGCGCGGCTTTCAATTGCGCGGCCGCCTCGGCCAGTTCGCGGTCCAGTGGCGCAACTTCCAATGGCATGGTGCGCCCAAAATGCCGCGCGCCTTCGAGTCCTTCGGCGCCGTTTTTGCGCTGCATCTTGTAAAGCACCTCAGCCCAGTTCACCGCGGCGATGAGGATGCGTTTGTCGTCCTCCGCGGCCCGATGAAGCAGGTTTTCCACTTTCCCGGCGCCCGGTTCATCAAAAAACAGCGCCAGAAGAGCGGAGGCGTCCAAAACCGTGGTCTTCACTCAGCCGTTCTCCTTTTCCCGCTCCGCGCGGCGTTCTTCCAGGTGTTCCCGCACGACGGGTTTTTCGCCGGGCTTGACTTTGAACATGCCGCGAAAACTGTGGATGTATTCGCGGGTGACCGGCTGGAAGATGATCCGCCCGCCCTCTTCCACGAAGTTAACGCGGGTGCCGGGTTTGATGCCGAACCGGCGGCGGAGGCGCGCGGGAACGACCAATTGGCCTTTGGAGGTAACGTAGGAAGTGTTCATCGGTTTTCTGTCATTCTCCTGAATTATGCCATGTTTCAATATGTAAGGAAAGTTAAAGTTTGTAAGATGTTTTCACATTGGCGGTCGCCACCCCACAAGCGCAGGCCCCGCCTTGGCCACCGGGGCCGCTATTCCACCTCCACGGTCACAACGGCGAGGATCCGGGTTTCGCGGCGTTGCAGCAGACGGCCCAGCGGGCCGAGCGCCTGCCAGTAGGCCAGCGCCACCAGCGCGGCCAGGGAGACGGACAGAATCAGGTTCACCGGCACGGCGCTGGACCAGCCGGCCATGCGCCACAGAAACTCCGCCAGCGGCGGCACGAATACCGGCGTCATCGCGATGGGAAAAAACAGTTGGGAAACCATCAACACCAACATGGCCAGACCGGGCATTTTGGTCGGCTTCATCGTGCCTTGTTGGATGCGGTAGGGCACCAGGATGGAAAGCACGTTGCCGCCGAGCGCGGCGAGCAGGAGCACCGCGGCCAGTTGGAACAGGGCGGCGGCCAGCACCAGCGGGGGGAGGCGCAGCCGTAGCGCAATCAACAACAGCAGCAGCAGGCCGAAGCCCGCGCCCACGGGCAGGCAGGCGAGGTTCTTGCCCAGCAGTATGAGTCTTCGGTCAACCGGCGATAGAATCAAGGCGCGAAAGCCGTCGCGATCGAACCCGAATTGATTGGCGAAAAACTGAACCATCATGAAGACCGAGAACACCACGGCCCCCGTGGCGATGAATGGTTTGGCGGCTTCGGGGACCTTGAACGTGGCGCGGAACAGCAGCGACCCGCCAACGATCAGGGGCACGAGGAAGGAAGTCGCCAACGCAATTTTCACTTCGGGCGCGCGCAGTAAGGAACGGAAGGTGGTCAGCGCCAGGGCGGCGGCTTGTTCGGGCACACCGGGGAGGCGGAGTTCGAGAAAACGAGTTCCGGCTTTGGCCGGGGCCGGGGCGGCGGCGGGTGTTGGAGAGGGTTGGATTCGCGCCGCGACTTTCCCGCCCGATACGCCCTGGTATTGCCGCAGTGTGCCGCGATAGGCGCGCCGCAAGCCCAGCGCGCCGATGGCAAAACAGCCGAGTGTGCCGAGCAACGCCGGCAAGGCGTCTCCTTCGGCAAGTCCTTGGGCGCCGAGGGGCAGCCAGAGCGGCGGGATGAATTTCTGGAGCGAGCGGAATTGGTTGAATGTCTGCTGATTATGGCTGTTCCACGCCTTGATCTGTTGTCGCGTTTGTTCCTGGGAGGCGCTGGACTTAGGGACGTCGAAACGGCGGAAGACGTTGAAATAAAGGTTCGGTGCCTGGCCTAGGAGAACAAAGGCAAGGACGATGGCCATGGTGACATTGCGGCGGCGGCGCGGGTTGCTCATCAGCGCGGCCAGCCAGCCCCGCAGGCAATAAGTCCAGGCAGTGATCATGCAAACCATCCCCAAGCCCAGGGGCGCCAGCAACAGCATCGCGGGGCCGCGCGAAATGGCCAGCCCGAGGGCCAGGCCCAGCATGGCGGGCACGGCGATGACGATGCTCACGGCCAGATGGGAGGCCAGGTAGTTGATGACGAACATCTGGCCCAGGCCGACCGGCAGATGCATCAGCCGCTGGAGGTCAATGGTTTCGGAGCGCTGGATTTCCTGCATCAGGCCGATCATCCAGAAGAACAGGAAGACCAGGGTCAGGCCGAGCCAGACGCCCCAAACGGCGGTCGCGGGCGCGTGGGCAAGGCCAAAGATGCCGCCGAGCAACGCGCCGACGAAGCTCGCCGCGCCCATGACAACCGCGCCGACGACGATGATGGCCGCGATGGCGGCGGCCAGGCCTTTGCTGCGCCCCCACTGGTTGCGCGTCAGCCGCCAGCGCAGCCAGAGAATCGTTTTGAGCTGGTCCCAGTTCACGTGATCATTCCAGCCAGCTCAACTTCTGCGCCTCCCGGCCGTCGGTGCCGACAACGGCCAGGAACTTGTCCTCCAGCGACCCCGCGCGGCGCAATTCTTCCATCGTGCCTTGATGCACCAGTTGCCCGTGCGCGATGATCCCTACGTCGGTGCAGAGTTTCTCCACAATCTCCAGGACGTGCGAGGTGAGGAAGACGGTCGCCCCGCGGCCGACGCATTGCTTGAGGGTGTCGCGCAACAGGCGGGAGGCGACGGCATCCACGCCCTCGAACGGTTCGTCCAGGAACAGGAGGTCGGGATTGGGGATCAAGGCGGCGGCCAGGGCGAGTTTCTTCTTCATGCCGTGGGAGTATTCGAGCGTGAGTTTTTTTTCCTCCTGCGCCAGGTCCATCATGGCCAGCAATTCGTCGCACCGCGCGCGGATGGTGGCCGGGGGCAAAAGATACATGCGGCCGATGAAGGTCAGGTGCTCGCGCCCTGTCAGATTATCGAACAGCGCCAGGTTCTCCGGCACCACGCCCACGTGCCGCTTGACTTCCAGCGCGCGGCGCGGGTCGCTCATGTCCTCGCCGAGGATGCGCATGGCCCCGGCGCTGGGCGCCAGCAGGCCTGTGAACATCTTGATGGTCGTGGATTTGCCGGCCCCGTTGGGGCCGAGAAACCCGTAGAACGTGCCGGCTTCGACGCGGAGATTGAGTTGGTTGACGGCGCGGAAGGTCCCGAAGTCGCGCGTCAGGTTGGTCGTTTCAATGGCTGGGTTCATGGCGTCGTCATCGCGCGGCAGAATATCGGACATGACTTGGCGGAGCAATGATTAACCCGGCGGATGCCGGCGGCCAGAATCACCGAAATTAGCCAGTTCATGCCCGGAGCATGGGCCAAGGCGAAAACAATTGCCAACGCGGCTTGGAATCCAAGGGAGAAAAGGCCCGGATGATTTGGTTGCCAGCTTTCATGTTGACGCCATCTCGCCGGTCAGATATTACCGGAGGCGATGCTTACGCGGGAGAACATCTCAAAAGGACTGATCGGCCTTGCGGCCCTTTTTGTCACCGGGACACTTCTATGGCTGCTCTGTTCTTGGCTCTGGACGTATTCTTCTGTTCGCACCTCCGGGAGGGTGGTGCAGTTAGTCCAGCGCCACGATACAGACGTTGACTATTATTGCCCTGTCTTTGTATTCCGAGATGCAGATGGTCTCGATCACACCAATCATTCACTGGCGGGCAGCAACCCCCCACGGTTTCCAGTCGGCACCAGGGTCTCGGTCCTGTATCAACCGTGGGATCCGTCAAATGCACACATAGAGGATCCTTTTGTTTTATGGATAGCGCCGCTGATTTTGATGGCCATCTCAGTCTTTTATGGCGCTGTCGGTTACGTCATCGGCCGAAGACCACAAAGATCACGCCGCGAACAATCCGCATGAAATGTTAGCGAAGTGGGCTATCGGGTGGAATTACGATTAAGATTATGATCAGTATAGGGAGGCGGTTGCCCAAAAAGTGAAATATGGCCCCAGTCTGGTTGGAGTAATGGAGGGGATTAGCGCGGATGAAATGAGGCGGAAGGCGGTTGAAATGGTTTCGCGGGGGGCATAGATTGGGTCAAGAACCCCGATGTCGTATGAATGCTGAACCCAGGCTGGAGAAGTGCCTCACTTTTATCAATTGTCAGTTGCGCCCGGGGGACACGAAAGTGAAACTCGCGGCCAGGGCCACGCAATGGCGCACGGTGACCATTTCGCGGCAGACGGGGTCGGGAGCGCACGCGGTGGCGGAGAGATTGGCGGAACTCTTGCAGGCTCAGGGGAAGAAGGACTCCCGCCCGTGGACGGTGTTTGACCGGAATCTGGTGGAGAAAGTTTTGGAGGACCATCATTTGCCCGCCCGCATGGCCAAATTCATGCCGGAGGACCGCGTTTCGCAAATGGACGATGTGCTGGAGGATTTGTGCGGCCTGCACCCGCCCTCCTCCACGCTGGTTGATAAGACGGCCGAGACGATCCGGCGCCTGGCCGAAATGGGAAATGTGATTCTGATCGGACGGGGCGCCAACCTGATCACCAGCACCCTGGATTATGTGTTTCACGTCCGGCTGGTCGGCTCCCTGGAAAAGCGCATCGAGTACCTTCAAGAAATCCGGCGGGTCGGCAAGAAGGCCGCGCTGGAGTTCATCCGCGTGGAAGATCGCGGGCGCGAACGATACTTGAACAAGTACTTCGGCAGGGATATTGACGATCCGCTCCTCTATCATCTGGTGATTAACACCGACCAGATCGGGCACAATCAGGCGGCGCGGCTGATCGCGGGGATGGTCTTGCAGGGCGGGCCTGGCTCGGACTGATCCCAATCCCAATGGCCTTGCCACCGTGGGGGCGGGTCATTTCTGGGAGTGGAGTTTCAATTTGCCTGAGTCGGCGCTGACTTTGACGGTGTCGCCGGGCTTGATTTCGTTGTCCAGGAGTTTCATCGCCAGGGGGTTGAGGAGGTATTCCTGGATGGCCCGCTTGAGGGGGCGCGCGCCGAATTGGGGGTCGTAGCCTTCCTTGGCCAGGAAACGCAGGGCGGAGGGGTCGGTTTTAAGGGTCAATTGTTGTTGCGCCAGCCGGGCTTGGAGGCGGCGCAATTGGACTTCCACGATGGCCGCAATCTGTGACTCGTCGAGGCTGTGGAAGATGATGACGTCATCCACGCGATTGAGAAATTCGGGGCGGAAGTACTTTTTCAATTCGGCGCGGACCAGTTCTTCCATGCGGGAGTGTTCCTTGCCCGCCGGGCCTAGGCCGGTGGAGAAGAATTCCTGGATGATCGGCGAGCCGATGTTGCTGGTCATGATGATGAGCGTGTTTTTGAAGTCCACGGTGCGGCCCTGGCTGTCGGTCAGGCGCCCGTCGTCCAGGACTTGCAACAGGAGGTTGAAGACGTCGGGGTGGGCTTTCTCAATTTCGTCGAACAGCACGACGCTGTAGGGGCGGCGGCGCACCGCTTCGCTGAGCTGGCCTCCTTCCTCGTAGCCGACGTAGCCGGGGGGCGCGCCGATGAGCCGGGCGACGGTGTGGCGCTCCATGTATTCGCTCATGTCAATGCGGAGCATGGCGTTTTCATCGTCAAATAGAAATTCAGCCAGGGCGCGGGCCAGTTCGGTTTTGCCGACGCCCGTCGGGCCGAGGAAGATGAACGAGCCGAGGGGGCGGCTGGGGTCCTGGAGGCCGCTGCGGGCGCGGCGCACCGCGTTGGCGACCGCCGTGATGGCTTCGGCCTGGCCGATGACGCGCTGGCGCAAACGCTCTTCGATGTGGACCAGTTTTTCACGCTCGCCCTCCAGCATCCGGGTGACTGGAACGCCGCTCCACTGGGCCACCACGCGGGCGATGTCTTCCTCGGTGACTTCCTCGTTGAGGAGGTGTTTGCCCTGGCGGCTGGCGAACTCCTTTTGCGCGGCGGCCAGTTTTTTGGTCAGTTCGGGGATGCGTCCGTATTGGATTTGGGAGGCCAGGTTCAGGTCGCCGGCGCGCTGGGCGGCTTCTTGTTGCTGGCGGGCCTCGTCGAGCTGGCAGTTGAGGATGGAGCTGGCGTTGATCGCGGCTTTTTCGTTTTGCCAGGAGACTTTCAGCGCGGCGGATTTTTCCTTGAGGTTGGCCAGGTCGCGCTCGATTTTCTTCAGGCGCTCGCGGGAGGCCTCATCCTTTTCCTTGCGCAAGGCGGTTTGTTCGATTTCCAACTGCATGATCTGCCGTTCCAGCAGGTCAATTTCCGCCGGCATCGAATCCTGCTCCATCCGCAGCCGCGAGGCGGCCTCGTCCATCAAATCCACCGCCTTGTCCGGCAGAAAACGGTCGGCGATGTAACGATGCGAAAGAGTCGCGGCGGCAACGATGGCGGCGTCCTGGATGCGGACCCCATGATGGACTTCGTAGCGGTCCTTGAGCCCGCGCAGAATCGCGATGGTCTCCTCGACGGTCGGTTCTTTGATGTAAATGGGCTGGAAACGGCGTTCCAGCGCGGGGTCTTTTTCGATGTGCTTGCGGTATTCGTCCAGCGTGGTCGCGCCGATGCAGCGCAGTTCCCCGCGGGCCAGCGGCGGCTTGAGCATGTTGGCCGCGTCGGCCGCCCCTTCGGCCGCGCCGGCCCCGACGATGGTGTGGAGTTCGTCAATGAAAAGCAGGACCCGCCCCTGGCTGGCGGTGATTTCCTTCAGGAAGGCCTTCAGGCGGTCTTCAAATTCCCCGCGGTATTTGGCCCCGGCGATCATGGCCCCCAAATCCAGGGCGACGAGCTTTTTGTTTTTCAGGGGTTCGGGGACGTCGCCGCTGACGATGCGGCGGGCCAGGCCCTCGGCGATGGCGGTCTTGCCGGTGCCGGGTTCGCCGATCAGGACGGGATTGTTCTTGGTGCGGCGGGTGAGCACTTGCATGACGCGCCGGATTTCCTCGTTGCGGCCGATGACGGGGTCAATTTTGCCCGCGCGCGCCAGGGCGGTGAGGTCGCGGCCATATTTTTCCAGCGCCTGGAATTTGTCCTCGGGGTTTTGGTCAGTCACGCGCTGGTTGCCGCGCAATTCGGCCAGGGCTTTGAGGATGGCCTCGCGGGTCAGGCCGTGGGTTTAAAGGATTTTTTTCAGCGGGGGTTCCGCCTGCTCCAGCAGGCCCAGGAGCAGGTGTTCGGCGCTGATGTATTCGTCGTGGAGCTGGGTGGCCTGGCTGGCGGCGGCATCCAGCGTCTTTTTCAAGGCCAAGCTGCTGTACAGGTCGGCGGAGGGGGCGCCATGGACTTTGACTTTGCGGTCAATTTCCCGTTGGACCGCGGCGGCCAGGGCGGGCGGGGAAGCGCCGATTTTTTGGAGCAGCGGGGGAACCAGGCTGTCCTGTTGTTCCAGCAACGCGGCCAGGAGGTGGGCGGCGTCAACCTCCTGGTTGGAGTTCTGATGGGCCAGTTGTTGGGCTTGTTGAAGGGCCTCCTGTGCTTTGATCGTCAGGCGATCCGGTTGCATATTTTCTAAGATTCTCTTAAACGGGTTGTGTGTGGATGGACTTTACGGCGATGCCGCGGACGCGGAACATAGGCTTGCCCGGTTTCTCCGCGGTGATGAACTCGCCGGCGCCCTGGCGAATGGCCGCCGCTAGATGCAGCGCATCCACCGCGGACAGGCCGTATTGGCGCGCCAACTCCTCCGCCTTTTCTCCCAATTCACGGCTCAATGCCTCTTCGCCTTCTACGGCGCGGAAATGCGTTTGGTAAAACTCCATCTCCGCCGCTTGTTTGTAGAACGCCGGTTTGGGCAGCAATTCCAATTTGACCATTTGCGACGTGCAAAACTGGCGCCTCGGGTCTTCCATGACCGCCAAGGCTGCTTCGGCGTCCCTGCCGCGCCAGGCGGTCAGCAACACTCCCGCATCGAGAAAAGTTTTCACGCCAACCCTCCGCGCCGTTGCCGCAATTCTTCCGAGATGGCCTCGGCGTCAAGAAGTTCGCCGCCCTGCGCCACAAACTGGTTGCGAAGTTTCAGCAGCTTCCGTCCGGTGGCTGTTTTGGGCCGCCACCGCGGTCGGGACTCACGCGCCAGCTTTTCGGCCACCGCCTGGCGGACAAACTTGCTTCGATTGCCAGGAATCCGGCACACATCCGAAAGCGGAAGCTTGACCGAGAGCGCCTTCAAATGACATGTCATACCGTAAATGTACTACCGGCGTGTTTTTTCCGCAAGCTTGGGCGCACGGCCACAGCACCGAGGAATAGCCACATCGCCAAACCACCTCGGAGGGATGAGCCGGGTGGGTGGGTTGAACTGGCTGGATTTGAGGGCGAAGGGGCTGCCGCCTTGGTGAAGGAGGTTGGACGCA
>Ga0181536_10001282_pt1 | contig 29796 bp, 23 predicted proteins | sample PEATcosm2014_Bin_41_FD_121105 | JGI IMG/M metagenome (GOLD analysis project Ga0181536, IMG submission 121105) | Peatland microbial communities from MTU Mesocosm Facility, Houghton, MI, USA - PEATcosm2014_Bin17_60_metaG | ecosystem: Environmental > Terrestrial > Soil > Wetlands > Peat | place...
ATGGAGCTATCCGCTCGCTATTTTGCCGGTACACCGATTCACTGTCCCGCCCACCGGCGTGGCCTTCTCTTCGGTTTCCCGGATTTAAGGTGATGCCGATCGTCTCGCCAAATCGTTCCTCAGGGACTACTTTTTGCTATTATCTTTAACCATCCCGATCACAATCAGCTTTGCTCTGTTTGCGGAAGAGATAGTCGGCGGTATGCTTGGCGTCAAATTGGCTAGGGAAAACTACTTCCTTGGTTGCGTTGCAGGAGAGCCCAGGAAGCTCTTGGATTGCGACCGGGGGAACATAACGCAGCAGCAACTCGCTTGAGCTTCACTAAAGGAACAACCCTCGTGCTCGTCCCGCAGTCTGCCCGTATGCCCCCAAGCGCTCTCATCAGAATGTTTCAATCGAGGTTTCTTCGAAAGTATTTAGGACGTCTATATCTTCTTACGAATATTTGGATCTGGAACCATCTACCGACCTCGTTAGGTTCCTGGCGGCTCGTACGTGCGTACGGCGTTCACTTGCAGAGTCTAATTCAAATGTGGACGACAAGGAGACAATCCGTAGGTACTTTCTTTTTTCGAAACCGTCCCGAACTGGCGCTGCTGGTTCGCTTGCTAAATCAAAGGCGCGAGGGCTCCACGCTCGACTTGGCAGTTCTTGGGTGTAGCAAAGGGACTGAAGTATATTCTATTTCGTACGCAATCCGATCTATATGGCCTGACCTGAAAGTCAGGTTGCATGCTTTGGACATCTCGAAAGAAATTCTGGATTTCGCAGAAGCTGGAGTCTACTCGCTCAGGAGTCACGACGGCTCAGGAGCTCCGAATCCTGGCTATCTCGTTCCGGGTAGAGATGTGTCCACGATCACTTTCAGAGATCAACCTTCATCAATGTTCGAGCGCGTGTCCTCCGAGGAGATGGCGTCGATGTTCGACCGCGAGGGGGACCATGTGACGGTCAAATCACGGTTCAGGGAGGGGATCACTTGGTACCTTGGGGACGCTGGAGATCCTGGCGTAGTTGGCACTTTGGGTCTTCAGGATATCGTGGTAGCGAACCGGTTCTTGTGCCACATGTATCCAAAGGAGGCAGAAGCGTGCTTGCGCAATCTCGCGCGGTTGGTCAAGCCCGGCGGGTACCTCTTTGTCTCAGGCGTAGACCTAGACGTGCGGAGCAAGGTCGCTAGGGAGCTCGGCTGGAAACCGGTGACGGAGATGATCAGGGAAATCCACGAGGGCGATATATCGTTGCGGCGTGACTGGCCTTTGGGATACTGGGGCTTGGAGCCATTCGATCGAGGTCGGAACGATTGGGAGATGCGGTACGCCTCGGTTTTCCAGCTTGTGGAGCGTTCTGAGGGGAAGTAGTCCCACTGCTGCGGGATCACTCCGCTATGGTAGCCATGACAGATTGCCGGACCTGTCCACTTGTCGGCCGTCAGGGGTTATTGGATTGAATGGCTCAGCAAGGGATGATTTCTGGCTCACTCGGAGCGGCGCGCAACACTGATCGGTACTTCTTCTGCAGTTCGGAGAATGAGCCGTCAAGGTTTCCATTGTAACACGAACTTACGAGATATGCCGTTGGCGAAGCGCTCGCAGCGCTTTGCTCAGACGTGCCGTGATTTTGAAATCATAGTCGTTGATGACGGATCGATAGTCGAATACAACTCTTTGAGAGTTACGTGACGAGTCTTCTCCCACCAGATTTCACTGTGAACTCTTCTCCCACCAGATTTCACTGTGAACCGAAAAACAACGGACGAAAGTAATTACGACAGCATGATACCCCGCGGTATCCTGGGAACACGATGCAAGATCTGAAAGCGAAGGTGATCCGTGGCGGTCTGGCGAGACTTTGTGCTCAAGGGGCGACTTTTATCTTGAGGATAGGCTCTCTCATGATATTGGCCCGGCTCCTGAGCCCCAAAGACTTCGGATTAGTCGGCATGGTCACCGCCGTCACTGGAGTTCTGACGTTGTTTCGAGATTTCGGTCTTTCGTCTGCCGCTGTTCAGCGTGCAATCGTTACCGAGGAGCAGATTTCGACGTTATTCTGGATTAACATATTGCTCGGAACAGTACTTGGGCTGGTGACGCTAGCAATGGCACCGGCTATTGCGGCGTTTTATCACGAGCCGCAGCTCGTTGGGGTGACGGCCGTTTTGGCGCTGGGATTTCTTTTCAACGCTGCGGGAACACAGCACTCGGCACTTCTCCAGCGCCAGATGCGTTTCACCGCAATAGCCGTGATTAACGTCGTATCGCTGGCTGCTGGTATTGCAATTGCCATATATGGGGCCAAAGCTGGCTACGGATATTGGGCCCTCGTTTCGATGACGCTCACTACTCCAATCATCGGTACTATCGGTTTCTGGCTGATCACGGGCTGGGTGCCGGGGATGCCACGCGAGCGAGGTGGAATTCGTAGTATGATGCACTTTGGCGGCAGCCTCACCTTGGCGGGCCTCTTGGTTTATATAGCGTATAATGCCGAGAAGGTCTTGATAGGTCGCTTCTGGGGAGTCGACGCGATCGGTATTTACGGAAGAGCGTACCAGATAATAAACATTCCGACAGATAATCTGAATTCGGCAGTCGGCGAAGTAGCATTTTCGGCGCTGTCTAGACTTCAGAATGATCCCGTTCGTTTCAAGAACTACTTCTTGAAGGGCTTTTCCTTGGTTCTGGGACTAACGCTCCCCATTACGATCGCCTGCGCTCTATTTGCGGACGATGTGGTCTTCGTTTTTTTGGGGCCAAACTGGAGAGATGCGGCCCCGATTGTGCGCTTGTTGGCTCCGACGATTGCGATTTTTGCGATAATCAATCCTTTGGGATGGATGATCTTTTCGATCGGACTGGCAGCACGAGGCGTGAAGGTCGCCCCTGTGTTAGCGGCCATCATGATAGCGGGTTACGTTGTGGCATTGCCTTACGGACCCAAAGGGGTCGCATTCGCCTATTCGGCGGTGCTGACGTTATGGGTTATTCCGCATATTTGGCTGTGCGTGCACGGTACGATGATTTCCGTCCGCGACGTTCTGATGGCGGTTAGCCGGCCGCTCGCCTCGGGTATCTTGGCGGGAGGCCTAGCGTTTGTTGTACGAATGATTTGCGGTCAATTTTTCTCACCGTTGCCCCGGCTCGTTCTGGAAAGTGGCGTGCTGCTCGCTGCGTTCCTCGGGTTGCTGCTTGTTGCAGGTCAAAAGTCGCTGTATCTTGATCTTCTCGGGGAATTGAGGAGATCTTCATCACGTGCAGATAAAGATCTCTGCTGATTTCGAACGGAAGTCGCCCATCTTTCCGGGATGATGCGGGCCACCATCCAAGCTGATCAAACTGATCGATAAGTTTTGTGACCTGGAGAGGAATGCGGACAAGATGAAGCCTTTGATTAGAGATTAAGACACGAGAGTTCGTGAGACGCCAGATGAGCAATACAAGCGTATTTCGATGACATGTGACCTGATAATTTGAGCCGGCCGCAATGAAAAGGGATGGCGCGGGATGTCCGATGCAGCACCTGCCGCGGCCACCCAGCGCTCCTTGTGCCGAGGCTCTAATCGCCACTGGATGAACGTTCAGTGGCAGGTCACTTGTGATACAATCCGCGATGCGCAACTTACGCGCAGAGACGCAGGAACCTGTTCATCCGGCTAACGGTGGATATATGCGTGCGACGTTCATATTACCTCATGCCGATATGTCGGGTGGCATTCGGGTGCTTGCGATCTATGCGGATCGTCTGCGGCGGCGCGGCCACGATGTCACGGTGGTGTCGACCCCGGCAAGTCGAGATCAGTCGTGGCGTAGGATTAAGCGCGCCGTTTTTGGGCAGGAGCCAGGGGCATGGCGGAGGTTCTTGGCGGCTTTGAGTCGGCGGGGAGAACGCAGTAACACCAATATTTCACATTTTGACTACGTTGACGTGCCACTGCATGTAATCGATCGATTTCGGCCGGTAACTGATCGTGACGTGCCGGACGGGGATGTGGTGATCGCAACGTGGTGGGAAACGGCGGAATGGGTTGCTAAACTGTCACCGCGTAAGGGCGCTAAGGCGTATTTCATCCAGCATTATGAAGTGTTTGATTACACACCCGCCAAACGGGTCAAGGCGACATGGCGATTGCCGCTATGTAAGATCACAGTATCGAAGTGGCTAGTAGAATTGGCCGAACGGGAGTACGGCGACCACAAGGTTTGGTTGGTACCTAACAGCGTCGACACGGATCAGTTTTACGCTTCGCCGCGCGGCCGCCAAAGGCAGCCGACTGTCGGACTGCTATATTCAACAACTAAATGGAAAGGAGTCGACGTAAGTTTGAAGGCATTTGAGATAGCTGCAAAGCGGGTGCCGGGGGTGCGGCTGCTCGCGTTCGGGGGTGAGCCCGTGGCCAATCGACTTCCACTACCACCTGGCACTTCCTTCTATCATCTGCCCGCGCAGGATTCGATCCGTGATTTGTATGCGTCGTGCGATGTCTGGCTGTGCGGTAGCTACGTCGAGGGCTTTGGCTTGCCGTGTCTAGAGGCTATGGCGTGCCGATGCCCAGTCGTTTCAACAGCCGCGGGTGGACCTGCTGACTTTATAAAGTCCGGATGGAATGGCTATCTGGTACCCGTCGGCGACGCAGAGGCGCTAGCGAATCGACTTGTTGACGTGCTGAGCCGCAATGAGGCGGAATGGCGCGCGATGTCCGACGCAGCACTTGCCACAGCCCGCCAATACACGTGGGATGACGCAACCGATCTGATGGAGAGCGCTCTTTGCGATATAATCCGTGGTGTACAATACACGCGCAGAGACACGGGAACCTGTTCATCCGGCTAACGGCGCAATTGCGTCGAGCATTATACACGCCCAATCTGCGGTCGCCCCCATAAATAATAATATGTGACCGCCCCTTATAAAGAGTAGTCAAAAAGAGATAATAACGTCGCGGCCAGGCGTATCAAAGAGGACAACGGAAATCGTGGCTGGAGTTGAGGACGACGGGTAGCATGTTCATGAAATTGCGCGGCGCGAACTTCGCGCTGACGTTGCCCTAGTTTTTATCCAGCAGCGATTGGAGTCTTGGGTTCCTGTGGGCGCATCCCAAAAGTCAGACCGATTTAAGTGAGAATCTCCGGCCTGTTGAGCGCCTCAATTTCCCGCACAGCTCTATTCAATATCCTGATGAGGCACAGACAGGATGAGGGCTAATTTGTCGGATAAAAAAATGGTGGGAAGGAGCGCCGCGGGGTGGGTGGTGGTCTTTCTTGTGTTCGCCATTTTCTTGGCCTTGGCTGCATTACCCGTCTATCTCATTCCATTTCACGTTTCGCGGAACTACAATGAAGGTTGGAATGCCTACCATGCTCTAGCCGCCATGTCTGGCGGCATACTGTATCCGCCGTCGGACTCCTTCATCTCCAATAATTATCCTCCTCTGTCTTTCTATCTGGTTGGTGCTTTCGGGCAGATAACCGGCGATTATGTGGTAGCGGGTCGCCTGATATCGCTCACGTCGCTGCTGATTGTGGCATGCAACATCTTCCTGTTGTGTCGATGGATTGGCGCTGACAGGATGTTAGCCTCATTCGGTTCTGCGTTATTCCTGCTTGCTTTCTGTGAGCTAAGCCCGGATTACGTTGCAACGGACGATCCTCAGCTGCTTGGGCATGCGTTTATCACCGCCGGCGCTGTCGTATTCCTTAATGCTGCAAGGAGGCATGGGACAAACGCAAGAGTAGTCGTATCGGTCCTACTTATCTGTGCCGGAGGATTGGTCAAACACAACTTGGTAGCGCTGCCGTTAGCTCTGGGCACCTGGGTGGCGATCCATGATCGTCGGCAATTCGTCAGGTTCCTTTTGGCCGGGCTAGTCGTCGGCGTTCTGGCGTTGGGCGCGCTATATGCACTGTGGGGACAGGCGATCGTAGACGGCGTACTGAGGTATCCCCGCTTGTTGTCCTGGTCCACTGGGGTCGAATTGTCCTGGGTATTGAGGTTGTTTCTCCCATATATAGCATTCTGTTCAGCTGGATGTGTCGCGCTGCCACAACAGCGCGAGATTCATTTCGTTATAGCGTATGCTATATGGTCGGCGCTTTTCGGGTTTCCACTACTCTTCGGTACGGGCGTCAACGTTAATGTCCTTGATGATTTTACGATTGCGCTCATTATTGGTACTGTAGCATTCGCAATGGCTGTGGAGAAAGGGGTCATTCGGTTGCCATTCGGTCTGAGCCATTCGCGCTTCGTCGTTGTTGTGATGCTGGCTATGCCGCTGTTTGCCAAGGCGGCCCTCGTGACAAAAAGACTAGTTCCAGAATATGAGAGTTTGCTGCGCAACGCGAAAGACTGGTCAGCACTGGCCGATGACCTATCAAGAACGGACGGTCCTGTGGCCTGTGATTTACTTGCCATCTGCTACTGGGCCGGCAAGTCGTGGGAGATCGATTTCTTTAGTTATGGGCAGAAATTGTTTGTGGGAATTGTCACCGATAAGGCCTTTCGCGAAAGGATAGGCAATTCCTATTTTGCCTACATCTTCCTTCAAGGGACTCGCCCATCAAATCGCGGGTTGCCAAATGAAGTCACAGCGTGGACGCCAAAACCCTACCTGCCAATCGAGACTACGGCTTGGTTGTTATCCTATTACGCGCCCGTCCGCATTATCGGTGATGACAGGCTATTAGCTCCCTCATCTGTGCAAAAACCAGACTCAGATTATAAATGAGAACATGAATCGCCCTCGCGATAGCCGGGACGCAAAGCCACAAAGCCTTTATCCCGCATTCACCAGATGGCACGTTGAGTTTCGGCGCGGCTTGCCGATTCAGATATAGCGATTCGCAGCTTATCAGCTTATCGTGGTTTGAGCGAGGCTGTCATGGCGCACCCGGCGGGTGAATCGGAATCCGACGTTGTTCGGCTCGATTTTGATCGCCGCCTGATGCTCCAGTTTCGCGGCTCCGTGGTGACCTACGATGCCGGGCTGCTTGCCTATCGCGAACTCGATGACGCACTCGGGTCTGACCGCGATGACGGGCGAGATGCGTGCTGATGCTCGCACCGCCAAAGCCGCCGCAAAGCTTTGCAAAAAGTACTGCAATCTTTATTGCAAACCATCCTGTCACAAGCGCTGCAGCGAACAGCGGGGCGCGTCAACCGGAAATCCGATGTGTTCCAGACGTCGCTTACACAACACCAACCGGCCTCACTCACGGCTCGGTTGGATGAGCCCCTCCAGCTACGCCGCGGATCGGCACCGCCCAACAGGGTAATCTCGAGTGCCAGACTCTAATCGCCGCTGGATAAGAATTGGGGGCAACGTCAGGCGCACTGCGAAAGATTCTGTACGTTATCACCACACGGCCTAGGACACACGTCATTGAAAATAAAGTTGTACTGCTCAGCTAGAGCCTCCCGAGCCGCTTTTGTCTTCTCGCTAATTAAAGACTTAATTTTGTCAGCGTTTTTCTCCAAGTCACAGATTTTCTCCATCAGTCTATCAGCGTGCAAGTCATTAATATCCAGGCAGTACTCCGCCAATCCCATCGCGTTCATCAAGGACTCACACTTATGATGAAAAGAAATAGAAATGACTGGCTTGTTGCAAATTAATGCCATAACGACGTTGTGGAACCGGGTTGCCACTACGAAGTCAGTCGCTACGATCTGTGACAATATGTCTTCAACCGAACAAGTCGGTTCGTCGATAATATGCGCTTCATCAAACACCGACAACTGCTGTCTCAGCAAGGCTGTGAACTCTTGTCTCGCCTGTATGTCCCCAAGATCTCCACTTAGTAGTCTGACATCATATTCACGTGCCAACAACCACTTCACAACCGTGACGAGGTTCTGCAAATAGGCAAGATAAATCCCATCGCATCGTCTACCATAGCTAATACCAGCGTACTCCATCACACCCAGACCGACAACAGCTCTGCGCCTCTTCTTGGTATGTTGATGCGGTATCAAATCCTCTGGTAAGCTGAATACTAAATCTGGATAGATTCTGTCATTATCCGAGTGGAATCCAATACCCCTAAGGTACAGCATAGTCGACTCGTCTCGATAAGATCGAAAATCGCCCAAAGAAAGGGCTAATTTAACGAGATATCTTCCTAGGGTTCCATGAATAGGACCAGCTCCGACGCTTACAAAGAGTATTTTGCAGCGGCAAACTTTCGCTATCAGTGACCATTTGAGAAGGTTATAAGGCCCCCAGCTTAAGAGGCCGTAGGCATCCGTCAGCAACCCAGTTCCTGGTACGATAAGCATATCTGTGTGCATGAGCCTCATAAGACCCCGAACCCACCGCAAGGGTTCACTCGGCAGCCCAACACAGATCCTTCGTAACGCTTTACTCAGTCGATTTTGGGGGACCCAAGATTTAAAGAAGGCCTCGGAAAGTGGAATGGTTTCGATACGGTGGTGGGTCGCGACAGTAGTCTCAGGGAAGGTGCAGATACAGGTAACCTCTGCATCCGGGTAGAAACGCCGAAGGTGGTATAGAATTGCTTGAAGAGTACTTTCATTGCCGAAATTGGTCGAATTGAAGTGACCATAGAATGCAATGTTCTTCTGCTTTCGCCTGTGCTCTTTCATTCTGCCGTCCAACAGGCCTCATGAACCGAAATTTGCCAACCGAGTCGATACACCTTATGCGACACATCGAGCAGCCGCAATATGCGCGGCATCCACGCGCAACCGCAATGCTGCTCGACCGGGACTGATCGCTTCGCCAATCCGATGACCACCCCGAACCAGCTCTAGCAGACCGACTTTAGCCATATTGCTGATGCCGCACGAAATGATCGCTCCTGTGAAGCCCCGTGGTGGTCTGGCATCCTGGCTCATCAGAGTGTCGATAACAATTATGCGGGTCCGAGAAGGTCCCCGCGGATCGTCCCCGTGAGATAGCCCCCCGAACTGACCGGACCCGGTCTCCTACTTAGCAAGTGTGCGGTACAATCGTGTCTACGACCGACCCTCCAGACCGGGTTGAGATCATTACGTCGGTTCCGCGCCGTCGGCGCTGGACGGCGTCCGCGAAGGTTCGTATGGTCGGGGGACTTGTTGACGTGTTGAGCCGGAATAGCGCGCGATGTCCGATGCTACACGTGGGATGACGCAACCAATCTGGTCGAGAGCGCTCTTTGCGATGTAATCCGTGATGCACAGCGCGCGCGTAGAAACACCGGGAACCTGTTCATCCGGCTAACGGCGCAACTGCCTCGAGCATGAGTATACACACCCAATCTGCAGTGGCCTCCTATAAATTGCATGCGATAATAACGTCGCAACCGGGGCGTATAAAGAGGAAAACTGAAATCGTCGCTGGAGTTAAGGACGACTGGATGGCATGTTCATGAAATTGCGCGGCGCGAACTTCCCGCTTTTACCGGATCGATTCCCTCTCAAACGACGTATTCTCAGCGCCGGTTCCTGGAGCTTGGCCGGTGCTGCAATCAGCTATCCGATCAGCTTGGGCAGCAACTTGCTGCTGACGCGCCTGCTGGTGCCGAAAATGTTCGGCGTGATGGCAATTGCGACGCTCGTGTTAACAGCCCTGACAATGTTCTCGGACTTTGGCCTCGTACAAAACATCGTTCAAAGCAGACGCGGTAGCGATCCGGTATATTTGAACACCGCTTGGGCGATCCAGATTATTCGAGGAATGCTGCTTTGGCTATTGGGAGTTTGTGTTGCACTATTGGTCTTCGCTGGCGGTCATGCTGGGCTGTGGCCCGAGGCTAGCGTTTACGCCGACCCGTATCTTCCCTACGTAATCGCCGTCATCTCCATTTCCATGGTAATCGATGGCTTTCAATCTACCAAGAGTTTCGAAGCGAGCCGCCACCTGTCGCTTGGCCGCCTCACGATGATGCGAATCATGGCCCAGATCCTCGGATTGATATGCATGATTGGCTGGATCTTCTTGATCAACCGTTCGATCTGGGCGTTAGTCGCCGGCGTAATTTGTTCAAGATTGTTAACTACGCTGCTCAGTCACACTTGGCTCCCGGGCGTCGTCAATCGATGGCATTGGGACCAACCGGCATTTCAAGAAATCGTCCGCTTTGGCAAGTGGATATTTCTCGCATCAATTCTCGGTTTTGTCGCGAACAATGCCGATCGCATTCTGCTTGCAGGCTTTGTCAACAGCGCGGTGTTGGGCATCTACAGTATCGCGTCCCTGATCATCGGTGCGATCATGCAGATACTGATCACCGTTTTTAGTCAGGTGTCGTATCCTGCCCTCAGCGAGGTGGCACGCGAACGACCGCGCGAGCTCAAGCGCAGCTTGTATCGACTCCATACGCTGACTGCTTCATTTACGTACTTTTGCTCCGGTCTGTTGGTCGTTTCCGGCAATACCTTGATCGTGCTACTATACGATCCTCGCTACGCCGAGGCCGGATGGATGCTCCAAATCCTTGCCGTTGGTTTACTGAAGATTCCCTTCAATCTCGCGATGTCTGGTCTGCTGGCCCGTGGCTTGGCGAAGTACTTCACCAGCCTTGTCGCGTTTCACGTCGCGACCATCGTGCTTATTCCTCTTGGATTTCACTTTTTCGGCCTTCCCGGCGCCCTGTGGGGGGTTGTCGCAAGTCAGCTTTCGAACGTGCCGGCGATCATTTACTTTCAAATCAAATATGAGCTATTCGACCTGTCAAAAGAGCTTATCCTGCTGCCAGTATTTTTCGCGGGCATTGTACTGGCCAAGGGATTAAACCTTGCGGTTGGATACTGAACCGAAAGATCGAAAATGAAAGGCTGAAAAACGATGACGGTCGCCTGGCATGGCACGGGGCAACGCCATCAGGATCGATGGAGAGATTACGCCGTTAAGGTAAACTTTCGAGCGCCCTCGACGTGGTGCACTCGGATAATTAGGAGCTTTGACGAGCCGATAGATGGGTGGATAGCAAAGTTTGACAATTCAAGCTGGCGCACGGATCTGATACCCTTAATTTCAGTTGTAATAACGACTTATAATAGAGCCCAAATGGTACTGGGGGCCATCGAGAGTGTTATTACTCACACGTATCATCGAGCGCCACGATGGCACGCGCGTCGTGCATGTCGCGACCGACAACCTACCGTTATCCTAGCCAACCCATTGAAACGAACCCATGCCGCTCGTGGAGTTTCGCGTGCATGCCCATACCTGTTCGGTTGGGGGACAACTCTCATAGCTTAAAAAATGCTCGTGGACAGCAAGGCATCGATATCATGGCACGAACGACACCTTTGATCAGCGTCGTTACCCCATTCTATAACACGGCGCCGTATTTAGCTGAATGCATAGAGAGCGTGCTCGCGCAAAGTTACTCGGAATTCGAATACATTCTTATGGACAATTGCAGCACCGATGGATCAAGCGAAATCGCCGAGACCTACGCACGCAGCGACCCTCGTATACGACTGATTAGGTCTACACAATTTGTCGAGCAACTCCCGAACTACAACCGCGCCTTAGCGCAGATCTCTAATGATAGCAGGTATTCTAAGGTTGTAGAGGCAGATAATCACATTTTGCCGGAATGTTTACACCTTATGATGCAAGCATTTGAACGATCAGAATCGATTGGCTTGGTCTGTTCGTACTGGTTGATGGGAAATCTGCTCTGCGGCTCCGGTTATCCGTACCCGACGCCGATGATGCCGGGCAGAGAATGGGTCAAACGAGTCTTGCTAGGTTCAGTTCACGTCTTTGGCTCCCCAACCCAGGTGATGTACCGATCCTCCATTGTCCGAGGCCAAAAGCCATTCTATAATGAACGTGTGCTGCATGCTGATACGGAGAAATGCTACGAGATACTTCAGCATTGGGATCTAGGATTTGTCCATCAGGTGCTCTCGTTCTCGCGAACGGACAACGAGTCGATTTCGTCAGCCGGGAGCGAATTGCAGGATGGCGCTCTGGACCGATACATTGCTAGGCGACGTTACGCTCCCATATTTCTTGAAGCGAGCGTTGCAGCGTCTGTGATGCGAAAGGAAAAACGAATATACTATCGCTCGCTCGCACGGCGGGCGCTGTTGCTTCGGGGAGGAAGATCAGCCTTGTGGCGCTATCACAAGGTGGGGCTCAAGACCATAAATGAGACATTCGATTGGCTTTATCTGCTCTTGATGATGAGCCGGGAATTATTGTGGCTGGGATCAAATCCGGGAATGACTGCGGTACGCGCGCTGCAATACTGGAGACGGGGGCCGATTTTTAGGAAATGCAATCCTAGGTCGGAAGTTATAGTAGTTGACGAAGCCTCTCCAGCTTGCGGTTCTAACCCTCGAGGGCCCGCAGGCGCTTGACCTCCGACACGTCCAGGCAAGCACATCTGCGCCCGGACCGTAGTCGACAACTTCATTCGCGTCGACAATGGGCCGGATTTTGCATCCAAGCTGCTCGATCATTGGGCCTGCCGGAATGGCGTGGTTCTGGACTTCAGCCGGTCAGGCAAACCGTCGACAACTGCTATGTGGAATCCTTCAACGGCCGGTTGCGGGATGAATGCCTCGACATACATTGGTTCTTGTCAATCGAGGATAGCCGCGCCAAGATCGAAGCTTGGCGGATGCACTACAATGCGAGCTGACTTCACAGTGCATTGGGGCATCTGACGCTCCTTGAGTTTGCAGCGGCAGCGGGAGGAAAAACCAAGTGGCAGGTCACTACCAATAGCTCGATGTTCGAATGGGGGAAGTCTGACGACCCGCGAAAGAAAGCTCGTTTCAGCCTGACAGACATTAACTTTAAATCGATGATATTGCGACCTGGGCTGGGCTCGGATAAGTATTCGATGTTCAGATCGATCGCGTGGCACCAGCAATCGCCACAATCTTGTCGTTGGATGAAGCAAGTGTTCATTGGATCTCGTACTCGTACAAGTAATCTTTATTGCAACGTTCGGCCGAGCGACGCGGCGCTGCGCCTGTTGCGGAGTATAAAGCAGGCACCAGATAAACTCTCCACATGGAGCAGTTCGTGACAATAGGCTTAACAACCCAAGTTACGCTCCCGCAAACCTTCAGAAGCATCAGCAGTCCATTCGTTCGGGAGAAGACGCCGTATTCCCGTCAGCCTCTGTACTATGTCGTTGCTTGGGTTACGCTGCTTGGAATCCTCTTTCCTCCGATAGATATTTCGCCTGGCGTAATACACCTTACGCCGGGTCGGTTCGTTGTGATCCTGCTTTTGATCCCAGCGCTTAGAGTATTGTTGAGGAGCGGACGAAGCAGAGTCGCCACCGATTTCTTTGCTATCGCATTATCCACGTGGATGCTCGTGGCGTCCGCTTTCAACGGCGGCTTTAAACTGTATGTAGTCGCAGAAGCACTTGAATTCCTCAGCGCCTATCTGATCGGACGCGCTTTTTTCTTCGGCCCTTTCAACCTACAAGCGTTCCTGCAAGCGCTCAAGGGAATCACAATTGTGATAATTGCGATCGGGCTACCCGACACTTTATCTGGGCGGAGCGTTACGCTGGAAAGTTTGGGAATAGTAACGCCTTTGTTAGATCTCGCAAAAAATTTTCGCTTCGGTCTAACGCGAGCGACTTCGGTATTTCCGGAAGCAGAACATTACGGAACGTTTTGCGTCGCAGCTGCATCCATCTTTTTCTATTCAGAGCGCGGCATCCGTCGAATATTTTATGTTGGCCTTTGCTTTTTTGGATGCATGTTTGCGCTTTCGTCGGGACCCATCCTGGCACTAGGTCTCGTCACGACAGCTTTTTTCTACGATCGCATTCTAAAGCATTATTCCTGGAGATGGAAACCTCTAATGATCATAGTGGCCGGGTTGATTCCTATTGCATTTCTAATTTCTAATGATCCCCTAGGATGGATTTTCTCACACATGACGTTCGATGCCCAAACTGGATGGTTTCGCCTTGCGACGTGGAGTGCTGCGCTGCCTCTGGTGGGGCAATCTCCATTTGTCGGGCACGGTTTCTCCGCGTTGGGTGATTCAGCGCAAATGCGGATTTATCTTGGGAGCGTCGATTGTGTTTGGTTAGTGGAGGCACTTCGCTACGGTCTTCCGGCGGTCATTTTTTTGACACTCGTAATGTTTTCGCCAATTTTACGAAGGACGAGCATCTTCAACTCGGGCATTTACACGCTGCCCACGGGGTTTTCCTTAGCCATCGTAGCAATGGGTCTAATCGGGTTGACGGTACATCTTTGGGATTCGCTATGGCTTTTCCTGAGTTTGTGCATTGGAATTAGGGCCTCGCTTGGTGAGTATGAGGCGCAGCAACGTCGGCTGCGCGCGGCGGCAAGCGCTCGCTCCTAGAGGACGCCTCGAGGGTGGTCCCAAATCTGGGAGCCGATTTAAGTGAGAATCTCCAGCCTGTTGGGCGCGTCACAAGAGTCAGACCGATTCGAGCGTTAGGTCGGCGACCACTTTGCGCAGCCGCGTGTTATCTTCATCGAGCTGACGCGGCTTCCTCACCTCGGATGGCATCAGGCCACCGTACAACTGTTTCCAGCGGTAGAAGGTCGCCTCCGCAATCCCCATCTTCCGGCGCACCTCGGCAACCGTCGTGCCGCCCTCTGCCCGCAGCAGCGCGAATGCAATCTGCTGCTCGGTGAACTTCGATTTCTTCATCGGCCAAGCCTCCCTTCCAGGGTTCAAGCTTAGCCCGATTCTCTCACTCACAACGGCCTAAGCATGGACTCGGCCAAAAGCTTCTTCAGCTTGCGGTTCTCGTCCTCGAGCACGAAGAATGGGAAAAGATCTGCAATCCGTCAGTCAGCTGAAAGCCGGAATAAAATCACATTTCTGCGAGCGACCCTCGTTTAAACTTGAAACATCGGTAGAACATTGTAGATGGATCTAGCATTTCCGTTTACACCAGACGATAACCTGCGGTGGGGAGACACAAATTGTCGCCGGTGACATGGCCAACTTGAGCAACAATTTTCCAACTGGAGACGATCTTTCGCGCGACGTCTATTGCATTCTTGGCGTGCCGATTGACGCGGGCGGGATGCAATCGGTTTTGCGCGATATTGAGACAGCCGCTGCCAATAAGGTGCCCTTTTTCATTTCAGCTCCTAATCTGAACACTCTCGTTAACATGCAAACGAATCCGGACTTCAGGGAGTCGCTGTTCGAGAGCGATCTTTGTCCGCCGGACGGCATGCCGATTGTTTGGATCGCACGGTTCTTAGGTGTTCCGATTAGGAGCAGAATTTCTGGCGCCGATATCTTTGACGCCCTCAAAGCCGAGCGCAAGTTTGCAGAACCATTGAAAGTATTTTTGTTTGGAGGCGCCGAAGGCGTGGCCGCGGCCGCTTGCCGGGCGCTGAATGCCAAGCCATGCGGGCTCTATTGCGTTGGGTCGTTCTATCCTGGCTTCGGCTCGGTAGATGAGATGAGCCGGGATGACATAATCGATAAAATCAATTCAAGTAACGCGGACTTCCTTGCAGTTTCTTTGGGCGCCCGGAAAGGACAATCGTGGTTGCAGCGCAACCAGCATCGTTTGCTGATTCCGGTGCGAGTTCATCTGGGTGCCGTGATCAATTTTCAAGCGGGTACGATCAGACGGGCACCTCGCATCATGCGAACATCAGGTCTTGAATGGCTTTGGCGCATCAAGGAGGAGCCATACCTTTGGAGACGTTATTGGAATGACGGAAGGGTACTGCTGCGCCTGCTAGTCACACGCGTTCTGCCGCTAGCATTTTGGACGTGGTGGCTGCGGATGAAATTCGAGCGTGAAGGGCAAAATCTGGTCATCACGCAGGAGCGTGGTTGCAAATCCGTCACTCTCAGCCTTTCCGGCCCCGCTACCGCTCGGTATGTTGAAAGGGTTATTCCCGTCTTCCGAGAGGCGATATTTACCAGGAAGCAGGTCATAGTTGATTTTTCGAAAACACGCGTCATCGACAGCCGCTTTCTTGGACTTCTCCTCATGTTAAGGAAAAAGCTCGAAGGCACTGGCGCAGGTCCGATCATTGTGGGATTGTCGCCGAGGTTAGAGAGCATATTTCGCTATAATGATCTCGAATTTCTTCTGGTTAACAAGGTGGTGTGATGCCGGTCCAGTGAGCGGTGGATTGAAGCGATACATATAGCGCGAGTTCGCAGTTGGACACCAACAATGGGGGTAGGAAATAGAAACCTGGGACCATCTTCCTCCTTGGAAGGAATGCGGGCGCGCAACGCGTGGGCCGAGGCGGACGGCCTGTAAAGGGTATGATTTAAAGGCTTTGTTCGTCTTGGATGTAGCCCTTTGAATGAGACATCTCAAACGATTTAGGATATTAGTCGCGGTAACCAATCTTAGGCGCCTGCATGAATTATAAGACGGCCGTACCAGTGGAGGCTTTGGGCACGCGGGCCGCGATCTCCATTGGTAGGCGACCCAGTGACGGGAAGTTCGCCCAAAAAGCAGGCATCAGTATACGTTCGAGGGCTCCACTGCGCCTCGGCCTAGCCGGCGGTGGCACCGATCTGTCGCCCTATTGCGACGAACACGGTGGCGTAAGCCTCAATGCCACCATTGGCCGCTACGCTTATGCCCATCTTAGCTTTCGCGATGACAACAAGCTTTGCTTCAGTGCCCACGATGTCAACCAAGAAGACGTTGTGCCATTGGCCGCGGAGCTGTCACTCGATGGCGGCCTGCCGCTTCATCGTGCGGTTTATAATCGCATGGCGCGCGATTTTCTGCACGGCCGCATCCATGCCATAAGCGTGACCTCGACGGTCGATGCCCCAATGGGCTCTGGCCTCGGCGCGTCGTCAGCCCTGGTCGTGGCCTTGATCGAGGCCTATCGTACGGCGTTCGACCTCCCGCTCGGACGCTACGACGTGGCTCGTCTCGCCTTCGAGGTCGAACGAATCGATCTTAAGCTCGCTGGCGGCCGACAGGATCAATATGCCGCTGCCTTCGGTGGACTGAATTTCATGGAATTTCTTCCGGGGGGCCATGTCATCGTCAATCCACTGCGCATCTCGCCGTCCTATGTGTATGAGTTCGAGGCGTCTTTGGTGGTGTGTTTTTCCGGGCAGTCGCGCGCCTCGGCCATTATCCAGGAGCAGGTCAAAGCCATCACCCAGAGTGACAAGGGCGCGCTAGAGGGGATGCATCAGCTAAAGTCCGACGCTATACAGATGAAGCAGGCGTTGCTACGCGGCGACATCCAGGAAGTCTCGGAAATTCTCAACCGGTCCTGGGAGGCAAAGCAGCGAACATCAGGACTCGTTTCCAGTTCCGCGATCGAGAGAGTTTTCGAGCTTGCCCGAAAGAATGGGGCAGTCGCCGGCAAAATCTCCGGAGCCGGCGGTGGCGGCTTCTTAATGCTGATGACCGATCCAGAGCAGCGTTACCGGTTAATCACTGCGCTCAACGAGAACGGCGTCTACGCATCCTCCGTTCAGTTTACCGAGGGCGGTGCTGAAGCCTGGGCGACGAGCCGTTGAACCAGAGAACTGGACCAGCTAGGCATGCCGCCTTGGGCATATTCGCGACCGTCCGACGTGATCCGTCAATCGTGTATCCTGGTCGGCGGCAAGGGCACGAGACTTGGCAACCTCACCCGCGCAACGCCAAAGCCACTGCTCGAAATTGGGCAGGGCATGGCCTTTCTCGATATCGTCATTGAGCAAGTTGTCCGACAAGGCTTTGACGATGTTGTCCTGCTGGCCGGGCACCTCGGACACCTTGTCCAAGAGCGCTACGACGGTCGCCGGCTTGGTACCGGACGTGTCCGCGTTGTTGTTGAGCCCGAGCCGCGCGGAACCGGCGGGGCGCTCATTTCCGCTCGAGAGATCATCGCCCCGCGTTTCCTGTTGCTCAACGGTGATTCTTTTTTCGATATCAACTTGCGTGCACTGGCCGCAGAGGCATCTGCTCACGAAGCGCTGGTCGCGTTACACCGGGTTTCCGATCCATCCCGCTACGGCACCGTCGAACTCAAAGGTAAAGAAATTCTCCGATTTCGCGAGAAGAGTGCAGATGTCCATGGCCCGGCGCTGATTAATGCCGGGATTTACGCGCTAAGACAGTCGATCATCCATTGCATTGGTGCGCTGCCCAGCTCGATTGAGACCGACATTTTCCCGACCCTCGCGGAGAAAGGACGACTCGCTGGAATTGTCCACGAGGGCTACTTCATCGACATCGGTCTGCGCGAGACACTGGAGCAAGGTCGGCAGAAACTGCTCGATTTGCGCGTCCGGCCAGCGGTTTTTCTGGATCGCGATGGCGTTCTTAACATCGACAAGGGCTATGTGCATCGACCCGACCAGGTCAACTGGATAGCTGGCGCGCAGGAGGCCGTGCGCCGTCTGAATGATCTCGGGTATCGTGTTATCGTTGTGACCAACCAAGCCGGCGTGGGTCATGGGTACTATGAAGAGGATGAGATCGTGGCTCTGCATTGGTGGATGCAGGATCAATTGGCTATAAGAGGCGCATTCATCGATGCGTTCTATTATTGTATGCATCATCCCGAAGCTCGCATCGAGAAGTACCGTGGCCATCATGTCAATCGCAAACCTGGCCCCGGAATGATTCTACAGGCTTTCTCAGATCTGACGATCCGAAAGGATCAGAGCTTCCTGATCGGCGATAAGGAAAGCGATATCGGGGCGGCCCGAGCCGCTGGAATACCGGGCTATTTGTTCCCGGGCGGAAACCTCGCCACGTTCCTTGACCGTCTACTCCTCCTACGACCGAATCAAGCCGCGTCGCATCCCGCGACATGAAGCACCAATGAGTAATTTTCCGCTTTTGCAACAGTCTTTGCCAGCACTGCACTCGTGGATCAAGAACGAGGCTCTGCCATTTTGGGCTACTGTCGGCTTCGACGGCGCGCGCGGAGGATTTCACGAACGGCTGGACCTAGAGGGGAAACCGATCCTCGATGTTCCCAAGCGACTCATGGTGCAAGGCCGTCAGCTTTATGTTTATTGCCATGCGGGTTTGCTCGGCTGGTATTCGGAATCGCATCGGCTGGCGGACGATTGCGTCCACTATATGCTTAGCGCGTTCTATCGGCGCGATGGAAATCCTGGTTGGATCCACTCGCTTGCACCGGACGGCGGCATTGCAAGCGGCGTACGCGACACCTATGCGCATGCGTTCGTTCTGCTGGGGCTTGCTTGGTATCATCGGTTCACTGGCGACAATCAAGTCCTGAAGGTTGTAGACGAGACCCTCGCTTTTCTCGACGAGGCACTTGCATCGCCCTGCGGCGGCTATCTCGATGCGATACCACGGCCGGATTTGATCCGCCGGCAGAATCCGCACATGCACCTGTTCGAAGGGTTCATCGCGCTCTTTCAGGCCACCCGAAATGCTCAATATCTCGCTCGCGGCGCCGAAATTTTCGAGATCTTCTCGAGTCGTTTCTTCCAATCCGATCATGGTTGGCTTTGTGAATATTTGACCGAAGACCTCGTCCCGCTGCCAGATCAACGCGGCCGAATCAGCGAACCAGGCCATCATTATGAATGGATTTGGCTGCTTCGGCAGTTCGAGCGGGCGTCCGGGCACAGTGTCGCATCATATTGCGCGGCACTGTACGATCACGCCGACCGGTATGGATGGGACAAGGAAGGATTTATTGTTGACGAAGTTGAATCTACCGGCGCCGTGTTGAAGAGGTCGCGGCGTACTTGGCCTCATACGGAAGCGCTGAAAGCAAACATTGTCGAGGGCGAAGTTGGCCGACCAGGCTGCGACAGCAAGGCCGCCCAGTGCGTGTTGCGCCTCATGGATACCTTCATGGGACGGCCGATATCCGGCGGCTGGATTGATCATGTCGATGAGAGTGCCCAGCCGGTAGTCACGATGATGCCGGCAAGTACGCTTTATCATGTTCTTTGTGGAACCGCCGAAGCAGTTCGCGTGGCCTCGACTAAGGCGAATACGTCCTCCTAACGCAAGGTGTCACCACGCCCAATGATAAGTTGATTTGCAAGAACACGTCCACCGGACGACAATTAAGGTTGATTTCAAATCACTACAATAGAGTGTATTAGATTGATTTAGTTTAGGATGAGACCGTGCCGGGAAGTCCTGTAAGCAAACCTCTTCTTCGCGGGCTGGCCGGTGGGCGAGAAACTGTGCCGCCGATTTGGCTGATGGGGTGATCCGCGAGAAAGCGGCGGGGTTCCTCGATCTCTGCTTTGACGCTCAACGCGCGGAGCCAGTGGTGACGCAGAGAACACCTACTTGTGAACTGATAAAACGATGGCTTTTATCTCATTTTTGATAGCGACGTTAGCGTTTCTCCTCGCTATCCCAACCACGGTATTTTTCATAGAGGTCGTTGCTGCGATTGCGCTGGCGCAGCAGGATTACCCAGTGCCGCCGGGTAACCGACCGCGCCAACGTGTTGCTGTGCTGTTGCCAGCGCACAATGAAAGCACCGGAATTCTGCCGACTCTTGCGGACATTACGGTGCAAATACGTGCAGGCGATCGCCTGCTCGTGGTGGCAGATAATTGCACGGACGATACTGCCGCGGTCGCGGCAGCGGCGGGGGCGGAGGTCGTCGATCGCAATGAGCTCGAAAGGAAGGGAAAGGGATATGCATTGGCTTGGGGCCTTCGCCATCTCGGCGCGGACCCCCCTGAAATTGTCATCATCATTGATGCTGATTGCAGAGTTGCCGAAGGCGTATTTGATAGGCTGGCCGCGGCATGTGCGGCGACACACAGACCCGTGCAGGCACTCGATCTTATGACCGCACCAAACGGATCGTCAATCAACGTCAAGGTCGCTGAATTTGCTTGGCGCGTGAAAAACTGGGTACGCCCACTCGGGCTCAGGGCACTCGGTTTGCCGTGCCAGCTAATGGGGACCGGCATGGCTTTGCCGTGGGACGTGATCAGTTCGGCCCATCTGGCCAGCGGGTCGATTGTGGAGGACCTGAAACTCGGCCTTGACCTGACCCTGGCCGGAAATCCTCCCATCTTCTGCCCCTTCCCCGGCGTGAGCAGCGACTTCCCGTTGACTGTGGAGGGCACCCAACGTCAGCGGCTGCGCTGGGAGCAAGGCCACATCAAGGCGATCGTGACGATGGTTCCGCGTTTGATTTTTTTGGCCATTGTGCGAGCAGACCTGAATCTACTGGCACTGGCGCTCGACGCAGCGGTTCCGCCGCTTTCCCTACTTGCAATGCTGGTGATGGTCATGTTGGCAGTCGCCACTACGGCGACATTGCTTGGCATTTCTTCCGCAGCGATATTTGTCAGTTCAGCGAGCTGCGTGGGATTAATAAGTGGCGTCTTCCTTGCCTGGCTAAAGTATGGTCGCGATATATTACCGCGCGGGTCAATTTTGTTGATATTTTTATATGCGTGTAGAAAGATTCCTCTCTATTCGAAGATTCTATCGCGCAATTCGGAATGGACTAGGACCGACCGTGGGAAAGTATGAACCCGCGAGACAGTCGTAACCAGTCACCACGGTATGAGTCTGGTCTGGGATAGCGTCGTACCACCCCCCCTCGGCACGGAGACGTTTCATGTAACTGAGCTGAACCACTCCGGCGTATCCAATCGAGTTCCCCTCCCTTCGCGATTGGCCAAATCTCCGCTCCGTAGATCCGTCCGGTCGCGCCGCTCAGCATTGTCCAGTATTCTTGTTGTCGCAGAGCTTGCGTGGAACCGCCATCGACTAACCATCACTTTTTAAGAACTCGTAGTTTGCCTCTACCACAAAGACCGCTTGAAGTTTCGGCGTAGCGTTGATATTCTGGATTAAGCGACGTAGATTTGTGACTTAGAGAACAGCAGCCAGTAATGGACGCCCATCGCCGAGCACAGACTTTTGGGGAGGCGGTGCAAACTCGGGACGCTTCGCTGGTGACGCGGGCCGAGTCTTATAGCGGGATATCGATTATTATCGTGACCTACAACAGCGCCTCGGTCCTACCGGGATTGCTGGATTCTCTGCCGGCTGGGTTAGAGGGGATCAAGCAATTCGAAACGATTGTGGTCGATAACAACTCGATTGACAGTAGCGTCGATATTGCGCTCGCTCACTCAATCCGGCCGAAAATCATCAGGATGGGCCGAAACACCGGCTATGCCGCGGCCATCAATGCAGCAGCCGCCACTGTCCGCCCGAATGCGGATCTTCTGATTCTCAATCCCGACGTTCGTCTCCTCCCCGGCTCAGCGAATTTGCTTGTCGATCGCTTAACGGAATCGTCCGTCGGCGTTGCGGTACCGCGGATCCTGACCGAGGACGGAACTACCTTCTGGTCACTGCGGCGGGAACCTTCCCTGATGACGGCATGGGCGGAGGCTGTTCTAGGAGGAACGTTCGCCGCCCGGATCGGTGCGGGAGAAGTGATCAGCGATCCAGCGATTTACGATCAGGGCGGTCCGATCGAATGGGCAACCGGAGCTATTCTCGCGGTAGCGGCGCGGGCGCGTGATGCCGTCGGGGATTGGGATGAGTCATTCTTTCTATATATGGAAGAGGTCGAGTACCTGCGAAGGGTACGCGAGTGCGGATTCTCTGTAGCCTATGTTCCCCAGGCGAAAGCAGTTCACATTGGCGGAGAGTATAAAGAAAACCCCCGCCTTTCGGCGCTGCTCTCCGCCAATCGAATCCGCTACCACCGACGATACCATGGCCCGCTATCGACGGCTATGTTTAGGCTAAGCATTATTGTGGGGGAAGGAATACGCGCCGTGTACGGTCCGCCGGGGCACAGAGCTTCCATGCGAGCAGCGCTACGCCTTGATGCATGACTGAGAGGCGTCCGCGATCGGAAGCTCGGTTGGCATGGCTCGCTCGTCCTCGACTCCGCGGCTAATTGTTATTCATTTCAGCCGTTTCAGCCGGTGTATTCTGGCGCCCGCCAGAAATCCGAACCATGACTGGAACCGGTGTGGCCTGAAGTAGCCGCTGGTCTCGCCAGACGTTGAGCGTGAGGCAATCTTCCGATTTCGGCACATCCTCTGGCTGCATACAGCTCGGGCCGAATTGCGGCGCTGCGCGGGTCTTGCTCGCGGACAGCATGAGCAAAGCGACCCGCCAGGCGCTTCCAACTCCCTAGCCAATAGAGCAGGCCTATCTCAGCCCCACACGCCCATCATCCGGCGAGTTTCGGTGCAACATAGTTCGGTGCAACATAGTACGTCGCGTCAGCAGCTTTTTAAAGGCTTTTCCCGCTCTGGCCACGCCGTGGCGGCCAGAGCATGTGGTCACTGTGTTGCCAGTCGGGCAACTTGGCCAACATCCCCAGTGGGTCGATTCACCCGGGCACGTCGCGATCGGAACCAGTGAAGAATCCGGACTTGCGAATGACCGCACGAACAAGGTTAAATGTTAGTGGCAGCCGATCAGACACGGAGACCGGGACATGCGGTATTCAGTGGCCATATTCCTGAACCTCGTTTTTCTTGGAATGCTATCAACTCTCGCAGACGCGTGCGTATTGAGCGGTGGAAGCTATCGGCTGGTATCAGATACCGTACGCTGGTCATTAGAGCTGGGAAGCGGCGAAAGTTGCATTCGTGGAGTCCGTTTCAACGATATGGTAGTCGACACATTGACGGTTGTCTCTACGCCTCAGAACGGTCAAGTCACACTGTACGGCCTAGGCTTTACATACAAGGCTTGGAGCGATTTTCAGGGACAAGATTCCTTTTCACTCTTGGTCTCCGGTAGCACCAACAAGGTTCCTGGAAGTTCAACGATTGACGTTGTGGTCTCCGTCTCTCGCGCTAACGAGTTGAGACAGCTCGCTACTATGAACCCCTGCAGTCGCGCTGACCTCGCCACACCGGGCTCAACAGGCTCGGCAACAATCGATCAGGAGTTTAACCCGTGGATCGGAAAGACTTCTCCAGACGGCATCTGGCGCATCAACGGTTTTTGGAAGGGATCGGGTGGCAATATACTGGATCCCGCACTCGCAAAGCTTTCTTCTAGCTATAACGACCAATCTAGCGGGTTTTTATCTTTGACGGTGAAAGCTAACGAGTTGCGCGGTTCCGAGATTCAGACTGTGACTTTGCCAGGTTGCAGCTATGGCTATTACGAGACAAACATGAAAGTCACTTCGGTACCGGGAGTGGTTGCCTCTTTCTTTTGGGTAGAAGCGCCAAATTATGGCCCACGTGAATGGGACATCGAATTCTTAACCAATGAATCGTGGATTAATTCCAACAACAGCGGAAAAGTTCATCTTTTCATCCATCCCTCCAACGTAACACATATTTTAGACTTGCCGTTCAATCCATCGCTTGCTTTCCATCGGTACGGATTCCTTTGGACCGCTGGAAGCATATCTTTCACTGTCGATGGCCAGTTCGCTTACCGCTTTGTCGACACAAGCCTTAACACCACTGCTCATGGTTTTATCGTGATGAATACTTGGACCGGTAATCCGAATTGGGGCGGCGGACCACCCGCTAAGGATGCAACAACGATCTACGATTGGGTGCATTTCTATCCCGACGTCAGTTCCGTACCTACGTCTCACTAGCAAACAGCAAGTGGAGGGGAGGTACGCTCGTGGGTTGGTTCAGTAGCGGCCGAAACAGTCGTGTCTACGGAGATAGGGAGTGGAATTTCGTGGGCCAGCATTTCTGTGCCAGAGGCTCCTCCGTCCCGATCGTCGGACGAGGCGAAACGTTAATCGGCAACTACATACTCCCGCGATCCAAGATACGCCACTGAAAAAACTATATCAGTATCGCCGCGTCCGTTACCAAAAATCAGCGCTTCATCCGGTGAATGCGGGTTAAGTTAGGTGCAAAGGCGATAAGGATCCCGCTCTTGCGGACATGCTGAAATTATGGTCTTTTGTCGCCGCTTTTCCGGTCGAAGGACAATACGGTGCAAAACGTAAATTTGATTGTCATGTCGCCGCTCAAAGCAGTGCGGCGCCCGAATGAAAAGGTTTTGCTCACTAGAAAATTTGTGGACGGCATGGCCCTCTATCGAGAGCTATGGAAGGGGCCGACAACACTGTTATGCGAGCCGTCCGAAATCGAGAGTGACAACCTAGACAATATCGAAATAAGTATCGAACATGGACCGTTTAAAACTATCTGCAAGCCCTTTTCTGATAGTGGACTCTCCAAATTGCTGTCTGGCCCTTCAGTCGTAATGACAGGCGGGGGCAAAGTGCTCAGTTTCGTAAACGCCGTTTGTCGGCGCGCGAATGTTCCGTGTGTGTACGTCACCGAATACAGCCTCAAGACACGTTTGCAGATCGTGAAGGCGGAGCGACAGTCGTTGCTGCGTCGCGCAGTACGTTCACTTCGTCAAATTCAGCAAGAGGTTGCGCTAAGGCGGGCCATCTCATTGGCCGACGGCGTTCAATGCAACGGCACGCCGACCTACAGCGCGTATAAGTCGCTAACGCCCAGGCCTTTGCTTTTTTTTGATACCCGGGCAAACGAGGACATTTTGACGACGCCAGAACGAATTTCGGCTCGTAGCGCAAATTTGATGGAACGTCCGATCCATCTCGTGTTTTCTGGCCGCCTCAAATTGATGAAGGGCGTCAACCACTTACCACTCGTCGCAGATCATCTTCGAAAGTTGGGTATTCGGTTCAAGATGTCGATTTGCGGCGACGGTGAATGTCTGCCACAACTCCAACAAGACGTCCGCAAATTGGGCCTGGAAGACTGCGTCACGTTTCGGGGCACGCTGGATTTCAAAACAGAACTGCTTCCCTTCGTCGCCGACGAGGCTGATCTATTCGTCTGCTGCCATGCCCAGGGTGATCCCTCATGCACTTATCTGGAAACCATGGCTTGCGGCGTGCCGATAATCGGTTATGAGAACGAAGCTTTCGCGGGTCTCGTAGAGGTTTCCGGCGTAGGGTGGTTGACGCCTGTCAACGATCCTAAGGCTCTCGCTGCTAAGATCGCATCGCTAAAGCCCAGAGACTTGACGATAGCAGCTAATCAATCCTTATCGTTTGCAAGAGATCACACCTTTGAAAAGACCTTCCAGCGCCGGATCGATCATCTTGATATGGTGGCATCAGCGCGCCCGCATTAAGCTTTGCTGTGCGAACGTTCAGATTCGTTTTTTCAACCAGCTCTCCAGATCCAACCGAACGATGCCGGTTAATTGGATCCGCAGAGCAACGGAATGACTGAAGTCTTCATCCGCACGGTCAAACGCAACTACGTTTGCGTTGAGCTGAGCCCCGAGACGTCCTTTTGTGTTCGATCACTGTGCCTTCGCTTTAGCGATCCTCGTTCGCTTTGTGCGGCCAATCTAAAAAAGCGCTGCTCTGCCGGCACACCAGCAAATTGTGGACGACGCAGCCAGATCGGTTCACGCCAAAAGCTCGCTTCACCGCTCTCTGTAGGAGTGAAGACCTAGCGCAGCGCGTCAAGCAAAGGCTGTAACAAATCGCCATAGCGGCTTCCTCGGCCAACCGAAGTGTTATAGAGCGGTTGGTAGACCTGAGCGGCGCTGGCGCTCTTGACCGGACGTTGGGTCTTGTAGAAGTCCAAGCAGGCCTCATCCCACGTAAGGCCGCAGTGAGCTACTATACGTCGTGCCTGTCCCTCGAAATCGGCGACCAACTCCTCGTAACTCACCTCGAGCATGACGCCTTCCGGAAGAACTGCTCGCCAATGGTCCATCAGTCGCTCGTAGGCTCGATAGTAGTGACCGAGCTCACTGAGATCGTAGGCGAAGGACTGACGATCGGCAAACAAAGTAGAGAAGCAGGAAACACAAGTGTCGACAGGATCTCGACGGGTGTGAATGATACGTGCATTCGGTAGCGCCAGATGAATCAGGCCGGCAAAACGGAAATTCGCTGGCGCTTTATCAGTCACGCGCTCCGCATTGGGTGCGAGGTTCCGGATGCCGCAAAGATACCGAGTGCCTAGCCGAATCAGATCCTCACCGGTGAGCGTTGTGATCTGTTCCAGGAACTGGAGGTTCGCGCCAAGTTGGCCGCTAAGCCAGGTCACCGCTCGGCTGAAGTCGTTCAACTCGCCGGCACCAAATACGCGCGGATGGCTCGCAAGGATCTGTTCAATCAGTGTGCTTCCCGACCGCGGCATGCCCAGAATGAAAACCGGTTCGGCCGATCGATTGCCGAGCCCCCGTTTCGACAGCATGAGTTCCGGAGAGAACACCGCCCGAATGCGATCAAACATACATAGCGTTTCCGTCTCATCATAGGCAATTTCCTGTCGCTTGAGCGCATTGCCTTCAAGAAGGTGCCTGAAAGACAGGTCATATTGCTTCAGATCGGTAAAGACCTTCCCCAATGCAAAATGCAACTCGATCTGCTCCCCCTGAGGCAACGACGCCATGCGTTGCGCCAATGCCATCATTGCCGCGAGTTGAGGGTCGTCAGCGACTGCCTTCTTAGAATGGAATAACCAACGGTAAAACCTAGCTATTGTCGGCGCATGTTCTATCGCCTTCTCGAAGGCTCGCGCCGCCTCTTCAATGCGACCGATCGATTCCAACGCGAGTCCGAGATTACCATGCGCATCCGCATAATCGGACTTTATGGCGAGCGCCTCCGTAAAATGTGTAATCGCCTCGGCCTCACGGTTGAGCGCGTGTAGCGACACGCCAAGATTATTGTGCGCCTCTGCCAGGTCGGGTCTGATTGCAGCCAATCTTTCGTAATGCGTTAAAGCCTCTTCCACGCGCTTGCATTTCATCAACGCATCGCCGAGACCGTTGTGCGCCTCGGCGTAGTCTGGCTTGATGGCGATCGCGCGCGCGTAGTGCGGAATCGCCTCTTCATGCTTATTGAGCGCCTGGAGCGACACGCCGATGTTGTAGCATGCCCGTAAATACGGTTCAGCGTTATGCCGGCTGACCTCCAAAACTTTTTCGAACTGTACGATCGACTGATCCAGGCGGTTTAGCCGCGCCAGCACATTGCCCAGGTTATTGCGCGCCTCAAGGGAATCGGGTCTTATAGCGATGGCTTTCTCGAAATGCGCTTTTGCCTCTTCCAAGCGGTTTAGCTGAACGAGCGCGGTGCCCAAATTATGGTGCGCCTTTGCCGAGTCTGGATTTAACTGGAGAACGGTGAGATAAAGCTGTTCGGCCTCTGTTAACTTGCCCTGCCTATGCAATAGGAAAGCCTGCCGAAACACTGACTCTGCTTCTGCGAAGGACTGTTGGCGCATCACCTCCATCCTGTCTCCCGAAGTAATCCTATTGCTGCGATGGGAAACGCGGCGAAGTTTATCTGGCCTTCTGACGATCTACGGTGCATCATGTTCGCTAAATTGACCTTCGTCGGCGAGACTGCTCGTACGATTTTGTCTTAATCCGCGTTTGATCAATTGTCACGGTCAGCTGCAATTATAGCCGATAGTTCGTTTCCCCCAAAAGTCGAGAATATAGCCGCATTTTTCTCAGTGTCCGTCCGGAGAGCTCTTGAATCAAGTGAATCAGTTGTGATTCAAGGGAGGTGGCCTGATTCGACGAGGGGGTCATCCGATGTGGACGAGCGAAAGCCGCGCGCGTTATGACCGTGACAAATTGCGCTATCCGAGTGATCTGACTGACGCGGAATGGCAGCTGGTCAAACCGCTGATCCCACCCGGCAAGCCCGACGACGGCAAGCGCACGGTGATCATGCGCGAGGTCGTGAACGGCCTCATGTACGTTCTGTCAGTGGCGTGCGGTGCCGAAAGACCTGCCGCCGAAAAGCACGTGTCAATCGGCGTTCAAATTTGGCTCTGATGCAATTTTGATGACGGATCAGCTCGCCGAGAGCGTATTCGTGGAGTCAATTCAACAGCATAGTGTTTCGATAGGGGAGCGGTTGCTGCCACCCCAGTGGCGCATGCCCTACCACTGAACGCCCCACTGAAGTTTCGAGAGTCATTTCAACGAGATCCGCTTCTGGCGCACGCCGCGGTTCTGGCAAGCCATCATCAAATTTGAATCAGAGCCAATTTTGGGCTCTGACGCAATTTCGATGACGGATCAGCTCGCCGAGAGCGTGTTCGTGGAGTCAATTCAACAGCATAGTGTTTCGATAGGGGAGCGGTTGCTGCCACCCCAGCGGCGCATGCCTACCACTGAACGCCCCACTGAAGTTTCGAGAGTCATTTCAACGAGATCCGCTTCTGGCGCACGCCGCGGTTCTGGCAAGCCATCATCAAATTTGAATCAGAGCCAATTTTGCACGCCGATCCCCAAAATTGCATGCCGAATGACATTACGCGGATACCGCGCGTTTAGCGACGAACTATGACCGGGATTGGCCTTGATTAAGCGATCCAAGCACGAAAAACGGGAAAAGGGCCTTCCGAGTTTAGCTTTATGCCGTCAAAAAAAAGCCTCATGCATCGTTAACCATACTTCAAATGTGGCAGATTCTACGGGTCGTCTGCCGCGGCTTGGGGAAAGCTCGAAGGGGGATTTCAATGAGAAATGTGACGCTCTGAGACTGGTAGGCAACGCCGATCTCGCATCAAGTTGGGTGCCTATGCCCCCGGTGGCTGTGCCCTCAGCGGAAACGCGGTCGTATGCCATCAGGTCGCCACCGGGGTTTTAGCCAAAAGCTCGAGCTTTGGGGCAGGTCGTTTGCAATGTCGACGACGCGCCTGCACTGCTTGCGTATCGTGGCTCAGCCGTCAGCGGGAATAAAATTGTCTCGAACTGTAAGACCGATCTTGAACATATCGAAGAAGGTGGTCGGCACAGCGCGAAATCGATCTTCAAGGAGTAAGTGGAACGATGGCTAGGAACTGGACATTTGAACTGAAGACGACGTTGTCCGCGGACGGCAGTAATTCATCGCTTTTTGTCGACGACACAGCCGGCTACCTGGGTAGTCCTAGCGAAACG
>Ga0181536_10001283_pt1 | contig 29744 bp, 25 predicted proteins | sample PEATcosm2014_Bin_41_FD_121105 | JGI IMG/M metagenome (GOLD analysis project Ga0181536, IMG submission 121105) | Peatland microbial communities from MTU Mesocosm Facility, Houghton, MI, USA - PEATcosm2014_Bin17_60_metaG | ecosystem: Environmental > Terrestrial > Soil > Wetlands > Peat | place...
AGCGTGATGGTCGTCCAATAAAGCACGACCCGAAGCAGCCAGTTCCGTCCGCGGGTCACGCCCCAGATGTCGTTGAACGTGTCTTCGATGTTCGCGAGCATCTGAATGGCCACATAGATCAGCAACAACATGCCGATCATGCCGAGTGTGCCGCTGCGGGTGTTCTGGATGAATTTATGAATATATTGAGCGGCTTCCTTTTGCGCGGTGGCCCGCGTGTCGCCACCGGTATCGCCCGCGCCGGCTGCGACAGCATTGGTTTCTGCGACGGCATCGGCCGGCGTCAAGGCCACCGGCATCCCGGGGCTGAGATTGAGTGAAACCGCCTGGTCGTTGGTGTTGAGCGTTGCGGGCGGCATGACGGTGGAGACCAAACGGTCAATCACCCGGTAGATTTTTTCCTCGCCTTCGTTTTTGAGCAGGCTGCTGGTGACGCCGATGGCCACCGCGAGCAACGGGATGAGCGCCAGCAGTGATGTATAGGACAACGCCGCCGCGCGGACGGGACAGCGGTTGCGCACGAAACTCCTGATGACCAGCGCGCACAGGTGCGCGAACCGCTCGAGCCGGCTCAGTTCGCTTTCTGCGCCGCCGTAAACGCCGGTCAAAATTTTGATGAGACGTGAGAACGGCTTTATTGCCATGCGTTGCGCCACGCTAACAAACCCATTCGCCAAGTCAATCGGTGCGATAAATCCGCCTTTATAAAAATCCGGCGCGATAAATCCGCTTTATCGCCGCCGCAAAATCCGCACAATGTCCGCGCAGGCATCCGTAGCTCAATTGGATAGAGCTTCTGACTTCGGATTAGATTTAACCATCCGTCATAACCAATTGATTTCAAGCATTATCCTCTATTTATCATAATAATTTCCAACAACTTACGCATTTTCTAAAAACAAGTTAAGTGCTTGTGTTTCAATGGTCTAAAACGATAGGTCTAAATAACCAAAGTAGGACAGAAAGTAGGACAGACGGACATGTTTTAAGAAATAGGAGTTTCAATCGGTCTGGCTTGGGTTTTGACGTGTTGACGGTAAAACCCCCTTCAACCTCACAGAAAAAGTGTGTCCAGACCCATTTCCAGCCGATTCCCAGACCGATTGGCCGTCAACATCGTCAATCAGTTCAATCGGCTCGATACTCAGTTTCGCCAACCGTGGATTGGACGGAAAAACTGACATTTGCGATTTGGGGACGGCGGTGGCGCGGCAGAACACGAAAGAGGTATAAATTATCTGCGACAATTTCTCAAAAATCTGGTTCTCTTGCTCTGCTGTCAGTCGTTCCGTTCGCATAATTCAACCATTATAGCGTTTTTTAATTTTAAGGTAAATCCACCGCGCTATTGGAAAACCCAAAAACCATGACAAAGCGGCCGTAGGGGCTTGGTCAAGAAGACACACCAACAGCCCCAAGCCCCAAAAATAAAGGAATACCTTCGTGGATTCATGCTCCTCTCGGTATTCCTCTCGGCGGTCTAGTTCTACCCATTCTCGCGGGGTGTTTTGATTTGAAGTCGCCGCTCGGTCGCTCTGTCCCACTCCAACTATGGGCGGGGGTTGTTGGTGCCGGGCTATCTCCTGCCTCGTGGCTTCGGCAAATGCCTCCATCACAGCTTCGCGGCTTCCACCCTTATATCCGCTTGCCTGTAACTTCACTGCAATGTTCCATGCAGGATGTTGCCCGGTAAAATCAGCAAACCGACCATTATATTCGTGCTGTAACTTGAATGCAATGTGGTCAATCAGACCCTCATACGGTAGCAAGTCTGGGTTCTTATCGAAGAAGTCGTTCCTAAACGCTGTCGCTGCGTCGGGGCGCTGGTCTTTTGGAGCTTCCATTGGGCGTCGTTTTTCGGTGGATTGGAAGCGGCAACGGAGACTGCTGTTGTTCATCCTCAAGGTTGTGTAGTGGCTGCCGCCCAATCACCTCCACAATCTTGCACGGGAGTTCGGGCAGTCTGTAGCCGCCTTTACGCTCTTGCGACATCTCGCTCATACACTGTTACGAAAGCATAGGGCGAAGCCCTTGTCAACCAACTCGCGTCAAATGGATTGCCTGCTGGATTTGCAGGGTTCAACATACGAATCCATAGGCACCATGAACATCGAAGCATTAGCTCGCAAGTTGATTAGCCACCGAGAAAAGTCAAAGCGCCTCCTTGAGTCCGAGGACGTTCTCGCTTGGTTGGATGCGCGAATGTCAGAGGAGCGCCTTGTCGAGCAGCTTCGCACCAGCCTTCTGCATCATTCGATGGTTGTCAACGACGACCCCGCCGTGAAACAGGTTCTCAGCGGTATTGACCTGACCGAGGTAGAGGATTTTGACAAAGTTGGCACACAGCTTTTGTTTTCTTGGATTAGCCCGGCAGAGTATGGTGCTCGCTTCGTCGAGGTGAGTGTTCTGGTTGTTCCGTTCCAGATTCCGCCCGAACTTCATTCTTTTCTCGACGAGGCGCGGCAATGTTATGCACTCGGTCAGTTTTCCGCAGTTCAGTCGCTTAGTCGCACCATCCTTGAAGCCGCTGTGAACGATATTGCAATTCGGACTGGCAAGATACCACAAGAGGCTATCGAGAAAGATATGTTCAGGAAGTATCCACCGAAAAAGCGCATTTGTTTGGTGGCTGCTGACAGCTTCGAGCAGATTTATCAACACTACTGCGACCTCTGCAAAGTTGTCCACGGACGTTCCACCTCCGCTCCCAGTGGTGCGCTTGGCTCACTCTCCAAGACCATAGGTTTTGTCCAGCACCTTTATGAGCGGCACAAAGTTCACATCAAGAGCCGCAGCATCTAACCAGTCACTCAGCCATGACTAATTGGCCGTTTCCGTTCCGCCTTCGCGGTTGACACCCTTGGCCCATCAAGTTTGTTCAAGCGCCGGTTTGGTCTTTTCCAAGTTGACGCAATCGCTGGTCGCCATCGCCCACTATGCGGCCCGACCTGTCCCGCGTGCGATTATCCCAAGCGTCATATTTCGCCACAATTTTGCCCGTGCCATCACGCAAAATGTTCCCGTCAAACCGGGCCACGATTTTGCCCTCACGATTCCTAAGAAATCTATCATTCATATTGTTTTGGTTTGATGCCCGACGACGCCTGGCGTCGTCGGGATCAGTAAAATGTTAAGCGTTTTGGATTTTGAGAATGTTGCGAACCGTCGCCGGATACCAATTTTTCCCGTTGCGGGTTGGAATTCCACGGCGATTTAGACACGCACAGACACCACGGAGCGTTGAAACCCCAGCAGATTTGATTTCCTCAATAATGGGAAACACCTTTACAGCGAATTCCACCTTGGCGGATTTGTTTGCTGAAATCATCGCGGCCACGGCCTTTTCGGGATTTGGTGTTCCAAGTTTGACGCCCTTGGTTTTCGCGGCTGCCATCCCCAAACGTGTCCGCTCGGAAATCAATTCACGTTCCCGTTGCGCCACCAGTGCCAGAATTCCAACGGTGAATCGGTCTGCGTTCGGGCAATCACAACAGACAAAATCCACGCTGCTGTTCTGAAGTCGTAAAAGGAATTCAGCATTTCTGGCAAGTCTGTCCAATTTTGCGATTACGACAATTCCCTTGGCCTTTTTTGCGTATTCCAGCGCCGCCGCCAACTGGGGTCTTTCTTCATCCGTTTTGCGGCCGGATTCAACCTCTTGGAATTCACGCTCCAATTTCCCATTTTGATTTTCAACGAACCGGCGAACGGTTTGCCTTTGTGCCGACATTCCGTTGCCGTCCAGCCCTTGTTTGTCTGTGCTCACTCTGTAATAACCGATGTATTTTTTATTCATGGGACACTGGTAAATCGCCCCAGCCGCGCCCGGCAACGAGAAACGTATAAAAATTATGGGGTGGCAAAGTATTCGCTCCAGCCACAAGAATTAAGCAGTTTTTGCGGAAGTTGGTATGAAAATGCCGATTGGCTGCTGCTGATTTTTAGCCAGCCGCCACTTAATTTAATCATCCATCTCCACTACCTCCATTATGCCTACGTAAAGGGAAACATCGGGGGTTGGAACGTGGATATGGACAAGCGTATGGGAATGTGTCTGGCCGTTCGCCAGTTTGCGTATGGGCCGCTTTTTTCCGCGCCGATACGTTCATACGTGTTCCGGCCCCAATGCCAAACCGAACCCGGAATAAAAACAGCCATCCGTGGGGGTGGCACCCCGCGCAAATCATCGTAATCAGAAGGCCACCACGGATGGCGGGGGTGGGCACCAGCGCCGGAGAGGGGGGCAGTGGCTACCGTGTCAGCAGTTCACCCTTCACCACCACCCGCACGTTAAACTTTTCCTCGGATTGACGCTGGATGAACGCCTTGACCTTTTCCAGTTTGGCCGGGAGTTCCGTCTCCCCGCGTTCGGCAAAGACGCCCACGCCGTCATATTCGTAGGACAGTGTCAGCCCCAGTTCATCACCAAGGGCGTAAAGTGCCGGGTCCAGCATCAAGACCCCTTCATAGTTTTCCGAAATCAGGCAGCCGGTGGCCTTGCGATTGAATACAGACCACACCTTGTTCATTTCTGCAAAATTCCTCCTGAACCAACGGTCAAGGTCATCAATGTCCCTCTGGTTCAATCGGCCATCAGTTTTGCGTTTGTATTTCTTGGCCCCGTTCAACCACGTATTGAGGCACTGTTTCATATCACGCAAGTCAATCCTCATACCCGCTTCCCTCATAATCGCCTCACGCGGGTCAACGGTGGGGTGGGTGAAAATGTCGGTCCATCGGCTATGCTCCGCCAGCAGAGCCAGCAGGTTGACTTTCTTTGTCTGCCATTCAGCTATGTCGTGGGCTACGAGGTCAGGATGCGAGCTGGCAATTCCGTTCCTGTAAGCGGCAATAGTTGACTGATAAAAGTCGCGCAGGAATTCACCAAGGAATGTCGGGTGACACGCTCGGATGTCCAAAGTCGCCACGTATGATTTGCCCTTGAACCGTGCGAACGGTTTGTATTCCCTCGGCAGGTTGACAAAATTGTTGTAAATCCTGCCGTTTTCAATTTTCAAGTCACTGAATTTTTTCTCCACGATGGCGGACACGTGATGAACGGCGGAACGGTATGTGCCGGGAGCCGCAACCTTGTCCCGTTCCAACTGGTTCGACACCGCATCCCTGTCAAACGTGACAGCCGTTGTGAAGGCGTTGACGATTTGCTTCTCCGGTTCCGCATAAACCTTGTGCGTTACTTTCCTTTTGGAAATGGCCACCTGATTACGCCGCCAAGTGGCCGGGTCTTTCAACAGTTTGTAGAGCCACTGGTGATTTCCTTCCAGCACCAATTTCCGGCCAAGGGGGGTTATGACGTATTTCCGGCACTCGCCGGGAACGCCATAATTGGGCGGTGGCCGGTAGGTGGTAAAATCTATCAGTCCAAGGTCACGGAGCGCGTTACGGAACGCCTTGTATGGCTGGGAATATGGCCGGAAACGGTCAGCGATGTCCTTGTAATCCCACGTCACCGGCTCGTCATCGTTGCGCTCCATACCGGCGTCAATGGCGGTCAGCCAATACTGAGCCGTGTTGATGGCCTTCGGCTCCTTTTGGAATACGGGATGCGTGATAAGCAGGTCAAAGAATTCCCTGCTGACCTTAACCCTGTTCCAAACCCCGTAGGGCGATGCTGCTGCTGTTTTGGTCGCGTCTGTGCTCATTCAGGCTGTTCTGAAAATGCCTCCCGGCGGGCAACGTTTAAGACGCGACTCTTTTGTTCCACAGCATTATTGAAACCTGTTGCCGCGTGCCGGGAGGGAAATCTTTCATGTCCTGCTGTGTCATTCGCGCCATTGCCAATAAATAGGCCGTTCCATCGGCACCAGTCAACTTTTTGCTAAAAAACCACAACGCCGCTAATCCTTTATTACAATATACCCTCTCTCTCCCTCCATTATGACTACGTAAAGGGAAACATTTGACTCTCCCTGACCGCACAAAAAAACTCCAGCGATGTGCCGGAGTTTTGTGTTGCGAGCGAGCGTTACGCCGCCTTGAGGCTGTATTTGCCGTCAACCAAAGCGAAAATCGCCTTCGCGCCGGTGCTGCGTTTCTTCAACACATTTTTGGTTTTCCACGGGCTGAATACACCGCCCACCGCCTTGACGATTTCCTCCGCGCTCATCGGCCCGCCGTTTGCGATTAAAATTTCGCGGATTTTTTCATCGGCCCGTGGCTTCAACGGCGCGGGTTTCCACGCCGGGTCAAGGTCACGAATTTGGGTTTCGGTTTCCAGCAATTCGCCCCTCAATTCGGCGTATCGGTCTTTAAGCGGTTGAGCCAGCCCAATCCGTTGCTGTTGAAGTTCCACGATTTTCGCGTTGATGTCCGCGAGCGCGGTCTGCGCGTTTTTGTGTCCGTTGCCAGTTTTCTTTGCGTCATTTTTCATAGTTTTGATTTTTGTTGCTTTTGTGCCGATTCATCCGGCAACTGGACTGGAACACGGGGGCGCAAAACTGGCAACAGCGGAGGCGCAAAAAGTTTTTGGGGGCTAGAACGTAAGTTTTTTTGCCATTCGTATCGTGTGTTCACGGCTCAAATGACCGTAGGTTTTCCCAATTAAAACCCCACCGTCTTGATGTCCAACCCACTTGGCAATCGTCAAAAAATCAATCCCCGCCATCACGCACACTGAAACAAAATAATGCCGCAACAGGTGTAAAGTTAAAAACGGAAAATCTAAATCCGTCCTAATCTTCCGCAGGATGGTCTTGAATGAGGTCACAGGATTATCAGTCCGAGTGGACGGGAACAATGAATCAGAAGTTTTCCGCGCGAACATGGATTTAAGGTGACTCTGCAATTTTGTGTTGAAATCCACCCTGCGTGTCTGACCGTTCTTTGTGTTCACGCCCTTGAACACCAGAACCTTGTTCTGGAAATCCACGTCAGCCCATGTCAACTTCAACACCTCCGATGTTCTTCCCCCGCAATGGGCCAGCAGCCGAATGAAGTCTGCGAACTGCTGACCGTTCCTTTTGTGTTTGGTTAGTGCCTTATTACACACTGCGTCAATTTGGCCATTGGTCAAAAGTTTTCGTTCTGTGTGGTCAATCTTCATTTGTGTGACACCATCCGTGGGCAGGGTTGTCTTAAAATATCCTTCAATTTTTGCCATCTTGAAAAGATTGCGCAGCGCGACCACATGGAGATTGACCGTTCTGGGGGAGTATTTGTTTTTGGTAAGCTTCACGCGGAAAGCCAAAACATTCTGTTTTGTGATTGAGCCGATTTTAATATCCCCACCCAAGAATTTTTGCCACGCCTTCAGGAAATAATTTTCGTTGTAAAGCGTCTTGGGTTTCTTGTTCACTGTCGTCACGATGTAATGCTCACGATACTCGGAAAATGTCGGCCCATGCTTGCCGTGAATGGTTTCACCGGCTGCGATTTTCTGTCTCAACTTTCCGGCCTCTGTCTTGGCCGAGTCAATATCAGTTGCGTCCACCAAACGGAGTCTGCTAACCTTTTTCAGACCCGTTGACGGGTCTGGAACTGTCGTCTGAACATAAAATGAGCCATTCCTTTTCCATAGGCCACGAACCCTGCGGTTGGCTCGGTCTTTCACCTGTTGCCATTGATTTACTTTCACAATTCCAAAGTAGGACAGAAAGTAGGACAAAGTCAATTGTTTTTAGTAATACACTGTCAATAGCATTGATTTTATTGCGCGTCCGTAGCTCAATTGGATAGAGCTTCTGACTTCGGATCAGAAGGTTGCAGGTTCGAGTCCTGCCGGATGCGCCAATCGCTGAACGACGCTCCAGTCATATGAATGCCACGAATAACCGTTTGCCTAACGCGTCTTAAGCTCAACTGGAATTCAGATCTCGAATTGTTAGTTCTCCGCCGGGTGCAGGCCTCCGGTGCCGGCGCGGAACGCGATGTTCTTCTTGTCCGGGTTGGGCGCGGGATTGTTCAAGAAACAACGGCATGGTTTCTTTTGCTAACCTGTTGGCGGCAAGCCGGAACAACGCGCGGGCGTGAGACAACGCCGGCGGAGCTGTCTATGAGAAAGATGTCTTCAACCAATTCCGGGCGGAACATCGCGGCGCGGACGGCAACGGACCAAGCCGCTGTGCTCGTGCTTCGCTTGCGGGAAGCCGGCGACAACCACCGGTCGCTGGTGGGCGGCAAGGCGTTTAATCTGGGCAAAATGATTGCAGCGGGCCTGCCGGTGCCAAGCGGCTTTTGTGTCACGACGACGGCGTTCGATTGCTTCCTGGCTTCGTGTTCAAGGCGGACTGAATTATCCCATCTGCTGGCGCAATGTTCCGGCGCTGAGATTGGGCGGATCTCGGAATTGAGCCGGGAAGTCCGTTCCTGCCTGGCGGAGGTTCACGTGCCGGAGGTGGTGAAGGATGCGGTGCTGTGCGCGTGGCGGGAACTGGGTGGAGAGCGGAGCTTTGCCGTGCGTTCCAGCGCGACCGTCGAGGACGCAGCCGGGATGTCTTTTGCCGGTCAGTTTGAATCCATTCTGAATGTGCGCGGGGCGGACGCGTTGCTGGATGCCATCAAGACGTGTTGGCTGTCGCTTTTCTCCGAGCGCGCACTCGTTTACCTGGCGAGGCAGCGGGTGCCGGCGGAGAAGGTCAGGATGGCGGTGTTGGTGCAGGAAATGGTGGAGGCCAGCCACGCCGGGGTTGTGTTCACCGCCGATCCGCTGACGGGAGCAACGGACCGGTTCGTCGTGGAGTGTGTGAGCGGCCTGGGCGAAGGACTGGTGCAGGGGACAGTTCAGCCCGCGCGGATGGTGGTTGAAAAGCGAACGGGGCGCATACTGGTTTCGCCTGCGAAAGAACTGCTTTCGTCCGCAACTCTCGAAAACCTGTGCGATCTCGCCCGCCGGACAGAACGTCTCTTTTCAGCACCACAGGATATCGAGTGGGCGCAGCGGGATGACAGCGTGTATCTGTTGCAGTCCCGTCCGATCACAACCAAAGCTTCGATCAGGACGTGGGAGGACCGGCAGGTCTGGACCAATGTCAACACCGGCGAAGTGATGCCGGACGTGATGACGCCGATCACGTGGTCCATGATGCAATCCTTGCTTGGTGTGGTCGGTTCCATCTTTCGCCTGGTGGGCGTTAATATCAGGCGCGCTTCGCTGGTCGGGGATCTCGTCGCCGGCAGACTCTATTTCAACGCCAACACGGGTTTGGCTGCGGTCAAACCATTTTCTTTCCTGCATAAGGAACTCCCCGGTTTTTCCCGAACGCTGGGAGGCGATCTGGTGGAGGCATATCGCCAGGCTCCGCTGTCCCTCCCGCCGGAAGACCTCCCGGACCTGGGGTTCCGCTGGCCGAAATATATCCTCTCATTGCCCCGCATCTTTTACGATCTCATCACCCATTCGTCCCGCCGCCGTGGCTGTGCCTGGTTGGCCCGCTTTAAGAAACAAACGGATGAACTCGACCGCCTGGACCTCGGGGCCATGTCCGCGCCGGAGCTGACCCGGCTTTGCGGCCAATACATTCGGGAAGTTTTCAAAGACGCGGATATTCTCTACCTGTTGGCGCAGGGGGCGGCGCTGCCGGTGTTTCAGAAGGCCTGCCGCGATTGGCTGGGCGAACCCGGCCTGACGCTCCGGTTGTTCGCCGCCTTGGGCGGCATGCCGGTCGCGGAAGCCGGCCTGGCCCTCTGGCGACTGGCGGTGCGGGCTCACACCGACCGCGACACGGAGGCCGTTGTGTCTTCCGAAAATAGTTGGCCGGAGGTTCGCGCCAGGCTTTGCCGCGCCGAACACGGCCGGAAATTCCTGGCCGCCTGGGATGCTTTCATGGCCGAGCACGGACACCATTGCCGTGGCGAACTGGAGTTGTTCAACGCCCGCTGGTGCGAGACCCCCGATTATGTCCTGGGGCTGGTGCGCGGCTATCTTCGCTCGATGGGCCAGTCCGATCCGCTGGAAAATCAGCGGCGGCTGGCGGAAGAACGGGAGCGCTTGACCGTCCAATGCCGCGCGCGGCTGAAGAATCCAATCAAACGCTGGATATTCTCGCACTCACTGCGCCGTGCGCAGGAACTGATCGTCTTTCGGGAGCAATTGAAGAACCTCGGCGTCCGGCGGTTCGCCTTCGTGCGCCGCGTTCTCCTGGTTCTTGGCCAGCGGCTCCATGAGCAGGGCAGCTTGTCCTGCCGCGACGACATTTTCTTCCTGGAAGTTTCCGAGATTGAACCGGCCGCGCCGGGCAGCGCTTCGTTCGATTGGCGCGAGCGCATCGAATCGCGCCGGCGGGAATATGAAAAAAACCTGAAGCTCCACCCGCCGCGGGTAGTGAACGGAAGATTCGATCCCAACACGCACGACTGGCCGGTGACGAATGCGGGCGCGAAACTTTTGGAAGGCATTGCGGCCTCTCCCGGCATTGTCACCGGGTCCGCCCGCGTGATTTTGCGTGCGGATGACCACGAGCAGGTTCTGCCCGGCGAAATTCTCATCGCCCCGTTTACCGACCCGGCGTGGTCGCCGTATTTCGTCACCGCCGCCGGCGTGGTCATGGAACAAGGCGGGATTCTGTCGCACGGCAGCATCGTCGCGCGCGAATACGGGCTTCCGGCGGTGACCAACGTGGCTTCGGCCACGCGGGTCATTCGCACGGGCGACCTCGTGCGAGTGGATGGAAACCGCGGTTGCGTGAGCGTCCTCAAGCGTCTGTCCGAAGACCCCGCTGCGGAAATCCAGCAAACAACGTGACGATCAACCGTGTCTGAGGAATGGCACAATACGATTGACCTCTTCACGAACTGCGATTTCAAGACGCCTCGCTTTTGAAAAGCGCAACAAATTGCGCGGGCGTCATCACGGTTGCATCTTTGGCCGCCGACTTTGGAAAATAGCGAATGTTGCCCGTGACCAACGGCACGCTGGCCGCCAAAGCGCATTCCAGAAACGGCGCGTCATCAGGATCTGGCAAACCACGCGCTAGATGAGTCGCCGCTGCTTCCACCCAAAACGACCGGGCACGGATGGCCGCGAGCACCAGCTCCACTTCGGCGGCCGGCAGCCGAAAAACCGGACGCGCCAGCACCTCGGCATATTCGGCCATGATCCGGTCATCCAACACCGCTTGCACCCCGCCATTGCGCAGCCACTCCACAATGCGGCCCGGCGGCCCGGCGGGCGACAGGAAACCGGACACCACCACGTTCGTGTCAAACACCGCGCGGTTCATCGCCGGAAAGATTGCCGCGCCTTGCGGGTGGCGGCGATTTCACGGTTGATTTCCGCCAGCGACAACCGGGCGGCTCCGCTGCGCGCCGCCGACTCCCGAACACGGCTCAACGCCAGCCGGCTGCGCGAATCACGGATGGATTGGATCATCGTCTCCGGGTCTTCCGAAGCGTCCACGTTCACCAGCACGGCCACGGGCCGGCCATCGCTGGTCAGCAGCAATTCCTTCTCGGCCAGCAACCGCTCCTTGAGCCGGCGCGGCTGCTTCAAATCCTGAATGGCGATCAATTTCATTATAATAGCCTTATACTGTCCTTTTAAGATTATGTCAACTCGCCTTTTCAAATCGAAAATCGGCAATCGCAAATCGTAAATCAACGGGCGGGTTCAAGCATCGGCAGCGGATCAGGAACAATACTGCCGTAAACGACAATTTGATAGGCTGTGTTATTCACTTTGGTGTTTTAATTATGCTGTCGGCAAGATTTTTCCCTTTCTGTTGCTCTTCCGGAGTCATAAATAGTTCAAACTCGCCAGACAAGCTTTTCGCATCAGCATCACCAGACGCCGCTGCTACTAAAGCCCATTTATAGGCAATGGCCTTGTCCTTTGGGAATCCGCGCTTGCCATCAAAATACAAGGCAGCAATTTTTGTCTGCGCTTTGACATCGCCTGCCGATGCCCATTCTTCAAGAAGCGAGGCGCTGGCCTTGTCATACTCTCGTTCCGATGCACCACTGTTCTGGAGTTGAAGATTGTTCTTCGCATCATTTCCTTGGCTGGCTGCCTTGCGATTTAGTAGCTGTGGCACAATTGTTTCTTCGGTAATAACAACATCAATGTCAAAAGTCCCGGATTTTGGTCTTGATATTTTATTAAAACTAATATTATATATCGAGCCGTCTTCTACATAAATATCTTTATAAATATAATATCTTAGAAATTCGCAGCTTGAACCATGCTGAACCGCATCATTAAAATAAGATTCATGATAATATAGGAACGAGATAGTGTGTTTGCCTGGAAGAAGATTGATGATAGACGGAAAACAGCCCGAGATTCCATCAACAGACGTCACTGCAAGATCTTTCGTTGAAAGAGCGAGGAGGCCGTGTCCTGGACGAACAACAGAGTGGGAGTTGATCTGCGCCGGGGAATCCAGTGTCCACCAGTTTAGCCGGTCGTTTATAAAGCACATTGTGTAGAATTGATTTGCAACACAACCACAGGGTGTAAACTTCGGAGAAGAGTTGGGCCTTGATAACCCCAATGCGTTCATAAATCCCTGCGCCTGGAGGTCTTTGTATGCGAGATCGGAGTGGATCCCCTCGGAGAATCTTCCTAAAAACGACGTTCCGTGTCTCGAATTTATTTCCGAATTTATAAGACCTATGAGATCGGGGTCCTGCCCTGAATTTATCCAATATAAATTGAATAACGAAAACCCCAATGCTCTGACATCGGCAGACGACATTTCTGATTTCAAATCCCCCCAATGTAAAGTTACCGCCGTCGTATCGTGTCTTCGAGCTTCATTTATGGTTCCACAACCGGAACTGAATACCAAGACGAGTGCCAGCAGAAAAGCGACACTCCCAAATGTTAATAGCCGTTTCATGTATTTCATATTTTGGGATATTAAAATGTGTGTTCCAATTAAGCCGATTGCTGGCAAAGTTTGTTTTAGGTCTTGACTAAACCGCTACTCTTCCAGATTTAACTCCGATAGGCGTCGAATTCCCTCCGCGATATTGGCCCGTGCCGCGCCTTCCACCGCCATTCTCAAATGGTTACGAATGGTAAAAGCCGTTCCCTGCTGCTGCGCGAAGTATGGCGTTGCTACATTTTCATCCATAAGCACCGCAGAATCCCGAATCCGGATAAGTTGCCATTGTGAAGCAATGGTTGTGACCAGCGCATAATCTGCCGGGTCCGGCATTCTCACCTGCTTAAAGTCAACGTTAAGCCGGTAATCCTCATTCGTATGGGTCACAGATGAAAACAGGGCGCACTGCTTCAGCGTCTCTGCCAACGCAGAGGAGAAATCTTCATTGGAAATAATGACTGCTATTCTATCTGCGTCTCTTTTTATGCCATCCACATTTCTTACTATGTCTGCATGTCCGCTACAAGTGACATTGACGCTCACCGAACCGTGGTAATGTTTGGATGCGGTAAGATTATTTGGAACCATCGCCGAAGCTTGGGGCGGCGGGCTGGCACAGCCAGTCATCAGAAGCGAAGCGGACGTCAAAGCCAAACCTATAAGAATGAAAGTGCGCCGTTGTTCACGTTTGAAAATGTTAAATGCATCAATAATATTGTGCTTTTTCATAACTTCTCTTCAGCGGGCGGCGGACATGACGGTAGAACGATGTTACAAACGGTTCTTGAACTCAACTTCAAATCCAGTCTTTGGACGTGAGCCTTCTCGCGCTGGCTGCTGCGATTTACATTGTCAATTCTCCGCCGAGTGCAGGCCGCCGGTGCCGGCGCGGAAGGTGATGTTGGTGTGTTCCGGATTGTCCGGCAATGGCTGGGCGCAGTTCCAGATGCACGCGCCACAGTGGACGCATTTTTCACGATCGAAATTCGGCACGCCACCATCGCCGAGCGTGATGGCCTGGCCGGAGCAAGCCTCGATGCAAATCTTCGCGCCGCATTTCTCGCAGAGTTCCGGGTCAAGAAACACCACGTGGTCGGCGTAACCAGCGGGCGCCTGCACCTTGCCGCCCATGAGCAGCGCGTCTTGATGCGAGATGAGCAACCGGCCGTCGTAAGGAATCGCGGGCCAGCCGGCTTTCTCCATCAGCGCGCCGTGGAGGGAGCTGTTCCGTGCCTGACATTCGGCATGAAGCTTGGCGATCTCTTCCCGTGAGACGCGGCCCCGATAATACTCCTCAATGGACGGGATGCGTTTCCAGGGCGGCACGGGATCGCCGGCAAGGGTAAGTTTGCCGTTGGTCAGGCCGGCGAGCGCCATGCCGATCATGCCGCGCACCACGCCTTTTTGAAAACCATCGCGCGATTTCTCGGCCACGATCGCTTCCTTTTCCACCCAGCTCGCGCGGCGGCGTTTCACGTAGGTCGCTTCGAGGTTTTCCTTCGTGAACGGTTTCTTGGCCTTGAGCAACTCGAGCACGGCCTCGGCGAGCTGAGTGCCGGTGACCCAGGCTTCATCCACGCCGGAACCGGTGAGCACGTTCGTGCTGCCGCTGCCTTCGCCGACGCGCGCATAACCGTCGCCGACGAGGTGCGGCTCGCCGCGGCGGCCCGATTCGCCGAGCGTCTTCGCGCCCCACGAACGGAGCTTGCCGCCTTTGAGATAACGCCAGAGATACGGGTGCAACATCCAGTGCTGGAGCTGGCGGTAAGCCGTGCGCATCGGGCTGTCGAACCACGACGGCACAAAAATGCCAAGCGACGCGACGCGGTCGGGATGCACGTAGAAAAATCCGAAAATCTCCGGCTCCGGAAAACCGAACGTGTGCAACACGGTGCCGGGTTTGAGTGGCGTGTCTTCGGGCAAATCCACGACGAACTTCATGCCCACCGCCCAATCGCGTGTGTGATGGCCTTCCGGCAGGCCGAAGTGCGTGTCGAGTTGCTGGCCGATGGGCCCGACCGGGCCGTCAGCGACAACCGTGAGCGCGGCATGGATGTCCATGCCCGGCGTGAAACCATCGGCAGGTTTCCCTTTTTTGTCCACGCCCTGGTCGAGCAACCGCACACCGACCACTTTCGAGTGCCCCTGCAAAGTAGCGCAGGCGTCTCGCCTGCGCCCGGCTAGGGATGTTTCATTGCTCGCGCTGACGTGCTCGCCGGGCAGGCGAGACGCCTGCCCTACTTTTTCGGCATCCGCTTTTGCTACGTCAGCATTCTCGATCAGCACTTGCGACACGGGTGTGCCGGGCCAGATTTGGACCGTGCCGGTGCTTTGCACCTGCGCGCCGACCCATTGCATGAACTGACCCATCGAAAGCACCAGGCCGCCATCCTTGTGCAGGAATGAAGGCGTCCACGGCAGATTGAGCGCGTCGTGTTCCACCGGCAGCGCCCACTTGACCGTGCGAATCATTGCCTCCGCGGCGCGCAACGTGGCCGAGCGCCGGCTGGCGCCGATGGGATCGAGCAAATAAAGAACTTTTTCTTCGCCAACCGGTGCGGCCATCGGAATCTGTGCCTGGTCGAGATCGGGAAATGTTGCGCGTAAAGCCCGCGCCTTCGTCACGATGCCGGAGACGCCGAAGCCGATATCATCAGCGCGCTCGTAGCAGAGCACCTGTGGCGGCATGCCCGGCGCGGTTGCGCTTTCGACGGCAGGAGTGCCATCGGCATTGACCAGTTGCTTCGAGAGCGTGGTGAGGAATCCCGCCGTGGCCGGACCAAAGCCGACGCAGACGATGTCCACATCCATGCGCTGACGCTCAATAAGTGGCGAATTTGGTTCAGTCACGGGTGAACTGATTACTAAGATGGCCAACAAAAGCAATCCGCTTTATTGAAGAGAGCCGGCTAAACGGGCGCAATCTGACATGCGCACCGGAGCGCCGGCCTCCGGTCCGGCGTGGCGTTGTCAGCCTTGATTTGTCGGAGGGACGAGCTCTGCGAGCCCAAATCTTTGCCGGATTTTCCGAACAAGTCAGGGGCTCGTATAACTCGCCCCTCCGAGAAAAACGTCCATTACAGGCTTTTCACCATCCGCATCACCTTTGCAGCATCAGTCCCGCTATCCACGGCGATGTGGCAGATAAATTTCTTTCCGATGGCCGCCGCCGACATGCCGCGCAGGTTAAGCCCTTTCGCGGCCAGCGCCTGCGCGAGTTGCGCGCCTTGTCCGCGCTTGTCGGACCCTTCGATCCGTACGGTGTGCAGGTTCCTGGCTTTTTTGAATCCCGCGGCACCGGCCGCGCCGCACTGTTTTGGTCCCTTGATCGGGGTGACGAAGATGACGCCCGTACGGGGCCTCTCCGGCGCCCGCCGCGCGATGAGGAACTCGAGGTTCACGCCCGCCGTTGACAGCGCCTTGAGTTTGGCCGCCAAAGCGCCGGGTTTGTCCGCAATTGAAACCGCCCAAGTATCCACTCGTTGTGCTTTCATAGAATCAGAATCCTTTCATTGATTGCCAAAGACCTTTCTCACCGACGACGGTGAGCATAGGCCGCACGTGAAAAGCTGTCAAACGATTCGGCGGCGGGTTCATTTAAGATTACGTCCCTTGGCGCGTGGCTAAACCGGATAATCCAACGCCTCGCGGGTCATCACCTTCGTCAGCGCCTCGGCGGCGCGGTCCTTGGCGAGGCGGCAGCCGGTGAGGCAGCCGTCCAGCTTGGCGCGCAGGCGCGTGAAGGTTTCGAGTCCGGCGAACTTCACGCACGGGCCGGCTTTCAGCGGATGCTCTTTGCCGGCCTCGAACACATCCGAGTAGGCGCGGGCGGCGCCGCCAATGCCGGGGATGAGTCCTTCGAGCGATTCGAGTTCCGCGGCGCAATAACAGATGTGGCTGCTGGTTTCGTCCCAGGCCGGATGGCGGTTGTAGCCGTGGACGAGTTCGGCACAGATGCGGCTGACTTCGCCGGCGGCGCGCGCGCATTGCACGTGGCACAAGTCCATGAAAAAATCCACCATGCCGGCCAGACCCTCGGCGAGCGCGGGTTTCGTGGCGCCTTTCGTTTCCAGTTCGATCACATCCAGGTTGAATTGCCGCGCGGCAAGCAGCCAGCACAGCGCGTCGGCCAGCGGGAAGGTCACGCCCTGGCGCGCCTTGTGGTAAAGCCTCACGCCATCGGCATCCTTGGCTTCCTGCACATGATTGAGCGTCCAGAGCCAGAGTTGCATGGCGCTGGCGAGCGTGCAGGCACCGGTACCGGGCCGGTCAGAGGCGATGCGCCGCATTTCCAGAATCCATTGCTGGAATTGTGCGAGAAACAACTCGTTGGTCATCGTGATGGAAAGCTGCAGGCGCTGCACGGCCTCGGGGCCTTCGTAGGTGGCTTCGAGTTGCGCGTCCATCCATTTCTGGCCGAGGAAGCCCGGGCAATCCTCCGTGACGCCATAACCACCCATGAGGCTGACGGCCTCGCGCATCATGGTCGCGCCGTGGCCGGTGTTCCAAAGCTTGCACGCCGGGCAAAGGACACCGGCGAGCGAGTCGAGTTTGACGAATTGAACGAGCAGGTCGGATTCAAGAACTTCCTGGCGCTTCAAATCCCGTTCGCCAACTGATTGGGAGGTGATCTGAAGCAGTTCCAGCGCGTCCTTTTGTTTTGCCGCCAATTCCTTGAGCGCGGCGCGGCCGGTGAGTTTCTTTTCGGCCAGCACCTGGTCCTTTTGTTTTTCCAACGGGTCCAACACGTCGAACATCCGCGCGGCCTCGAAGCCGAGCGAGGCGCTCGCCTCGCCGGCGGCCCAGATGTCCACGAGACGATGCAACACGTCTTCCTTTTGCTGCAAACCGAGTTCGTAGCGCGGCGTGCCGGGCGCGCCTTCGCCGCCGCGGAAACGGCGGCGTTGGTAAAGAATCACCGGTTCGACGGCGGAAAGCAGTTTCGCGGCGGTCATCAGCCCGACGGTCACGCGGGTGCGGCGAAAAACGGCTTCGATGACATCGCTGTTAGAATAATTCGGGACGATGATGCCGTCCTTGACTGTGTAACCGCCGACGATGCGGCTGGCCGGCACCCTGAGATTGAAGACGGGATCGTTGGTCGAGGAAAGCTGGTGGACTAGTTTCTTGGTCGGTGTGCCGCGGTCCCAAATTCCCGGGTCGCCTTCTTCGAGGATGACCATGCAACTGCCCTTGATTCGTTTGTCGTCGGAATCCACGGCCGCGGTGACGACGTTGGCGAAACCCATGTTGGTGATGAACCGCCCGCGTTTGTCCACCTGCAGCTCCGGCTCGTGGCCGTCTTTCCACTCGGCAACGCGAATTTTGCCGGCGAGCATTCCGGTCTCAACTCCGGCGAACGGGATTGGTTCGGTCAGCGCAAAGGCGGCGCGGATCTGCTTGCGTTTCTCACCCGGTTTGAGCGGCGCGGCGCCGGCGACATATTTGGCGCGCTGCTCCGGCGTTCCGCGCTCATGGATTGGTGCCAGACCCAGGTTGCCCGCGAGGCTGCACGTGGCCGCCCCGGCGTCCACCCACGAAAGTTCGAACGCCACCAGCGCCAGCGCGAGGTTCTTCGGCCCGGCGATGAAGCCGCCCTCTTCCGGATCAAGGGCCGCAGCGGTGATGCCGCTTTCGTCGAAGTGCTGGAGCAGTCCCGCTTTCGCGGGCGTCCACTCGTGCGAGTTGCGTCCGCCATCCGCGACGACGCGGGCAACCGGCCCGCGCGCCACGGCGCGGCTGGCCTGCACGAGCATGTGCAATTCGTAGCGGTCGGCGAAACGCCACATGATCTGGCGGACGTCGTCACCGGGAAGGGTTTGCAATCCCGGCGCGGATTTTTTTCCAGCGATTACTTCCATAAAAATTCTTTCAGTTACGAGCCATTCTTTTTGTCATCTAAATTTTTGCATGGCTTCGGCAACCCGAACAGACAATGAACCTTGCACAAGAATTTGCTGTATTTCCAGAATAAAAGGTGGGGATTTCAAAAAATAATGTCAAAAAACGTTCCGCTGTTTCCTGTTTTGGAGGATCACCGCCGGCGGGGAGCTTATTAGAAGTGTTTTTGAAACCACAACAGCGACTGCTTCAGCCAGTCAAAATTGACAAATCCGCGATTAAAGGCGTATTGCACCAGCAGCAGGACGACAAAAGCCGCCGCCCATTCCCCGCACAATTTTCGTCCCGTGCGGCTTTTGATCAGCCCCAGCGCCGCGGTGGCGTTTCCGGCGGCGGCGAGCGCCAGCCCCCAGAACATCAACCACTGCGATTGTGCGGCCTCAGAAATCTGCCAGTTGCCCCACTGCCTCCGGGTGGCCGCCGGCAGGCCGATGAAAATCAGTACCAGCAGGACGCCGTTGACGCATTGGATGAACAATCGTTGCATGGGCCGGTCCCGTGAAAGCGCAGTGGTTCAGTTGACTTTCTCGGCGATTTTGTACTTGAACATGCGCTTCTTCATCCAGCGCACCGCCAGCAAATCATAAAATGTTGTGAACACGCGGTTCCAAATGCCGTAGTTGCTTCGGCCGGCATGGCGGCGGTTGGCCGCAATCGGAATCTCGGTGACGGTGAAGCCTTCAATTTTGAATAGCGTCGGCATGAAACGGTGCATCCCCTTGAAAAATTTCAGGTCCGCGATGCACTCGCGTTTAAATGCCCGGTAACAACAGCCCGCATCGCTGACATTTTCACCGGACAACGTGTTGCGGACCAAATTGGCGATCCGCGACGACGCCACCCGGATGAATCCGTCGCTCTGGCGCCGCGCCGCCACGCGCGAGCCGCAGACACAGTCGAATTTTTCGAGCGCCGCCAGCAATTTCGGCAGGTCGCGCGGGTCGTTTTGCAAATCGGCATCGAGGGTGACGATGACCCGGCCGCCCGCCGCCCGCATGCCCGCCCACAATGCCGCGGACTGCCCGCAGTTGAACGCGAACTTCTGGGCGCGGATGCGCGGGTCGCCCGCCGCGAGATGTTTGAGGAGTTCCCACGTCCGGTCCTTGCTGTAATCATCGGTGATGACGACCTCGTAGGGCCGTTTGAGCGGCTCCACCGCCTCGCGGATCGCCGTGATGAGCGCCATCAGATTCCCCTCCTCGTTGTAGCAGGGAATGACGAAGCTAAGCTCGGGCGTTTCGGGCATTTTTGTTTCCGTAAAACTTGGCAATTATATCGCAGACTTTGTTGGTGGCGTCGAGGCTCATTTCACAGCAGCCGTTGGTGGTAAAACCGCATCCCAAGTCCCGGCGCTCGGGGACGGCTCCTCAAGGATGTTTGCCGTCAGTCGTTGTACCAAGTCGCCGCCGGTTCGGCCCGCAGGTCGATTTCGCGGCCTTTCCAGGTTTTGACGCCGATGTGGTTCATCCGGCCGAGATGATAACGCCAGGACATCCCGTAAAACGGATTGTGCGTCGGCCAGAAGGAAATGATGTCCAGGCCGGCCGCCTTCGCCATTTCGATGGCGCGCTGGATGGTCTTCGGATGATCGTTCCAGTTGAACAGCAGATATTTCCACTCCAACACCGGTTTTTTCAGGCCGCGAGCGTTACGGTACGCCACCATGTCTTTCATGGCCGCATACGCCTTTTCAAAGCTGCTGTGCCGCATGTATTTTCCCAGCATGGCGTCGCTGATGCCATGCACGGAAAAAAGGATGTGGCTCAGGTTCAAAGCCGCTTCGCGCTTGGCGTCCGTGTTCAACAACATGCCGTTCGTCGAGACCAGAATCCAGCAATCGGGATTTTTGGCGCGCAACAACGGCAGTTCCTGGCCGATGGTCGGCGACAAAAACGGCTCGCCGAGGTTCAGGTAAAAAAGTTTCTTCAGCTTGAGCCGATGCACGAGATCCGCCATCTGGCCGAGTTCCTCCAGCGTCATTCGTTTGCTCGAACGGATGTTGGCCGCACCTTCCCGCGCGCAGCCAATGCAGTCCACGTTGCAAAGCACGGTGTTCTCCAGCAACATCCCGCGGTGCGGCAATTGCGGTTGGGGCGGCACGGTGTTTTTGGGCAGGCGCTTGATGGTGCAACGCACGCAGGTGGGAATTGGGATCCTGCCTTTGGCCAGTTCATCGCGGAAATGCTGCGCGACCGGCCCGAAATAAATTTCCTCAAACGAATTCTTCCGCAAATCCCCGATGTGTCCGCTGCCATCGTAATCCTGGCACATGCATGAAACCGTCAGATCGGAATTGATGGTGAGATTGTAGTCCTCCTGACCCGCCAGCGTGGAACAATAATAACCACCTCCGGAAATCCGGGCGCGCAATTCGAACCACCAGACCAGGATCCGCCGGACGAAATCACTGACCCGCCAGTTGAAGCGCGTCTTCGGATTGCTGATGGCTCGTGATGTCGGCAGCTTGGCCATGACATAGCTTGCTTGTTTCCAAAGCCTTGGAGCAAGCCTGTTTTGGGCTGGGCGCGAAAATTTAATTGTGAAGCGTCACGCCAAAGCGCGAACTCCAATGCCGCTACCAGGAATAATGCACCGTGTATGTCACCGTGCGCTCCTCGTCAGGCTTGACCGGCACGTGAAATTCAACCGTTTGTGAGTCTGTTTTTTTGAATTCGTCGGATTTCTGGGTGATGTCCCAACTGCTCCAGCGGTAGAGGTGTTCGACCACGCGGATTTCCACCGGCTCCCTTTTGCGATTGCGCAACTTGATCTCAAACGATTCGTCCAGCCACTTGTCGCTGGTATCCACGCGGAAATTAGTCTGCTTGCGTTCACCGACGAGGTCGAAGGCATTGCCGGTGGTTACACGGACCGTCTCGTTGCGCGGCGTGTGGTCAATCATGTCCTCGCCCACAAACTCCATCTGGCCGTCGGCGTCACGGCGATAAAAGCGCAGCTTGCCCTTGGGCAGCGCAATGCCGAGATGGTTCGTCTCCGCGTTCACAAACTCGCGCATCACCCGGACCTTCTTGTTGCCTTCCCGACCGTAGTCCTGGTTGTAGTTCAACCCGCCATAAAACCGGTAGTCGAACGAGCCGTCGTAAACGTAAATCACCGGCGCTTTCACCTCCGTGGCGCGGACGAATTCCACCTGTTTGGTTTCGCGATCCAGCAACGTCGTGGGCCGCGCCAGCGAATAAAGATGAAATTCATCGAAGGCTTTTTCGGTCACTGCTGGCGCTCCTGCTGCCATCGCGAAGTTCATCGAGCCGTCCACTCTCCTCGTAAAAGCCTGCGGCTGGATTTTATTCACATCGCCAGCCATCAATTTGATTTTGGCTTCATGGAAGGTTTTGCCGCTCTGGTTGTTCATCGTCACCCAGCCAATTAAATCCACTGTGTCGCCTTTTTCCGGCGAGACGAGATTGTAATCCGCCTCCCAGGTGAACCCGCCGGTGATGTAGCTGACTTCGGCATCGAATTTGCCCGGCTGGTCGGATTGCAGCAGCCAGTTCAGCGTCGGCTTGAGCACCGTGTCATCGCCCAGATCGGGAAACTGCGGGGTTCCGGGCAGAGTGAACTGCAGTTTGCCGTTCACCTCGATGATGGGCTGTTCCGAGCCGCCGCCCGGCACGTAGCCGCTGCGGATGACCTTGCCGGAAATGAGCTCGCGAGTTTGGGTGTTGTCTTTCAGCCGGATGGTTTCAAAATCCAGCGTTTTGCCCTCGAATAGCGACAACAGCAATTCCTGGGTGACGGGGTCGTTGCGGTAATTTTGCTCCCAAATCTGAAGCGAATGTTTGCCGGCCGGGTCGCGCAAAATCACCGAGTCCGGCTCGACGCGCGCGGTGGCATCGGCGTAACGCACGTTGTTGACGCCGGATTTGAGGTCAAGCGGCACGGTGTCGCGCACGACGGCGAAGTCCTGGTTGTAGATGGTCAAGGCCGGTTCGGCGCCGAAGACTGCCTGCGCCATCAAGCCGGCCACACTGGCGATGGAGATGATTTTTTTCATGGATTTTTTGCGTTACGTATTTTTTAACACTGGTGAAGACTGACCGTTGTCATAACGATGTAAAAGACTCGTAAAAAATTCTTCCCTTCCGTCCGGGGCGGGAGTCGAACCTGCCGCGCCGGGACAAAGAATGGAAGTTGTTGTTTTCAAAACTTGTTTGGCTGGTGGTATGGCATAACTGATTCCTTGGACGGCGTCCCGCAAAAACGTTCCCCTTTTTGGAGGGCAGCGCTTCGTCGCTGCCACTTTTCAGGATTCAGGGCACTGACGAAGTAGAGCCCTCCATTCAATTCACCAGCCGGTACCAGTTGTCGCGCTGGTGCGGTTCGTAGCCGAGGTCCCGGATGAGCCGGTGCATGTCGGCCACGGTCATGCGAAAGGTGGTGCCGGCCTGGCTGACGACGTTTTCTTCGATCATGATGCTGCCGAGGTCGTTCGCGCCGAACTTGAGCGCGATCTGTCCGATTTCCTGGCCCTGCGTCACCCACGAACTCTGCACGTTGGTAAAGTTGTCGAGGTAAATCCGGCCCAGCGCCTGCGTCCGCAAATATTCGTGCGCGCCGACGGTCGGCACTTTGAGCTTCGTGTGCTCGGCCTGAAACGTCCAGCAGATGAAGGCGGTGAAGCCCTTTGATTTGTCCTGCTGCGTGCGCAGCCGTTCCAGATGTTCGATGCGATCCTCAATCGTCTCGACGTGGCCGAACATCATCGTGGCGCTGGAATTGAGACCCAGTCGGTGAGCCGTGTCCATGACTTCGAGCCAGTCGTCGCTCATGGCCTTGAGCGGCGAAACTTTCTTGCGCACGCGGTCCACGAGAATTTCCCCGCCGCCGCCGGGAATTGAGCCCAGCCCGGCCTTCACGAAATCGCCGATGATTTTTTCCAGCGGCTCGTTGAACACTTCTCGGAAGTGGATGAACTCGCTGGGACTGAAGCCATGGATGTTGACCTGCGGCCATTTCATTTTGATGTGCGAGAGCAAATCGAGATACCACTGCTTCGTCAGTTTGGGGTGATGTCCGCCCTGCATCAAAATCTGAGTGCCGCCGAGCGCGATGGTCTCCTCGATTTTGCGATCCATCTCGTCGAACGTGATGACGTAGGCGTCAGCGTCCTTTTCCGTCCGGTAAAACGCGCAGAACTTGCAATAGACATTGCAGACGTTGGTGTAGTTGACATTGCGGTCAACGATGTAGGTGACGATGTCGTTGCCGCGCCCATTGAAATCCTTCGCCTTGACGAGCTGGCGTCGTCGGTCAGCGAGCGCGCCGAGTTCCTCCAGGGGCAGGGAATACAGCCGCAACGCCTCGGCCTGGTTGATGCGCTGGCCGTCCCAGACCTTTTGCCGCATCCCGTCCAATGAAGCGTCATAAATCACGGCATGAAATTATCTGATTGCCGGCATGGAAACAAGCTGCCGGGTTCAGCGCCCGCGGCGGAATTTTTCCGGTTCGATGGTGGCCAGCTTGTGGCAAATCTCTTTGACGACGTCCATTTTTTTCAAGGCCTTCGCCGCGGTGGCTTTGTGCAGATAAGCTTCCACTAGCTTCGGATCCAGCGCGAGGGCCCGGTCGGCATATTCCAGCGCCTTGTGATGATGCCCCATTCTGCCGGCCATCGTGGCCAGATTCGACCATGCGAGTTTATTGTGTGGATCCATTTTCAAACCCTGCTCCAGGCAGCGGATGCCCTCGCCTGGGCGCCGCAGTTTTTCGTAGAGCAGCCCACCCAAATTATTCCACACCCGGGCATCGGTGGTTTCCAACGCCAGCGCATGCCGATAAGCCGTTTCCGCCATGGCGAATTGTCCCATCCCGCTCAAACCCAGGCCGATGTAATACAGCGCCTGGTAATCGGTCGGGTCTTTTTCACGCCACCTTTGGGCGAACGCCAGCACCGCCGGCCACAATCCCTTTTCGCACATTCCCCGGGCAATCTTGCCCCTGTTTTTTCCGTTCGGTTCCATGTCTGAAAAACTTTACCTTAACGATGTTCCGCCCCTTCGACGATAAAAAAGTGAGTGGATATTCTCTAGCGAAACCCCAAATGCGGATGTTGGCCTATTTGCGCGCCGGCCCGGTCGCGCTGACGCGGGGCGCAGGCGGACACAACCGCCAAACGCCCGCGAGCAGGCTGCCGATGACGGAATGAAACGTCGCCGAAATCGCGCAGGGCAGGGCCGTCAACGGCATTTGCGCGAAATGTTCCCGGGCCAGCGCCGCGCCGAGTCCGGAATTTTGCATGCCCACCTCCACCGAAATCGTACGGCTGGTCAGTTCATCGCAGCGCAGCAACCGGCTGAAAAAATAGCCGAGGAAAAACCCGCCGGAATGCAACAAAAACACCGCCAGCAACAGAATCGAACCGGATCGTTTGAAATCGTCGGCGCTGCCGCCGATGATGCTTGCGCAGATGAGTGTGATGGTCAGCACTGAAATCAGCGGCGACACCGGCAGGATGAATTTTACGAACCTCGGCAGGCAGCGGTTCAGCGCCACGCCGATGATCACCGGCGCCAGCACAATTTTCACCGTGCTCAGAAACAAACCGAGAGCGTCCACCGGCACGTATTTGCCGGCGAGCCATTTGGTCAGCATCGGCGTCATCACAATTGCGCCGAGCGTCGAGCACATTGTCATCAACACCGAGAGCGCGACGTTCGACCGCGCGATATAGTTGACCACGTTCGATGCCGTGCCGCACGGACAGCACGCCACCAGGATCAGGCCGACGGCAAACGGCGTTTCGAGCCGGAGCAGATGTGCGATGCTCCAGCCGAGGAACGGCATGATGGCGTAATGCGCGACAAAGCCGATGCCGACCGCGCGTGGCATTTTCAGCACCTGCTTGAAATTGTCCACGCTCAACGTGATGCCCATGCCGAGCATGATGGCCGCGAGTCCCCACGTGATGAAATCGCCGCTGAACCAAGTGAACCAAGCCGGCTGCGCCAGCGCCAGCGCGCCGCCAGCCAAAACCCAGATCGGGAAAAGATTGGTGGCGATGGAAAGGGAGCGGTTCATGCTCGTTTCGCGCGATTTAAACATCCGCCGGTGCAAAAGTCATTTCGTTTTGCCCTGTCACGCTGGACTTTGGTCCGGCCCGTTGCTATTCCGGTGCGTAATAATGCTTCCGGTGATGATCATGGTCGGAAGTTTTGGGGCCGCTTTTCTGCTCGCTTGGGGCTTGAACTGGCTCGCGCTCATCCCGTGGCGCCGCAGCGCGGGCAAACATTGGACGGAGCGGGCGCGTCTGCTTTTCCCGGCCCGTAAATCGGCCCGCCTGAACGCTTTTTTCATTGCCACCAACCTTGCGCTGGTAACTTTCATTCTCGACCCGGAGTCCAACTTCCTGTTCGCCGCCGTGCCCGCCTTCCTGGGAGCCATGCTGGCTGGGTTTCCCATGAGCCGCGAGATTCATCCCGAAATCCGTTTCAAGTCCTGGCTGCATCTGGTCGCTTCAAGTCTGCTCCTGATGTTTGGCTTTTGGGCGGTGCTGCTTTTCGGCGTTGTTGCGATGCCGGATAATTTTGGCTCGCTGACTTGGGCTATCGCCGGAGCGGTTCTGCTGGTGATGGTTGCCTTTCTGTTTGGCTTGGGTGTCCGGTTGATGCGCTGGGTGCGATTGCTTAAACCGGCACCGGAACATTTGATGGCGGTGGTCGAGGAAATATCAGAAAAGATGAAGGTGCCAATCCGCGGAACCTGGGTCCTGTCCACTCATTTCAGCAATGCTGTGGCCCTGCCCTTGACCCGCCAGTTGATCTTCACCGAAAAATTGCTTTCGACCCATACGGACGATGAAATTAAGGCCATTTGCGCCCATGAACTTGGTCACTTGAATGAACCCCGCAAGGTCATCTTCGTCCGTGCGCTCGTTGCGCTGGCGCTCTTCCCGCTCGTTTTCATCAATCCCATGAATTCACTCACGGGGGTGGCCAATGGTTTTTTGCTGGTTTTGATACCGGTGCTGATTTTGTTCCTGGTAGGGATGCAGGTGTCCCGCCGGATGGAAAAACGCGCCGACCGAATTGCCGTTGAAAATCAAAATGCCGAGCCGGCTGTTTATGCACGGGCACTGGAACGACTTTATCAGACCAATCAGATGCCGGCGGTGATGCCACGCCGATCCAACAAAATTCATCCTGATCTGTATGACCGCATGCTGGCTGCCGGAGTCACGCCCGATTTTCCGAAACCGGCGCCGTCCAAGAGCCTGAGTTGGCTCAGCTATCTGGTCCTGGCCGGCCTCTTCGTCCTTCCGGGTTTCGCCGTTTTCATAAAGGCGCTTTGCGGCGTCTGGCAGCTCAGGGTCAACCCGTAGGTGGCGCGCCGGTATCCTCGCCCGCGAAAGGCCTCAGTTCAAAGCTCCAACTTTGGCCCGCGTGCCCAGAGAAGATTTTTCAGCCCGAACAGTTCCAGCGCGAAAGGGATGTAACCGCCGTAACCCAGCAGCGGCATTTCGAAGACGTGCAGGAACTGCGCGCCGGGCGTGTGGTAAATCCATTGCGGCCAGGACCAGTAATTCCACATCTCCCAGAAGAACCCGCAGATCAGCGCGCCGAGCGACAGCGAAATTACCGGCCGCCAGTCGCCGTGCTGCAGCCATTCCAGAAAATGCGGCCGGCCCAGCCGGCGGTTCACCGGCTCGAAGATGAACACCAGTGAAATCCAGACCAGCGGATAGAAAAACTTCGGCCAGAGCAGTGTCAACGCCAGCATGACCAGTCCGGTGAACAGCAATCCGAAACCAACCCGGGACGTGTCCGGAATGCGCGCCCCGGACCGAAGCGATTTCACCCAGCGGAACGTCCGCACCAGTTCAGCGGTTTCGAACACAGCCGGCATGACGGTGGAGAACGAAAGCGTGCAAAGCGCGTAATATTCGAGCGGGGTGAACGTGCTGGCACCGAGGTATTCCCAGTTGCCTGTTCGCCGGTTGATGATTTCAAACAGCCACCACGCGGGCACGGACAGGATGAAGAGCAGGACGAATTCCTTGCGCGAGCGCGTCCACAACGACGTGCCGGCGCGCCGCCAGACCAGCGCATCCACCGTCAGGATGAAGCCCAGCCAGAGCGGGAAGAACAGATAAGCCGTCCGCACTCCGGGCAGCGTCCAGTTCAACGGCCAGCACACCGCCAGCAGGAGCAGTCCCAGCCAGCCGCGTATAAATTTTTTACGCGGCCAGCCTTGCGGCGCCAGCTTCGCCTGTAGTCGCGCGTCTTCCATAATTTTACCAGCAAAGATAGGTGCCGGCGTTCGGATTGCAAAGCCGGGGCGTTACAGCGTTAAAGTAGGAGTCGAGGTGACGAGACTCAAATTAAAGAACAGTCAGAGACTCCTCACGTCGTCTCCTACAAAATCGAGGTGCGCAAATCTTTTCCCAGCCGGGCGAAGGCCTCTTCAAAGTCGTCGTGGTTCTCCCAGTTCGAGAAATCGGGGATGTGATATTTGCGGACTGCTTCCGCTAAATTCTCAGCCGTGTCCGAGTTCAAGCATACAAACTATTTTGCAGTGCTTTGCATCGCTTTCGCTTTTTCTATCCACGGTTGAAGTTCTCGCTGCACAGAAGCATCATGCTGAATGGCCCTTTGCCATGATTCAACCGCTTTTTTATAATCGCCTTTTATAAAATCAATCATTCCTTGATCTCCGGCAGCGTCTAAAGAATTTACGCCTTCAAGCTCAACCGCCTTTTTGCAGTCTTCTAATGCTCCAGCCACATCACCTTTTCCATAACGAGCCCATCCTCGCGTGCCATAAAAATATCCATTCTTGGAATTTAATTGTATGGCGCGTGTCGCATCGTTGCTGGCTTTGTCAAAATCATTTTTCCAAAATTCACTCCACCCTCGATTATTGTAAGCTAGTGCATAATTCCGGTCGAGTTCGATGGCTTTTGTAAAATCAGCTATCGCACCGTTCAGATCGCCTTTGTCATTCTTCACAAGGCCGCGATTGTTGTACGTAAGAGCATCATCGGGTTTGAGTTCTATGTATTTGTTATAATCCGCGATTGCTCCGTCCCAATCGTCTTTTCTTTTCTTCGCATTGCCGCGGTTGTTGTAGGCGTCAGAATAGTCAGGTTTCAATTCAATGGCTTTTGTGTAGTCCGCGATTGCACCGTCGAAGTCGTCTTTGACTTTCTTCGTAAGACCACGATTAAAATAGGCGTCAGCATAGTCCGGTTTGAGTTCAATGGCTTTTGTAAAATCAGCCAGCGCGCCGGATAAATCACGTTGGGCTCTCTTCACATTGCCACGATTGTTGTATGCGAGCTCATATTTCGGGTTGATCTCGATGGCTTTATTATAGTCAGCCAATGCGTCAGCCAAATTGCCTTTGTTTTGCCTGATATAGCCGCGGAAAACATAAGCAATATAATTATTCTGATCCTGTTCGATGGCTTTGGTGAAATTTACGATTGCTCCGTCGTAGTCACCCTTGGCGAACATTGCATTTCCATCCTCCAAATAGTCACAGAATGCGCGACTGGTCATCACCAACAAAAATGACAGCGAAAGAAAGATTTTTTTCATTTTAAGTTTGGACGGTTGTTATCTGGTTTATTGACCTGATTATTTCGGCATTTGCAAACCCACCTTGTCCGCCACCTGGGTCACGTCCTTATCGCCGCGGCCGCTCAGGTTCACGATGATGAGCTTGTTCCGGCTCATCTTCGGCGCGCGTTTCATGACTTCGGCGATGGCGTGGGCGCTTTCCAGCGCAGGGATGATTCCCTCGATCTGTGCCAGTTTCATGAAAGCCTTCAGCGCCGCATCGTCCTTGATGTAGGTGTATTCCACGCGTTTCTGGTCGTGCAGCCACGCGTGTTCCGGCCCGACAGCAGCGTAATCCAATCCGGCGCTGACGCTGTGGGTGAGCTGGATCTGCCCGTTTTTGTCCTGCAAAATGTAGCTGCGCGTGCCCTGCAACACGCCGAGTGAGCCGCCATGGAACCGCGCCGCGTGTTGCTCCGGTTTGATGCCGCGTCCGCCCGCCTCCACGCCCACCATCTTCACGGATTTTTCTTTCAGGAACGGA